>Ga0194053_10001466_pt1 | contig 15038 bp, 8 predicted proteins | sample SepL228m_MetaG_FD_161684 | JGI IMG/M metagenome (GOLD analysis project Ga0194053, IMG submission 161684) | Anoxic zone freshwater microbial communities from boreal shield lake in IISD Experimental Lakes Area, Ontario, Canada - Sep2016-L227-8m | ecosystem: Environmental > Aquatic > Freshwater >... | reverse complement strand
GGTCCCTATCTCAGGTCGAAACGTGCCAGACCATGGCGGCGGCGAGGGCGCCCATGCCGTTGAGCGACCAGTGCAGTGCGATGGGTGCGATCAGGCTGCCGCTGCGCCGACGCAGCCAGGTGAAGACGAATCCCGCTGCCGCAGTAGCCAGGACCGCGAGCACGATCCCGGCCAGCATGCCGAAAGCGCCGCCGCCGAAGATCCGGGTGAAGCCGACGTTGCCGTTCGTCAGCCCCATCGAACTGGCGATATGCCACAGGCCGAACAGCAGTGATCCGGCGGCTGCCACACCGCGAAAGCCCCAGGCCCGGTCCAGCGCGCCGTGCAGCACTCCACGAAACGCCAGTTCCTCCGGGATGACCGTCTGCAACGGAATGATGATCATCGAGGCCACCAGCGCGCCCGACAGGGTCGCGTAGTGGTTGTTGAGGAACATCGGACGCGTCCACGGCAGTAGCGCGCCCACCACGATCACGGCGAGAACCAGTCCGACCGCCGCCAGTGCGTAGCGCGCCCCGGAGCGCCAGTGTTCGCGCCCCAACCCCAGTTCAGCCCAGCCCAGACCGCGGGCCCGGACCAGCAGCAGCAGACCCATCGCCACCGCCGGTACGGTTGCGACATCGGCCCACGGCGTGGTGAAGTGCGCGATCAGGTTTGCGAGCGCCAGTACGACGACAACCACACCGATATCGATATAGACCCGCAACTGATGCAGGGCTACCAGCTGCGCCAGCGCCGGATGGGGCTGGGCAGGACGAACAGCGTCGATCACGCCGGCTGAGGTAGACATGTGGCTCCGATTCTACTCGCGAGCCCGGTGGCTAAGCTCGTCGCCGGAGCAGGCCGGAACAGGAAGGCCCTGGAAAGCATGGTTGTGAGCGGCAACGAACCTGGACACGCGCCTGGAAAAGAGCCCCTGCTGGCCCGCGTGCGGGTGCTCGACCTTTGCGATGGCGACGGCGACGGCGTCACCCGGCTGCTGGCCGATCTGGGTGCCGATGTGCTGAAAATTGAGCCGCCGGCGGGTACCCGGGCCCGTTCGGCGTTGCCGACCCTGGACGGCGTGAGTATCCCGTTCGCTCTGCACAATGCCAATAAGCGCAGTGCGATGCTGGATCCGCAGAGCGAAGCCGATCGCCGCCGCCTGGTGGAACTGGCGGCCGGAGCCGACATCGTGATCGACAGCGGATCACCCGGACTGGCATTCGCCTTCGGCACGTCCTGCGAGGAGTTGGCCGACCGGTTTGAGCATCTGGTCACCATGCGGGTGACCGATTTCGGATCGGAGGGTCCGCTGGCCACCTGGCAGGCCACAGACCCGGTGCTCTACGCGATGTCGTGTGCGCTGTCGCGGTCCGGACCCACATCCGGTACACCGGTACTGCCGCCGGACGGAATAGCCTCGGCCACCGCCGCAGTGCAGGCGGCGTGGGCGGTGCTGGTGGCGTATTTCAACCGGCTGCGGTGCGGCGTCGGTGATTACATCGACTTCTCCCGATTCGACGCCGTGGTGTTGACGCTGGACCCTCCGTTCGGTACCCAGGGGCAGGCCGCGACCGCGCGCAACCGGGCCGACCGTTGGCGAGGCAGGCCGAAGAACCAGGACTCGTACCCGATCTTCGCCTGCAACGACGGCTATGTCCGGCTCTGCGTGATGTCGCCGCGACAGTGGCGCGGCCTGCGGGCGTGGTTGGGGGAGCCGGAGCAGTTCCAGGATCCGAGATTCGACAGCGTTGCCGCGCGCGTGCGTTCCTTCGCGGAACTCGGACCCCTCATCGGCGCGTTGTTCGCCGATCAAACGATGGAAAAACTGGTCACCGACGGTCAGTCCTTCGGGGTTCCGATCGCTGCCGTACTGACCCCGGCCGATGTTCTTGAATCCGAGCACCTCAATGGTGTGGGTGCTTTGGTTGATGCCGAACTTGCGCCGGGGGTCCACGCGCGGATCCCGAGCGGCTACTGGGTTGTCGACGGTGAACGCGCCGGCTACCGCACCCCGGCTCCGGAATTGGCGGCGTCGGTCGGCGATGGACCGCGCTGGCTGGCACCGCAGTTCACCCCGGAGCCGACCAGGGCAGTGGGGGAGCGTCCATTCGAAGGGATTCGCGTCGCCGATTTGGGCATCATCGTCGCCGGCGGGGAACTGAGCCGGCTCTTCGGCGACCTGGGGGCACAGATCATCAAGATCGAGAGCGCTGCCTATCCGGATGGACTGCGGCAGAAGTTTCCGGATCAGTTGATCGGCGATTCCTTCGCCCGGGCGCACCGCAATAATCTTGGCCTAGGGCTAGACCTGCGCAACGAGGCGGGCGCGAGGCTGTTCGAACGTCTGGTTGCCGTATCGGATGCGGTATTCGCCAATTTCAAGCCCGGAACACTTGCTGCACTTGGTTTTCCGTACGCCCATCTCGCTTCAATAAATCCTGGTCTGGTGCTGGCTGAGAGCAGCGCATTCGGTGACATCGGCCCGTGGAGCACGCGAATGGGATACGGCCCACTGGTCCGTTCCGCCACCGGACTCACCCGGCTGTGGGCTTCAGAGGAGGCGGCATCCGAGGACAGGCGGCATCCGTTCTTCGACGCGACGACGGTTTTCCCGGATCACGTCGTCGGCCGGATTACCGCGATCGGCGCTCTGGCCGCGCTGATCCGCCGCACTCGCTGCGGGGTGGGCGCACAGGTGCACGTCTCGCAGGCCGAGGCAGTCATCAACCAGTTGGACACCAGCTACGTCGTTCTGGGTGCGGATACCGATGCGCTGCGCCCGGATTCCACCGACCATGGTGTCTACCCGTGCGCCGGCGATGACGAGTGGTGCGTGGTCTCGATTGCCTCGGAGGCCGACCGCAGTGCCGTCGCCGAGGTGACCGGGCATCCGTGCGCCGAACTGGCGACGTGGACGCGGATGCACTCGCCCAACGAGGTGGCTCAGTCATTGCAGGGTCGCGGAGTGCCAGCCGGCCCGATGAACCGGCCCGACGAGGTCTACGAGGATCCACAACTGCGGTTGCGAAAAGTGTTGACCGAGATGACCCATCCGCTGCTGACCCATCCGCTCCCTAGTGAGGCAGGCCCGGCGCAGTACCGCAACATCCCACCGGCGGCGCAGACCCCAGCGCCACTGCCCGGCGCGGACACCCGGATGATCTGCCGCGAGATCCTGGAGATGCCCGATGACCAGATCAGCAGACTGATGGCCGATGGCGTGCTCTTTGAAAGCAGCGATGGCACCGAAAGCGGAGGAGTTCTTCCATGACAGCGATGACGAACGCGCAGGTCTTCATCGACGGTGAGTTCCATCTCGCCGACAAATGTGAACCGGTCCTGGAAGCCGCAACCGGTGAGCTCATCGGAGATGGTGCCAGCGGAACCGAAGCCGATATCGACGCGGCCGTCGCCGCCGCGCGGGCGGCATTGCGGCAGTGGAGTTCGTCATCACCGGACCACAGGGCGGAGGTCCTCAAGGGATTCGCCGCGGCATTGCACCGGCGTGCTGGGACCACCGACAAGTTGGTAACCCGCGAGAACGGAATGCCGATGTCACTGTCCCGGGGGGCCAACGGTCTGTTCCCGGCGGCACTGCTGGGTTACTACGCCAAGCTCATCACCGAGACCCCGATCGAGGAGATCCGGCCGAGCGTGATGGGCCACACTATCGTTCGTCGCGAACCGGTGGGCGTTGTCGCCGCGATCGTCCCGTGGAACTATCCGCAAGCCCTCGCCGCATTCAAACTCGCCCCCGCGCTGGCCGCCGGCTGCACGGTTGTGCTCAAGGCGGCGCCTGAGACCGCCTTGGATGCCATGGTTTTCGCCGAGGCGGCCCAGGAGTGCGGGATGCCGCCGGGCGTGCTCAATGTCGTGCCCGGCGGGGTGGAGACCGGAAAACATCTGGTGTCCCACCCCGGTGTGGACAAGGTGAGCTTCACCGGGTCGACAGCTGCGGGTCGGATCATTGGCGAGGTCTGTGGTCGGCTGTTGCGGCCCGTCACCCTGGAACTCGGTGGCAAGTCCGCGGCGATCATCCTCGACGACGCTGATCTTGACGCCACCATGCGTGGTCTGCGTTCGGTGTCGTTCGTCAACAACGGTCAGACCTGCTATCTCGGTTCGCGCATCCTTGCGCCACGCTCCCGATACACCGAGGTGGTCGACGCTCTCGCTGATTTGGTGAACGGGTTCCACGTCGGCGATCCACTCGATAAGGCGACCGATATCGGGCCGGTGGTCAGTTCTCGTCAGCGGGACCGGGTACTCGGCTATATCGAAACCGGTAAGAACAGCGGTGCCAAACTGGTGGTCGGCGGCGGGGTTCCGAAGGATCAGCCGCGCGGTTGGTTCGTCTCACCCACGGTATTCGCCGACGTCGACAACTCCGACCGGATCGCCCAGGAGGAGATCTTCGGTCCGGTGCTCGCGGTGATCCCCTACGACGGCGACGACGACGCCATCGCGCTGGCCAATGACACTGAGTTCGGCCTGGCCGGCACGGTGTGGTCCACCGACACCGAACGTGCCACCGAAGTCGCCCGTGAGATCAAGACCGGCACGGTCGGCATCAATGACTACCAACTGGATATGGGTGCGCCGTTCGGCGGCGTCAAGGCCAGCGGCATCGGCCGCGAACTCGGTCCGGAGGGACTCGAGGAGTTCTTCTCGCTGAAGTCGATCTACCGGGTTGGTCCAGCCGGTTAGTCTCGGGCGTACGCCGCTGTGTCCTAATCGCGGGCGTACGCCGCGGCGGCCTCTCGTTCGAGGTCGAGGTACACATCGTCGCCGACGTCGATGCCGACGCCAAGGATCTCACCGCCGGTATACGCATACCCGCCAGGTGGGTAGGACCGGCTCACCGGATCGGCGCTGTCGAACCCGACGCACAGTCCGTCGCCGGACAGGGTGAACTTACCGACCTGGGCTCGCATCGGCCCCTCTGCGACTACCTGATCGCCGACATAGAGTTTCGCGGTTCCGAGTGATTCGCCGTGTTCGCCGGCGCCTTCGCGGATGAACTCCACACCGAGCGTGAGCTTCCCTGGTGTGAGTTCGGGCGAGACAAACGTCTGCTCGGGCTTGATGCCCAGGAAGTTGTACACATAGTGCAGCTTGTGGTCCTTGATGAACAGCGTGTGGCCACCGAATCGCGACCCGTGGGCGAAGATCACGCCCTCGGAATCCTTGGTCACCTCGACATCGGCGAGGATCTTGTAGGAGCGGCCCCGCACGTTGACTGCGGCACCTTCGGGAACAGGGGCGGTGTCGGGATAGTAGATATAGCGCGAGCGGGGCGGCTCGGCCTGCGGACGGTCAAGCCCAAGCTGCTCGACAGCAGTTCGATCATCAAGGGGGAGAACGAAGTTCGCGTCAGCCTCGGCGAACCACACCTTAATCAGCTCCTGCAACTTCTCCGGATGCTCCTCGGCGAGATTGCGTGACTCGGCACGGTCTTCATCGACGTGGTAGAGCTCCCAGCGATCTTCGTCGAAATGGCCCTTGCCGCTGATCGGCGCGTGCACCGCGGATGCCTTCCAGCCATCCTCCCAGATACCGCGGGTGCCCAGCATCGCGTAGTACTGGCGCTCCTTTTTGGTGGGCGCCTGCGCAGAGTCGAAGCTGTACCGCATGGATACACCGTTGACCGGATACTGATCGACCCCGCGGTACACCTTGGGCATCTCCAAGCCGACTACATCGAGGATGGTCGGCACGATATCGGTGGAATGGTGGTACTGGTGGCGTATCTCGCCGGAGGCCTTGATGCCCTTGGGCCAGTGGATCACCATCGGGTCGCAGGTGCCGCCGGAGTACTGCGCGTAGCGCTTGAACATCTGGAACGGGGTCGAGAACGCCGCGGCCCAGCCGGTGGGGTAATGGTTGTAGGTCTCGGGCCCGCCGAGCTGGTCGTAATACTCAAGATTCTCTTCGAGGCTGTCCGGATAGCCGTTGAAGAATTTGTTCTCGTTGACCGACCCATTGGGTGTGCCCTCTCCGGATGCGCCGTTGTCGGCACAGTAGAAGATCAGCGTGTTCTCCAACTGACCGGTTCGCTCGAGGTAGTCGATGATGCGGCCGATTTGAACGTCGGTGTATTCCGAGAATCCGGCGAACACCTCAGCCATCCGCGCGAACAGCTTGCGCTCATCGCCATTGAGCTCAGACCACGGGCGTACATAGTCGGCATCGTTGGCCATGTCCTCGGGCATCGGATTCAGCGGGGTGAGTTCGGTGCCCTTCGGCATCACACCGCGCTCGATCATCCGCGCCAGGACCCACTCCCGGTAAGCCTCGTAGCCGTCATCGAACTTTCCCCTGTACTTGTCGATGTACTCCTTCGGCGCGTGGTGCGGGGCATGGTTGGCACCCGGGCAGAACCACATGTACCACGGCTTGGACGGGGTGGCCGAGTGCTGATCGCGCAACATCCGCAGCGCCTGATCAGCAAGGTCCTTGGAGAGGTGGTAACCCTCATCGGGGGTGTAGGGCGGTTCGATGAAGCGGTTGTCTTCGACCAGATCGGGATACCAGTTGTTGGTCTCGCCGCCGAGGAAACCGTAGAACCGGTCGAAGCCCTTGGACAGCGGCCACTCCGAGCGGCTGCCGCCGGCAGAGATGTCCTCCTCGGGAACGTTGTGATTCTTGCCGATCCAGAACGTGCTGAAGCCATTGTCCTGCAATATCTGGCCGATGGTCGCGCACTCGGCCGGCAACCGCCCGGATGCGCCGGGGAAGCCGTTGGCACCCTCGGTGATTGCCGCGTTGCGGTTGACGTGATGGTTGCGCCCGGTCAGAAACGTCGACCGGGTGGGTGAACACAACGCCGTGGTGTGCCATTGGGTGTAGGCAAGCCCGTTATCGGCTAACCGGTCCAGCGTGGGCATGTTGATCCGACCGCCGTAGGGCGACCACGCCGCCAGCCCGGTGTCGTCATAGAGCACGACCAGGATATTGGGGGCTCCCTCGGGAGCCCTGGTCAATTCGTAGGGACCCCAGTCCGGCACAGAGTCTCGGACGTCGAGTGAGATGACACCCTTGAACGGCTTCGGCATCGCTGGCCCCTTAGCTCGTGTTTGGCAACGAGCCACATGATTACACGAGCGGTACCGTTGCGGGTGCTTTTCGGTTGCTTAAAATGATATATGAGTGCACTTTGTGCACTAGAAAAGCCAGACTCTTCCATCCTCGTTCATTTGCGAGGATCGGACGCTTGCAGCGCAAGCAGTCCCGTGATTGGTTCCGGTGTTAGGTTTTGACGGGCGTCAAAGTCGGCGCCCTGCCCGTCGACAGAAGGACGCCGGAGATGAGCCTGGGCCCGCGCACACCGGTGCTCGTCGGTGTCGGTCAGGTCAACCAGCGGCACGAAGCACCTGATGTGGAGCCGGTCGACCTGATGGCCGCCGCGGCCACCGAAGCGGCCGACCCTCGCGTTCTGCAGGCACTGGACTCCATCCGTGTGGTGAATCTGCTGTCATGGCGGTATCGCGACCCCGGTCTGCTGCTGGGTCAACGGATCGGGGCACCTGAAGCGCGCACCCGGTACAGCGGCGTCGGCGGTAACACCCCGCAGTCGTTACTTAACCAAGCCTGCCGCGACATCCAGAGTGGCAGCGCCGACGCTGTCCTGCTAGCCGGTGCTGAGACCTGGCGAACCCGGATGCGGTTGCGTGCCAGGGGAATCCGTCCTTCATGGACCGTGCAGGATGACAGTGTTCCGATCCCGCCGGGGGCCGAGGATGTGCCGATGTCCGGTCCGGGCCAGGACCGCATCGGGCTGATACCGCCCTCGTTCGTCTATCCGCTTTTCGAGCAGGCACTGCGGATCGCCGACGGAGAGTCGATGGACGACCATCTGTGCCGGATCGGCGAACTGTGGTCCCGATTCAGCCGGGTGGCACACGCCAACCCGCACGCTTGGAGTCGCGAGGCACTGTCGGGCGAGCAGATCCGGCTGCCCGGACCTGACAACCGGATGATCAGCTGGCCCTACCCGAAGCTGATGAATTCCAACAATATGGTCGACCAGGGTGCCGCAGTGATTCTGTGCTCGGCGGAGAAGGCCGAGTATCTGCAGGTTCCGAAAGACACCTGGATTTTTCCGCACGCGGCGACCGACTCACACGACACCTACAGTCTCGCCGAGCGCTACGAATTGCACCGCTCCCCGGCGATCCGGATAGGCGGGCAGCGGGTGTTGGCACTCGCCGGCGTCGGTGCCGATGATCTCGACTACATCGACGTCTACTCCTGTTTCCCGTCGGCGGTACAGGTGGCCGCCCGTGAGATCGGCCTGCCCCTGGGCGATTCCGCGCGGCCGCTCACCGTGACCGGTGGGCTGACGTTTGCAGGCGGCCCCTGGAACAACTACGTCATGCACTCCATTGCCACGATGGCCGAACTGCTTCGTGCGAAACCAGGGGCTCGCGGCCTGATCACCGCCAACGGCGGATATCTGACCAAGCACAGCTTCTGCGTGTACAGCGCGACTCCGCCGACGGAGCCATTCCGCTGGGAGGATGTACAGACTGCCGTGGACCGCGAACCAACCCGAACAGCGCTCATTGAGTGGGAGGGGACTGGAACGGTGGAGTCATGGACAACGCCGTTCAACCGGGATGGTCTACCGGAGAAGGCATTCCTTGCTGTCCGGACTCCCGACGGTTCCCGCACGTGGGCTCTCATCTCTGACCCTGACGAGGCTGCGGCCACGGTTGCCGGTGACATTGCCGGCGCCGAGGTGACGGTTCACGCGGACGGGTCCGCAGCACTTGGCCGGTCGGGTTAGGCCCTTCTCGAACCGGTTGTCCTTTGGCGCAATGGCAGCAGGCCTGCCGCCCCGGGGGGAGAGCGGCAGGCCTGCTGTTGGACGGATACTCAGGCGCCGGATGGGGTGGCGCCGAGAACCCGTTGCATATCGGGGATCATCTGCTGCAACTGCGCACCCCAGTAGCCCCAGCTATGGGTCCCGTTGGCCGGGAAGTTGAACACGGCGTTGCGTCCGCCCGCGGCCAGATAGTTGTCCATGAAGGTCTTGTTGGTCCGCAACGTGAAACCTTCCAGGAACTGGGCGGCCATCAGGTTTCCGCCGCCGCCCGAGGTGTCCAATTCCGACGGTGTGCCGGTGCCGCAGTAGATCCACAGGCGAGTGTTGTTGGCCACCAGCTGGTTGATGTTGACCATGGGGTCATTGCGCCGCCAAGCCGGGTCCGAAGACGGACCCCACATGCTCTGCGCATTGAAACCGCCAGCGTCGTTCATCGCCAGACCGATCAGCATCGGCCACCAGCCCTCTGATGGGTTGAGGAAGCCCGACAGCGACGCGGCGTAGACGTACTTTTGCGGGTAGTTGATCGCGTAGGTCAAGCCCGCACTGCCGGCCATCGAGATACCGACCACCGCATTGCCGTTCGGATTGATGCCATAGTTGGCCTGCAGGTAGGCCGGCAACTCCTGGTTCATGAACGTTTCCCACTTGTAGGTGTAGTTCTGACCATTTCCCTGTGACGGCTGGTACCAGTCGGAATAGAAGCTGGACTGTCCACCGACCGGCATGACTGCCGACAGGCCGGAGTTCTCGAACCATTCAAACGCCGGGGTGTTGATATCCCAGCCGTTGTAATCCTCCTGGGCGCGCAGGCCGTCCATCAGGAAGACCGCGTGCTCTCCACCGCCCTGGAACTGAATGCGGATGTTGCGGCTCATCGACGGTGACGGCACGTCCAGATAGAGCACCGGCAGTCCTGGCCGGGAGAAGGCGCCGGCTGTCGCTGATCCCCCGACAGCGCTGATCAAGCCGGGCAGAGACAACGCTGCCACGGCGGCTGCAGCCGTGCGGCGCAGCCAGTTACCTCGAAGTTTCTCAACGATCTTCATGACGAATCCCATCACCTTTCGTACGCGTTGCAACAGCGATCAATCGCTGTGTGGCGCTAGTCAAACACCGACCGGCGTCACCGATCGGTACGCGATGCGGTGCGTCAAGTCGCAGTTGAGCAACGATCAGATCACGCGTAGGGATGAGTTCAGGACGTTGTCGCGCGGGCTTCGGTGCCGAATTCCTCAGTGGTTGCGACGGGGTCCGAGACGGGGCCTGAGGCCAAACTATCCGCGACCAATTCACGGACATGGGTGCGGCGCTCATCGATCGCCTGGCTGAGATCCTGCAGTAATTCCGGTTTGCGGAATACCAACTTCTCCACCGTGCCCCGATCGATTCTCGCGACTGTGACTTCGCCCAGAGCGTAGGCACTTCCGATAACAGGCTCTCGGGTCAGAGCTGTCTGACCGATGAAGTCGCCTTCAAGCAGAGTGCTGACCGGAATGACGGACCCGCCCTTACCGTCAACGACCATCCGTACTCGGCCATCGAGGATGAAGGACATTCCCGTCGGCACCTCGCCGCTTGCCTGCATCAGCTCATCGGAGCCGTATCGGGTGACGCTTACGTGCGGCAGCAGTATCTCCAGTTCTGAACTGCTGGCCTTGAGGATCGGCGCAATCTTGCGCAATGCGTCCATTCGGCGTTGCGGGGTCGAGAAGTCATCCGCGATTCCGTCGAGTTGTAGCCCGGCACGGCGTGAGGCGTACCAGAGCCATCGCTGGAACATCGATCGCGCCTGGGGGTCGTCAGCCGGTGAACGAATCGGAATGGTGATTGTGTAGTCGGTGCTCGTGTTCGCGGTGGCAATAGGCCGCCCGTTGGGATGCAACTGCGGAAGATTCGAGGCGATATCTGCGAGTAGCCCACACACGTCATCGGGTGCATCTGTGCCGGCAAACTTTGCATCCACGACAATGGTATGACTACCTGCGGGACGGCTGAGGTTGACGAACGATTGCCCGGCCAGCACCGAGTTGGGAATGATCTCCAGACCGCTGCCGGTATTGATATGCGTTGCCCGCCAGTTCACTTCGACAACGCGGCCCCGCGCCGAGGTGGTCTGCACCCAATCGCCCAGCTGAAACGGCTGCTCAAAGAGCAGCAGTAAGCCCGAGATGATCTGTCCCACCGAATTCTGCAGAGTCAGACCGAGCACGATCGAACTGACACCCAATGCCGTGAACAAACCACCGACATTGGCGCCCCAGACGTAGGCCAGGACCAGAGCCAGACCCAAAGCGATGATCACAAACCGCGCGACATCGATGAATATTGTCGGCATACGCCGCCGCCAACTACCGGCCGGAGCGCTGGCGAAGACGGTGGCGTTGACTCCGGACAGCACCATGACTAGCACTATGAAGCCGAATACGGTCGAGACGATCCGCACCCCGGTCGCCTCGACCGAGATGTCGGTGGTCTTGATCAGAAGTAGCAGCAATGCACCCAGTGGAACGATGAAAGTGCGCAGCAGCCCGACAGGCTGAGCCAGGAAGCTACCCCGCCGGTTGAGCGCCTGTTGCAGTTCGGTGAGCACCAACAACGTGACCGGTAATCCCACTGAGATGATGACGGACCAGTAGAACCACGGAGTGGTGAGAATCGAAGTCATTGGCTGTCAGTCCCCGGTTTTTCGCTGGCCGTCATGACTCATCTTCAGCCAACCGCCAGATCGGCTCGTCACGGTCACCGACGGTGATGGTTCCCGCGGACTCGTAGCGCTTGGTGTCCTGGGTGGCCTCGTGAACATCATCGGTTACATAAATCCCGGGCTGCGCCGCGCCGCGCCGCATCGTCGACGCCAATTGCACCGCACCCCCCCAGAGGTCGTACACGAGCCCGGCCCGACCGACCAGCCCGCTGGTCACAGTCCCGGTGTCGATTCCTGCGCGCAGTGCAATACTGCGGCCAGTCTCGGCATTGAAGCGGTCAACGATCCGCTGCATCTCGAAGGCGAAATCGACCGTGCGAACGATGTTGTCCAAGCGCGGTACGGTAAGGCCGCAGCTGGCCAGGTAGCCGTTGTGGGTGTTGCGTACCCGTTCGACACCGTGACTATCCGCGGCGGCGTCGAACTGGCGCGCAAGTTTGTTGATGATTTCAAGTGACTCGTCTGCGGACAGTCCGTTCGACATCTCATCCAGTCCGAGGAGATCGGCGTAAATGACGGTCACATCCTGATGGTCTTCTGCGATCGTTTCCTCGCCATCGCGGTAGCGCTCTACCACGGAGTCCGGCATCAGCGACCGAAGTAACTTGTCGTTCTCCGTGCGCTGCTCGTTGAGCAGCTGCTCCTTGATCGACAAGTTGCGGCTCATATCGTTGAAAGCCATAGTGAGCGAGCCGAATTCGTCACCGGACTCAACAGGTATTGTCATGTCGTAGTTACCGCTGCTGATCCGTTCAGCGCCTTTCTCTAGCCGTTTGATAGGTCGCACGAAGATTCGTGCCCACAGCATCGAGGCCAGACAGGCGATGAAAATGATTAGCGCCGTGGTCCGCGCTAGCCGGTGGGCGAAGTTTCGCTCTGGGGCGAAGGCTTCTTCCGAGTCAAGCGAGGCGATGATGATCCAGTCCAGACCCTTGAGGCTCAGTGGCGAATAGGACTGCAGAGCGCGATGTCCGAGATAGTCGGTGGCGATGAGGGTGCCAGTCTCGCCGCGCTGTGCAGCTTGCGTTGCAGCTGTCCCGACCGGCTGGACAAGAACCGTAGTGCCCTGGGCGATCGCGTGGGCGGCAACAGACGGGGGTGTGCCAGCCGCGATCACGTTGCTTTTGTAGGCCTGCGGATCCTGCAGGAAAAGTCTTGAGTCGGAGCGCATCAAGTCGTCGTGGCCGACAAGATATGTCTCGCCGGTACTGCCCATGCCGGCGCGTTCCCATTGCCGGTCAGCCGTCATCAGGTTGTTGAGTACGGAGATCGGGAACTCCAGTGCAATTACGCCGGCGACCCGCCCCGGTGGGCCGATCGGTGTCAGCATCCAGGCGGTGGGTTGACCGGACGGCAGGTATTCGGCGAAATCCGTGATCTGCGAGTAGTCGATTTCGTTGCTCGCCATCGCCTTACGAAAAGCGTCCGGCAGATTGCCCTCTCCGCGATAGGGGCCAGACAGCACGTTAGTGCCTAGCTCAACGCCTTTGGACAAGGTGTACACCACATTGCCGCGGGCATCGATCAGGAAGGCGTCCGCGAACCCCGAGCGAGTGACGATCTCATTGAAGTAGTTGTTGTAGCGGTCGCTGGCCGCTGACCATGCGCTACCGACGGCGGTGTCTTCGACACGGGCGGCCGGTTGACGGTCGGCTGCCGGAACCGTGTAATTGGCCTGAAGGTACTTTGCCGCATTCGACGTGGGAACCAGTGCGTTGATATCGAGCTTGCCGTTGTCGGGGTTTGACTTCTCGGTGCCGAACTTGGCGGTATAAAAATCGAGGATTGCTTTGCCCTGCGCCGGGTTGACGGTCGCAGCATTGAGTTGATCGAAACCGGTGGTCAATGCGCCCAGGGCCGCTGCGATGGTTTCCCCGTGTGCATTGATCACCAGTGAGCTCGTCAGATCTGCCAACCCGCGCTCCAACAAACGGGCCTGCGCCTCTCGGGTCGCGGTTAGTCGCTCAAACACCGATGCGCGTAGCGAACTGCGGCCGGACTGGAAACCGATGGCTCCGGCGATCGCGGTTGCCAAAACGCTCATGGTCAGCAGCATCAGGAGCAGCTTTGACTGAATGCTGACGCGCCCCAGCAGGCCCTTACGTGGTGTGCGGTTTCGCAGCCGCCCGGGGAGCGCGGTCCCGAACTTCGGTTCGGCGGGGTTCTCGGCGGGTCCGGACGGTGCCGACATCAGGTTCCTCTCATCGGTCTGACCCGCGCGGAGGCACGGACTGTGACCACCGCCGAGGGTAGCTGGTCTGCAGTCCCAGACCAGGGATATCCGCAGCGTGCCGGACTTCCCGGAGTCATTGAGGTGCGAGGATCGCCCAGCCCTGGGGGGGTACCGATACCTGCCTGAGCACCTCCTGCGGGGGAGCGCCGGTGCCGGCGATCACCTGAGCCTGGTGGCCGGTCAGCTCGGCGACCGGCAGTGTCATTGCGGTGTCATCGAGGTTGAGTGCGACGATCAGGGCGTCATCGCCGTGGCGGGTTTCGTAGGCAAGGAACCGGTTCTCCAGGCGCAGGGCCGAAGTCCTGGCTTCGCACAGCCAGGGGTGCCGGCGGCGCAGTCCGATCAGGTATCGGTGCAGGTTAAGTGTGTCGCGCCCAGTGCTGTCAAGACCAGTGCTGTCAAGACCAGTGCCGTCATGAGCAGTGGGCGGGCGGTGAAACTCCGGCCGCACAGCGTCGTCGCCTCCGGCACGGTCCTCCTTGACGCCCCGGTAGGCGAACTCATCGCCGGCATAGACCGCCGGAACACCACCAACGGTGAACTGCAGGACCAGGGCGTGGCTGAGGTGTTCGGACTGATGCAGTTGGCTGGCGATGCGGGTGACGTCATGGTTCCCAACGAACGTCATCGGGGCGAACTTGTCGAGGAATCCGTTGTGGCGCTGCATCGCCCAGTCCAACTCGTGGAAGTTGCCGTCGTTGAGGCTGCTCCAGATCGCCTTCCACAGCTCGTACTGGGTCACCGAGTCGACCCCGGATTGAGCGACGAATGCGCTGTAGTCGCCGTGGATCACCTCGGCGACGAACCACGCCTGCGGATGAGCCCCGCGCACCCGCGGCAGCACCTGCGCCCAGAACGTCTCGGGCACCGCATAGGCGGCGTCCAGCCGCCACCCGTCGGCACCGCGAGCGAGCCAATGATTCATCACATCAACGGTGTAGTCGACGACGGCCAGGTTGGCGTGGTTGAGAGTGATCAACTCGCCATGTCCCTCGAAGGTGTGAAAACGCCCCGGCCGGCCACCGAACCACGTAGCAGCCTGCAGATCCTGATTCTCGACGGCCTGCCGGTAGCGCGCAAAATCGGCGCCGACGTGGTTGAACACCCCATCGAGTAGCACCCGCAGGCCTCGGCGGTGGGCCTCACCCGTCAGCCGGTCGAAATCGGCGTCGTCGCCCAGGCGTGGGTCGATCCGGTAGTGGTCGGTGGTGTCGTAGCCGTGGGTGCGCGAGGCGAACACCGGCCCCAGTGCGACCCCGGAGGCGCCGAGTTCGACGGCATGATCG
>Ga0194053_10001465_pt1 | contig 15051 bp, 17 predicted proteins | sample SepL228m_MetaG_FD_161684 | JGI IMG/M metagenome (GOLD analysis project Ga0194053, IMG submission 161684) | Anoxic zone freshwater microbial communities from boreal shield lake in IISD Experimental Lakes Area, Ontario, Canada - Sep2016-L227-8m | ecosystem: Environmental > Aquatic > Freshwater >... | reverse complement strand
ACAATAAAGCTATATTTTATCAAGTAATCAGTTATGTTCTAAAAAATAACCTATAATGAAATCTATTTTGAAGTTGATATTTATGTTAGTCGTTTTCTCTGTTATATTTTTTGTTTTAAGATTCTACGGACAATCATTCGGTTACAATGTAGATGTTCTTGTTTCGGATTTGGGAGGACTTACATATTTGTACTCGACGGTCGGAACAATATTTGCCATTTTTGCCGCATTTGTTATTGTCTCAGAATCTCAAGACTGGAATACGCTTGTCAATGCCTCAAAAAATGAAGTCTCAGAGATCAGAGAACTCCTATCATGGTCAAAAAAACTATCTCCTGCACTCGCCGAAAAGTTTTCTCAAAATATCAAATCATACTTGGATTCTGTCATACAAGACGAATGGAAAGTTTTAGAAAAAGGTAATAAAAACACAAAAACTGAAAATTCTTTGTTACCTTTTCACAATCTTATCTCAGACGCTTTCAAAGAAAATCCCGAACTTGGCGGAGTCTTATTTACAACATTTAATAACATCCTTGGGTACAGATTTACTCGTACAGAATATAGTTTTCAACCACTACCGAAAATTTTAAAATTCACGGTATTTTTTGTTGATATTGTTCTTATTTTACTTTCTTTTTTGATTGGAGTAAGAAATATTGCTCTCGACTATATTTTCATGATTTGTATTGTTACTCTTTGTTCTGTGATAATGATGGTAATTGAAGACCTAGACAATCCACTCAAACCCGGTGAATGGCATTTGAAACCAGACGGATATCAGAATCTTTTAAACAGCATTAATTTACAAATAAAATAAATATATGTCACACGAACAAACTGGTAAACTTTCCGTCATACTTCTCTGCATTGATTATCGTTTCTGGCCACACGCCCTACCTCTTCTCGAAAAAAAATATGGATTATTTGATTTGATTGAAATTGCTGGAGCAAGCAAGAGTCTCGTATCACCTCTTGAAAATGAGGATCGAGTCACACTCTTGGAAAATATTGGAATTTCGGTCAAACTTCATCATCCAGAAAGATTGGTACTTACCAACCACACAGACTGTGGTGCATATGGAGGTAGCAACAAATTCACTTCACATGATGAGGAAATTGCTTTTCACACCGAAGAACTACACAAAGCAAAAGTTATTGCTCAGGAAAAATTTCCTGAATTAAAAGTTGAAACACTTATTATTGATAAAAATGAGAAAGATGAAATATTATTAATCGAAGTCTAATAAAATTTTATGGATAAATTCTTCACATTAATGCTTGTGTTTGTGCCCGTGACAATAGTTGGTTATTTTTTACACCTCCCCGCAATGGCACTTTTTATTCTCTCGGCCTTGGCAATTATTCCTCTGGCAAAATTTATAGGGGAAGCCACTGAAGAGCTGACAATCTATACAGGCGCTGCTCTCGGAGGATTTCTTAATGCTACATTTGGTAATGCTACCGAGCTCATTATTGGCGTGTTTGCATTACGTGCCGGACTCATCGAAGTAGTCAAGGCATCAATTACTGGTTCTATTATTGGTAACCTGTTACTGGTCCTCGGAACAGCAATTCTTTTTGGAGGACGTAAGCGAATAAAACAAGAGTTCAATGCTACAGCGGCACGAGCTAGCGCATCGACATTACTACTTGCTGTTGTCGCCCTTATTATTCCCGCTGTATTTCTCCAAACAGCTCCGACTGCAGGTGCAAATATTATAGAAGAATTGAGTATCTTTGTTTCAGTCTTTATGATTATCGCTTATGGAGCAAGTCTTTTGTTTTCTCTTTATACTCACAAACATTTATACACTCAAGAAGTTGCTAAAGTAGAAGCAAAATGGAGTAAGTCAAAAAGTATTTTGATATTACTTGTCTCGACTCTTGCTGTGGCATTTATGAGTGAAATCTTGGTTGGATCTATTGAGCCACTCGTTGCCAATCTGGGTTGGTCAGAACTTTTCATTGGTGTTATTTTTGTCGCTATTATCGGTAATGCCGCAGAACACACATCAGCAATCACTGTTGCAATAAAAAATAAAATGGATTTGACTTTACAAGTATCGATTGGATCCGCAACTCAGATCGCAATGTTTGTTGCTCCAGCACTTGTACTCATTAGCCTCTTTTTCCAAGAAAAAATGAGTCTTGTTTTCAGCACGTTTGAACTTGTAACAATCATATTCTCTGTATTCATTGTTAATTCTATCGTAGAGGATGGTGAAAGCAATTGGTTTGAAGGTGTCCAACTTCTGATGGCATACGCCATCATTGCTGTAGCTTTTTTCTTTCATCCATAGAATACTATTCTTCATAGATAAGAATACAATACACGGTTGCACAAACATCCTTTTTGTGATTTAATGGAACAATTATGCCTCGGTCTCTTGGCATTTTTTATTGAAATGGAGATTAGAAATATTGCAATAATCGCACACGTCGACCACGGCAAGACAACCCTCACGGACGCACTTTTGCGTCAAAACGGAATGGTAGAGGAAGGTGTCTCAATGGACTCAAACACACTCGAAAAGGAGCGTGGTATTACGATATATGCCAAAAACACTTCCCTCTTTTACAAAGACACAAAAATAAATATTGTCGATACTCCCGGTCACTCCGACTTCGGCTCTGAAGTCGAGCGAGTATTGCGATCAATCGACACAGTACTTCTCGTTGTGGACGCACAAGAAGGCCCGATGCCCCAAACACGTTTTGTGTTGAAAAAATCTCTCGAGCTGGGACTCAAGCCAATCGTGATTATAAACAAAATAGACAAGCAAGCTGCTCGACCGGCAGATGTACACGAAATGGTCCTCGAGCTTTTTATGGATCTCGGGGCAACAGACGAGCAACTCGATTTTACAACTCTCTACGCAATCGGACGTGAAGGTGTGGCAAAACGAAATATGGGTGACGAAGCAAAAAATCTCGATCCGATTCTCGATGTTATTTTGGAAAAAGTTCCACGCGCAGATATGAATATTGAAGGTCCAGCGAAACTCCAAGTATTCAATCTTGCCTACGACAACTTCCTCGGACGTATGGCTATTTGCAGGGTGTATGGCGGAGTACTCAAGGCAAGTGACACTGTATATATTTCAGAGCCAAGCGGAAAAAATTTCACCGGCAAAATCACAAAAATATTTACATTTGAAGGTATGTCAAAAAAAGACCAGACCGAAGCTGTCGCCGGCGACATCGTAATGATAGCCGGAATTCCAGATATCTATATTGGTGACACTATCTGTAATGCACCAGACATAGAACCTCTACCATCCATCACGATCGACGAACCGACGATTTCTCTGGAATTTCTCGTGAACACTTCTCCATTTGCCGGACGTGAAGGAAAATATGTCACATCTCGTCAGATCAGAGAGCGACTCGAAAAAGAACTCGAGGTAAACGTCGGACTCAAAGTTGATTTCAGTGGAGAAAATATTATCGTCTTTGGACGAGGTGAACTTCACATTGCAATTCTCCTAGAAAATATGCGACGTGAAGGTTTCGAACTCCAAGTCTCACAACCACACGTTATTTTCAAAGATGTAAATGGTGTACAAGAAGAACCATTTGAAGAAGTCGTGATCGATGTACCGGACGAATCCGCGAGTGGTGTTATAGCCAAACTCACAGAAAAGCGCGCACTCCTTATGAATATCAAACAAGAAGTTGGTCATCAGAGACTCATTCTCGAAGCACCAACACGTGGACTTCTCGGCTATCGCGGACAATTTATTATAGACACAAAAGGTCTCGGCATTTTCTCATCACGATTTATTGGTTTCCGCCCATACGTCGGCGACATACGAAAGAGTCATCTCGGCGCAATGGTTTCAATGGAGCGAGGCAAGGCTCTGGCATTTGCACTCGACAACTTGCAACAGCGAGGAACACTCTACATCGAACCTGGCACCGAAGTGTATGAAGGAATGGTTGTCGGTAATGCATCAAAAGGTGAAGATCTCTGGGTCAATCCAACGAAAGGCAAACAGCTGACAAATATGCGAGCATCTGGATCAGACGACAGTGTATACCTCGCAGCATCAATCAAACTCGATATTGAAAAAGCAATGGAAATTATGTCCGACGACGAATATATTGAAATCACTCCAACAACAGTGCGATTACGAAAAAAATTACTCCGAAAATTATAGAAAAATTAGGATACGAAAGTAACTTTTTGTATAGAGAGGTTATCCACTTTTTATTTCCCTCACATCTGCTACTATATATTTAGAACCAACCGTTTTTGTTTGACGGGCGGTTCCGATGCGATGGAACCCGATTCTCCTATGATGGTCGAAGGACACATAGTGTAGAACGGAAAACCTCTTCCGCGCGAGGGGGTTGTCGTAGGGGGCTCCAGTTGGGACAAAGACTTGGTCCAAGAGAATGGAGACGGCAAAACCGCCGCGACCAGATGCACTTCAAGAAGCCTAACCGCTTCAAAAAGTTGCATAAAGGCAGAGGTCGGGGTGGCCAAAACCGGCACCACCTCAAGAATGCCTGTCGCGGAGGAGATTTTTCTCCCGAGAATATTTTGATGCTGAAGCGTGAAAAACACGATATGTGGCATCGCCTTTTTAAGAATTCGGATCCCGAGTACATTATCGCGGTCCTTCAGCGGATGCTTCGAATGAAGCAATACCGTTTGGACAACGGTCAAGTATTTGAGATACCCGACAAGAAAGAGGAGGGAGAGCAGCAGAGGAGAGGAAAGATTTTCCTCCTGCCAGGCGAAAAACTGGCACGATACGCCTAACGACAGTTAGTTTTCATAACGCACTCATACATAGTTTCGCCGAGGTCAACGAGAGACCCCGGCTTTTTTTTGCAAAAATAACATTTAGATCGTAAACTCCCCTATTCGATTTCTCTGTATATGATATGTTGTCGCAAGTGTCCCGAGATTTTTTGCAATATCTACCACAAACTGTCTGACATAAAATCCGCCCGACACATCGGCGCTGAGCTTATCAATTGTAAACAATTTTTCTTTTTTATGTTCCAAAAGTTTTTTCCATTTTGTAGAAATTTCTTGCTGACGAAAATCTCCATTTACCAAACCGATCCGCGCCACAATATTGTCGAGCAAATCCTGACCACTGACAAATCTGCGAGAAAGATGCTCAACACTGAAAAGCTCTACGGTGTGTGATGGAATTTCAACCTCTCTGATTCTGCCGAGTCGTGACCATTCAATGAGAGACTTACCGCCCACTGTCTGAGATGAATATGCTGGATATTTCTGCTCAAATTGTCCGATATGTTTTTTGATTTCTGTTTTCACTTCATCCACTGTCGGAAACAGAGTCAAGTCATCTCCGCTCACAATTCCCAAAATGTCCGATGTGTCTGTATCAAATTCCCACAACACGTCAAATTCGTATGTTTTGCCGAGATTCAAATATTCTTCTTTTTTGGCAATTGCCTCTCCAGAAAGTCCCAAAAGGAGCCCTTCTGCCATTGGGTCGAGCCGTCCAGCATAGGTAATCGGAACGTATCGTAGAGCAGGATTATCCTTTTTATATCGGTCAACACACTGAAAAGGCGTTTCTCCAAGCCGTTTAGTCAAAATATGAATGTTTTTGTCTTGTGTATTCATCATATATTGTATAGACTTATAATACACAAATAGATTGATTTGCAAAACCATATGACAACAAAAACAAAAATAAGTACAGAGAGCTACAAAGGCGTACGTGACTTCTATCCAGAAGATATGTTTATCCAAAACCACATTTTCAAGGTCTGGAAAGAGGTTGTGGAAAGCTTTGGATACAATGAATACAACGCGTCAATCCTCGAACCAGCAGAACTCTACCGTGCAAAATCCGGCGAGGAAATTGTAAACGAACAAACATACACATTTACAGATCGTGGAGAACGAGAAGTGACACTGCGTCCCGAAATGACCCCGACCGTCGCTCGAATGGTCGCTGCCAAGGAACGCGAGCTTGTGTTCCCTCTCAGATGGTATTCTATTCCCAATTTGTTTCGATATGAAAAGCCACAGCGAGGCAGACTGCGAGAACACTTCCAACTCAACGTGGATCTTTTTGGTGCCGAAGGAAACGAAGCGGATGCTGAAATAATTTCTGTTGCGTATGAAATAATGAAAAAGTTCGGTGCTACAGACAATGACTTTCTCATCAAAATAAACAACCGCAAACTTTTGAATGACTTGTACGCGTATTTCAAAATGACTCCCGAAGAGTCTCAAAAAGTTTCAAAAATAATTGATAAAAAAGAAAAAATTTCAAAAGATGTATTTGAAACAAGTGTGAAAGAAGTTATTGGAGAAAGAATGCCAGATTTCGTTCGCATACTAACATCAAACGAAAAACTTTTTGACACACTAGGCAAAGACAACCCAAACGCAAAAGAAATTGTAGACCTCATAGAAAAACTCGAGTCGATCGGCATCACAAATGTCTCTTTTGAGCCAACACTTATGCGAGGTTTTGATTATTACACCGGCATTGTGTTCGAGGTATTTGATACTCACCCAGACAATAACCGCTCGGTGTTTGGTGGCGGACGATATGATGACCTACTCGAAATTTTTGGCGCCGACAAAGTTCCGACAATTGGCTTTGGTGCAGGAGATGTGACCGCACGAGATTTCCTAGAAACACACAACCTTCTCCCACAATACAAACCCTCGGCACAAATTTACATTTGCACGCTCGGCACAGAATTTTCTGACAACGCACGCAAGCTCGCCGAAACGCTCCGCAAAAAAAACATACACGTCGCAATAGATCTGAGTAGCAAAAAAGTTGGTGACCAAATAAAAACCGCACACAGACAAAATATTCCATACGTCATCTGTATCGGCGAAAATGAAGTAACATCCGGAATGTACCCACTCAAAAAAATGGACACTGGCGAAGAAAAAAATCTCAAAGCCAACGACATTGTCGCTTCTCTACTTGTGTAAATAAAAAACCTGAGCAAGCAGACTTGCGCTATTGTTTTTTTGTTGTTTAAACAGCCTATTTCAATGACGTGATGCCCGTCTGTTGCTATACTTACAGATATGAAAAAAATTGTTTTTGATATTGAAACACGAAATACATTTCAGGACGTCGGCTCCAACGAGTCAGTCAATCTCGACATCTCCATTGTCTGCATCTACGACTACGAAACAAACACGTACGACAGTTTTCTCCAAGAAGACCTCCCGCGACTCTGGGACATCTTAGACAAAGCCGATCTCCTCATCACGTACAATGGAGATCATTTTGATATTCCTCTCCTCAACAAATATTACAAAAAAGATGGCCGTGGTGATCTGACAAAAATCCGCTCACTCGACATTTTGAAAGAAATAAAAAACTCGTATGGCAGACGAATGAAGCTCGACCAAGTCGCCGAAGGTACGTTTGGTATAAACAAGAGTGGCAATGGCCTCGACGCAATCGTCTGGTGGCGAAACGGCGAAATAGAAAAAATCCGCAAGTACTGTCTTGATGATGTAAAGATAACAAAAGATGTCTACGAATACGCACTCAAAAATAAAAAACTTATTTTCAAAGAGGGTCCGTTTATGAAAGAAATAAAACTGGATACCAAGCACTGGGAGCCAGTTTTGGAAGTCAAAACTCAAAGTCTTTTTTAAGTCAAAAAACGGCTATATTTCAACATATTTTTACACACAGAAAATGCGTGTTCGGTAGTGTGCTTTGCTCTACTATCCGAATTGACTTTTCAATGTTTTTGTGATATACTACCCCCGAATCCGGGAATGACCCGTTGTGGCATTTTTCGGACTGAATGTTCTTTGACATTCACTTCAAGGAGAAGTATATGCTGTGGACGATTGTGTTTTTTTTGATTTTTGTAGGAGTCGTATCTTTTGTCGGATACTATGCTTACAAAAAATATATGACACGGACAGTTGCAACAGGTACTGCCCCTGCCCCCACGAGGGGTGATGGCAAGTCCCTGTGGACTGAGCTGGAAGATATTTTTGAGCATCTTGATTGGGTTGCCTTCACAGCGACAGCAATCATTTCTGCTCTACTTATTACGGCTGGTGTTTTTATCGGAGACCGGCTTGGTATTAATGGTATTGGATGGCTCGGCGTTGTCGTGTCCATTCTCTACATTTACGAGAGTATTCAGACTGTTGAACCCGGCAGGATCGGTGCACTGGTATTTCTGGGTAGACCTTACAAACAGGTCGGCCCTGGACCAGTATTCGCGCCACGCCGAATCATCGGAGTGATCACGGAGGATTCCAGAATCAAGGAAATTGAATTACCGGCAGAGCCGGAAAATATTTGGAGGGGCACAAAAGATGATGAGAATGCTCCGTCACCTGATCCAAAACTCAGGCCTCCGATTCGGATTAAATTCGGAAAACGGAGTGATGATGAGAGAATCGCGGACGATCCGTACAATATTCGGATCGTTGCTGAGGTTCCAATTGTAGTAAGTTATCAATTAACAGATATTTTACTGTGGCTGGAAAATATGGGTGACCATGCCGAGGCTCGCAAAAACCTCGAAGACACAGCCATCAAATTGTTTAATGCGAGTTTTGCGACCGTCTCACCGGCGTACGTAAACCTCTATATTGAAAAGTATAGTAATGATCTTCTCGAAGCACTCGACGCAGCTGTTGAGACTTGGGGGATCGAAATACGGATGGCAACAATCAAGCCGATCGTATTTAGCCACAACTTAAATAAAGCTGTTGTTGCAGCATCCGAAGCTATTGAAACAGCAAAAGCAACTCGGACGACAGCGGCGGCCGATAGAGACAAAGCCATTGAAGCAGGAAGAGGTGCAGCATCTGCTGCAAGAGACCTCCTTCTTGCCGAGGCGGATGGTCTCTTGGCCAAACTTAGTAAACAGGCTGAAGGAACCGAAAAACTCCGTCAGCTTATTGCAAAACCTGGTGGATTGGACGTCGTCCAACTCCAGACACTTGTTGACGCACTCAAAAATGGGAACAATACGTTCCTTACTGGCGGGGATGGACTTGTACAGTCACTTCTCGGAGCAGTCCAGACTGCGATAAATCAGAAAGGTAAAAAATAATGGGGCAATTCTGGAACAATAATTACGGCTGGTTCATTCTAGTCGGAGTTGTTCTCTATTTTATTTGGAAGCCCGGAATTCTGGGTTCAATTAAAAGGTTGATGCCTTCTACGGATGGTACAACAACTATGAAAGACTGGTGGAAAAAGTGGTGGACGGATGGAAACATCCTGCCGGTTATTGTAGGAATCATTTGTATCGATATCTCGATCTGGATGATCTGGCCACATTGGTGGTCGAGAGTCTGGGGCGAGAATTGGGCATATTTGATTCCACTTCATTTATTTGCTTTGCTTGGCGGGAGTATGATGGCGAAAGCCAAAGTCCCCTTCAAGAACAAGCTGGGAAAGGCTGTTGTCTTTTTGGCACTGGCCTGTATCCTCAATTTTATGGACATCCTGCCGGTAGTTTCCGAGCAGTGGTGGACACATAGAGAAGCCGACGAGATCAGTGGACTGACGTGGAAAACCACGCCTCCCCTGCCACTAAACGGCACAGTACAAGAATTTGTCATCAAATTTTGGCAGAAAAATCTGCCGATTCGTGAGGCAAATGCAATGGTTAAGATTGCCGAGCTCGAGTCAAACTTCAACCAATGGGAGAAGGGTGGCAAAGACGACGGCAAGACTCCATACAGGGGTCGGATTAATTGGAAAGACGTTGGGGTGATGCAAATCAACGAGGACGCGTGGCTCGCAAAGTCACAGTCACTCGGTCCCGACCACAACATCTATACCCTCCAGGGCAACCTGAACTTTGCCAAGTGGCTCTTCCACAAGCAGGGTTTCATGCCATGGAGATCTTCTATTACTCGTGGTGGAGGGATCGAAAATCTCTTGAATTTCAAAGGGGTTGAGGTTCCATTGTTTCCACCAGCACCGAAAGTATTTTCGGGTCCACAGACTCATATTGTTATTGCTCCATCTTTCAATGAAAATGATGTGTGGAGCAAACCGGTTCCTATGCCCGAGGGCAGTACTCACGTTGAGTTTTCTTCAAAAGACGACGTGAGTATCCGGAAAAATAATAAGGATGTATATAAGGCAGGCGAAGGACTGAAACTGGGCAAAGATATCAAGGTGCTCGAGTTTATGTCCGAAACCGACAAGCCTGCTGAAGTGAAAGTCATAATCAAATAGTAGTTCTTTTTTAATAAAACCCGCTCCAGAGATGGAGCGGATTTCATTTGTCAGATTTTTGTTTTGACCGTTTTTACTGCTGTAGGTTTATATACTGCACCGTGTCATCCGGTAGACCAAACGTCGACAGGACAAACCGAATAAGACCATAAACCGAAAACATTATAACCATTCCCACAAGTCCCCAGAGAATTGCATCCTTTGCTTCTTTCCTGGATTTGTCTACATTATCTGCACCGGATGCAAGAAACTTTACTATTCCATAAATAAAATAGATGGTCGACAATGTGAATACAAGGAAAATCAGCGGATTTAGAATTAACTGATTTACCCTGTTGAGAAAAGGGATAATGGTCATACAAAACTAAATTTAGTTAATTGTAGGAGCTGTTATACTGCCACCTGAGTTAACGCCAGTTGTATTTTGCAACCAAGTAATGAGACCGAAGAGACTTACCATAATTGCGATAGCAATAAGTCCATAGATCATAATACCCTTACCTTCTGCTGTTTTCTTTGGATCACCAGCTGACTGGATGAATTTGATGAGACCCCAGAAGAAATACACAACAGCAAGAGCAATGAATACAGGGATAAGTCCATTAACAAGAGTCTTTAAAGTTTCTGGAATACCAGTAAACTTTCCAATTGATCCCTTCAAGTCCTGTGCCAATGCTAGAACTGGTGAGAATGCAAGAGCCGCGTAAATAATTTTTTTCATAATATATGTTAATACTAATAATTTATAATATTGAAAACGACCTGATAATATGATTATTATATCCCAAAGTACAGCCAAAAACAACAATGTGTGGATAAATATGTTGAGATGATTCTAGTACTGCCCCTGAAGCTTGTCGTATGGATTAGCGGTTGGATTTGCACCCGACGAATCCACATTTGTTTTTATATCAAGACTGCCTCCAATCCAGTTTATTATGCCTGTAATAGAGACCATAATGAAAAGTGCAATAATACTCCAGAGAATCTTTTTCTTGCCTTCGTCTCGTGTTTTGTCATTACCAGCATCTTTGAGCACAAACTGAGCAATCCCCCAAAAGAAATAGACGAACGCCAGACCAAAAATGACAGGAATCATTCCGTTTAAGATAGTTTTGATTGATGTGAGAGCTCCACTGAGTCCTTCGAACATTGCCCCGTAAGAGACGACTGGTATAAGCCCGAGAACCACTATTGTGTACAAAAATTGTTTGTTTTTCATATATATTTAATTATAACGTGATTGTGTGATATTCATAGATGTTCCCCCGCTTTCTGGCAAAACTTGTTTTATATTTTGAATATTTTTAAACTCAAATTCTCCGGATATCATTGCAACAAAAACACGAAATGTTACAAGAATAAAAAGTGCCAGAATCCCCCACATCATATAGTCTTGCCCTTTTTTGCGTCCCGCCTGATCACCCGCACCGCTCAGAATAAACTTTGATAGTCCCCAAAAGAAAAAGATAAATGCTCCGATAAAAAGTATTGGAATAACCAAGCCTAAAAGATTGAGCACATATCCAATCACATCTCCAAAACTACTGTCTTCGAGTGACCAGTCGGCTGAAAAAGTAACGAGAGGCAGGAGAAATCCGAGAGTAGAAATGAGTAGATATTTTTTCTTCATATATTTAATTTGTATTTGTAAGTGACTGCACTGTTGTCTGAACAACCTGTGAAATGGCAGCTGCGCCAAGGAGAATTCCAGTACCGACAAGCGCCCAGAGAAGTGTCTGATGTGCATCCTCTACCTTTTTTGGATTACCTTGTGCAGTTACATATTTGAAACCAGCATATATAATCCAGAGCACACAGAATACAGCGGCAATCGGCATTATGACATTATTGAGAATTGTTGTAATGAGACCCAAAATAGTATCACAATCTCCTTGGTTTGAATTACACTTGAGAGGATTTGTGAGAGTAACTTTGACTTGTGTTCCGCTACCACCCGCAGTATTACCTCCTCCGCTTGTAGATGCCTTCAAAATAACCGGTAACAAAATGAGAAATGCTATTAAAATGTGTACTGCAATTTTTTTAAAATATTTCATAATGTTTTTTTTAATTATTTGCCAAGTGGCACGGCCTGTAACACATCCTCTTTGAGAAGTGATGTTGTGATGAGATTTACGATAAGCCATGCAGCGAGAACAAAGAAAATACCGATCGCAACGCTTTGTAACATTTTGTTTGCTTTTGTTCTCTCCCCCGGATTGGAACCAGAAATCATATATCTATACCCGGCATAGGCAATCACCACAACCGAAAAACCGAGAGCTATTATCGTACCCTGATTTATAACCTTTCTGACAGCCGCAAGGAGATCATTGAATGTGCAGTCTCCTTCATTTGCCTGACCTTGATTGCACACATACACAATACCCGTACCTTTCGTCTGAGCTGATACAAAAAGAGGAGACAAAAACAACACAAAAATCATAGCCGAGAGAAAAATAAATTTTAAAAATGTTATGTTTGTTTTCATTTTGCCACAAATAATGAGTTGAGTTGATCATTGGCAGAGCTGAGTGCCTCCGACACACGTGCACGACCACTTGTTATTGATTCTATCATATCACGAAATATGTTTGTACTCTGTGCTGGATCTGGATCAATCCATGAGTGTGCGAGAAGTGCTGAATTGTAGAACACGACACGAAAATCATCTGTTGGTTTTGCCGAGAGAAGATCCCTGCGAACAGGAGGCAAATTTGTTTGTTTTTCAAGAGTTGTGAGAGAAGCTGGCTCTGTGAAAGACGTGATAGCTGAAAATGCAACACTTATTTGTTTGGACTGTTTGACGAGCGCCATACCATACATATGACCAAATACTATTTTTTTCTGTGCATCTTTTATTTGTGGAACGTATGTGACGTCAAAATTTAGGTTTGCATTTTTTTGCTGGATAGAAAATATCTCGCTGGCAAAACCGAAATATGTGGCGAGCTTGCCAGAGACAAAATAATCATAGGACGATGGTAGTGACCTGTTCCATGTGTAGTTTGGCGATGTCGGATTTGAAAACTGTGTGTAAAAATTGACCGCAGACTGACTTGGTGCGACTGGGTAGTTGAACGTGTCATTTAACACTGACGACACGCCCTGAGTATCTCTCGCTGTAATAGGTGTCCCCGCTTGCTCCAAAATCATTGCTAAAATCTCTTTTGCGTTTGTTATATTTCGCCATTCTCCCAGAGCGATTGCACTCTGTGTCACAGTAGCCGAGCTATCCTTTTTGGTCATCTTACCAATAAGGTCATAAATCTCATTCCAATATTGTGGTGGTTTTGCAATGAGCGCATTTGAAAACAGATCGCGATTCCAATACATCACCATCGGATCAACCATAAGAGGCACAGCAACGACTCCATCGGGAGCCAAAAAAACTTCACTCCCTTCGATAAAGGTATCTTTGAATGTACGCTCGGTATAATTTTTGTATGGAATTGTAAAAAGTTTGTTGCGATTTTTGTACATTGAATCCTCGCGAAGAATCACGATGTCTGGACCTGCACCATCGGCGAGTGCTTCTACAAAATCCGTATCAAATGCCGAAGGATCTTTTTGAACATATGTTACCGAGACGTATTTATTTTGTTTGAGAGAAGAACTTCTGTACATTTGATCAAACTGATCACTTGTCAGAGGTCCCCAGATGAGAAGTTTGGAATATTGTTGTGAAGACGAACTTTTTGACAAAGCAAAAATCGCTATCCCTATGACAATACAGAATGCGAATATTCCCGTAAGAACTATTTTAAATGTACTCATAAATTAAAGTTTTTTATATATAAGTCCATAATGATGAGCTCCCGCCTGAATTTCCCTATCCAAATGAAAGCCCTCTTTTTCAAACATATCCATTACCACATCCTTTTTCATTACCATATTTGGATGAGGTCCAAGACCCCCAAACGAATCCATCCAGTCGACAATGAGCGCTCGGCCTGCCGGTTTGAGTATTCGTTTTATTTCTTTAACAATTTTTGTCTTGTCTGCGAGCTGAAAAAGGACATTGCAAAGCAAAACGAGATCAATCGATGCATCGTGAAGTTTTGTCCCGCCAAGCTTTTCTATATCGCCCCAAATCACTTCGACATTATAGAGTCCTTCGTGAACAGCTGTATTTTTTATTTTTGTCAGTAAATCTTTCTGGACATCAATAGAATACACTCGTCCAGTAGAGATGAGAGCTTTTGCAGCAGCAAGTGTATAAAATCCAGAACCACTACCGAGATCAGCAATCTCCATACCTGATTGAATACCACATTGTTCAATATTTTTTACAGGATCTGAAAACATATATATAGTATAGTACGAATTATTTTTTTATGCACGAAAAATTGGAGCTAATATCACCTCCCCATCCTCCCCCGTGTCAGTGGTCCCACAGTTCCTGTCTGCGGTATGCCGTATTTCTTCTGGTACAACTTCACTGCTTGCAAGGTCAGTGGTCCAAAGTAGCCGGTAATCGGTCCAGTGAAGAGTTTGTTGTTCTTGAGATAGGTTTGGAGTTGCTTCACATCAGTACCACTGTCACGATACTGGATGTTGTGCGTGAGAGTGAGTGGTGCAGATACTGGAGATGATTGTGAAGTGGGTGTCTGTGATGGAGTAGGTGATGTCTGCGTGAGGTGTGCTAAGTCATCTGCTGTGAAGGTAGGGATGATCATAGTGGTGATTTGTCCGGGGAAGCTTGGTCCTGATTGAGTGATGGTAGGACCATTGGAAGCTGCGGGTGTAGGAGAAGAAGCAGGTGGAGTGGGTGTTGGTTCGGTAACTGGAGTAGGTGGTGCGACAAGAATAGTGTACGTGTAGGTCGTATTAGCTCCCAGTGTCGATG
>Ga0194053_10001464_pt1 | contig 15055 bp, 12 predicted proteins | sample SepL228m_MetaG_FD_161684 | JGI IMG/M metagenome (GOLD analysis project Ga0194053, IMG submission 161684) | Anoxic zone freshwater microbial communities from boreal shield lake in IISD Experimental Lakes Area, Ontario, Canada - Sep2016-L227-8m | ecosystem: Environmental > Aquatic > Freshwater >... | reverse complement strand
CAGGAAACATTTCTACAAATTCCCTATATGTATCTGGGTAATCGTAGCCGGCTATTAATACTTTATTAATATCAGAAGATGTCATGGGGTAATTGTAGCACAGGAGGAGCTAACCGACTACCCCGTTAAATTTATTCTGTTAATCCTATATTAAACAATGTAATTTACAACATTTTCTATAGACATCTGACTCCTAACGGAGTCAAAATCATGTCAATCATGTTAATCATGTCAAAAAATAAAAAATAACCCCGCCACAATCTCCAGCACTTCACCACACCCTATCACTGCCACTTCATCAAAAATTACCCGCGCTTTTGCACCTTCCATTACATATTTCGCGCTGATAGTTGTCTCTTTTTTACCGCGTTTTGTGACGGATATTTTGGTTGTTGCGCTGATTGGAGTAAAGGTGAACTCTTTCAGGATTATCTCTCCGCCGAGGATTGTTAATGTGATGGTGTTTTCCTGCTGGTGGAAAGTTCCCCACCCGGAATCCAGCGACCAGAATGCACGGGTTGTGTTCTTGATGGGGTGAAAACCTATTGCCCGGCGCGGCATATCGAACTCAAAGCCGCTGAATACGTTCAGCAATGCGTAACTTGCCATTGATCGGGCGTAATTGCTGCCGCATTCTATCTCGTTCCACGGGTTGCGCTTTTCGCCATCAAACCGGTCGCGAATCGCCGCCACAATCGTCATTCCTTCGTCTATCATGCCATGATTAATCATGTGCGACGCGGCGGCGTATTCAAACCCGCACATGGTTTCCTGGGTGTATGGCACGGGAATTACCGGCTTTTTGCTGCCGACCGGGTAGCTGCAAATCACCAGTCCCGCTTCATCATTCAGGCTGAAAATCCGCCAGGGGTTGTACGCCTTGCGCATCGACGGCACGAAGCTGTTTTTCCACAATCCGTGGAGTGCCGTTTTAGTTTGCGCGGTATCAAATATCTCACCCAGGCCGTATAATTCAGCATGCCACTGCGCCAGCACCTGGTCGATGACACAACCTTCGCCAACCTGGTATTTTATCTCGCCATGTTCCTCGCTCCAATACGGGTTAACGGCATCAAACGACTCCAGCATTTGCTTGTCATTCAGGTTAACCTTCTGACAGTAATACTCGCCGTTAAACAGGTTCGCGTCTACCCATGCCTTGCCGCGGGTGAATATTTCGCGATATTCGGCGGCGGCGGCATCATCACCCAATGCGTCTGCCATCTCCGCGCCGGCTTTTAAGGCGCCAAGGTAAAACCCGGTCAGCCAGGAATTTGGCCCGAACAGTTCCATATCCAGGGTGTGATGCTGGCGTCCCCACAAAACCCCGGTTTTATCCGGATCCCAGCGATCGATATTATCGGGGTTCCAGGCGTAGCCAATTACTAATTTCAGCGTTGGCCACAAACCGCGCAGCCAATCGGTATCGCCGCATATTTTCCAATCGCGGTAAACCTTCATGATGCCGCCAAATTGCCCGTCGGCACAGGCGCGGATGCCCATTCGACCTGCACCCTTGCCGCGTCCCAGCGGCAATTGAATGCGAAACGGCAGCCCGCCGTGGTCGAACAGGTTATATTCATAGTCGGCGTCGCGCATACTGCGTTCCAGCCGGGGGAATAAAAACGGCAGCGCCTGGGCGTAATTCCACACGTGGGTACAGGAACCTTCGCAACAGCCTTCGCTGGGGTGGCAGCCTTCCCAACCATAAAATGTGCCGTCTTCCAACCGCAATACGGTGGGGGATTTCAATATCGAAATATTTGCCGATATTGCCTCAAGCGCCACCGGCGGCAGGTCTGACGAGAAGAGCGCGTCAGTAAACTTCCGGGTTTCATTCAGCAGTCGGTTCCATTGCCGCAAGCCGTATTTCGCGCTGGCGCGGGAGTCGGCAAAGATGGTGGCGTAGTAATTTTTCCAGGTATTCGGCGCGCAATCGCCGAATGAGCATTTGCAGGTTTCTTTATTGGGGTTCCAGTAATTTTCGCAATTTGGGAAGTTCCAGGCGATAATGAAGCGTACCGTTTTGCTCTCACCCGGTGATAATTCAAATTGCGTCGCCAAGGTACCATGATTGCCGCCTTTGGCATCTTCCGACGCGTATTGGCGATTGCACAACGACCCGACGGTGGTGAAATCATGCCAGTAAACTTCCTGAGCATCGTTCCACCCGCCACGGTACCAGTATTCCTGCCAACTGGCATCGCCAGCGTCAGTCGCCAGCGTCATGTCGCCATATCTCACCGCATCGGCAGGCAAGTCGCAGGTATAGTGCAGCATCTGCAGATTATCATCTGCTGCATGACAGTTCACCTGGTTTTCCGGCAGCGGATTAGTCAGCACCCCGGCCAGCATATATTTCAACAGCACATCGCTATTATTCGTCACTTCAAATTCAAAAAACGCCGCCGGAATACCGGAATCGTCCTCGTTCAGCGGAATAAAAGGGTTAAACGCGGTCAGCCGCACCTGTCCGGGGAAGGTGTCATCGATAAAATCCAGCACCGCCAGCGGGAAAGTGCCGGTAAAGTTAACTTCGCGAAAATGCGGGAACCCGGCCATGGATGCGATTGGCACTCCAAAGCCAAAATTGGCAAATTTTCCCATCGGGAAATGCCCGGTATACGGCGGCGGAAAATCACCATTCAGCACCCGCGCATCGATAACCGCGCCATTGCGCTCCACCCGCAGCGCAAAATGCGAAAAGCCATTATAACTGCCTTTGGCAGGCTTGTTAAATATCTCCCAGTCAATCAACCGGCCATTCCCTGCCAACCCAATACAGCCGGTGCCGATACCACCCAAAGGAAAAGAAATCTCCTTCAACTTATCGCCGCGATACTGAAAATTATCATTAATCATAACAAACCCCGTCCTTCGTGTAATTACACGAGATGATTTTACATAGTGATGTAGATGGTGTCAATGGGAGATATTTCATCCCCCATCTATTATTTTCACAATTCCCTCGGTAATTTAGCGACTTTTTGGGGTTTATCGTTTATAATTAAATGGTGACAATAAATAATTCAAAGGTTAATATTGTGGTACGGGGGGCAACCCGGCGGGATTTAGAGGATATCGGCAATCTTTGGGTGGAATTAATTGAATACCACCGGCGGTTGGATGCGCGGTTTTTCGTGCCTTTTGAAGGGCGGAATCATTATGTGCGCTATATCTACAATGCGTTGCGCGACGATTCTTTTCGCGTTTTTGTGGCAGAGTCTGCGGGCAAAGTGATTGGATATATTGTCGGATATGTGTCAGAAAATGCGCCGTTTTTTCCGCAGCCGCGATACGCGTTTATCGCGGATATCTGTGTGACGGCCAATAGCCGGTGCACGGGAGTGGGCAAGGCGATGGTGCAGGAAATGTCGAAGTGGTTCGTATCACGCGGCTTGCAGTCTACCCAATTGAATATCGCGTATAATAACGAAATATCACAAAAGTTCTGGCGCAGCCTGGGATGCCGCGATTATCTGCATCACGTTTGGCTTGATTTAGAAGGGGTGTTAAAGTGAAGTTTTCTGTATTGGTTTTATTGTTTTTAATATCAGTTTTTGCATTTGCCGAGGTAAAATTACCGGCAAATTTTAAACTGTACCGGATAGAAGTGAATACATTCTGGCAGACAAATTGTTATATATTAACCGGCGAAACCAATAAAGCGATAATCATTGATCCGGGTGATGAGTTGAAATTTATTCCCAAGGAAGATCGTGAAATTCAGGACCGCGATGTTTACCATTCTACCGGTGAACATGCCGCGCGGATAGATTTCATCATAAAAAAATACAACATTACCCCGCAGATGATAATATATTCGCATGGCCATTTGGATCATTTATCCTCGGCAACCATGCTGAAGGAAAAATATAAATGCGAAACCGTGATGCACAAAGGCGATGTAAGGGATGGCTACCCCAAGGATAACCGGCTTTTTGATTTACCGCTGCCCAAGGTTGACCGCACTGTTGAAGACGGCGAAATAATCAAGCTGGACGGGATGGAATTAAGGGTAATACATACTCCCGGCCACAGCCCCGGCGGCATTTCACTCTTCACCACCTTCAACGGCCAGCCATATCTTTTCAGCGGCGACACCCTGCTGTACCACACCACTGGCCGCACTAATTTTAAAGATGGCAGCGGGTCGGATAAATTATTATTTGAATCTATCACCAAGCGCCTGTTCGCCTTGCCGGATGACACCATCGTATTTCCCGGACATTATGAATACACCACCATCGGCGAAGAAAAAGTCAGCAACTATGTAGTTGACAGCTATAGAAAACTATTTGCACCAGAAGATTAAAAGTAATTTTATACGATAAATTTTGACATGATTTACATGATGAATTTATTATTGGCGCAGCCAGAAAATCCTGTTAATCTTGTTAATCATGTCTAAAAAATCTTATCACAACTTTGTATCTTAATAAGGTTAAGGTATCAGATATGCTAATAGCCATTGATTCGCTGCTTTTGCACGGGCAATTTACCGGCGTCCAGCATGCCATTAAGAACATCACCAGCGAATTGCTGGCGGATGATGAACACCAGTATTTACTGGTATTGCCCAGCGATGCCGACCCTGCAAAACTATACCCGAATGCGAATTACCAGGTTTTACACGCGCCTTTTAAAGGCAATGAGAAGCTGAAACGCATCTGCTGGCAGCAATTCACCATGCCAAAACTACTGAAAGAGAAAGGTGTTGACCTGCTCTTTTCACCCGGGTATATCTCCTCAATCGGTTGGCGCGGCAAATCCGCCGTGCTTATTCACGATACTATCGCGCTGTCACACCCCGAGTTTTGTTCGTTCTGGAACGCGAAAAGCTACCGTATGCTGCTGCCCATGTCTGCCCGCCACGCCGATATCGTCATCACCCCCAGCCTGTCTACGGCAAATGACGTGGTGCAATTTTGCCATGTGAAGGCTGATAAAACCCGGGTAGTTCCGCTGGGAGTAAATCAAATCGAAGTGCCGGCGGAAGGCGATGTCATTCAGGCGCGCCAGCGGATCAGTCCTGGACGGCCTTACATACTTGCGGTTAGTGCAATTGAACCAAAAAAGAACTTTGACGGCTTGATTAAATGGTTCGATAAATGGGCAGCGGAGATTCCACATAACCTGGTGATAATCGGCAAATACGCCTGGCGTACCCAGGCTGTGAAAAAAGCGTTGAAGAAGTCGAAATATCAGAAAAGAATAATCATGCCCGGCTACATGGACCAGGCCGACCTGCCGCCCATCTACGGTGGTGCCGACCTGTTCGTCATGCCATCCCGCTACGAAGGTTTTGGCCTGCCTGCGTTGGAAGCGATGAGCGCGGGTGCCGCCACCGCCGTCAGCAATGCCGGTTCATTGCCGGAGATAGCTGGTGACGCCGCCGCGGTAATTCCCCTGGAAGGCGACGCCTGGGTAACCGCGATACCAGCACTGCTGAAAGACCCCGCAAAACTCGAAACAATGCGCGCCAGCGGAATAACCCGCGCCAAAGAATACACCTGGCAAAAAACCAGTGAGATGATTCTGCGGGTGTTTGGCGAGATTGGGAGAATGAAGTAAGAAGGAATGCATAAGAATTGTAAAAATGTGTAGTCACCGTGTGGAAAGGGACGCAAGTCCGGCTATCCGGGAACGCCAATCTCCTAATTGGCGAGTGATTAAAATGATAGATTGTAGAAAATCCGCCGGACTCGCGTCCCTTTCCATACGGTGACTGAATATTAATAACTATTCAACATATCTCCCGCTAATGTTACAATAAAGATTGCATAGAGATGTTTATAACATAATAAATTCTACAAAATCCACTCAAATTTTTCATTTTTTCTTCACTTGTGTTTTCTGTGGTATAATAAATATAGCCCATTTTGTTGGCGACCACCTCTGTACCCTCCGTATTGACCTAAATACACGGATTGTCCCCAGGCAGCCTCCACCTCTTTCGGCTCGAAGGAGAAAAATTATGACAACGTTTCCGACCCTGTCGTGTTCGTTACGTACAAGCACTGGCAGCAATGTCGCACGTCAGATGCGACAAAAAGGTTTGTTACCTGCGACTGTATACGGTCATGGCGCTTCAGTATCAATTACCATGGAACAGAAGCATTTCGTGAAAGTAGCACTCACAGGTAATTCCGGCTCCCAAATCGTTCATCTTGATGTCGATGGCACCGATGGCGGATTGGCGCTGGTAAAGAATGTTCAAAAAAATATGCTTGCACATGTTTTAACCCATGTTGATTTACAGCGTGTTTCACTGACTGACAGTCTGCAGATTCCTGTACCATTAGTGCTTGATGGCGATGCCGCCGGCGTTTTAATTGGTGGTGTATTAGACGTTTACATTTTTGTGCTTAACCTGAAATGCGCAGCAAGCGCAGTGCCGGAAAGCATTCATTATGACATCAGCAATTTACAGGTGAATGAGCATTTGACAGTAAGCCAAATCCCATTGCCAGAAGGTTGCGAACTGCTTGACCGTCCTGAAGACACCATCGCAGTTATTCGGTTGAAAGCTGAGTAATTACCAGGTTTTCAGTTTTCAGTGTTTAGTTTTCAGCATTGAATAAGCTTATAACTTTACTCCCTCTGTTACATGGTGACAGGGGGAGTTGGTTTATTGGTGATTTCTCTTCTTTCTCTTCAAATAGCCGGGCTCCCGCCCAGTTCCACACGGTGACTGAAATTTGACAAGGATTTTCAAATTTATAACCAACCACTATCCACTATCCACTACTTTTTCTTCTCGTCACTAAGCAATGCCGTAGGGAAATATGTGTGTAGTATGGCACGGTAGCTCTTTCCGGCCTTGGCGCGTCCAACTGCTCCCCACAGACACATTCCTATTCCGTGCCCGCACCCGGTGCCGTTAAATGTAAAGCCGGTCAGTTTTCCTTTAGCATCTTTATCCGGGGTTACTGTAAACAGGTCTGACGGTAATCCGTCATGCCCGGGTTTTCCACTGCCAAACAGCCATCTTATCGCCTCTGTCCGCACTATCAGGCTACTGTTATCGCCTTCTATTCTGGTTATATAGGCACGGCCACCCGGTGTTTTCACCTCGACGCGGATGTCGGTGACATTTTTTATCACCGCGGTGGGGTCGTTGTTTATTATTGGCAGATTTGCCGCTACCAGTTTGTTTACCTGTTCAATGGTAAATTTTCGTTCCCAGGTATATTTGGGGTCGTTTGCGCAATATGTGGTTTTGCCGACGGCATCGGATACCGGCCGCAGATATGGACGGGCATATTCCGGTCCCCAGATATAACCGGCGTCGTCGGACATGCCGCCACAGGAGTTTGAATAGTAGACATCAGCAGGCAATCCGGCGCTATTTGTCAGGTATATCCCGCTGGTGGCTTTTAACGCGTCGTCCCATTCGGCACAGGGATATTTTCCATATGCGCAGGTTTGGCAGTCAATGTTGGCGCAGACATCGGCGTATTCATCGGCATGCTTGCCTAACTTTGTCAGCGGATAAGTGCGCGCCAGTACCGCGTGTGCCCGCAGCACTTCGCGCGGAAATTTTCGCGGTGCCTCGCCTTGTGATACCAACCGGGTGTAATCTTCCAGGTTTATTAACCTTGACGCGTGCAAACTGCCGTTGATGACGATGGAAACCGGGATGCCGGGGTCGATGACGTAGCTATTTGTTCCGCTGGTGAAGGTGATGATTTTTTTTCCAATCAAAATAATTTCGCCGGATGCTCTCAGCACGCTCACGCCATCTCGCCGCACCTTGTACAGGTTGTCAACAGTTATCTCCAGAGTGTAACTATGCGCGGTAGTGCAGTTAAACAGCACTTTGTAATTTTTATCAGTAACCGACACCGCGTCATCGCTTTTCCAGCCAAAACTTTGCTGATGCCCGACTATCAATACCCGCAAAGGAACCTTTTCTGACACAATATCACGCCATGCCGGTTTTTTATAAGCGTCAGCTGACGATATAACCGAACTTTTCGCATCACCTGATGACATCTCCGGTTGTACGGCAATGCCGATGATTATAACTAAAATTATTATTGATAATATTATTAAAATACGCATAGATTGATACCCTTAAAATTAATTAACATGGATGAGCAGGATAAATTTAATCCTGTTAATCTTGTTAATCCTGTCTAAAATTCTTATTACCGCAAATGCCCGTCGCCTATCGCCACCCATTTGTATGATGTCAGTTCTTCCGGGCCTACCGGACCGCGGGCATGCAGTTTGTCGGTACTTATGCCAACTACCGCGCCAAGACCGTAATCACCGCCGCCGGATAAACGGGTGCTGGCGTTAACCAGGACTGACGCGCTGTCTATGCCGGCGATGAATTTGTTTGACAGCGCCAGCGATGATGTAATTATGCCGTCGGTATGTCCGCTGCCGTAAGTATTTATATGGTCGATAGCGGCATCAACGCCGTCAACGATGCGGATAGATAAAATCGGCGCCAGGTACTCTGTCGACCAATCTTCTTCGGTGGCGAGGGTCATGGGGTAAATTGCCTGACAACGCGGACAGCCGCGCAGTTCCACGTTATTTTCTTCCAGCGTTTTGGCAATTTTCGGCAAGGCGACAGGAGCAATTTCCGCGTCAATCAGCAGTGTCTCCAGCGCGTTGCAAACTTCAACTTTTTCACATTTCGAGTTCACCACCAGCGCGACAGCCATATCAATATTCGCGTCAGCGGCAACGTATTGGTGGCATATTCCGTCGTAATGTTTTATTACTGGTATGCGCGATTCGGCGGATATTCTTTCAATGAGCGATTTCCCGCCACGGGGGATGATAACGTCAATATATTTGTCCAGTTTCAGCATTTCGCCCACAGCGGCGCGGTCGGCGGTGCGTATTATCTGCACGCAATCCCGCGGCAATCCGTTCGCCTCTGCCGCGTCTGCCATAATATCCGCCAGCAGCAGGTTGCTGTTCAGCGCTTCAGACCCGCCGCGCAGTATCACCGCGTTGCCGCTTTTTATACATACCCCGGCAGCATCAGTAGTGACATTGGGACGCGATTCATATATTATGCCGATAACACCTAACGGAACACTGACACGCTGAACCTTTAACCCGGTGGGACGCACATGTCCACGAGTAACCATCCCCAACGGGTCGGGCAAGGCGGCGACTTCGCGCAGGCGGTCGGTCATGTAGTTGATGACTTTATCCGATAACCGCAGTCTTTTCAGCATCGGTTCCGGCAAACCGGCAGCGGCGGCGTTGCTAAGGTCTATCTTGTTGGCGGCGTCAATATCTGCCCGTCGCGCCTGCAAGGCATCCGCCATAGCGGTGATGGCGCGGTTGCGCACATCGCCGGAGATGGTACCGGCAATCCGACAGGCTGTCCGGGCACGCACCGCAATATCTTTTACATTGTCCATGACAAAATTATAGCACCATAACCGGTTGTTTGTCGTGATATTCTGGGGCTGTTTTTTTATATTACACAGAGAAGACACAGAGATACACGGAGGTTATTTGAATGGTTTTGATTCAAGATATATTAATTTATTTTATTTTTACATCGATTAACAGGATTAACGAGATTATAAGCAGATTTATTTTATCCTTTCAATCCTGTTAATCGATGTAAAATAAAAGTGAAACGAGTATTTAATTTTCATATCATTGACGCAAATATTCCATGTCTATATACTGACCGTATTGCACATTTACAAGGGGTTGATATGATAGAGTTTGAAGCTATTAAAGATATGTTTGATCAAATCCGCAAAGAAACGGAATGGGATATTGACGGGCCTATGTTGTGGGGATATTTCTTCACCGATAAATCAGAAGAAAAGCTGGAAAAAGCGGCGTATGAACTGAACGAAATGGGATATTTTTTCGTTGATTTATATGAACCTGATTTAGAAGAAGGCGAAGAAAAATATTTCTTTCTGCACGTTGAGAAAGAAGAAGCCCATACGCCGGATTCATTATTCAAACGCAACCTGGAATTAAACGAATTCGCGCAAAAACTCGGCATCGATTCCTACGATGGCATGGATGTCGGCAATATCGGTGATGTTGAAGAGGAAGAGTAGTTTTATTTCACATCGATTGATAGGATGGTATGGGATATAACTCTATAATCTATGGCGAAGCTCTCACTTTTATAAATATCTAAGAAAAAACTTAATTTTAGAGAAATATCCATTTTTTGATCATAATCCAACCCCAGAGGGGTGGCATATTAATAGTCGAGAATGATTATAACAAATTGTAAACCCCGTTCAGGGGTGACATGTTTATGTGCTATATATCATGAACCGGTATGGAAATTTAGAAACGTTTAACATGTCACCCCTGAACGGTTTTTTTTTCTTTTATGTTGATTAAATGCTATTAACATGCCACCCCTAACGGGATTGGATTGTTAATAATTGATAAAAATATTGTCAAATGATATTGTATTCTTAACCATCAATGTATTCATTTATTATACATTATCAAATAGACCACTCAATCAAAAAAATGTGTTTAACAATAATGACGTTGCCGTGGGTTATAGAACTTGCTATAACAATTATCATGGTTTCATTACTGCTGCTGCTGATAAACCAACTCGTGCCGGTATAGTTCGGCGGCTTTTAACAGTAATGAATCTAATTGACCGGTGTCAGAGCCGAGAGTAAATAGAGTTTGCGCGCTGAATGGTAAGAAAGTCATTTTAGCAACAATCTCTTCGATAGACCCACGATTAAGCATAACTTCTACAGCACTCAACACTTCATTGCGTTGTTTTTCGTTCAGCGATTCTGCGGCTACTTTCATCGTATGGACAATCGGAACGCCGGACGACAGCATGGAACCCAGCATTCGGCAAAACAGCAGCAGTTTTAATGTCCGCTGCGGTTTTGATAATTGATTCCAATCTGCTGCATCATTTTCTGTTGCCATTAATAATGGCTGGATGTTTAACAGCTTTGACAGCTTCCAGTCTTCTTCTATCAGTTCTGCCGCGTAATTCATTGTTATATCCAGAATACCGCCGACTTCTCCTGCTGTTATCATCAAACGATAAAATGATGGGAATAAGTCGGGCATATCGGCAATCGCCTGGGCAAGAGAATCGCCTTGTTCAATACGGATGCGGATAGTTGGCATTACATTGGCGTATGTCGGCGGAGCTTCCTTTTCAAGAATTTTCAGAATTTTTACCAGTGAACATCCAGCACTGATTAGGGTATTGAATTGCTGTGAAAACAGCATAATTTCTGCGGTGATATCGGGTTGTTTTGTCATGATTTTTCTCCATTAATTTTCAAACAGGTCAGGGTATTTATTTTGCAGCAAACGACGCATTTGCTGTTTGCTGCGATAAATTCGACCATCTACTGTCGATATCGGGATATCAAGCAGTCTGGCGATATCCGCGTAACTGTAATTGCCCCATATATGCATCAGCAGTGCAAGACGGTTTGGCGGGGCAAGTGACAATAAAGCTTCACGCAATGCGCGTTGCCGTTCATGTTCAAATATAATATTTAAAGGTTCAAAAGATGAAGGTGCTGTTAATGAATCGTCTATAGGTGATGACTGGTTGGCATTGCTTCTATACCAATTAACACAGGCATTTATCATTATCCGCCGCAACCACCCGGTAAATGCTGAAGGATTATCAAGGGTTGGCAATTTTTCCCATGCCCGCGCCAGCACATCCTGCACCAGGTCATCTGCCGCGTCATGATCGCTGGTACGCATAAACGCAATAGCCCGCAGCCAGACGCGATAATGAGATGCCAGCTTTTCAAAAGCCGCCCGGTCGCCGGATTGCGCGAGTTGAACAATATCAAATTCAGCATCAATTTGCATCATCATTATTTATAAGACACTAACCTGGCGAAAAACCCACGGGTTGTTAAAAGTTTTTTATAAAGATAATTTTACAGGCTCTTGCAAAACATATTTTATCAAATGTTTAGGTTGCAGGTTTGTGATAGGCGAAAACCACCCCGACCTTCGGCCACCCCTCCTTGGCAAGGAGGGGAGTTAATTTGTGGTTACAATTCAAAATTTCTGAACAATTTAAAACAACAGTCTCAGTTTGGAACAGGGCGGGAGCCCGGCTATCCCTGTAATAGATGATAATTATAAATTACTACTGGATTAGCCGGGCTCTCGCCCAGTTCCAAACGGTGACTGAAATTATTAAATGAACTGAATCTTCAAACTATCTCCCCCCGCGTAATCTCTCGATTCTCTTTCGCTGATTTCAGCACCATTTGGGTTAGTTCGGTTATTGCCAGTGCTTGGCGCGGGGTGGTGCCGATGTCGGCGTCTTCGCCGCGGATAGCCTTAACCAGGTTTTTATAAATATTGTCGTTGCTGCTGGTTTTGTCTTTCCATTCGCTGGTGGTGTTCATCTGTTTCCACGGGTCGCCTTTATCGTGGTAGAAAGTGAAGGAATTTGCGCTGTCGTCTATGCGAATGCCGCCTTTAGTTCCGAGAATAATGAAAGTGCGGGTGGGGGGATTGTTGGAAATCCATGCCATGTCGAAGGTTATCGACAGGTTATTTTCACAGCGCGCCAGAAATGTGCAATGTTCTTCCACGTCAAATGGCGTTCCCGCGGGCAGGTCAAATGGGAAACCACGGAAAGTGGTGGCGGACGCGGCGGTTACCTGCGGCCATCCGACCAGGTTGAATACCATATCCATGAAATACTGCCCCATGTCCATGATTACCCCGCCGCCGGCGCGAGCAGAGTCGATGAACCAGGTTGCATCGGGGATGATATCAATGCCCGGGCGTCCGCGACGGCGGTAAAACTGGACATGAACGCGGTAAATGTCGCCCAAATCGCCATCCTGAATAAATTGTTTTGCCAGTTCCGCTTCGCTCCAGCGAAATCTGCTGCTGAAAAAGATAACTTTCTTTCCGGCTTTATCGGCTTCTTCAATCACCGCGCGGTTTTCCGCCAGACTAAGGGTGCTGGGTTTTTCACAGGCGACATTTTTGCCCGCCCGCAGCGCGTCAATAGTGATAGGCGCGTGACCGACTACCGGGGTCGCCACGGTAATGATGTCAATATCCGGCATCGCCAGCAGTTCGTGGTAATCAGTGGTGATGAAAGTATCCGGGGAACAGAATTCCCGGCGGCGCTTTTCGGCACGTTCAATTATCAAATCGCAAAGCCCGGCGACTTCATACCCGCAAGCCTTGTAACTGTTCAAATGCGCAGGGCTGATATCACCGCAGCCAATTAATCCAACGCGTATCGGTTTCTCTGACATTGTTTGTGCCCCTTATTAAATCATCATAGATGGACAGTTTTATCCTGTCCCAAAGATAGATTTTAAAGTTATATTTACTTTTTCTTCAACAATTTCCCTGCAACTTTTTGCAGCAATAACGAAACTTCTGATACTTTCATTATGTTTAAGAGATAAACATATATTGCGCTGCCGACGAATGTCACGCCTATATACGGCACCAGAGTAAGGATTTTTTTAACGTCGCCAGTAACATCCTGCGCCTGTGGGAATATTCTGGGGAAGTATATGGTTGATAGATACAGCATAATTGCCAGTGGAAGCAATGCGGCAACGGTTTTCCCCATAAATATGATAATCTCTTTTGCGCCTAATTCGCCGAATTTATGACGGGCATTTCCATACAAGATGCCAATTTTTGTGCCTTTGTTAATCAATAATGCCAGCGGAATTGCCGCGGCGCCGATACCCCAGTAATGTATGCCGACATACGCGATGCCGATATGCAGCGGAACCAGGCAAACTGAAATGATATTTGGCAGCAGAGTGTCTGACATGGCAAAATAGAATTGCAAAACTATGATTTCCAAAGCGGCAATAAGCATGCCTATTGAAATTACGATAAACGGTCCGGTGGTTAAGGCGATTGATGCAGCGTCAAACTTTTCGCTGCCATAAATGCCGTTTAATATTTCACCGCGCAACAAGATAAATGATACGGCGAGTGGAATAAAAATGAGAATCATCATGCGGGTGGCAGACATCAGCATACTTTTCAGCTTTTCACGGTTATTTTCAGCGGCAAGATCAGCGATAAAAGGAAACAACGCGATGCCGAATACAAACGGGAAAAATTGCACCGGCATATCGCATAATATCTTTGCGTATTTAATGGCGGAATAACTGCCGGTTTCTAAGCCGGAGATGAATCTCTGGTCGAACACAGAACGAAAAATAGACGCGGCGGTACCGATAGCCAATGGTAAGGCAAGTATCAGGAATTTTTTCAGTGCCCGGTCTTTCATATCAATGGCTGGTCTATAATGGGTTACGCGTTTTCCTAACCCAATAGAATGGATAATCAGTTTAGCGGCAGCACCGAAGATAAAACCGGCGGCAAATGCGGCAGGTCCATAATGTCTGGCGAAAACTACGGCAAATACCAGCACAGTTGCTTTCAAAGCCATATCCGCGGCAGCGGGAAGGGCAAACTTTTTATATGAGTTCAACAATACATAAGTCATAGATGACGCGCCGAGGAAAATAATAGCAATCAGCATCATCTGGGTCAGTTTTACTGTCAGTTCAATTAATTCGGTGCTCTTGCCCGCTGCCGGGTCGAACCATTCCGGCAAGAAAAGCGGCAATAATTGATGCGCAAATACTATGCCGATAGCGGCAATCAACAACATAACAATAACTAATAGATTGATGGCAGTACTTGCCAGTTTCCAGGCTTTTTCTTCGCCTTCATCCTTCATTTTTTGCACAAATACCGGCAAGAATGAGTGCATTATGATCTGGTCGACAAACTGGAAAAGGTAAAAAGCGATATCTTTTGCGGCGTTATAAGCGTCGGCATTAATGTCTGTTCCCCAGAACTTGCTCATTACTTTGTTAACAATCAACCCGAAAAATCGCATAATCAGTTGAATTATCATTAATATCCCGGTAGCGCGGAATATCTTTTTATTCATGCCGCCATCAGTCGGCACCTGCATTTCCTCTGTCATAATACCTCACCCAAAAATAGCATATTTTTCTTTAGACATAAAACGCGGCTAAACGTTACATTGTATATTATGCGGGTTCACTTTTTATAG
>Ga0194053_10001458_pt1 | contig 15093 bp, 5 predicted proteins | sample SepL228m_MetaG_FD_161684 | JGI IMG/M metagenome (GOLD analysis project Ga0194053, IMG submission 161684) | Anoxic zone freshwater microbial communities from boreal shield lake in IISD Experimental Lakes Area, Ontario, Canada - Sep2016-L227-8m | ecosystem: Environmental > Aquatic > Freshwater >... | reverse complement strand
GCCCGCAGCCGCGGCAGCGAACTCACCTCCCTTCACGAGCTGCTCCAGGTCCCGGGCCTGGCCGTAGAGCCGGGTCGCGCTGACCGTGGCGCAGGAGCCCGCCAGGAGGTGGAGCTTCCGCCCGGCTTGCTCCCAGTCCCCGGTCGCCGCCGCAGCCTGGACCGCCGCAAGGACAGGAGGGGTCGTGGTGAGGAAGAGGTCCAGGATCCGGCCCGCGGCTTTGCGGTTGCCCAGGAGTCGCTGGAGGAAGGCCTCCGGGCCGAAGACCGGCGGCAGGTCAGGCTGGTCCTCTTCCGCGCCCGCCAGGGGCAGGTAGCGGTTCAGGATCTCCAGGAGGGCCGCAGGTTCGATGGGCTTGGACAGGTAGCCGTCCATGCCCGCGTCCAGGTAGCGCTGGCGATCCTCGCGCATGGCGTGGGCGGTCATGGCCACCACCGGCACCCGGCAGTCCAGGACCTCGGACTTGGGACTCCGCAGGGCGGCGGTGGTCTGCAACCCGTCCAGGTTGGGCATCTGGATGTCCATCAGGACCAGGTCATACCTCTGCTTGCGCAGGGCATTGAGGGCCTCCAGGCCATCCTCCGCCAGGTCCGGCACCAGGCCCCAGCCCTCGAGCAGAGCCACCGCCACCTCCTGGTTTACTTCGTTGTCTTCAACCAGCAGAATCCGGCCGGAGATGAAGCTCTGCCCGGGGCTGGAAGCCTCAGCGGGAAGGACGGTGGGGAGGGTGGCCCCCTGAGGCAGGAGGCGCAGCCGGGCGGTGAACCAGAACTCGGAGCCCTGTCCCTCCTCGCTGGTGGCGCCGACCTCGCCTCCTAGCATGGCCGCGAGCTGCCGGCAGATGGTCAGGCCAAGCCCCGTGCCGCCAAACTTCCGGGTGGTGGAGGTGTCGGCCTGGGTGAAGCTCTGGAAGATCTCCTCGAGCTTGTTCAGGGGGATGCCGATGCCGGTGTCCCTCACCGTGAACCGTAGGAGGGTGTCCTGGTTTCCACCCTCGCGGGCCTGGATGGCGACACTCACGCTCCCGGAAGCGGTGAACTTGAGCGCGTTCCCGATGAGGTTCAGCAGCACCTGCCTGAGGCGGACCGGATCCCCCCGCAGACGGTCCGGGACCCCAGGGGCCAGGGTGCAGGTGAAGGCCAGCCCCTTGCCTTCGGCGACCGGCGACAGGAGCAGCCGGAGCTCCTCCACGAGGACCTCCAGGCTGAAGTCGGTCTCCTCGAGGACCAGCTTGCCGGCCTCGATCTTGGAGAGATCCAGGATGTCGTTGACGATCTCCAGCAGAGACTCGCCACAGATGCGCGCGGACTCAGCGTAGCGGCGCTGCCTGGGCTCCAGGGGCGACTTCAGCAGCAGGCCGACCATGCCGATCATGCCATTCATGGGGGTCCGGATCTCGTGGCTCATGTTGGCCAGGAACTCCGACTTGACGGTGCTGGCGGCCTGGGCCTCTTCGGCCAGCTGCACGGCCCGCCGCCGCTCTTCCAGGAGGAGGTCATCGGCTTGGATGCTGTCCGTGATGTCAGTGATGGTGCCCACGGCGCGCAGAGGCCTGCCGGAGGCGTCCCACGCCACCACCTTGCCCCGGTTCTGCACCCAGATGACCCTGCCGCTGGTGTGGGTCATCCGGTAGCGGCTCGTGAAGGGGCCGGCCTGGGCGCCCTTGGCCAGGACGGCTTTCTGGGAGCTGGCGACCTGGGCCCTGTCCTCCTCCAGGACCAGGGTCAGGAAGAGCTCGGCGGAGTGCTCGATGTACTGTTCTCCCAGGCCCAGGATCTCGCACCAGCGGGCATTGTGCCGGACCCAGCCGTGCTCGAGGTCCAAGTCCCAGAGGCCTTCCCCGGTGGCGTCCAGGGCATAGGCCAGGCTCTGCTCGACGTTCTTGCGGGCCTCGTTCGCCACCTGCAGCGCCGTGGTGTCCACGAAACTGACCACCATGCCCATCACCTTGCCGCGGTTGCGGTGGGGGTAGGCCCAGTAATCCGCGTTGAAGCGGGAGCCGTCGGCCCGCCGCAGCTGCTCGTCCACCACGTGCAAGCCCGTGCCCCGGGCGAGGGACTGGAAGATCTCACAGGGCGGCTCCGGGGCGCCTGTCTCCGGGTGCGCCAGGGTCCGCCTGGTCTGGAGGCGGCCGGCATGGCCCAGGACTTCGGTGCAGGGCTGCTCGCAGGACTGGCAACGCCCCCGGAGGCGGATGCCGGTGAGCTGCTGCATGTTCTGGCCCAGCAGCTGCTCGGCCCGCTCGTAGCCCAGGATGTGCACGCAGGCGGGGTTGATGAAGGTGCACAGGCCCTCGCGGTCCATGAGGAAGATCGCCTCGACCGTGGAGTTCGACAGGACCTGGATGCTATCGAGCCGGTCCTCGGCGAGGGTGGTGGACCGGAGCTTCATCTTCTCCAGGGAGAACAGCAGAAAGAACGAGAGTCCGCTGGCTACCAGGCCGAAGAACAGGAGCAGCCGGCGGCCCGCCAGCTCGGGCTTGAACTGGTAGTTGCTCCCGGCCCACATGCGCAGGGACCAAGTCTGGCCATAGAGCTTCAGCGTGCCTGCGGCCTTGTATGGGGCAGTCTGGAACGGCCCTTCGGGTCCCAGGTGGCAGATCCGCGCCTCCTCGCGAGGGGCGGCGCCCTCGAACACTTCGAGGCCGAATCCGGAGGGTGTCCGCGCCAGGATGCTCCCCATCAGGGTCTCCACCTTAAAGACCAGGTAGGTCCAGCCCAGGAGGGCCTGCCGCCGCTCGAGGACGCTGTCCAGGGGGGCGCCCTGCCGGTAGACCGGCGCGAAGAACAGGACCCCTGGGTGCAGGGCGTCCTCTCGGTGAAGTCTCACGGGGGCCGAGAGGGTCGCCAGCCCCGTGTCGCGGGCCTGGGCCATGGCAGTCCTGCGAGTGGCGTCGGCATAGAGGTTCCGGGAGAGCATGTCCTTGGCCTCGTCATCCAGGGGCTCTACGGCGAGAATCTGGGAACGGCCCTCGGGCGGGAGGGAGCGGCCTGGCGCCCCGCTGGCTGCCGCGGTGGAACCCGGGCTGCGCTGCGGTTGCCAGGCCAGGAACCCGAAGCCTTTAAAGCCGGGACTGAGGGTGGTCAGATCCAGGTTCGTGACGTAGCGATGCCAAGTGGCCTGATCGAGCACGGCACGCCGCAGGGAGACAAACTCGGCGCTGGCCCGGATGACCTGCTCGTTGTAGGCCATGCGCCGGTGGGCCCGCTCCTGAAACAGGATGGCATCTGCGCTGAAGCGCTCCTGGGCATGGCCTCTCTCCATTTCCAGCACCCACAAGAAGGCGAGGAGGGTCACGAGCAGGCCCATCGCCAGCACCAGCCAGGGCCGCCAGGATCGGAGGGCTTGGAGGCTGGTGCCGGGCATCGAGTCCTCCTCTGATCTGCTGTCGCGTGGCAGGCGCTTGGGGTTTCCTGGGGTCCATGGCCACGTGAACCCAACCCCGAACCTTGGGCGCTACCCAGCCCTCGGCTCCCGGTTGACCTTGCGAAAAGAGCACCCCGCAGGCCTGGCCGGGGCGCCATGAACATTGAGTCGAACTCAAATTATCATGGGCCGTTTTTTAAACTTCAAGACGATCAAATAGATACGCATTATTGCGTAGCTGTTCCAGCCTAGTTGTAGGCCACGGTCACGGTGAAGCTGCCCGAGTAGGCGCCCGGGGCCTGGTTGGCCTCGACCCCGAGGGTCGCCCCCACCTTCAGGGCCAGCCGCCCGCTGGCGTCCAGGGCCTGTGTGATGCCGCCGGTGCTGAAGCCCGCCACGGTCATCCGGCTCGGGCCCGAGGTGATCTCGATGCTGGCGGGCAGGGTCACGCTGAAGGTGGCGTGGGGCTCTCCGGCCACCTGGAAGGCTGCCGAGGATACCGCTTCGGCGCTGCCCAGGACCACCCCGCCGGTCGCGCTGCGGCCACCATTCTGGCCCAGGGTCACCTGCCCCGCGCTCCGGGTGGCGATCAGGGCGCCGAAGTTCAGGTCCGCGGGCTTCTGGATAGAGACCGGCTGGCAGATCTCCGCCGAGGCCAGGGCCGTGGCGTCCCGGGTCTGGCCGTGGGCGGGGAGCATCCCAGCGAGGAGCAGGGCTCCGGCGCTGGCGAGGCTCGATCCCGTGAGGCCCTTCGGCATGCCTTGGTCCTTTCGCTCCCGGCATCGGCACGGGCGGGTCAGACTTGACCTCAGTACCAGGTTAGTGATGGCCCCTTAAACGTGTGCCGACATGTGATTTGGATCATCCTTGTCCATCTTTTAGGGAGGTTAACCTCGCCCCTCCCTTGCGCTAACCTTGCGGTATTCACCGCCTTCCTCGCCTCGAGAGCCCCATGAGCGAACAAGATCCCCCCATCTACCTCGGGAAGCCCCTGATTCCGCCCACGGAGGCGCTCAAGGCCCAGGCGCCCATGAGCCCGGAGGCAACCCTGGCCTTTCTGGAGCGGGCGCGCCAGGATCCCGAGGGCTACTGGGCTGACATCGCCGGGGAGCTGGAGTGGTACACCCCCTGGCAGAAGACGCTGGAGGGCGGCTTTCCCGACTTCACCTGGTTCAAGGGCGGGCGCAGCAACGTCTCGCTGAACTGCGTAGACCGCCATGCCCGCACGCAGCCGGACAAGGTGGCCGTGTACTGGGAGCGCGAGGACGGCGCCCGCGAGGCCTGGACCTACGCGCAGCTCCTAGACGCCGTGGCCCGCTTCGCGTCGGTGCTGAAGGGCCTGGGCGTGCAGAAGGGCGACCGGGTCGCGGTCTACATGAGCAACATCCCCGAGGCCTTCGTGGCCTGCCACGCCTGCTACCGCCTCGGGGCCATCTATGCGGTGATCTTCGCGGGGTTTTCCTCCCAGGCCGTACACGAGCGCCTGATGGACGCCCAGCCCAAGGTGGTGGTGGCGGCGGACGCCAGCTGCCGCCGGGGCAAGCGGGTCATCCTGAAAGAGACCCTCGACACGGCCATGGAAGGCATCGGTTCCATCGAGAAGGTGGTGGTCGTGCAGCGCATGGGCGGCGAGATCCCCATGGTGCCGGGCCGGGACCTCTGGTATGCGGACCTCATGGCCACCGCCAGCGCCGACTGTCCGCCGGAGCCCATGGAGGCCAACGAGCCCGGCTTCCTGATCCACACCTCGGGAACGTCCGCCAAGCCCAAGGGCCTGATCCACGCGGGCATGGGCTTCCTGGTAGGCGTCTACGCCAACACCAAGTGGTCCCTGCTGCCCCAGGCCGATGACGTGCTGTGGTGCACTGCGGACGTGGGCTGGCTCACCTTCCCCATCTGGGCGCTGGTGGGTGGCCTCGCCAACGGAGCCACCCTCGTGGCCTACGAAGGCGCCCTGGACTGGCCCGATCCCAGCCACTTCTACGAGGTGATCGAGCGCCTGCGGGTCACCAAGCTCTTCACCGCGCCCACGGCCCTCCGGATGCTGCGGCGGGCGGGTGATGCCTGGATGGAGGGCCGGGACCTGAGCCGCCTCACGCTGATCAGCTGCGTGGGTGAGCCCCTGGATCCGGACACCTGGTACTGGAGCCGGGATGTGCTCGGCGGTGGGCGCATCTTCTTCAACAACACCTACGGCCAGACCGAGACCGGCACCGGCTGGACCTCCAGCATGGTGGGCATGACCCCCACCAAGCCTGGCTCTTGCGGCCATGCCCTCCCCGGCTACAAGGCCGAGGTGGTGGACCTCGAGGGGGTTCCCGTTCCCGATGGGACCTTGGGCGTGCTGACCCTGGCGGCGCCCTTTCCCAGCCTGGTGCGGGGTGTCTGGGGCGACCCCCAGCGCTACGTCTCGACTTATTTCTCCCGCTATCCGGGCCGCTACAACAGCTACGACGCCACAGTCATCGATCCCGACGGTCAGGTGTGGGTGACGGGCCGGGTGGATGACGTCATCAACGTGGCCGCGCACCGCATCGGCACCATGGAGCTGGAAGCGACCATGATCGGCCACCCCGACGTCAGCGAGGCCGCCATCATCGGCGTGCCGGATCCCGTCAAGGGTGAGGTCCCCGTGGCCTTCGTGATCCTGCGGGCCGGCGCCGAGGCCTCGCCGGAGCTGGCCCAGAGCCTGATCAATCGCATCGCCGCAGAGCTGGGCTCCTTCGCCAAGCCCTCCCGGGTGGTCTTCACGCCGACCCTGCCCCGCACCCGCAGCGGCAAGATCATGCGCCGCCTGCTCCGGGACCTGGCCCGGGAAGGCACCGTGCACGGGGACCTCAGCGCCCTGGAGAACCCGGACGCCATCGAGACCATCCGGGACCTGCTGCGCCGCTGAGGAGCCAGCCCAAAGGTCCGGATTCAGGAGATCTGCAGGTAGGCCGATAGGATCATCTGTATCGATCCGGGAGCGATCCATGCCTGAAAGTACCCACCGCGAGGCTTCTTCCGCCCGGTTGGGCTGGAGCGGTCTCCTGGAGGGTCTGCCCCAGGGGCTCATGCTGCTGGATGAGGAGGGACGGACGCTCGAGGCCAACCCGGCGGCGCTCCGACTGCTGAGGCTGGGTCGGCAGATGGTCGGTTCGCCGGACCGGCTCGATCCCGGATGCCAGGTATCCGCGGAGGACGGCTCGCCCCTGCCCTTGAACGAGCGGGCCTGGTTCGAGGGTGGGGCTGCCCTGGTGCGGGTCCGCCTCGACTGGGGGGATGGGACTCCCGTCTGGCTGGAGGTCACCGCGATCCCCCTGCCCGAGGGAGCCCTGCTCCTGAGCTACCTGGACATCACCGAGCGCCGGACCACCGAGGCGAGCCAGCGACTCCAGGCCCTGGCCCTGGACCAGGCCCTGGACATGGTGACGGTCACGGATCTGTTCGGCCAGATCGCCTACGTGAACGAGGCGCAGTGTCGGGTCTTTGGCGAGACCCGGGAAGCGCTCATCGGCCAGACCACGGAGTTCTATTCGGCCGACCCCGTACAGGCCGAACAGCAGCGCTTCCTCATCCAGGAGACCCTGGCCAAGGGCCACTGGCACGGCAAGGTGATCAACGGTGGTCGGGCTGGTGCGCTCGTCCACGTGGACCTGCGCACCAGCCTGGTCCGGGACGCGGAGGGACGCCCCTTCGCCATGCTGGGCGTCGGCACGGATGTCACGGGCTGGGAGAACACGAAGGAGGAGCTGCTGAGCGCGAACCGCCACCTCCACGCCATCAGTGACTGCAACCTGGCGATCATCCACGCGACGGATGAGGACGCCCTGCTGAGTGAGGTGTGCCGGATCATTGTGGAGGTCGGCGGCTACCGCCTGGCCTGGGTGGGTGTCGCGGAGCAGGATGCCGCCAAGACGGTGCGGCCCGTCGCCCAGGCGGGCTTCGAGGTGGGCTACCTGCAGACACTGGGGCTGACCTGGGCAGACACCGACCGCGGCCGGGGCCCCACGGGGACCGCCATTCGCACGGGATGCGCCTCTTCGGCCCGGAACATCCTGACCGACCCCCGCTTCCTGCCCTGGCGGGCCGAGGCCACCCGGCGCGGCTATGCCTCGTCCCTGGTCCTGCCGATGTTCATGGGCGCCGAGGCGTTCGGGGCCCTCAACATCTACTCGGCCCGGCCGGACGCCTTCGACGCCAAGGAGGCCCACCTCTTGACAGAGCTGGCGAACACCCTCGCCTTCGGGGTCGCGGTCCTGCGCACCCGCATGGCCCGCCAGCAGTCCGAAGCCGCCCTGACCAAGAGCATGGAGCGCTTCCGGCAGATCAGCGAGGCTGCGGAGGAGTGGATCTGGGAGCTGGATCCCCAGGGCCTCTACACCTATGCCAGTCCCGCGGTGGAGGCCCTCCTGGGCTACACCCCCGAGGAGCTGGTGGGCAAGGTCCACTTCTACGACCTGTTCCCCGCAGCCGAGCGGAAGGCCCTGGTTGCGTCGGTCTTCGAGACCTTTGCGCGCCGCGAGGACATCCAGGATTTCCCCAACACCGTCGTCCACAAGGATGGCCGGGAGGTGCTTCTGGAGACCACGGGCCTGCCGATCCTGGGGCCCGCCGGGGAGTTCCTGGGCTACCGGGGGGTGGACCGGGACATGACCGAGCGGCGACAGGCTGAGCAGTTCCTCCGGGAGAGCGAGGAGCGCTTCCGCAGCCTCTTCGACCACACCCCGGTGGCGGTGCTCGAGGAGGACTTCTCCCTGGTGGCCCAGCGCCTGGCGGAGCTGCGGCAGCAGGGCATCACGGACCTGCGCACCCATCTGAAGGCCCATCCCGAGGTGCTGCGGGACCTCTTCTCCCGGGTGCGGGTGCTCGAGGTCAACGCGGCGGGCCTGCGGCTGCTGGGGGTTGCCACCCAGATGGAGCTGAGCCGAAAGCGCGCCGACTACTTCACTGAGGACTCGCTGGCGGTCATTCGAGAGGAACTCGCCCAGCTCTTCGAGGGCCGGACGGAGGTGGAGCTGGAGCTGCCGCTCATGGACCTCGCGGGGCGCTCCCTTGAGCTGCAGCGGCGCCTCTCTGTGGTGCCGGGCCACGAAGGTGACCTCTCCCGGGTGCTGGTCTCCCTGGTGGACCGAACCGAGGAAGTCCGGGCCGAAGCCGAGCGCAGCCGCATGGAGAAGGAGCTGAACCACCTGCAGCGGCTGGAGAGCCTCGGGCGCCTGGCCAGCGGGGTCTCCCATGACATGAACAATGTGCTGGGGGCCATCATGGCCGTGGCCAGCCTGCTGAAGGCGCGCCACTCGAACCTGCCCGCCATCGTCAAGGATGCAGAGTCGCTGCTGCAGGCCGCCGTCCGAGGCCGCGACCTGGTGAAGGGCCTGCGGGACTTCAGCCGCAAGGATCTGGACTCCGCCGTGCGGCTCGACCTCAACGACCTGGTCCGGAAGGAGGCGGACCTGTTGGAGCGGACGACGCTGAAGAAGGTGGCCATCGAGCTGGATCTGGAAGAGGGACTACCGGAGTTCTTCGGGGAGTCGAGCGCCCTGACCAACGCCCTCATGAACCTCTGCATGAACGCCTACGACGCCATGCCCGGCGGTGGCCGGATCACGCTGAGCACCCGCTTCCTGAAGCCGCGCGCGCTGGTGCTCACGATCCAGGATGATGGCGAAGGCATGCCGCCGGAGGTCCTGGCCCGGGCCATGGAGCCCTTCTTCACCACCAAGCCCACGGGCAAGGGCACGGGCCTGGGGCTCTCCCAGGTCTACGGCACCATGCGGGCCCATGGGGGTTCCATGGACATCCAGAGCCAGCTGGGCCACGGCACCCGGATCACCCTGACCTTCCCCCTGGCTTCGGACCAGGGGTCTGCCAGTGTCGATGCGGCGGCGCCGCCGCCCTCGCCCCAGCGCGCTCTGCAGGTGCTCATGGTGGATGATGACGACCTCATGCGGGAGACCTTCCTGAACATGCTCGAGGTGGTGGGTCACCACCCCCAGGGGGTCTCTGGTGGGCTGGAGGCTCTGCGGTTCATGGAGAGAGGCCCCGTTCCGGACCTCGTGATCCTGGACATCAACATGCCCGACATGGATGGCCTGGAGACCTTGGGTCACCTGCGGTCCCGCTGGCCCGGTCTCCCCGTGCTGATGCTCTCAGGCCACGTGGATGACCGGGCCCAGGAGCTTCTCGAGGAGTTTGCGGGTGTCCGGATCCTCAGAAAGCCCTGCGACCTGAGCGACCTGAGGCAGGTCCTCCAGGGCTGGGTGTGACCGGAGGGGAGTGGCGCGGATTCAGCTCCATTCGCCACTGAAAAGGAAAAACCAATGAACCATCGGTGGTGATCTCTATGCTTTAAATTCCAGTCAGATCTACTCGCTGGTGGACCAGCGGAAGTCTTTGAGCTGTTGGCGCAGGGCCATCTTCATGAACTTGCCGGTGGCGGTGCGGGGGATGGCCTCCAGGAAGAGGTAGGCATCCGGCAGCCAGAACTTGGCGAACTTGGGGGCCAGGTAGTCCCGCAGCTCATCGGGCGTTGCCGTGGCGCCGGGGCGCAGCACCACGCAGGCCACGGGCCGCTCGTCCCACTTGGGGTGCGCCACGGCCACGACTGCGGCCTCAGCCACGGCCGGGTGGCCGATGAGGGCGTTCTCGAGATCCACGCTGCTGATCCACTCCCCGCCGGACTTGATCAGGTCCTTGCTGCGGTCCGTGATGCGGACATAGCCCTGGGGGCTGGTGGTGACGATGTCCCCGGTCCGGAACCAGCCGTCCTCGGTGAACTTGCTCGCTTCGGCAGGGTTCTTGAAGTAGCTGCTGGCGATGAAGGGGCCGCGCACCATCAGCTCGCCCATGGCCTTGCCATCCCAGGGCGCGGGGCCATCCAGGGCCTCGACGCGCACCTCCACAAGGGGCACCGGCAGACCCTGGGTGGCGCGCAGCTGCAGCTTCGCCTCCGCGGGCAGACCCGCGAGGCTGGGTTTGATGCGGCTCACGGTGCCCAGGGGGGTCATCTCGGTCATGCCCCAGGCCTGGACCACGTGGAGGCCGTGGTCCCGCTCGAAGCGCTCGATCATGGAGGGCGGGGCCGCCGCGCCGCCGGAGATGATCTCGTTCAGCTTTGAGAGATCCCAGGTTCCGGTGGGCGCCTTGTCCAGCGCATCGAGGAGACTCAGCCAGATGGTGGGCACCCCGGCGGTCTTGGTGACGCCCTCGCCGGCCATCAGGTCCAGCAAGCTCACGGCGTCCAGGTGCGGGCCGGGGAAGACCTGCTTGGCGCCGATCATGGTGCAGGTGAAGGGCAGGCCCCAGGCGTTCACGTGGAACATGGGCACCACGGGCAGCACCACGTCGGAGAAGGACGCGCCGAGCGCATCGGGCAGGGCACTGACCAGGGAGTGGAGCACCAGCGCCCGGTGCGAGTAGAGGACGCCCTTGGGCCGGCCGGTGGTGCCGGAGGTGTAGCAGAGGCCCGCGGCCTGGTTCTCGTCGATGGCTGGGATCTCGTAGGCCTTAGGCTCGGCAGCGATGAGCTGCTCGTAGTCCAGGGTGCCTTCGGGCAGGGCCTGGCCATGGGCCCAGACCACCACCTGGCGGACCTTCACGTCGGCCTTGAGCTTCTCCCAGACCGGCAGCAGCACATCGTCCACGAGGAGGATGACGTCCTCCGCGTCGTTCATGATGTAGGAGAGGTCCGTCGGTGAGAGGCGCGGGTTCAGGGTGTGGAAGACGCCCTCGGCCAGCGGGATGCCGAAGTAGGCTTCCAGGTGGCGGGAGTGGTTCCAGGCCAGGGTGGCCACCCGCTCACCCGGCTTCAGGCCCAGACGCTTCAGGGCGTTGGCCAACTGCTGGGCGCGGCCGTGGAACTCCCCGTAGTTGGTCCGGTGGAGGCTCTTGTCCGGGCGGCGCGAGACGATCTCCACCTCGGGATAGTAGTCCGCCGCCCGCTGGAAGAGGTGCGGGAGCGTGAGCGGGAACGCCATCATCAAGCCGTCCATGCGAGTGCCTCCAAGTGAGCGCGTCTGTGGGGGGGTGCCTTGGGAACAAGATACAACCATGGGCAGCCATGGCGATATGAGGATCATCAATGGACACGAGTCGTTTCGGGCACAGTGAAGAAGGCTTTAACCCGTGATTGCGCCGGGAAGGCTGGACACAACAATGCTGATAACAATTAAGGCGTCGCCTCTGCCCAAGAGGTGATGGTCCCCTTCTCGGAAGCACCTCCACCATGCGCCAATGACTTCCCCGCCCCGCATCACCTACCTGCAGGCCGCCAGGCTCCTGGATGTCGGCCCGCGGTCCCGGCAGCATGCGACCATCGTCCTGGATCGGGGCGTCCCCGAGCTCGCCCACATGGTTCTGGACGGCAAGGTGCGGGTTTCGCATGCCGCAGCTGTGGCGCAACTCCCGGCGAGCTTTCGGCGCCGTGCGGTCCAGGCTGGGCCGGAAGCAGTCAAGGCTGTGGCTACCGAGCTCCGGAAGGCCGCCCCGGCCCAGCTGTATGCCTGGGACAAGGCCATCCTGGACGCAGAGGCGCTCGAAGTCTCATTGGGGCAGAAGAGCCCGTTGAACTTCCTGGATATCTTCACTTCTTTTCAGAGAACCATTGCCGCCTCTTTGGCTTTGGCGCAGGAAGCCAAGAGGGCTTGATGCGAGTGCAAAACCAGATACTAATTTTCAAACCTTCCTAAGAAAAAAGATTTGCTAGTCCGAATTTATAAATTCGATAAAATCCCTTCACACCACTGATTTCAAGGGATGCCCCTTGGACTGCCTGGTGTTCTAGGCCCCGTCTGATGGAGCAGTGGGAGCGCTAGTTCGGCACCACCTGGGCTGAGGCCGCAGGGGGTGGGACCGAATCGCCGCAGGGAGCCCTGCAACGACTCCGAAACATCCACCAGGGATGACCTGAAGTTGCCGTTGACGCCATAACCGGGTGCGCAATGCGTCTCGCCGAAGAAAAGAGTCATCGCTGCTGGCGGGCCGCCCTCCGAACGCTGGCGCTGCGGGCGGGCTTGGCCTGCGTTCTGCTGCTACCCATGCCCGGACTTGGTGCGGACGTAGTGAGGATTGGGGTGCTCGCCTACCGCCCCAAGGGCCAGACCCTTGAGCAGTGGCGACCCCTGGCCATCGCTCTGAAGCAGGCCCTGCCCGAGCGTGACTTTGTGGTCCAGGCGTTCACCTACCCCGAGCTCACGCAGGCTGTGGCGACGCGCAGCCTCGATATTGTCCTGACCAACCCTGCCCATTTTGTGCTGCTCAAGAAGCGCGAGGGGTTGTCGGCACCCCTCGCCACCCTGGTGATCGAAGAGGGTGGCCGTCCGACCACCACCTTCGGAGGGGTCATCTTCTGCCGCTCGGGGCAGACCCTGATCCGGGAGCTCCGGGATCTCAAAGGGCGGAGCATCGCGTTTCCCGGCACCGAATCCCTGGGTGGCTACCAGATGCAGGCATTCGAGCTCAGCCAGATCGGAATTAGTCTGCCCGGGGACGCGACTCTGATCGTCACCGGGGTCCCCCACGACAATGCCGTGGAAGCGGTCTTGACGGGTCGTGCGGATGTCGGCTTCGTTCGGGAGGGTGTGCTGGAAGGTATGGCCCGCGAAGGGCGGCTAGACCTGGGGCGCATCCAGGTGATCAACCGCCAAGTGATACCCGGAGTCGCCTCACAGCTCTCCACCCGCCTCTACCCGGAGTGGCCGATCGCGGCCCTGCGGGGGACTGACAAGAATCTGGTCCGGCGAGTTGCCTCAGCCCTGCTCGGGATGGAGGAGAAGAAGGCCGGTCTGGGCACCATGGGCATTCACGGCTTCGGCGTGGCCGCCGACTACACACCGGTCGAGGACCTGCTGCGGGAGCTGCGCCTGCCGCCGTTCGACGTCGTGCCCCACTTCACCGCCAAGGACATCTGGTCGCGCTACCACTGGCAGGTGCTGGCAGGTTTCGCCGCGGTCGGATCAATCCTGTTCCTTACTGTTCGCCTGCTCTTGTTGAACCGCAGGCTGGATAACGAGAAGCGGACGGTGCAGCAGGAGCATGAAAGCCTTGCGGCGTCCCAGGCCGAGAACCAGGCACTCATCAGCGCCATTCCTGACCTCATTTTCACAAACCATCGGGACGGGGAATTTCTCGCGGTCCATGCCTCCGATCCGAGCCAGCTCTTAGCGCCGACAGGGGCATTCCTGCACCGGCAACCCTCAGAAGTGCTGCCGCCGCCCCTCGCCGACCAATTCATGCGGGCCCTTGCCGACGCCCAGGCTTTGAGTGCTGTCCAGGAATTCCACTATTCCCTTCCCGTGGGCGGTCACGACAGGCACTTTGAGGCTCGCGTGGTGGCCAGCAGCGAAGACCGGATCATCACCATCGTGAGGGATGTCACGGAGCGCAAGGGGGCCGAGGAGGCCCTGCGCGAGGCGTACCAGCTGAATAAGGAAATCCTCCAGAGCGCCCAGGAGGGTGTGATCGTTTATGGTCTCGACCTGCGTTACCAGGTGTGGAACCCCTTCATGGAGCAATTGACCGGCAAGCCCGCGAGTGAGGTGCTGGGCAAACTTCCATTGGAGGTGTTTCCCTTCCTCTCCGATGTGGGGGTCACCGCAAAGTTGGAAAGGGTGCTCGCCGGAGGAGTGGTTGAATCGATTGATTTCCACTTCAAGATTGCGGACACCGGGAAATCTGGCTGGGTCGCCAACACCAGTGCACCCCTGCGCAATTCAGAGGGCGCGATCCTCGGGGTGATCAGCAATGTCAGCGACATCTCAGAGCGTAAGCAGGCCGAAGAGGAAAAGGATAAGCTCCAAGCTCAGCTTCAGCAATCCCAGCGAATGGAAAGCCTTGGCATCCTGGCCGGGGGCGTGGCCCACGACATGAACAATGTGCTGGGGGCCATCCTCGGCCTAGCCTCGGCCCACCTCGGAACCCAGCCCACTGGGAGCCCCCTCCACAGGTCCCTCGACACCATCTGCAAGGCCACTGAACGGGGCGGCAAGATGATCAAGGGCCTGCTGGGCTTTGCCCGCCAAAGCCCGGTTGAGAACCTGGTGCTCGACGTGAACGCGATTCTCAAGGAGCAGGTCGACCTGCTGGAGCGAACGACCCTGGCGAAGGTCCACCTCAGGTTGGATCTGGAGCCAGAGCTGCGCCCCATCCGGGGCGATGCCAGCGCCTTGACCCACGCCTTCATGAACCTCTGTATCAATGCCGTGGATGCCATTCCGGAGGACGGCACCCTCACCCTCCGTACCCGCAACGTCGACAACGGCTGGATTGAAGTCGCGGTGGAAGATACGGGGATGGGAATGTCCAGGGAGGTCCTGGCGAAGGCGATAGACCCGTTCTTCACCACCAAGGACGTTGGCAAGGGCACAGGGCTGGGCTTGTCCCTGGTCCATGGCACCGTGAAAGCGCACCGAGGGCAGCTGGCCATCGAGAGTGAGCCGGACAAGGGCACTCGCGTGAGGCTGCGCTTCCCCGCCTGCGAGCATGAGGCCCAAGTCTGGACCGCCACTTCCCCGGTAGCTGACCCCACGCCGACCCCCCAAGGAGGCCTGAAGGTGCTGCTCGTGGATGACGATGACTTGATACAGGTTTCGGTCCAGATGGTCCTGGAAGTCCTGGGCCACACGGCGGTGTCCATAGCCCAGAGCGGGGAGGAAGCTCTGGCCGCGCTGGAAGCAGGGTTTGAGCCTGACCTCATCATCCTGGACATGAACATGCCCGGGCTGGGCGGGATCGGGACGCTGCCCA
>Ga0194053_10001453_pt1 | contig 15125 bp, 15 predicted proteins | sample SepL228m_MetaG_FD_161684 | JGI IMG/M metagenome (GOLD analysis project Ga0194053, IMG submission 161684) | Anoxic zone freshwater microbial communities from boreal shield lake in IISD Experimental Lakes Area, Ontario, Canada - Sep2016-L227-8m | ecosystem: Environmental > Aquatic > Freshwater >... | reverse complement strand
CCAAAGCACTGATTATCAATATTTTATTTTTAGGCCACAGAGTTATTAAAGTAAAAGCCATGGCAAAGGCAATCATAGTGTGTGAGGATGGCCAACCCCAAAATATACCGTTTTGAAAAAAACCAAAATTAAAGGTGTTGTGGAGATCAAAAAAAATGTTGAAGGATTGAGGTGGCGGAGTTCTTCCGGTCACAGCTTTATAGAGAGAAGATAAAGCCCAGGCTAAAATAGCTGATTGACCCAAAGCAAAAGCCAAGTTTTTTAAATTTAAGGATTTACGAGTTCGAGCAAAAACCAGGAGGATTAAAGGAACGATTATTGGTAATAGAGCCCCTAGTAATACTGATCGACGTAAACTATTATTGCCGTAAAAAGAACACCGATGATCTGTATTAATAAATAGTAGCCAGTGAATAAACGTAAAAGACTCTTTTGAAATTTATAGAATAAGTTCGAAAAAAACATGGGTAAATTATAGCATGAACTGGTCTATGGTTTTAATTATTTCTTTTTTATCCTCAAGTTTAAACCATTTGATGCGATTGTCTCTTTTGAACCAGGTTCTCTGGCGTTTGGCAAAATGCCAAATTGCCATACAGAGCTCGTTAATCATTTGTTCATGAGTAATTTTTTTTTGCAAATATAAGGCAAGATATCGATATTCCAAACCAAAGTTTTCTAGTCTCTTCCAAGTGACACTTTGGCTGTGAAGTTTAGAGACTTCTTTGAGCATTCCATTGTCTAGACGTTTAATTAAACGCTTATGTATTCTGTCTTTCAGTATTTCATCATTGGCATCTAAGCCAAGTTGTAGAGAATTATATTTGATGTCTTTTTTGATTGGTGGTACGAAACCTAGAGTTTTGGCAATCTCAATCGCTCGAACGATTCTGACTCGATTATTTTTGTCTATTCGGTTAAAAGTGTTTTTATCGAGTTTTTCTAGTATAATTAATAGTTTATTTGTTGTAAGTTTTTCAAGTTTAACACGAAGTTTTTCATCAGATTTAACTTCTGGAAAAATGACATTATCAACAATGGCTTGAATATAAAAACCAGTACCACCACAAATTATCGGCAGTTTGTCACGGCCGAGAATGTCGGCAATAATCCCATGAACTTCTTTTTGATACTTGGCGACATTATATTTAGTGTTTGGTTTTACAATATCCAACATGTAATGTTTGACACCCAACATTTCTTTCTTGGTTATTTTACCAGTACCTAAATCCATATCCTTAAAAACCTGACGGGAGTCGGCACTAATTATTTCGCCATTGAATCGCTGAGCAATTTCTACGGCTAGATCACTCTTACCAGTAGCAGTTGGGCCGAGAATGACTAAGATTTTTGGAAGTATATTTTTCATTACATTTCAAGAAAAATAATACTAGTTAAGCCGATAACGATGCCAACAATATTCAAAGCTGATAATTCTTCTTTATAAAAGAAAACTCCAACTAGAATACCAACTATAAGAGTTAAAACTGCAAAAATTACCATAGCCTTGGATAGACTTTGATATTTAAGTGAGAATGCCCAGAAAAGTGTAGCAGCTGTATAGGCGAGTATGCCCAAAACCAACATGTAGTTTTTGTTGTGTATAGACCATTCTTTGAAAAGAATGTCACCGATGACTTCCAGAAAAGCTACGGCAGTAACTAGATAGATGAAGTATTGATTCATTATGAAGTGATTCTAGCAGATTTGGGGATGGGGTCAAATAATTAAAAGTTTTTTGAGTTTTTCTCCCGAGTAAGAGGTGTTGGAAGAGAGATTGCCCGAAAATATTAAAATATGCCGAGAGCGAGACCCGGTTACGAATATTTTTCTTGTTGTCACAAGAAAAATTTCTCGACCCCGGCTCGGCCACTCTCTCTGGTGATAGTGGCTTTGCGGCCTCCGCCTTTCGAGTCTCTCTCCCGGCAAATACAAGTGCCGGATAGAGGACTCGCCCGCACCTCTCGTTTCGCCGTCGCTCAACTCGGTTTGGGCACCGCCTCACATTTTTGACTACTGTCAAAAATAGGTTCCGGCGTTCGAGTCTCTCTCCCGGCACAAAAGAAAAACACTGGAATATTCCAGTGTTTTTCTTTTGTGCCGGGAGAGAGACTCGAACTCTCACAGTGTTGCCACCGGTGGATTTTGAGTCCACTGCGTCTGCCATTCCGCCATCCCGGCAAAAATTACATCTTTAAGATTATCAGTTTTATCAAAAAAAGCAATATGGTAAAAATTGTTTACAAATCAATTTTAAAATGATATGGTCTTTTAGGTTATTTGGTGGTCTCTAATATAAGGAGAAATTCACATGAAGATGCCGTTCAAAGCATTTGCTATTGAAATTGATCGCGCTGGTGCCACAGACCTATTGAAATCGGATGTAATGACTGTCAGTACTTTGGACTATTGGTCCAATGATGCTCGGTCCTTATTGCAACGAGAGTTCGCTTTAAGAAGCGAAGTAAATAATCAAGTAATTTGTTTTAAAAAGAAAAGGCATTATGTTGTGATTCCAGGTTTGTTTTTTGCTGGTTGTACAGACATTGAATCTGTGACAGCTATCGCTAAAAAAGAACTGGATTGTTCTTTCGCTTTTGTCGAGGATGCTTACTTTTTAAGCAAAGCAGATCCTAATATTTTAGGTTTTCCCCAGGTGATTGTTTTTCACCGTTTGGTTTTGGCTGATTTTTCGACTGATTTGTGGCAATTGCTCACAGTTCAAAATTCAAAAGAGAAAGGGGAAGTTCTTTCTGTGGGTGTGATTGCTGAGAATGACTTCATCAAAGATCTCGCAAATCGCCATGTCTTGTTTTCACGCTGAAAATAGTCAGCGAACTACGTAACCCAATCCGGGTTACGTATTTTTTTTCCACAAAATATCAACATTTTCTACGTTGTTTTATTTTGATATATTATGTTAAAATACAGGTCATAACATTAAGAAATAATATGGTTCAATTTTATAATGACTCAATTTTTTGGATAGAAATAGAAAAGGTCAAACCTAATCCATATCAACCTCGTAAAGAGTTTGATGATGCAAAACTCCGTGATTTATCGGAGTCTATTCGTCAGTACGGTATTTTACAGCCCTTAGTGGTCACTAGAAAGGAGTTTCAGAAGGAGGATGGTGGTTTAGCTGTTGAATACGAACTTATCTCTGGAGAGCGTCGTTTACGAGCATCCAAATTAGCTGGTCTTTCTCAAGTGCCAGTATTGATCCGTAATTCGGAAGAAAATGATTTGGTTAAATTAGAGTTAGCGATTATTGAAAACTTGCAGCGCGAGGATTTAAATGCTGTTGATCGTGCCAGGGCTTTTCAACGTTTAGCTGATGACTTTAAATTTAAGCATACTCAGATCGCGGAAAAGGTGGGTAAGAGTCGTGAATATGTTTCTAATAGTTTGCGCATTTTATCTTTGCCACCTCACATGTTGGATGCTTTATCTATGGGGAAAATTTCTGAAGGTCACACCCGTCCATTATTGATGTTAGTGGATCGCCCTGAGGAACAGGAAGTTTTGTTCAAAGAAATCATGTTCAAGAAATTGACGGTTCGTGAAGCGGAAGCTATTTCTCGTCGTGTGGCCTATGATCGAGTTCGCAAGAAAGCTTTGGCAATTGATCCAGAAATTGTTGAATTAGAAGAGAAGTTGGCTGAGTCTTTTGGAACCAGGGTTAAGATTGAGAGAAAAGAAACCGGTGGCAAGATTATGATCGATTTTTTCTCCAATGAAGATCTGCGCGATATTTTAAATTTGATGGAGAATCACAGTAAGGATCCCAATACTGCTTTGAATCGTCATATCAGTACGATTTTGTCTAAGCGTGAACCGGCCCCAGTGCCAGAAAAGGTAACAGTTGAGAAAGCTATTGCCGATATTATGAGAATGAATAATGAAGTAGCTTTGAATACTAGTTCACCTATTCCAGAAGTAATTACTGAAACAAATATTCCCACAATTGTTCCTGAAAATGTTCTACCTGTCATTGATGAAGAAAAGGCGATTGATGATCGACCGAAGGAAGAGATCATTAAAGCGGAAGAAAGTGACGAAGAAGATTTGTATTCAGTGAAGAATTTCAGTATCTAAATAAAATGAAATGGCCGGCACCTTTCGGTGCCGGCCATTTTTTTATTTTCGTTTTTTCTTTTCTTCAATATCTAACTCGTTTCTAATATGTCTTTTGGCCATAGTAGTTTTAGCCATATCTATCCATTTAGGTGAAGGTTTGGCAGAATTCTTGGTTATTACTTCAACAATATCGCCATTTTTTAACATGGTATCTAAAGAAACTAATTTACCGTTTACTTTGGCACCACTAACATGATGACCAATGTCCGAGTGGATTGCATAAGCAAAATCTATTGGAGAAGATTCGATCGGTAAATCAACAACATCCCCCTTGGGAGTAAAAATAAACATACGCGCGGCAAAGAAATCTGATTTTGTGTCATTATCAACTTTGCCGTCGCCATCTTTATCAAAACCCTCTTTAACTAACTCTTTAATCCAGACCGGGATATCGTTATTAATTACACTGTGGTTATGATTACCGATGAATGGAATTTTCTTTGGCAAAAATTGTTTAAACCAAGACATTGAAGAATCTTCTTTAGCGGGTTTATGTCCGTTTACTGAATGACACTCTTTATATGATATATGTGAAGCCACACCGTACTCAGCGTTTCGGTGCATTTCCTCAGTACGGATTTGGACCTCGACAATGCCGCCATCACCAGTAAAAATCGTGGTGTGCAAACTTTGGTAACCGTTTGGTTTTGGTAAGGCAATATAATCTTTGATACGTCCGGGCAAAGGGCGCCAAATACTGTGAATTATTCCTAAAATTTTATAACACTCAGTAACATCGTGGGTAATGACACGAACTGCTAAGATATCATATATTTTTTCGATATCATTATCCTTTTTTAAAAGTTTTCGGTATAAACTATAAAGTCCTTTAACGCGATAACCGGTGTGAATATCTAAAACATTTTCTTTAGCCAGAGCTTTCTTTAATGACTTAATATATTTTTCTAAAACTGGCAAAGTTTCGCGACTTTTCTCTTTAATTAGTTCTTTGATTTTTGCGCATTCTTTTGGATAAACATAAGAAAAAGCTAGGTCTTCCATTTCTGAACTGAGTTTTCTGATACCTAAACGATAGGCGAGTGGAGCAAAGATGTCTAATGTTTCAAGGGCGATACGAAGTTGTTTGTCTGGTCGGACATATTGCAAGGTTCTCATATTATGCAAACGATCTGCACACTTGATTACTAGAACGCGCAAGTCTTGAGACATTGCTACAAAAAGTTTTTGCAAGGACCCGATATATCTTTCTGCTCCTCGATATTTATATTTACCGAGTTTAGTGACACCAGTAATTAAAAATAATATTTCATCACCAAATTCTTTTTTAACTTCCTCTGGAGTGGCTTTACCATCTTCAATACAGTCATGTAGTAGACCAGCGGAGATTGTAACAGAGCCCATTTTGATACCGGCCAAATTCTTGGCGGTTTCAAAAACGTGAATAAAATACGGTTCACCAGAAAAACGAGCCTGTCCGTCGTGGGCTTTCTCGGCAAAATTATAAGCTTTAGTTATAAGCTCAATATCTTCCTTGGTAGGGGATTCCATTAAATCAATTATTTCTTTAACGTTGGCCATATTTGTCATTGTATTACTTCTATAATTTTTAGGCAAATATTATTGTGATTTTTATATATATACGTCTCTGCGAAACTTTGCGAAGTAGTCCAGAAATCAGAATATCCATTAATACTAATGAAGACTGAGCTGGATTGCTTCGTCAGAATTCGCAGTGACGACATTCGTTAGTGATTAGTATTTTTACATTAAAAAACCGCTTAGCTTTTCCCAGAGAGGAAAAGCCAAGCGGTTTGGCACAACCCTTATCCAGGGTGCCAATTAAAGAGACGATGCTTGATGCAGGCGGGTGTATGTCCTTTCCTCGGAATCAAGACAACCTTCACGGCCTGCAAAGTTTTCGATATGACCGCTACCTCATCCTTGGTCATAAAGTAAGCTGGTACATTGGACTGTTGTCCGTTGACCAACACTTTCTTGGCTCCACCACGCGTGATAAGGTCGCCGGTACTCGGACAGACCTGTACCATCACAAGATTTGTCTTCGGTGATGAGGCTTGAATGCACCACAGGTGATCCATGGCATCCACGACGGCGCCGAAGACCAAGGTCTCGTCGCCATCATTGGATTGACACAGGCCGCGAGTGACAAGCTCTCCCTCAAGCTGGCTCACATTGACGAAGTCTTTACCGAGAGACTCTGTAGCCAGGCGGAGGATTGCTCTATGAAAGCGTTCGCTTTCGTCAAGAATACCTTGGCAAGTTGGCCGAAGGCAATTTGGAAACTGGCTGTCGGTTGTCAGGATGGCACTGAGAGTACCATCTACTTCTGCCACCACCAGTATCAAACTGACCGATCTCGTCTCTTTCATTTGTTGGTCTCCTTAGAATTGTTTGTCGTGCAGAAGAATTGCCTTCTGCTAATCCAAAAACACTATAACATTTTTTATTAGAAATGGCAAATTAAAACCCCACACCAGGACTTCCGAAGGGAAGTGAGTTGGTTGTGCTGTAACAAACGCCTTATTTATTTTCCTGGAGAAAAAGCCTGATCAAAATCAATTAAATATAACCTAGGAAAACGATTAAAATCTGGTTTACCATTTTCATTTCTAAAAAATCTTAGACAAAAGTTGCCATCGTGAGGGTGACCATGTTCAAAATTTATACTACTTAACACCGCCTTTATTTTATTTTTTTGTTCTTCAAGTTCAGATTCAAATTTAGTTGATATTTCTTTCCACCTAGCCAAACTAAGATCTAAGACTCCACTATACACCCTAATTGAACCATTCTTATTAATGCTAAATGATTGGATTGGTTCTATTGGAACGTAATCAAAACCAGCCTGCTGCCACAGTTTCCAATTCTCATATATAGATTGCCACGATAGAAAAGCTTCTGGTGTAATTTCTCTTATTATCGTTTTGTCTTTTAAGTCACCACCAAGTAAAATAGTTTCTGAACCTGTCTTATCAAAATTAGCTCGAGAGAATTTTTCTTTTCTTACTGCTCCATTTTTGTATAATGCTGGTTTAATCAAGTATTCTTCTAAACCTTTTTCCTTCATTAATTTATACAACCCTTTCCTTTCATTTTTGGGAATATAGTCAATCATTCCAATTGATGAGGTTTGCACTTTAGGATCAACACTTTCTAAACTCTGTCTAATCCTTAGTAAAACATTCTTCCACAAGGAAGGCTTTTCCGGCTCAGAGACAAAATTAATGTTATCAACTGATAGTATTTGAATCTCTAGATTTGAATGAGACAAACCTTCCCTGATAAGACTAGCTCTCTCATTTACAGGAGCAAACCGAATATTTTCAGCCGATATTTTTTGTACTTCTGGGTTAGGGTGATTAAAACCGTCTTTAATAAGGAGTGTTATTTCATCTTTGGGAGCATCGCCCATCATTAAAGCTGATGTAATTTGAACTTCTGGATTTGAATGAGACAAACCTTCTCTAATAAGTGTTGATCTTTCGTCTCCAAATGCTCTTTCAATTATTTTAACTGATTCCACCTGAACTTTTGGGTTAGGGTGTTTTAAACATTCTCTAATAAGATTAGCTATCATATTTTCAGGAGCAAACCGAATATTTTCAGCCGATATTTTTTGTACTTCTGGATTAGAGTGATTTAAACCTTCTTCAATAAGCGATAATGTTTTAGTTACTGGAGCATTGTCCAATAATTTGGCCGATGTAATTTGAACTTCGGAGTCAGTACTATTTAATCCATTTTTGATTTTTTGTAAAACAATTTCTCGCAGAAAACCCTTTTGAGTTTTAGGTGCAAACCAAATAGTTTCAGACGAAATTATTTGTACTTCTGGGTTGAGATGACTTAGACCTTCTTCAATAAGTGGTGTTATCTCATCTTCTGATATAAATTTAATAGCCTCGGCTGCTGCTTTTTGCACCTCAGGGTCAGAATTAGCTAAGCCTTCTTTAATAAGAAAGAATGTTTTTGAGTTAGGAGTGAATAGACTTTCATTAATTTCATGCACCAAAGGTGAAATTTTCTTCTCTTTATTTTTAGTAATAATTAAATCAATCTTCTCATTATTTCTAATTTTATCCTCTTTGTATCTATCAAAACTATGTTCAGTTATCTGATTTTGCCCAGGAATTTCATACATTTTCAAATATTTTGGTAGTGGTGACTCAGGACTTTCAATTTTTTGCACAGGTCTTTCCATAGAAGAAATATAGCATAAAACTATATTAGTTTCGAATTTTGATAAAATATAAAAGTGTATATGGTAAGGCAATAAAAATGGCAAATTAAAACCCCACACCAGGACTTCCGAGGGGAAGTGAACTGGTGGAGGTTTGGGATAGACTCATGATAGTTTGTTGAAGAGTTCGGAGGCAATTTTGACCGCCTTGAGTTCGTCATCAAACATGGTGATACCCTCAAGTGGGGCTCCGGCCATCATCATTTCCTTGGTTGCGATTCTCACGTTGGGCAGGTCTCCCCGGTGGATTTTGACCAGGCCACCGGTGCTGGGGCCGAGTCTAATCCAGTCGAGCGATTCAAGGGAGACCACACACCCGAAGGTGGTCATCTCTTTCTTGTTAGTGACCAAAGTCACCAATTCGGTCAGTCCGGTTTCTTCGCCAATCCTTTTGATGTGGTCGGCGAAATGTGGGCCGAGTTCTTCTTCAATTTCACGCATCAGACCGGCAATAGGAGTTTCGCCGGCATTGAGTTTGCCGTGGCAAGTGACTTGTGTCACGCCAGCAAAGAGTGAAGGGCTCATTTCACGTTCGGTGCTATAGGCACCACGTTTTTGACCAATCGCGACCATCTGTCCATCAAGGTCCGTGATGAGAACAATCAGTCCGGCACCTTTTTCTTTTTCCGACATGGAGTGTCTCCTTTGTATGGTTCAGTGAACAGTGTCATCAGAAAACGTTTTCTGATCAAGTTCGTTCATTTACACAATATAACTAATTTCATCTTTGTCAAATATATATAAAAAAACACCTCAAGGCCGATAGGTCAGCCTTGAGGTTGAGGACATATGAATTATCCTTTCTTGTCATTCGCATTCGTTGGACGGTGATAGTCTTCCATCACCACGTCCCGGATTTGATACCGGGTGATTTCCTTGTTGATGTTCATGGGTAGGCTCGGAAAGCCAATGCAATCCTTGCCGATTATCAACTGGTAGGGCTCGTTGGTCGAGTTCTCGTACCAGATGGGATCATAGGTGATGTAGCGATGCTTCACCCAGTCCTTTTCTGGTTTGTCGACCAACTCGAGTTCCCACTTTTTGAACAGCGTAAAGGCCCAGCCGTGTTTCTTGCCATCGTCGGTAACGACGGCGAAGATACAGGGAACGTCGCCGAAGGTACAGCCGGTGCCGGGAATGTTACCGGACCTGTGAACACGGCCAGCTCCCGATGTCGCTGCGAAGCTTTCAATCACCACGGCGTCTTTGGGAAAGGCGTACAGGTCGGCGATGTCGCGACCCTTGTTCAGTTCCCAAAGCGGCAGAAGACAGGCGCTGCGCTTACATGTTTTGGGGTTCACACCTTCACTGATCACGAGCTGAGGCAGTTCGTGAAAATAAATGACGGCGTTCGGTGGCACGCAAGGGAGAGTTTGCAGTTTTCCGTCATGGCAGACGAGGGTACTGCAAGCATAACGCATGAGTCTGAACTCTGGCCAGGTGGATTCGTAGTAAACCGTGACGACGTGGGGTTCGCACTCTGACACCTCCAGTTCTATCGCTTTCTTGCCGGTCGGGAACTCCATCGGTATAACGACCTTGCTCCGGTCGTTCCAGATCTCGATACCTCCCTTGGCCTTCTTGGCATAGGCCACATTGTTCTTGTTGGGCGAACCGGGAATAAAGAACTTCACCGGATCTTTGATGCTCATGGATTCGACTTGGATACGAGTGAATTCCTTCGTCATGGTGTGACTCCTTTTCTTTTTACTTTATTGACATTTTACAAACAACACTGTGAAAGCTAGCAAACAGGCTAGTTTCGGTTCAAAAACATACTATAACATAATATCTATTTAGTCAATATAATATAGACAATATATGAATTTTGTTATATTTAAGTTGACAGCAGTAATTATATAGTATATAATTTTTACCGAATTGGTTTCATGTCTGAAGGCATGGAATAAGAAGCTTCAATTTTTAAGGAGACAGAAAATGTATACGGAAATGCCCAAACAGTCGTCTACTTTCATGGAACTAACAGTCTTCACTACCGGTTTTTTGGTCGGTATCTGGAGTCTGGGAATTGCTGAACTGCGTTTCTGGGACACCGAAAGGCGTCGCGCCTTGTTCTATGTTTCCGTTACGGAACTTTACGGTCTTCAGGCCAGCATTCTATTTCTCGGTACCTACCAACGGTAGTGTACATCAAGCCATCCGGCTCATCGGTCCCTCAAGGATCGGAGCTGGGTGGTTTTTTAATTAATACCGCCCGGCTCGCAAAGCGAGCCGGGCGGTATTTTAATTTATTTTGTGTCTGCAACCTCAGCCAGTTTATGTGGATTATGATTAGGACAATTCTTATCACTACATCTATCTGGTATGGTCTTTGGTCACAAATATTTTCTCGCCGTCGCTCAAAAATTTTGCCGACCCCGGCTCAGTATTGCTCGTTGCTACTCGCAATATACTTCCGCCTCACAAAAACTAAAAACAGACAGCGAAGACTGTCTGTTTCTTACATTAGTTTGTTAATTTATGCGGATTATGATTCGGACAATTCTTATCAGAACAGCGATCGGGAATAGTTTTTGTGCCAACCATCATCAACTCACCACATAACTTACATTTTTCTCCAGTTGGTTTAGTTTTGATTATATATTTGCAATCAGGATAATTTGAACAACTATAGAAAATTCCAAATCGTCCACGCTTTTCAGTCATCATACCTTTTTTACACTTTGGACATTCAACACCAGTGGAGTTCAATCTCTCCATTTCTTTATCTTTTTTTATAAACTTACATTTCGGATAATTACCACAAGCGATAAACTTACCAAATTTTCCTTCACGTTCAAACAAGTTTGATTTACCACATTGCGGGCAAAGTTCACCAGTATCTTTTGGTCCCGCAATTTCAATTCCGTCCATTTTAAGTGCTCCTTGACACTCTGGATATTTGGCGCAACTCAAAAACTTGCCAGTGCGTCCAAGCTTGATCACCATCGGTCCTTTACAAACTGGGCATTTAAATTCGGCACCTGCTTCACCAAGATTAGTAATTTTTTCTACTCCTTCTTTAGCCTTAACATCTGCTAAGAACGGGCCATAAAAATCCTTCAAAGTTTTGACGTATTGAGCTGTTCCGTTGGCAATATTGTCCAGTTTGTCTTCCATGTCGGCGGTAAAAGTATCACTGATATATTTGCCAAAATTATCTTCCAAGAAAGTACTGACAGTCTCACCGGTGTCAGTTGGTTTGAGAGCTCTTTCTATTTTTTCAACATAACCACGATCCTGAATCGTCTTAATAATAGAAGCATAAGTAGAAGGACGGCCAATACCTCTTTTTTCTAATTCTTTAATCAAACCCGCTTCAGTATAACGTGGTGGTGGTTCGGTACTTTTTTCCTGATCTTTAATTTCAATTAGTTTAAGAGTCTCACCAACAGTGATACTTGGTAGTTCTACATCTTCACCACGAGCCTGAGGGTCGGCGATTAACCAACCGTCAAAGATAACGCGGGACCCATTGGCGGTAAAATCTGGAATCTCACCAGTACCAATTTTTACAATTATTTTACTACGAGCGATTTTGGCATCAGTCATCTGAGAAGCCACAGTTCTTTGCCAAATCAATTTATAAAGTTTGGCTTGTTCAGGTGTAAAACGAGAACTAGTTTCTAAAGCAAAGTTAGTTGGACGGATGGCTTCGTGAGCTTCTTGGGCATTTTTACTTTTGGCAGCGAAAGTGCGAGGAGATAAATAATTTTCTCCATAGTTAGTTTTTATAGTTGCAAAGATTTTTTCTTGAGCTTCTTTGGAAAGGTTGGTACTGTCCGTACGCATATAACTGATGAAACCACCTTCGTAAAGTTTTTGAGCAATACTCATGGTTCGAGCCGGAGCAAAACCAAGACGGGAAGAAGCAGTTTGTTGCAAGGTGGAAGTGATGAATGGGGCTTTTGGTTGACGTTTAGCTTCGGTTTCATTTAGATCAGAAATCACCCAGGAATTTGTTTTGCCATAAGCAACAATACGTTTCATTTCTTCTTCGGTTTTTGGTTTTTCTTCACACTCTAAAGGCAAAGGTAACTTTTTTGTGGTTTCAGTATCGGCAGTTATCACCCAATATTTTTCAGGAACAAATGCGCGAACTTCACGTTCGCGCTCTACAATAATACGTAGGGCTGGTGACTGAACACGTCCAGCGGATAGTCCGTAGCGAACTTTTTTCCAAATCAAACCAGAGAGATCGTAACCAACGAGACGATCTAAAACACGGCGAGCTTCTTGAGCTTGGCGTAAGTTCTCGTCAATTAAGCGTGGGTGAGTCAAAGCTTCTTCGATCGCGGATTTCGTGATTTCATGAAAAGCCACACGTTTTGGATTATGAAGACCAATAGCCTCCTTCAAATGCCAAGCAATTGCTTCACCTTCACGGTCGGGGTCAGTCGCAAGTAAAACTTCTTCTGCTTCACTAGAGAGTTTTTTTAATTCCGCGACCACTTTTTCTTTGCCCGGAGAAATTTCGTAAGTGGGAACGAAGCCTGCGGGAATATCAATCGCCTTTTTGTTACTTTTTGGTAAGTCACGAATATGACCGATACTTGCCTTTACTATATAACCTTCACCGGCATATTTGGTTATTGTGTTGGCTTTGGCAGGGGACTCCACGATCAATAATTTAAAACTTTTTGGTGAACTTGTATTACTCATTTCCAACAAGTATTACACGAAAATATCAAAACAGGCAAATTTTTGAAAAGTTTTGGTGAATAATTTTCGCACTTTTTTTAATAATATTGTATAATGAAACGGAAACTTATTGTTATTAAACTTATGCTTAAAAATAAAACACTCTGGTTGTTTATGGTTGTTGGAATCGGTTTTGTTGGTTATTTACTTTTTTTGATAAATACTACCAATGCACCGGTTTATACAGCGACTCAATTAAACTCAATTAATATAAATTCTACTTCAACAGATGATATTGTGTCTGTAAGTTCTGATGGTCTAGATATCGTAAGAGCTACTACGACCGATAATGATATTTCAATTAGTAGTACAACCAAACCAATTACAAAATATACAGCAACTGTTTTAAAAAGCGCTGTCGATACTTCCAATGCCGTCACTGTTTTAGAAGGGGCCCGTAATTTAGTAAATGTTACTGCTCCTATAGTTAAGCAAAATTTTTATTATTTATTTGGTGGAAAATCAAATTTAATTACCGGCTATGGTTTTACTTTTAGCAATCCATCTACCGCTAGTAGTACAGTGGCTTTAAATAAGATAAAAACATATTTAACCAAAAATCAAAATATGGCCATCGATATGATGAATAGTGCAAATTCTGGAATGGGAACTACTTTATATAATGGCAGATATATTTGTTCGATTTACGAATATTCAATTACGATAGATATGAATGTTTCTAAAACTGTTTCTATCCGTTGTGCCAATAGAAAATAATTTATTTAAAATCAGTCGGTCAATTCGCAAAGCGAATTGACCGACTGATTTTTACTTCAGGTATATTTGTCCTCCGTTCTCAGAAATCAGCCCCTTTATTTCCATTAAAGTTAAAACAGTATTTAATTCAGTGATTGTTATATTGGCTTTGATTGCCAAGTCATCACGCTCTAGTGGTTCGGTTAAACATTCAATAATTTTTCTTTCTTCTGGTGAACAATCGTCAAGATTTAAAGTTAAGTTGGCGGTTTTGGTTTGTAAGCCTAGAGCCTCTAAAATATCAGCACTTGAAGTTATTGGAGTCGCCCCGAGTTTCAAAAGTAAATGCGGTCCTTCCGATGTACTAGAAAAAATTGAACCAGGCACAGTAAGAACATCACGATTATAATCAGTGGCCATGCGAGCAGTTATTAAAGTGCCCGACTTGGCTTCGGCTTCTATGACTAAAATAGCGTGCGAGAGACCGGCCATAATACGATTACGTTGAGGAAACGACCAAGTGGTGGCTTTAAAATTTGGTTCAAATTCGGAAACAAGGGCTCCTCCTTTTTCAATTACTTTTTCAGCGAGTGATATATTAGTCGAAGGATAAATTGATTTTGGATCAAGACCAGAACCCGGTACAGCTATAGTCGGTAAACCAGCTTCGATTGCCGCTCGATGAGCTATGGTGTCAATCCCTAAAGCTAGACCCGAAACAATGCAAACCTTACTACCAGCTAGACCGCTTATTAATTTATGTACTATTTCGGCTCCATAATTGGTATATTTTCTAGAACCAACTACGCAGAGGAACTTGTACCCACTATTTTCTGATGGTAAATTTCCTGCCAGGTATAATTTTTGTGGTGGTTGAGGAATTTCTAGAAGCCTTTCTGGCCACTCGCTCCTTTCAAATTCACGAATATCAAATTTCATATACATATATTTTATCAATTAAACATGTTTTTACAAAACTTTTAAGCATTGAATTTTAATTTTGTTGTTATATACTGTCATTATTATAGATTATTAGTAAAAAACCATGTTAGATATTAAATTTATTCGGGAAAACAAAGATTTGATTATGATGGGGGCGGCTAAAAAGCGCCTCAAGTTTGATGTAGAAGAATTAATTAAAGCTGATGATAAACGTAAAGAGCTCTTGGCTTTAACTGAGGCTAAACGCGCCGAACAAAACATGGTTTCCTCCAAACTTCCACAGATGACCAACGTGGAAGAAAAACACGCTCTCTTGGCGGATATGAAAATTCTCAAAGAAAGTTTGCAAAAGGAAGAAGAAGAATTAAAAGAGGTAATGAAGACTTGGCAGACTTTGATGTTGTCGGTGCCAAATATTCCCGAT
>Ga0194053_10001452_pt1 | contig 15125 bp, 11 predicted proteins | sample SepL228m_MetaG_FD_161684 | JGI IMG/M metagenome (GOLD analysis project Ga0194053, IMG submission 161684) | Anoxic zone freshwater microbial communities from boreal shield lake in IISD Experimental Lakes Area, Ontario, Canada - Sep2016-L227-8m | ecosystem: Environmental > Aquatic > Freshwater >... | reverse complement strand
AGAGTAAATATAGAAATATGACAAAAGGGGTGTTTGCACAATAATAAAAAATCAAAAAAGTTACGTTCAGATAAAAAGAAAATCACCTGAAAACTATGTGTTCTCAGGTGATATGGGATGACTGTGATATTTCAACTAAGAATTACCCGTTATTTGATAATAAATATTTTAAAGCACAGTTTGGTAAACCTTTTACGGGTTTAAAAGAAGGAAATGTATGAGTAAAAATATGCACAATCTCACCCCCAACCCGCCAATGGGATGGAACAGTTACGATAGTTTTGGCTGTTTTGTTAATGAAGAACGTTTATTGCAAAACCTGAATGTTTTTGTAGAACGATTAAAGCCGCATGGTTATGAATATTTTGTTGTTGATGCTGGTTGGTATAGAAATTATGATATGGATTACCGTGAGTTCCCTGGCAAAGATGATGGATATACTGTTTTATTTGATGAATATAGTCGTCCAATACCGGCAAAAAACTTTTTTCCAAATGGCATTAAAGTTGTTGCAGATGCCTGTCATGCCGTTGGTGTGAAGTTTGGTATTCACATGATGCGTGGTATTCCACGTGCAGCAATTGAGGAAAATACGCTGATTTATGGTACGAATTTTCATGCCAGGGATATCGCAAACACCGCAGACACATGCAACTGGTGTCCGGACAACTTTGGGGTGGACATGCGCAAGTCTGGCGCTCAGGCGTACTATGATAGCATCATCGAACTGCTGGCCAGTTGGGGTGTGGACTTCATCAAGTACGATGATATCGTGCCATCGCCGCCTGAGGTTGACGCTGTGGTGGCTGCCATAGAAAAATGTCCCCGCGATATCGTGTTGAGCCTGTCGCCTGGCAACGGGCACAACCCCGACGGTTGGTCTATTTACTTCAAGGCCAATATGATCCGCACCAGTGGCGACATTTGGGACGACCGCGAGGATTTTCGCTGGGTATTTGAACGTTGGGAGATGTTTCTTCCATTAATAGATAAATTACCACAGGGATGCTGGCTGGACATGGACATGATTCCCTTTGGCGAGTTGCAGGTTTGGAATCCAGCAAAAGGAGAACATGTAGGGCATATTTTGATGAATGGCAAAGGTTCTCATCGGATGAGTGGATTAAATGAACCGCAAAAACGAACATTTATGACTATGCGGGCTATGGCAGCATCGCCACTTTTTATGGGAGGCAATTTGCCAGGAACAGATGATTATTCATTCAAACTGCTAACTGATTGTGATATGCTTGAATGCAATCAGAATGGAGTCACTGGCAAACTTATTGCCTATACTGATTGGACAAGTACATGGCTGACAAAGCATTTTTCAAAACCGGATTCAGGATGGTTTTGTGTATTCAACCGTGACGGTGATAATCCGCGTGATATTAATATTGATGCTGAAATGCTGGGGATTTCACCATATAGCCGATTGTATGATATCTGGAAAAAAGCTGATTTAGGCAATTTTCAACAACCATTGACAATGACATTGCCGCCGGATGAAGTTTTATTTGTAAGGTATAGTAAAAGATGATAAAAAATGCTCGAATAACCGGCACTTTTATAGATTTTGGTGTTGAGTTTGGTACTCCTGTACCGAGATATCCAGATAAAATGCTGCTGCCAGATTTTTGGAACAATGAACTCGGTGATATGGCAAATGCGGGAATTACTGATGTTATTATTGCTCGTATAATGGAGTTGGGACGAACGCATTATCATTCTGAACTATTTCAGGAATGGGAGTCTGCCGACCACACAGAACGCATTATGAATGCTGCGGCGGAAAATGGTATTAAGGTATGGTTGGGGGGGCATCTTAACCTTGCCTTTTGGGACAGGAATTGGGATTTTACCCGCATGATGCGTCGGGATTTAGCAATAAATACTGTCATTTATCGCGAATTGTGGCAGCAGTATAGTAAACATCCGGCGCTTGCCGGGTGGTATGTCTCTAACGAACCAGACCGCGATAATCTTGATACACCTGACAGGTATGAAACGCTACGGAATTGTCTGCATGGCATTTATAAAGCAGTTCATGAAGAAACTCAGTTGTCGGTATTAGTATCACCGTTCTTTTCAAAATCGCTGCCACCCGCGGAATTAGCCGCCTGGTGGGATACATTTCTCGATCGTCCGATGTTTGATGTTCTGGCAATGCAGGATGGTGTGGGGTGTTACCCGCGCCGTGACTTGCATCCAGAAGATATACCGCCATATTATGCCGCGTTGGCGCCGGTTTATAAAAAACATGGTATTGAATTTTGGAATAATGTTGAGACATTCGCGTCGCCCTGGCCTTCACCAGGTGATATCGATAGAATAAACCGCCAATATGAAGCTGGGAAATCGTATGTTGAGCGAACGATTACCTGGGAATACGGACATTTTTTGGGACGGCAGCAAGTCGGCAAAGTACGGTATGAATCATTTTGTGAGTGGAATATTTAAACAGAATAGAGTAGTAAATTTTCAAGAAACTCAAAGCGACCGAAATCGGTAGAAATCGTTCGAACTCGTATGAAATCGATTGCTTACGACTCCTGCCGATTTCAATCGACTTCAATCGAAAAAATACGACTGTTGGCTAACCGTTTTTTTGACACAATTATCCAATTAACCTACAATAATTATGGAACGTTCCTAAAAACAAGGTGTCAAAAGTAAAAATCATACCTTTGCACTTGGGGAGTATAATATGAAAAGTTCACTTGTCACGCTTTTACTATCGTTAATTGGGATGCTCAGCGTCTCTGCTTTTGCTGCTGATGAAGTTAAAATTATCTTTGACCAGCCGCAAACCGCCGGTATTTGCGGGTATCGGGCAATGTGGAATACTCCAGTGCCGATGTCGCAGGATGGTGCGCGTGCTATTGTTGACACTGTGGTTAAAGACCGTGGCGGTGTGGCAGTATGGATTCCCAATGATCGCAAGGGAAAACCGGCACCGATTTCATTTGATGCAATGAACCGTTCATTATTAGTACGATTTCCTGATGCTGCTGAGAAGATAGCTGAACATATAAACAAGGGATACGCAATAACAAAGATTGATTTGGTGCTGCCATTTGCAGATGAGGAATTATTCCCGGAAGGCAGCACAAACTGGGCACCGCCAGAGGGTGGATATCTATATCGCGCTAATTGGGGTGTTGACACCATGTATCGTAACCAGCGTCCGACCTCGCACGCGATTGCATTCGCGTTACGCAAACCCTGGAATACTGATGCTAATGATGGACCGACTTACAACGCATATATTAAAGGAGCAGGATACTGGTCTAAGTTTGGAGCGCAGGATGTAAAAGATGACATTGTTGCAGTCCAGTTTGGTCCTACGTCGGTTAATTATAAAGAGCCTGATGGTACGATGGATATTACCGCAATAATTAATGATAAATCATTTGGTAATACATTGGCCGACCGTTTACGTGCAGTTGCGGATTGCGGTTTTATGGTGCGTAAATGGGAAACGTATGACGCGCGTTATTATAGCGGAGCGTATGAATGGGGAACTGGTACCGGTTGCCGGGCGATTATCATAAATACTCCTAAACTGGTGGTTACTTTCAGTAAAAATGCTGATGCCCAGAAAATTGACAAGTTGGTGCCTGCGGTTGATATACCAATGCTGGCAGAAGATTTGCAGAAAACCGGCAAAGGCGGCAAAGCGACAGCATTCATACCTTCACGAGAAGAATTAGAGAAGATTGCCGCGAAATACAGCGTGACTAAGCCAGCGTGGATGCCGGAATGGCAATGGGTGCGGGTAAAAGAGATGCTCGCGGTTGAGGGTGGTGAGGCAATTGCTGACGAACCATTCTGGTTCCAGTTTGTTGAAGGTTATGTCAAAGGACGATTTAATGGTAAATATAAAGATTCTAAAGGAGTTGAACATCCCGGTCCTGACCCGGTGAAAATATATGAAACCTGGGTTGACCACACTATTGGCAAGCCATACCGCGGGTGGTTTGGTTTTGAAGCTGCCCCGGCCATGCTGCCATGGTTTGTATATAAAGATGCCATGCCGGCAGTATCGCAGGAATGGAATAAAAATTACTGGACTGCCTGGCTGATGCCGGATAAAGTGACTGCTGAAACCGATGCAAAGCGGAAAGATTTTAGAAATTTTGATGGAACTCTTATTCATCCGCAGGCAGACGATTATCGGGTAGGCGGTCCTGAAGCATCCAATCCTGATCCTGCCAGCGGCAAATACGATACTTATTATGCAAAGACCGGCGATTGGCGGGGCAACAAAAGTTTCTATCGTTCCGGTTATTGCTATACCATGTCAACGACCAACTTTAATAATACTGCTTCAATGGGTGCTTTGCTGGGTGGAGCAATTATTAACTCGAAAAATGCCATTGAAGACGGTCGCCACGGCCAGGCGAATTATCCGTTGAAATTGTGGACATGGTTTGATGGCAGTACCCAGGAAGAATTGGACGATTACTACTTTGGCGTTACTATTCGAGCACAAAAAATGGTAGCAGATTTCGGTCCGGAAACTGTCGATAGAATGTTGGGCAAATCGATGCTGATGAAGTCGATGACGATGCTGGTGGATGATTATCATCCTGGTCTGCGACGTTATGTCACCGGGTCATCACGTACTGCAATTTATCTAAGGTTAGTTTCACAGGATGGTTTATACAGCGTGTTGAATTCGATCAGCAAACTGGGAACATATACTGATGTTGGCGAAAAAGATTTGCCGGAAGGCGAATCGAAATTTGGCCATGAGTTCCCACCTGCTGATGTTGCCCGTCAGGCAACGCAAAGCCCCTACGCGCCAGAATGGTACCAGCATGTTGTAGACGAAAAGGCATTACCTTATGAAGTGACTGCCGCATATAAAATGTGGGGTTCATTCATGGAAAAACCGCTGATGCGCCGGTCATACCTTGGCAAAAATTATGGCATGTATAGCGTTAATGCTCAAACTGGCATAGTTCCCATAACAGCCCAATGGAGGCGGCAGGATAAACAGGTTGCGACATCACGCGACCTTGGGACGATGTTTGTTCGCATGGGTGTAAATAAAACGAACTGGGTCAGCGAGGCGCCGGGTTGGATGTCATCATCCGGCAACCAGGCGGTATTGCAGAAAGGCAATAAAATGGTGGTAGTCACCAGTCCATGGGCTTGGTTGGATCCGAATAGAAAAATTACCAGCATTCAAAGCAGCATTGCTTTCCATAATTATGAGAAACCGGCGCCAACCTGGGAAATTTATGTTGCTGACCAGAAAATTACAGCATTTCCGGTCAAAGCGAAAGCACTGCAGTCAATAACTATAAAAGACGGGGTGACATTTATCGGGATCATTCCGCTGCCATCGACAAATCTTGGCCGCACTGATGAAGTTGTATTGAGAGAAGGCGATGCACAGACTTACCTGAATGGTCATAGTGCCAAACCTGCTTTAGTGATTGATAACTTTATGATGCAAAGCGATCAGCCGTTAACCAAAGATTCTGACTTTGCGACTATTGATAAAGCGTATGGCGGATTTGTTATTGAGTATGGCGACACCACAGAATACAAAGATTTTGCCGCTTTCCAACAGCATATTAAAGATGTTAAAACAACTATTAATTATAACGCGGATAAAAATCTGGTAGATGTATCATGCCAGACCGGCAGCGATAACCTGGCGATGGGTGTCTTTACCACTTACAAAGAAAGCGAAACGTTGGACAAACTGTATACTTATCAAACCGTAAACGGAAAAGACGCGTACCTGCCAACCGGTGTTGAAAGAGATTCTCCGTTTAATATTCAAAGCCGTACCGGTAATTTAGTTAAGGGCGATGCCATATTGCACTGTACTGCCGGTCAACTGGCAGTATTACAGAATGAACCGGTAAGCGGTACTGTATTCGCCGCGAATCCGCTGGCAGAACTGAATAATTTCTCACTGCAAATGCCAAAAGGTGTTGAAGTCACCGCCGATGGTAAACTTGGCATCAGCTTTATTACTGTTCAGCCAAAGCAAAATACAGTGACTATTGATACTGGTTTCATTGAGAAGCAGGCAGAAGATAAAGATGCCGCTCAAACTATTTTGATTTTTGGCATGGACAAAAAAACTGTGATTACTATGAATGGAAATATTATTAAAGCCCAAGAAGTGAAGATAGACAAACGGAATGCATTGGCAGTATCAATTGATAATTCAAAAATAGATGCCAAAAAGGTTAACGAACGATATTTGGCAGTGAAATAACGTGGCGTGACCGTCCCGGTCACGTTGTAGAGACGCACGGCCGTGCGTCTCTACCGATTTTCAGGAGATAAATATGAATAAATTACTGGCAATTTCAATATTTTTATTGTGTTGCTCACTGTCAGCTTTTTCTGCCGACACAGTAACGGTCCCCCCGATTATTGGCATTGAAAACCTTGCCAGTTGGCGTGAAGGTGTTAAACAGGCCGATGAGAATAAAAAGCCGTTGACGATAGCTTGTTTTGGCGATTCAAATACTGAAAATCCAATTTATAGCGCGGCAATTCGGGATATTTTACAGAGTTGTTATGGTGACCATGGCACCGGATATTATACCTTTAACAAAAATCGTGCCCCCATACCGCGTGGGCCGGAAGTCCAGTATGACGGCAAATGGACTTATTACGATACCTCTCCTGGTCGCGATACCCCGCCACCCGCGCCATATTATGCGATGGATGGTTTCTGGTCATCCACAGATGATGCCGTCGCTTCAATTAATGTGCAATTTCCGCAGATTCCCGGTAACGCAAACCATCGTGTGCGGGTGCATTACCAGGTAGGTCCGGGGTTGGGAACATTTTCAATTTTCACCGGTAATTGGGAACGGATAAAGATAAATTGCAACGCTGATAAACCCGGGTATGCAGTATCAGAATCATTTTTGGCTGAACAGTTTAAAATAGCAAAAATCACCGGAAAAGTAGTGTTATTCGGATGCGATATCGACCGAGTGAAAATATTGCAAGGTGAAAATGCTATGCCTGGCGGTGCATTGGTATATGCACTGGGTAATGGTTGGGGAATGTCGCAGCATTTATCACCAACTGACGAACAGGCGTTTAAGAAGTTTTTTGAAACTACAAAACCTGACCTTGTGACGATATTATTTGGCACCAATGATATGCATAATGACGGTCGAATTAACACATATCGACAGGCTATGGCGACAATAATTGATAAAATCCAGCATGCTTCGCCAGGCACCGGTATTCTGGTTATTTCTTGCCCGGAAGCCGGGCAGACAAAAGATGGGTTGGCAGAAGAATTTGCCAATGCCATCAAAGAAATTGCGGCTGACAAAAAATGCGCATTTTGGGACTGGCGGGTGTTGATGGGCAGCCACTCGCGTCCCGCCGAACAGTTGGGCTGGATGGCGGATGGTCTGCATTACGGTACAGTAGGAGGCAGCGTATTCGGGCATTTACTGTTGAAACAACTGGGATTCGATATCAATGACATGAAACATTGGACATCGCTGGCGCGATCAAAAGATCAGACTGATCGGCGGGAAATTAAAATACCGCGTTTAAAGCAGCTAAAAATAGATGAAGTCGCAAATGCGCTGAAAGATGAAGAAGCATATACTTGCTGGAATCTTGACCAGAAAGCTGCCGATGTTAAATTTGCGATGGCTGGCGATTCACTCGCTGTATTTGTCCGCATTTATGATGGCAGGTGTATTGCAGACCAGGCGGTTTGGTCCGGCAGCAATATTGACGTTTATGCGTCAAAAGTCGGTTCTTGGGCAGGCGATGAGAATGAAAAATTTCGCGGATATCATGGCATAATTCGCCAGATGGTAATACAGGCGACTGGTGCTGATGGCGGGGTGAAAACGTCAGGTCATGAGAGTGGTAAAGACCAGCCAGCACCAGAGTTTCCGACCCAGGTGAAGTTAATGCAGCCTTATGGTTATGAATTAAGCGCACTGGTACCGTTGTCATGGCTGCTGATAGATGAAAAAACCGACCAGTTCTACCTGGAATCCGCTGTTGTTGTTGCCCCTGGCGTTGGCGCACCCGCGACATTCTGCCGGTTATTTTTACCACCCAACCAGCCTGATGGCGGCGCATTTCGTGATAATTCAAAAGCGGCAATTGTTACCGTGAAAAAGTAATATTAAAGGACATTTTTTCTATGAACCCAATAATTGATATTCGTCAGCATAATGGTGCGCCGTGTATTCATGTTAATGGCGAACCGCATAATGGACTTGCTTTTTGGCATGCACCGGATGAAAGCGGGATTGAAGAATGGCAATTATTTGCACGTTGCGGTATTCACCTGTTTCAGGTGGATACTTCGTTATGGCCGGCAGATATTGATGGAGATGACCCGACATCGGCATGGGACGGTATCATTGAAGTGCTGTTGAAAGCCGACCCGCAGGCGAAAGCATGGATTCGATTGTGGACAGAGCCATCTGCCGCCTGGCTGCGGGCACATCCTGATGATGTCCAGGTGCATATTGACCAGCATAATGGAGATAAATTTAGTTGGCGGGTGGCATATTCCAGCAAGTTGTGGCGACAGGAAACTGCTGAACGTTTGAAGCGGTTTGTAAGTTACATGGAAAAGCGCTGGGGTGACAAGGTTTGGGTGTACCAGCTAAATGCCGGCGATTGCGGCGAATGGGCGTATGCCTGGAAACCGGTAGTCAGCGGTTATGCGCCGGTGCAGATATCTGCCTGGCGCGATTGGCTGCGCGGGCAATATGGTGACGAAACAGTGCTGCAAAACGCTTGGAATCAGCCTAATGCAACATTCACGACTGCTAAGCCGCCGACATGGCAAGACCGCACTCGTGGCGAAACATGGCCGCCGGCAAGTCATCTAATTGACCCAGTGCAGGAACGCTCAATGGTGGACTGGCTGAACTTTCATGGTTATACCCAGGCGGATGCGCTGGCGGAATTGGCGACAGCGACGAGAAATGCTTTAAATGAAGTAGCCAGCACTAAGTTGATTTCCGCATTTCACGGATATCACATCTGGCCTTATGGATCAGCCTATGGCGCGTGCAATACTGGATTCAGCGATCTTAACCCGGTGCTTAACTCGCCGAATATTGATGTTATATGTACTCCGCTGGCGTATATTCACCGTAATCCGGGCGGGGTTTACAGCCACCATGATTTAGCCGCCTCTATTCGTCTGCATGGCAAGATTTTTTATGCCGAGGATGATACTTTTACCCATCATGCAAATTGGACACCCTGGCGGTATTGCTGCCAGAATGCAACTGAAACTGTGCAAATATTACGCAGGAACATATCCGGCGCGCTTGCTGATGGCGGGTGCCAGTGGTGGATGGACCATGATGGCGGCAACTGGTATTGCGATGATGAAACGGAAGCCGGTGTTGCCGGGATGCTCCAAATTGCCGATGCTGCATTGACCCGCCAGCGTGGTTCCTGTGCGGAAATAGCATTTTTAACCAATGAAGAATCTTTTCGCATTTTAAAGCAGGATGACGCTTTGATTGATATCTTATGGCCGCGGCAGCAGACCGAATTAATGCGGATTGGTACACCGGTAGATTTTGTGCGGGTAGCGGATTTGGCATTGGCAGAACAAAATGGCGATGCTTCCCGGTGGAAAATGATTATTGTTGCCGGCTGCCTGTGGCTTGATGATGCAGAAAAAGAATTAATGAAACGGATTCTAATGCGCGACGGCAAAACATTGATTTTCCTGCATGGCCAGGGAATCAGTGACGGCAAACGGTTGGATGTTGAATTGACCAGTCAGCTAACCGGCATAAACCTGAAAACTTACCCTCATGGCGGACCATGCCGGGGTGAAACTGTATTGCATGAAACACAATTTTCATGGGGCACAGACAAAGAAATTTCGCCGATTTTATATGCTGACGACCCGGATGCTGATACTATTGGCTGGCTGGAAAGGCAATATTGCCCGGCGTTAGTGCGCAAACGGCAAGATAACTGGATATCAATTTGGAGCGGTGTGCCGGGATTGCCCGCACCACTGCTTGGGTATTTTGCAGAACAAGCAGGTGCTCATCGCTACATGACTGATGGCAGCCAGGTAATGGCAAATGAAGGTTTGCTGGCAGTTCACGCGACCGGTGATGGGGAACGCATAATCAGTCTACCGCGGATGCGACATATTGTTGACGCAATATATGGCGATGATTTGGGAATTGTAAGTGAAATAAAACTCGATTTGCAGCGTGGTGATACGAGAATTTGGCATTTGGACGAGGGAGTGAAGAGAGAAAGTGAAGAGTGAAGAGTGAAAATGGGAATGGCAAATGGCAAATTAATTTTCGATTTAGGTCGTACTGACGACTTCAAACGGTTTCTAAGGAATCAGTGTTTTTCGCTATCATTCCCTCCGTCACTGCGGTGACACCTCCCTCGTAAGGGAGGCTAATTTGCCATTTGCCATTTGCCATTTGCCATTTGCCATTTACCATTTACAATTTTCCTGAGTTTCGCATTTCAGTGCCCCAAAATTTTATCTAAAATTGATTTAACTTTGGGATCCAGTTCTTATTCTACTGGCATAACTATTTTATTTATTTTTATTTCGCCTTCTCCAACCTTACCGAGAATCTCAATCGCTTTTATTACCAATATCTCAATTGGTTTTAAAAGTCTTTCAGTTTCTTTCATTACTAAAAGACTGCAAAAACAAAGCAGCAAATGGCCTCTAATGCGGTTGAGTTTACGGTGAAAGATTGGCCTTTCTTGCAAGTCGCTTTTTGACATTCTAAAGGCTTTTTCCACTTTCCAAAGGTTATTGTACTGATCTATGATATCTGTAGGTTTAATCTCAGATTTAAGATTCGTCCAGTATCCTTTTAAACCATCATGATGTTTATCCTGCTCAATTTTATCATTGTCTATTCCAACTATATCTCCCTTGTTTTCGATTAAAAGATATTTACTTTTTCTGATGACTTCTTTTTTAGATGCAAGTTTTAACTCTAAACTTTTTATTAATTTGTCGCGGTTATAACTATTTTTTTGCACGTTTCTCTGAGTAATTCACTATTATTCTCTTCTTTTCTAATTCTTTTTCATCAGATGTACAAACAATATCTATTGTTGGATTTTTGATGAAATCATGGGCAAATATTTGTTTTTTAAACTCTGCTGACATTACTTTAAGCCTTGCTCCAACAATATACGAAAGATTTTTTGTTTCCAGGAAACTGATGTTCTTTTCAGAAAGCATACCGGCATCAGCAACAACAACCAGATCATCGAACTGATATTTCGTTGTTAATGCTGTTATAGCTTTTTGAAATGTATGACCTTCAAATGTATTACCTTCATAAAAATCAAAATCAAATGGATAGCCATCTTTATCAACAAAAATACCGAATACAATTTGAGGCAATTCATTTTTATGGTCTTTTGAATATCCTCTCTTTCTTAAATCATCTTCTTCGTCAGCTTCAAAATACAAAGTTGTAACATCATAAAATATTAACGCGATGCCATTGTTCTTTTTTGAGACAAAATCAAAAGCTATTCTGGTTAATTCATCTTTATTAAACGTATCTAAAAAACGATACACCTTGTCTTTCTGGACGGAAATACCGAGATATTGATCAAGATTTTGAAAACATGTAGAGTTTCTTGATTTTATCTTGCGAACATACATAATAAAACTATATTAACAGTTTCAGTGCCCCAAAATCAAACAAAAAACAGTAGATTTGAGAGTGAAATTTTTGAAAATATTTGTTTTTTTAATATTTTTGCGAAACTCAGGAATAAATTGGTCATATATGCTGGCGGGACATACGCAATACTCCAACCGATTGTGGTATTAAAAATAGTTCTCACACATTCAGAAGTATGGGTCACCCGCAAAAAAGAAATCCTTTCTGCAATCCGCTATTGCGAGGGGAGTGAACAATAATTGCACAGCGGCAAAACGTCTCCAGGCAAGCTCTGGCAGGCGGAGCAATTATGCGTCCGATAATCCATGATAAAAATAAAATCTTCCATCCCTACAAAAATAAATTATATTAAATCACTACGCTTCATCTATAATAAAAATGGCATGACATAAAATTACACCCCATATCAAAAAAATACTACTAAATAAGAGTTAAACTGAAATTTATCATTTAAAAACGATATTCCTGGATAAAAAATTATCATTTATTATATTGACGCTGGGTTATTCAAATGATACGATACCGCACATATTATGAATACAAAAGAGCTGCCGATAACCGGTGAGATTTTCAATGTTGATGGCTGTACCGCTTTCCTTATTTTGCCGGCACAAAATGCCAGCAAAAATAAACCATGGGTATGGTATGCCCCAACGCTGCCAGGCTTGCCGGGTATGGAAGAAAAATGGATGTTCCAGCAATTTATCGACGCCGGCATTGCCATCGCCGGGATAGATGTCGGCGAGTCATTCGGTTCCCCAAAAGGATGCACACACTTTACATCGTTTTATGATGAACTGGTTAGGCGCGGCATGTCAAAAAAACCTTGCCTGCTGGCAAGAAGCCGGGGCGGGTTGATGCTATATAACTGGGCAGTTGAGCACCCCAATTCAGTTTCCTGTATCGCGGGAATCTACCCGGTATGCAATATTAACAGCTACCCGGGCATAAAAAATGCCTGCGGTGCATACGAAATGACTGAAGAAGAACTGCATGAAAAAATTAACCAGCATAACCCAATAGATCGCATCGAATCTCTTGCCAGGACAGGTGTCCCAATCTACCATATACACGGCGATTGCGATACCGTAGTGCCAATTGAAGACAACTCCGGCGAATTAGCAAAAAGGTATCAACAAGCAGGCGGAGAAATGACATTGAACATTATAACCGGTCAGGGACACAATATGTGGTCAGGCTGGTTTGAATGTCAGGAATTGGTTGATTTTATCATCAGGAGAGTAGTCCGTTAGCAATCATTAATAACAAATAGATTTTTACATTAACATGGATGGGCAGGATAGGCAGGATAAATTTAATCATGTCAATCATGTTAATCATGTCAAAAAAAGGAACAATTATGAGCATAGATTTTACTACCCAACGGTGGGAAGCGGTTAAAGATAATTACCGCAAGTGGTGGGCTGGCGAGTTGGAACGGCCTCTTATACAGGCGACTATATCCGGTCGCACTCCTCAGCGTACAAAACCGACTATTCCCTATTATCATTTTAACAGCTTTTACGATTTTTCAGTGCCGGCGGAGCAGATTGTCGACTGGTATGAATATCTCCTTGAAGGGACATACTTCCTCGGCGACAGCTTCCCGCATTGCAACCCTTATTTCGGCCCTGGGGTATTGGCCGCTTATATGGGTGCGCTGGTTGATAACAGCGAATATGCGGGAACTACCTGGTTTCACCCGCAATCCATATTGCTCGCAGAAGAAATATTCTTAAAATTTGACCCGTCCTCACCCTGGTGGCTGCGGACAGTAGATTTATATCGCGCCGCGCAGGAACGATTCCAGGGAATGGTACAGTTAGACATGACCGACCTGGGCGGCAACCTGGATATCGCGTCAACCTTCCGTCCCAGCGAAAACCTGCTGATGGACCTTTATGACTGCCCGGAAGAAGTAACCCGACTTGCCTGGGAAGGACATAATGCCTGGTGGCATTGTTTCAAGAAACTCGCTGATGTTGCAAATATGAATCCCGGTTATACCGCATGGTGCCCGATATTCTCCGAAGCGCCTTACTATATGCTGCAATGCGACTTCTGCTACATGATTGGTCCGGAACAGTTTAAGAAATTTGTCCTGCCGGAATTAGCGGTAAGCTGCAAAAAACTGACTAACCCATTCTATCATCTCGACGGCCCCGGACAACTGCCTCACCTCGATTATCTGCTCAGCATTCCGGAGTTGAAAGGCATCCAGTGGGTTCCCGGCGACGGCAGCCCGGATATCACCCAATGGCCGGAAGTTTATAAAAAGATACGCGCCGCCGGCAAGCTAATCCAAATCTACTCATCACAATCCCAATACGGATGGGAAGCTCTCGATATCATCGCCGACCAACTCGGCAGTGCTAAAGGCATCATAATAATCGGCGGCGGCGGGAAGGAAGACGAAGAAAATATTAATAAGGTTATTGAGAAGTATGGCGCATAGAGTAAATTGCAAATTGTAAATTATTATCTGAAATATAAAGAACATCTAATTTATTTTCGTGCTTTTCGTGTATTTCGTGGTTAAAATAAAAATTATAAGTATCAGGGACTGACACAGAGTGGCGAAGCCATGAATGTGTCTGTCCCAACGTTGAAAGCTGGTAAATATGAAATCTATAAAACTCTATGATGGTGGAATTATTGTCCTTGCTGTATTTGTGCTGGGAGTGCTTATATTTGGCCATGGCAAGCAGGAAAAACCGGTTATCGGCCCCGACGGCAACGTTCGCATTGTCAGTTGGGATGGCCAGGGACCGTTGGTTGATGATAAGGGAACATTCACCTGGGTATCAGTGCGCGGCATGGTAACCAAACATCGCGACGGAGTGCTGCGGGTAAATATGCCCGGCCCATATCCCTATGGTGCCTGGACCCAGCACGCCGGTGCCATCGCCACCCTTGCCGCCGAGATACCCGCCGGCACCCCATTCACCGTCAGCTTTCAGGCGCGCTCCCTGTCCGGCGCCAAATTCCTCAGCGTCCTTCGCCGTTGGGGCAGCAGCGAACCATGGGAACACGTTACCCTTACCCAGGACTGGACTACCTGCCAAGTCCGCCGCACCGCATCATACCCCACCCAATTCCTGACCTTCTCCCTTGCTCCCTATTCCACTGGCCTCCACACCGTAGCCGTCGGCAGCTTTGAAATTAAAGATGTGGTAGTGAAAATAGAACCAACAAAACCGCTACCCGGCAGCGTAGAAGATACCAAGCCTTCCTCTGCGAAATAGGTTTTTTGACAGGATTAACATGATTATTGGCTTCGCCGGTGTGTTTTAATCATGATAAAAGGAACCTTTCTTAGTAACTATTCAGACTCGTCAGTTTTAACCAATGCAAAAAAATAAAAAATATTTTAAAAAGACCAAAAATCACCAAGGACTTTCTATGTGAGGCGTAGAATTCCTTATATGTGGCAAGAAA
>Ga0194053_10001451_pt1 | contig 15127 bp, 11 predicted proteins | sample SepL228m_MetaG_FD_161684 | JGI IMG/M metagenome (GOLD analysis project Ga0194053, IMG submission 161684) | Anoxic zone freshwater microbial communities from boreal shield lake in IISD Experimental Lakes Area, Ontario, Canada - Sep2016-L227-8m | ecosystem: Environmental > Aquatic > Freshwater >... | reverse complement strand
CTGCCCAATACTGGTTCGGTTACGGCCTGACCTACACGACGTTTGAATACGGCAAGGTGGAGATCAAACCAGCCGCCGCTGGCAAGCCCGCCGAAGCCGTCGTGACGATCACCAACACCGGCAAGCGCGAAGGCGTCGAAGTTCCTCAGCTGTATATCAGCCAGCTCGTCTGCCACGAGGGGGCACGCCCGAAGCAGGAGCTGCGAGGCTTCAAGCGGATCAAACTCCAGCCCGGTGAAAAAGCCGAGGTCAGCTTCCCGCTGACCGGCGAGGTTCTCGGATACATCGACCGCAAGGGCAAGCCGCGCGTCGATGCCGGAGAATACGAAATCGGGATCGCATCCAGCGCCCACAACGGGAAGCCGATGATATTTGAGTTCGCGCCTTAACCCACACTTTTAAAAACATAACTATTCAGGTCGTTTGACCTGTTCACAGAACATGAAGAGTATTGCCGAGCAGTTGACCCAGTGGACTTTGGTCGGCCCGTGGCCCGAGTGGCCATCCTCGGAACGGTGGAAGCCGCTCCCCTTGGACGCCACCACCGCGTTGCCTGCGTCTGCGGGAGCGTTGGGGGAGGGCGTCGCCATCCGGCAGGTGGCTGCCGTGGACGGGAAGCTGAATCTGCGCGAACAGCTTGGCGGAACGCCGGGAACGCAGTCGCAAGGTTACGCCTTCGTGGAACTGAACGTCCCGGAGAACGGGCGCCTGGATTTGGCCTTCGACGCGGACTACTGGATGATGTGGTGGCTGGATGGACGCGAGATTGGAGCAACGCGAGGCGGCAACGAGGGCGCCTTGGGGGAGATGCGGCACCGCCTGAAACTAACATTGACGCCCGGGCGGCATCTGCTCTGCGTCAGGGTGGTGGGCGGCACCATGGGTTGGGAGCTATGGTTCCGTTTCGAGGGCTGGAGCCCGGTTGTGTCCGTGCCAAACGCCCGATTCAGTTTGTCCCTCAATGATTTGCTCGAGCCGCACGACATGCTGTGGTCCCAGCCCCGCCTGCCTGCGGACTGGATGAACGGCGCGCCGATCGGGAATGGCGATTTCGGCGCGACGGTTCATGGCGCGCCGGACAATCTCACCTTCACGTTTGGCAAGACGAACGTCTGGCAACGTTACGAGCACGAGGCGGATGCGTTCCCGGTCCCCTTTGCCGAGTTCCGTCGGATTTGCCGCGAGCGGGACGAGGACGCCTACCGCCGCTGGGTGCGCGAAACGTTGCAGCGCCAGCCCGGCAAGGACTCGCACATGACCACATGCGGCTCGCTGCGCTTGCGGCTCAACCCCGGCTACAATCCCAAGCAGGCGACCATGCGCCTGCGGTTGAGAGACGGCGTGATGGAACTTGGCTATGCGAGCGCCAAGGTGACCGCGTTCGTCTCACACGGCTATGACGTGCTGAGCGTGGAAATCGACCGTGGCCAGAACGATCCCGGCTCGCCGTGCATGGCGGCGTTCGTTCCGTTCGAAATCCTCCCCTGGGAATTGACGCGACCGTTCCCTGACAAAGACCATCCGGAATCCCCCGTCTTCTCCGAGGAAGCGGGTGTTCACTACATGACGCAACCGGTGGGGAGAGGAGAGTTCTATGTGATTGGCCTGCGAGCCCTCGGTTTCGGAGAGGCGCGGCAGACTGCGTTGCCGAACCAGTTGCTCGGGCAGTGGGGCAGGCCGGAGGGACAGACGATCCGATTGCTACTGACCATCGTCAGCTCGCGCGACGCTGCTGATCCGCATCGGCTTTGCCGCGAGCGTTTGTCGCGGGCTGAGTCCGCAGGCGCTGCGGCGCTTCTCGTGGCGCAACGGGAGCACTGGGACAAGTTCTGGGGAAAGGGGTTGGCTGCTGTGGCGGATGCCTCAGTGGAGAAGTTCTACTACCGCTCGCTCTATCTGTGCGGCGGTGCCTTGCGGTCCGGCTGCCAATCGCCGGGGTTGCAGGGGGTCTGGTGCGGGGAACTGGCCACGCCATGGAACTCGGACTTCCATTCCGATTTCAATATCCAAGCGATCTACTGGGGCCTTTTCGCGAACAATCGGCTGGAATGGATCGACCCCTACTTGCGCCTGTACACGGGTTTTGCGGACCGGTTGCGGAAGACAACCCGGGAGGTGTTCGGCATGCGGGGCCTGCGTTTCCCGCTGGCCGCCTCCTTAGATGGCGAGGATTTTACGCGGGCGCAGTTCTGGGGCTGCCTCTACGAGCCGGCCGCCTCGGGTTGGGTCGCACAATTGTTCTGGCAATACTTCGAGTATTCCCGGGATCTCACGTGGCTGCGAGTTACCGGCTATCCCATCCTGCGGGACGTCGCAAGATACCTCACAGACTATCTCCAATACGACCCGGTGGCCGGTCGATACATCATAGAACCCTCCTGCCACTACGAAACGGGTTCTCTGGACGGCTGGGGCCGCAACGCGCAATACGCCGTGGCATTCTTCCGGGTCGGGCTGGCCCAGGCGATCCGCGCGGCGGAAATTCTCGGGGTGGATGAAACCGATCGCGTCGAATGGCGGGAACGCCTGGATCACCTGGCCGATTTGCCTATCGAGGGAGGATTCCTGAAGCGCTTGGAGGACAGGCCTCTCACCGCGCCCGACCTGGGACAGCTCTGTATCATTCCTGCGGTGTTCCCGGCGGAACTCGTCAGCCGGACGCATGGTCCGCAGCCCTGGCGCCAGGCGGCGTTGGCGACGTGGGAGGTCTTGCGCCCGCATGTGAAAGACGGCTTATGGCGCTGGCTCGGCGGCATGGCCATGTCCGCCGCTTTGCGCCTCGGCGATGTCGAGAACGTCTTCCGGCTGGCGCGGTGGCCGGGCGGGGAGCCGACGGCGGGGAACACGAACATCATGCTGGAGAACGGCTTCACCATTGCGGTCGCCGGAGACTATATCCAGGTCGACCACGGCCCTGGAATGTGCCGGGTGCTGGCCGACATGATGCTGCTCTGCATCGACGGCGTCGTGCAGATCTTTCCCGGCATCCCAATAAAGGTGCCCGCTCGTTTCATCTCGCTGCGTGCGCCCGGCGGCTTCCTGCTCACGGCTGAGAAGCGGGGCGAGACGGCGGACTACCTCCTGGTCGAGGCGACCGTCGAAGGGGAGTTCCGTCTAAACAACACATGGAAAGCGCGAGTGCATATTGAGGACACCAGCGACGGATCCCTGGTCGCGGCGACGGATGAGGACGTCGTTGCCGCCGTCCTCAAGACAGGGCGGCGTTATCTGATATTCCCGGCAAACCGGCCGCCATCGGGCTTGCCCATGGTCGATTTTAGATTCGTCCCGACGCCATAAGCGCTCAGCCACAATCAGGAAACTGAGGGTCAGTAATTTAACAGAAATAAAAATCCCACCTTAAAAACCTATGAAACGAATCCTTTTTACATTGGGAGTCCTTGCCCAGAGTGCCGCTTTTGCCCCAACCGCAGTCATGGCCGAAACCACTCCGGCAGCGCCGCCGACCCCCGTCGTTACCTTTGATAGCCAGGTGACCAATCCATCCGGCAGCCAGGCGCCCGGCGACCAATACATTTTCTTCGCGGCCAACGCGAAGCCCGGCGACAAGTGGGGGGAGGATCCGGCGATGAACCTGGTCAAGCTGACGGACTTTAGTGTCTCCGCGCCGCTCGCTAACAGCCAGCTCATGCCTCCCGAAGCTAATAACCCGGCTGGAGTCAAAGTCATCGCTCCCGGCGGAGCCCCCGTCGTGGCCACAGGCCTTTTGGGATGCAACAGAAGCGGCGACGATAAAAAGTATGCGGACATGGCGACATTCCGCATCACCAACCCGGCGGTGACCTCGTTTTCTATCTGGGTTTTGGATAGCACGACGAAGGTGAGAGCCAATGTCAACGAGGGCCTCGCGATCCGGGTCAATGGCTGCGCGCCAGTCGCACCGTGCGCGACCGTGAAGACGGACTCGGCCAACGAGTTCAGCAAATTCACCATCACCGGGGCCTCGATTTCGGATGTCTTCACCGTGGCGGTGCTCAGCAGCGACGGCAACGGGGCCCACCGAACTCTGGCGGGCCTGACATTTTCCGTGATCCCCGACCCGTCGATGGCCGGGAAGAAATTCCCCGTGATCGAGCAGCAGGGATGGAACGACCTGAATAAGAACGCGAAAAAAGATGTTTATGAAGATCCGTACCAGCCGGTCGAAAAGCGCGTGGAGAATCTTCTCAAGCAAATGACGCTGGAGGAAAAGCTCGGGCAGTTGAACCAACTGGTGACAGGGGACAGAAAAAATGACCAGGCATTGTTTCCTCTAATGCGTCGTGGCGAGGTGAGCTCCTACATTTGGGGCCGCGGCGTTCCCGCGGACCGCAACCAATTCCAGCGCATTGCGGTGCAGGAATCCCGTCTGGGGATTCCGATCCTTTTCGGGATGGATATCATCCACGGGGCGACCACGCTATTTCCCATCGCGCTGGGTCTTTCCTGTTCTTTCGACCCTGAGCTTCTCGAGCGGGCGCAGACGGTGGCGGCTCGCGAGACGCGTGCCGAAGGCGTCGAGTGGGTGTTCGCGCCAATGTGCGACCTGGCCCGCGATCCTCGTTGGGGACGCGTGGCGGAAACTTGTGGCGAAGACCCTTACCTTTCCTCGCTTTGCAATGCGGCGCAGGTGAGAGGATTTCAAGGGACCAACCCGGCCGCGCCCGACCGGGTGGCGGCTTGCCTGAAGCACTATGTCGGCTATAGCGCCGTCACGGGCGGACGGGATTACAACGATTCGGAAATCACCGAGTGGACGCTGCGCAATGCGCATTTGCCCTCCTTTGACGCCGGGGTCAAAGCGGGGGCGCTGACCATTATGAGCAGCTTCAACGCGATCGATGGCATCCCTGCGGCGGCGAACCATCATGCGATGACCGAGATCCTCCGCGACGAGTGGAAGTTCAAAGGCTTTGTGGTCAGCGATTGGCTCGCGGTCGAGCAGTTGGTGAATTGGGGCTATGCCAAGGACAAGGCCGACGCCGCACGCCTCGCCATCAACGCTGGCAACGACATGGACATGAAGTCCGAAGCCTACGTGCCGAATCTTGCAGCAGAAATCAAAGCAGGTCGTGTTTCTTTGGCTACTGTGGACGAAGCCGTCCGTCGTGTGCTTCGCGTAAAATTCCAAGTCGGCCTCTTTGAGCGCCCCTATGTGGACGAGTCAGCCTACAAGGCCGCGCAGAAGAAGCCGGAGGATATCGCGCTGGCGCGCGAATGCGTGACGAAATCGACGGTTCTTCTCAAAAATACCGGAATTCTTCCGCTCTCAAAGGAGCTTAAGAAAATCGCGCTGATTGGTCCGGTGGGCGATGACCATCGCGAAATCCTTGGCTGCTGGACGGGGCGCACCTCCTGGAGCAAACCGACGTTGGCGAGCGCGCTCAAGGAGGCTCTCCCCACTGATGCCACTCTGACGGTCGTTAAAGGATGTGCCATTAACACCGTGCCCACGACCAAGACCCTCCAGGACGGCAAGATCGTCCCCGACGAAAGTGTTCCTCCCACGGATGCGGATCTCAAGATTGATGAAGCCGTCGCGGCCGCCAAGGACGCGGATGTCGTCATCATGGCGGTGGGTGAGACCAAAGGTTTTACCGGAGAAAATGCCTCCCGCGCTTTTCTGACGCTCACAGGAAATCAGCAAGCGCTGTTCGATGCGGTGGCCGCCACCGGAAAACCGGTCGTGACGATCGTGTTCAGCGGACGTCCGCTGGCCTTGCCCGAGGTTTGGGAGAAATCCGCCGCAGTCTTTTACGCCTGGCAGCCGGGGGGGGAAGCCGGCAGCGGGCTCGCGGATCTTCTCTTGGGCAATGTCGCGCCCTCCGCTCGCCTGAGCATGTCGGTGCCGCGTCATGTCGGGCAGGTCCCGATTTATTACAACTATTATAACACCGGCCGGCCGCGCTCGGGCCAATACCGGGACATGAAAGACATGGATGCCAAATTTTGGTTTGGCTACGGGCTGACCTACACCACGTTTGAATACAGCCCGGTCAAAATCACCCCTGCGGCAAACGGCAAATCGGCCGAGGCGACCGTGACGATCACCAACACCGGCAAACGCGAGGGCATCGAAGTGCCGCAGTTGTATATCCGCCAGCTGGTCTGCCACGAAGGCGCAAGGCCGAAGCAGGAATTACGCGGCTTCAAGCGCGTCAAACTCCAGCCCGGAGAAAAAGCGGACCTCAGCTTCCCGCTGACCGGCGACGTCCTCGGATACATCGACCGCAAGGGCAACCCGCGCGTGGATGCCGGCGATTACGAAATCTGGATCGCCCCCAGCGCCCACGCCGGAACTCCTGCGGCATTCAATTTGACACCCAGAGATTAGCTGATCAACGATACAGCAAGAAGGATTTTTGAGTATGGAAATCATTGAGTCGAAGCGTGAAATTCCTCTGGTGCATGAGGTTGATGTCGTGGTGGTGGGTGGGACGACGGCTGCAGTGGCAGCGGCGTTGGCCGCCAGGGAGCAGGGGGCTACGGTATTCCTGATGGCACCGCGTCCTTATCTGGGCGAAGATCTTTGCGCCACAGGCCGACTCTGGTTGGAGCATGGCGAAGAACCTGATTCAGAACTCGCCAAAAAATTGTTCGCGCCCCAACTTGAGCGGCGTGGTCTTGATTACACCTATGAATCGAACCTTCCTGCCAAAGGTATCCATAAAGATGATTTCATGCCGGTGTCGTTAAAGGACGGGCAGTGGGGCCACGCATTCGGGCATAGTGTTCAATTTGATGGCCCGGTAACCTTGACGTTGTCGTTGGCCGATCCGCAACAGATCGGGGAGGCCCGGGTGATGCTGTATCAGGCCGCCGGCGATTTCGGGGTTGATCAAGTCGAGTTGGCGGTGAGTGATGACAAGTCTGTCTGGCAGCCCGCAGGGACACTCCGCAATCAAGAGCTCGGCAAGCGGGATTATATTGAGGATGCGTTGGTACTCTGCGGCAAAGTGGGGAAATTGGCGCGTCATGTGCGGTTGGAGGTGCGGGCTGCACCTGGCGCAAAAAGAATCCTGATCGGGCAGATTCAGTTGTTGGCGCCAAAGACAAAAAAAAGTCCGGATTCGGCCGTGGTGAATGTCACTCCCATGCAGATCAAACGGGTATTGGAAGATGCGTTGCTTGAGGCCAGAATTCCTTTCCTTTACGAAAGTGGAGCGGTGGCGATTCTCAAGGATGCAGCGGGCGAGGTGAGTGGCGTAGAGATCGTGAACCGAGCTGGGCGCCAGGCGGTTCAGGCCAAGGTGGTGATTGATGCAACTGATCGGGCGTGGGTGGCCCGAATGGCCGGGGCCAAGGCGTTGCCCTATCCTGCCAGGCTCCAGACGTTCAGTCGCGTAGTCGTGGCGGGTGAGGCTCGCAAGGAAGCCGGCGTTGAGGTCCGTAGGATTCCGCTCCGCTTTCCATTGGGCGGGCTGCCGTCAATGGGGGGCTGGGGAGATCGGAACAGTCCGGTGGGGCTGACGTATGAGTCCCTGATTGAGTACACCCTGAAGCTGCCAATGCCCGATGCGTCTTTTGCCTCGTTTGCGGCGGCAGAACAGGCCGCCCGGGATTTGACCTTCCATCCGAGTCAGATGGATGCAGCGGAACGTTTGTTTCAGATTCCGCCGGATCCGATTGTAGGAAAAAAATCACTATCGGGTTGCTGGCCTGATGCTAAAAAGATTGATTTGGAGGTCTTTCAACCTGAGTCGGTTCGACATTTGTTCGTGCTGGGAGCCTGTGCGGATATTTCGCGCGAGGCGGCGGCAGAGTTGTTGCGGCCCTTGCAGTCGTTGGCTTTAGGGGGCAGACTCGGTGGTGCGGCTGCGAGTGCGGCGAAAGGACGGGAAACGAGTCGCCAGGACGGCTCGGCAGGGACGCCTCGCCCTACCGAAAGACAGGAGATTTCTCAAGGTAGGGCGAAGCCTTCCAGCCTTCGTAGCCCCTCCGGCGGAGGGGGCCCGGCTGAGCCGAAGCCTTTTCAACTCGACACCTATGAGTTGCTATCGGGAGTGCGGCCTTGGAATGTAGAGGGTAAAATGGTTGCGGTGCCGGCGCGGGCCATACCGATCGTGGGTGAATACGATGTGGTGGTGGTCGGTGGAGGAACGAGCGGCGCTTGTGCAGGAATCGGGGCGGCGCGTGAAGGGGCAAAGACGCTGGTTATTGAATACCTCCATGGTTTGGGCGGGGTTGCGACCATGGGGCAGATCGGGCTGTATTGCTACGGGCTCATCATCGGGTTTACGGCAGAGACGGAAGCGGGGATCAAGGCTTTGGGAACTCCCTCTTACGTGGTCGGCAAGATGGAGTGGTGGCGTCAGGAGATCCGGAAAGCGGGCGGTGATATCTGGTTTGAGGGGCAGGGTGTCGGAGCGCTGGTGGAGAATGGCAAGGTGAAGGGCATCGTGGTTGCGACACCACAAGGGCGTGGCATTGTCCTGGCCAAGGTTGTGATCGATGCGAGTGGCAATGCGGATATCGCGGCGGCCGCCGGTGCGCCCTGCGAGTTCGAAAGCGCAAAACACTTTGGCGTGCAGCAGGCGGGTTTGCCGAGGCGAGAACTGGGGGCCAGCTATCTCAATTCCGATTGGACCTATGCCAACGATCTGGACATGGTTGATCGCTGGACCGTGACTGTTGTGGCACGGCGCCTTAATGGGAATGCTTATGATCTCGCCCAGCTTCTTGATACACGTGAACGGCGGCGGATCGTGGGTGACTACACGCTCACGCCAATGGATATGGTGAATGAACGCATATTCCCGGATACCATTAACGTTGGCAAGAGTGGCACCCTGGATAAGCATAGTGAGCCGGTGCATCCGTATTTCCAGATCAATAATTATCCAGGCGGCATCACCTGTGTGCCTTACCGCTGTTTGTTGCCCAAGGGGTTGGACGGCATACTGGTCATCGGGATTGCCCTTAGCGCCGATGCGGATGTGACGCCGGCGGTGCGGATGCAGCCGGATATGCAGAATCAAGGGTATGCGGTCGGAATGGCCGCCGCGATGGCGGTCCAGAATCACCAGTCGCCCCGCAGCATCGACTTTCCCAAGCTCCAGGCCCGCCTGGTCCAAAATGGCTGTCTGCCTGCGGATCGTGCTGGTCAGCCTGATTCGTTCCCCCTGCCGTTGACCGCTATTCAGGAGGCCATCCGGGTATTGGTGGAGACGGACTATTCAAGGGTGAAAGTGAGCATGAGTGATCCGGATCGGTCGTTACCCCTGTTGAAGACGGCGCTGAAGGCTACCCCTGATGCGGCTGGCAAGTTGCGCTGTGCGCATGTATTGGGGATGATGGGCGACGCGGCTGGCGTTGAGGTATTGGTTGAAGAGATTGAGGCGCGGCACGAGTTTGGCACGGAGGATATCGGGCACTACTATCCGAGGATGACCTGGCTGGACAGCTATATCCTTGCCTTGGGCCGGACCCGTGATCCGCGTGCGCTCAAGCCGATTCTGGATAAACTGAATTTGTTATCCACACTGCCGGAGGGTCGTCCGTCACATCTCTACTGCATCGCGCTGGCACTTGAGGCGCTGGGTGACCCGAAGGCTGCGCTGGCGCTTGCGGCCGAACTGAAAAAGGTGGGTGGCGCGCAGAAGGCCGAGTTGACGTTGGATGAGGCTAGGCTGAAACTTCGCTCATTTACAGGGGTTTGCGGGCATCTTCCGCTGGAGTTGGCACGTTGCCTGTTTCGCTGTGGTGATCATGAGAGGCTGGCCCGTAAAACGCTTGAGACGTTTGCCAATGATGTTCGGGGGCCGATTGCGCTCCACGCCCGTGCAGTGCTGGGGCTAAGTTCATCGTCCTGAAGGGGAGTTCATATTTTGCGCCTTCATCCAGCGAAGAAAAGCGGAAAGGGGGAGAAGCCCAGGGCTTCCGAAATTTCCGTTTTGGTCCGATGTTCATGCTGCATGGCATCCGTTTTTTTTAAGCGGCAGAGGTCTACATACTCATGAAAAGTTTGACCGGTTTCAACGAAAGATTAATAGTGTATGGATGGGGCATGTTGAAAATCCTCCATCACTGTTGAGCTCCCCAATAACCATGACAAAAAAAGAACGATTCCACGCAACGATCGAACGCAAACCGGTGGACCGCCCCTCCTCATGGCTGGGCATTCCGGCCACGGCCGCGATGCCGGCACTGCTCGACCACTTCGGGGCCACCGACCTGACCGGCCTCAAGAACGCCATCGGCGATGATGTCTGGCCGGTGGAGCTCCCGTGAAGAAAAAGGGGTCAGTCATTTTTATTGCATTAATTATTCCAGCGCGGCTTCCACGCAGTTTCCGATCCTTCCCGAGCCTGATGCGTATTTTGCAAATCTGATGGCAGCACCAACTCCTGGTTCCCATCCCCAACTCCCCGCTGACCCAGTCCAGTCTCATCGTGGTTTCCGCTTGGATTAGTTCGGCAAGGAGGCATTTCTTCCAATCGCTCTTTCACGCATCGCGCAGTTCGGATTGCGTTGTCTGGAAATATTCCAGCCCCGCCTGCAAAAGTTCCCGGGCACGTTGCTCCCCGTGATCGCTCACATCCTCGCCATTGTAGTCGTCGGACTTTTTCCCTGCCCTCTCCCTCAATTTCCCTGATGCCAGTTTCAACAGCTTCTCCTGGAACTTCTGCGAACCAAAAAACCATCCCCGCCGCATGGCCGAATGAACGGCCAACTCCGGCTTACCCTCGCCCTCCGAATATGCCGCTCCTGCCTTCGTGGGATGCTTCCAATCCACCCGCCGCTCCAGCACCTCCAAATACTCTCGCCGCCCGCTGGCCGAATCTTCTTCGCACCCGCACACCGAGAATCCCGTCGCCGACTCCATCCACTCCGGACGCGACCGCGCGGCTGAGACATAATTCCTCACGCTGCTCCAAGGATAACTTTCCAAACCATCAGCCTCTTTGACCATTCCGGCCCGAACAGGATTGAGGTGAATGTAATCCATCAGCGCCCAGAAACAGTTGCCCGGCTCCACCAAAATGGACTTGTAACGACCCCAAAAAATATGTCCCCGGAGCCGGTGCCTCGTGTTGATCCGCCGCGTGTATGCGTTTTGCAGCTATCCCATCCCCCGCGCGAGGTTGGCCTGCGGGGTTTCCAGCAGCAGGTGATAATGATTTGTCATCAGCACATAGGCATGAACACGGAATCCCGTTCGTTCGCAAGCCTCTGCCAATGTCCGCAAAAACGTCACGCAGTCCTGGTCATCCTGCACGATCGCCTCGCGACGATTCCCCCGCGCCATCACATGGATAAATGGTAATTTACAACCTACAGATTCCATGGCATAATTTTCTCATGCAAAGGGCATATTCTTATTTACGATTTTCTACTGCGGATCAAATTCATGGTGATTCACTGCGGCGGCAGACGGCTTTGGCTCGCGATTGGTGTTTGAAAACTGGCATCCTACTGGTGGACAACTACCGGGATCTTGGCATTTCGGCATTCCGTGGCAAGAACGCAGACAAAGGGGCGCTGAAGGCGTTTCTCGACCGGGTAGAATCCGGGGTCATTGAGCCGGGGTCATACCTCATCGTGGAGAGTCTCGACCGGCTTTCAAGAACCGATATCACGTATGCCCTGCAAATGTTCCTCGGGCTCATCAACGCCGGGATCGTCGTGGTGACGCTGGCAGACGACCGGGTCTATGACCGGAACCGCATCAACGACGGAAACTTCACCGACCTGATCATCAGCCTGACGATCCTGAGCCGGGCGAACGAGGAAAGCCGGATGAAATCCCAGCGAATCGGGCAGGCGTGGGCCGCAAAGCGCGCGAAAGTCAGCGAAGTGAAAATGACGGCCCTTTGCCCGTTCTGGCTGAAGCTCAGCACGGATCGGTCGGAGTTCCAGATCGTGCCGGGAAAAGCTGAAATTGTCCGGAGAATTTTCCAGATGGCAGCCGAGGGAAAAGGCCAGAACTACATTGCCAAGACATTCAATGTCGAAAATGTGCCAAAGGCTGAAAATGCGAGCCGGTGGTATGTTTCAAGCATCAGGAGGATCCTCCAATCGCGAACCGTGATCGGTGAATTGCAGACGGCAAAAATGGCGGACGGAAAACGCGTCCTCCTTGACCCGGTGCCAAATTACTATCCGCCTGTGATCCCGATGGAACTCTTTGCCACGGTGCACCGGATCCGGCAGGCGCGGCCATCGTATCGGGGCAGAGGCCGGGAGAACCCGCTGGCCGGGCTGTGTTACAACGTGATGACCGGAAACAAGATGATCCGCGTCGTGAAAAGGAAGAAATACTTCTACCTCGTTGATAACGGTGCAGATGTCGGCATCGCGCCATACGCGGCTTGGAACTTCGACAAATTTCTCCCGAATCTCCTGAGCGCCTGCGAGGCGATCACCACTTGCCCGCCATCGGCAAAACAGCAGAACCGCGAACTGGAAGGCGCACTCAAGCGCAAGGATGAGATCGAGGCGCAGATCCCGCGGTTGCTCGACTTCATCACGGGCGGATTTTCCGCTTCTGCCGACAACAAATTGCGTGAGCTTGAAAAGGAAAAGGAGGCTCTGGAAAAGCAGATTGCGACAATGCAGGCAGGAAATTCCGCGCCGCATTTGAACCTTGAGAAGATTGATTGGCGCGACACTTCCACACTCAAGGACAACGCGCGGGCGATCATCGAACGCATCGACGTGCATCCGAAAGAGAAATGGTTCATCGTCAAAACCTTCGACGGTCGAGAAGTGCGCTACGTGGAAAAAGACAATTCGATTACGATTATGTCGAGCGAGTCGGCCGGGCCGGTTAGCTTGCCGGTTCTCAGCGCTCCGAGAAAGGCGAAGGAAACCGCCCCTGTGAAAAAAGCACCGCGCGTTAGGGCTCGGGCAGAACAGCGTGCAGCAAGAGAAATTCCTCCAGCCCGGAAATTGTCTTCAAAGCGTCGCGGGTGAAGGCGGGAGCGACGACACGGGCACGGTCGGCTTCCTGTGGGTAGGCTTGAAGGATGCGCCGGGCGTTGCCGTCCGGGAGCGGTGGCACGCTCGGGGTGATGACGGCGCACCCGCTACTGAGAAGAACGATCAATCCAAGCGTCGAGATTCTTGCGTTCATGCTGCTTATCGTTGCGGATTTTGTCAGTTTGCCGTTCCTGGCGGGTCGGCATGAGTTTTTCCAGAATCCGGGCGAAGATCGGCACGGATTGAAGGAGAGCGAAGAGTGCCGACCACATGGGATCAGACTTTGAACGAGTCGTTCTGCTGGCCGTCGTCCACGAGATCACCCACCCGGTTGACCACGTCTTTGAGGATCGAGGCCCCGGCGAAGATGAAGATCCCCATCGCCGTTGCCGCCCGCTCGGTCGCGTCCGGGATCCCCGCAATCGCCGCCGATACCCGCGCAAATTGCTCCGCCGGGTTGAGCGACTGAAGTTCGTTCATCGAAATCCCGAGCGCGGCGAGTGCCTTGTTCGTCGGCTCCCCCTCCTCGTTGATCCCGCCGAGCGCCTTCTGGAGGCGGTTGATTTGCGGGCCGACGGAATCGGCATCCATGCCGGCATTGGAAAATGCCTGACGCAGGACAACGAGATCGCCCACCGCGATCCCTGTCTGCGCGCTCATATCGGTAAGATGCCCGCCCAGGTCGAGGGATTCTTTGATTGCGGCAAACGCGCTCGCGAATGGTGCCAGGGCGGCGTTCGCCGCGGCAAATGCGCCCTGCACGGAAATCGTCGCGGCCGCTACACGGGCGAGCGCGGCATCAATGCCGGAAATATCGAGTCGAAACCTGGCGGTGATGTCGGCCACGCCGCAGGGGGCGTGTCAATTGCGCCTATAACCTCTTCATCAGAGTATCATACTCAGCGTGGGAACCGATCCAAACCCACTCTACGGTTGAGCCATCTGGTTTCCATCCTATTGCCCTGTAATGAATGCCAATCCTCACCGAGAACTTGTTTTCACGTCCACCAAGCTCCTTGAAATGAAGCGATGCATGACGGGGATCTTTCAGCCAGAGCGTGTATGTCTTGTCTGATAGTGCCCGAACTTCAGCAGGGAGAGCATTGTAAAGCTTCCAAAACCGACTGGTGGCCAGAGATTTCAATTCCCGTTTGGCCAGGGTTTGAGGGCTCCCGCTTTGCGCTCGGTTTCAGCCTCTTCAAAAAGGAAATCCAGTTTGCCGGATTTCGCATCGGATTCCATCCGCGCATCCCAAGCATTGGCGCGCAGATCATCGAACCAAGTAGATAGCTTCCAGAATTCCGATTCCGGCAGTTCGCGTATAGCTGATTCAATTTCCACAACAGAGCTCATGGAAGAACTTTAACGGAAAGCCCCCTCTTGCGCAACTTTGTTTGAATCGTTCACGCGCGAAACCCCGCCTTCCGCGCCGCCTCCCTGACCGCGAAGTTCTCGACCCGCCGAACCATGGCGGCCGCCTGGGAATCGAGGGCGCTTTGAACCCGGCGCTCCATGTCGAGTCGGGGAGCACCCGCGACCTGGTTCGTGGCCGTCACCTCGATGGAAACCGCGTCGCTCTTGATTCTCCCCACCCCCGGTGCCGAATGACGGGAAATCCACGCCGGGATGCTGGAGCCGAATTTTGTTGCCGCCGCTTTCCAGCCCGAAGCGAGGAATCCGACCATCTTCTTTTTGGAGGCGATGTAGCGTTTCAGGTCGGCGGCCTTGATTTTGATCCGTGGGTTGAGTTTGCGATTCACCCGTCCGGTGGGCGAACGGTTGGCGCGGTGAATAGCGGCTGGTGATTCCGTGGAGGCTTCCTCAACAAACATGCCCGCCGCCCTCAAGGTGTTGGCGGGAGCACTGAGGCGGGCCAATGGCTGCATGAGTTTGAGGATATCGCTTTCCACCTTCGCCTCTCCCCGCTTCTTGGCTGCCTGACCGGTGGCGTTTTTGCCGCCGGGAGGCGTCCAATCGATGATCTTGCCGAGGGTTCCCTTTGCCTGTTCCCGCAGAACCACCCCGGCTGCGCGCTTGCTCTCGGCCCGGAAGAGTTTCAGGGCGGCATCAAACTTCGAAGTATCGAGATCAATGCTCATCGTCTTCGATTTCGAGAGTGAGAAGCGCATCAACCTGCACCTCAGCAGGCGGAGCTGGTGCCACTGTCCAAGCGCCGGATTGCCAGAGCGCGCAATGCTGGTAGGCG
>Ga0194053_10001449_pt1 | contig 15136 bp, 12 predicted proteins | sample SepL228m_MetaG_FD_161684 | JGI IMG/M metagenome (GOLD analysis project Ga0194053, IMG submission 161684) | Anoxic zone freshwater microbial communities from boreal shield lake in IISD Experimental Lakes Area, Ontario, Canada - Sep2016-L227-8m | ecosystem: Environmental > Aquatic > Freshwater >... | reverse complement strand
ACCGCCTCGGTGAGCAGATCGCGGCGGTGCGTGCGGCGGGTGCCGTGGCGGTGCACAGCATCGAGTTTGACGCCGATGACCTGCACTCGCACGGTCGGTTGGTGGAGAAGTTGATTGGTGAATACGGACCCATCGGGACCGCGGTGCTGGCCTTCGGCATCCTTGGTGAACAAGCCCGCGCCGAGGCTGATCCCGCCCACGCGGTCGCCATCGTGCACACCGATTACGTCGCGCAGATCAGCCTGCTGACATTGCTCGCCAACGCCATGCGGGATACCGGCCGTGGCGCACTGGTGGTGTTCTCCTCGGTAGCCGGGGTGCGGGTGCGCCGGGCCAACTACGTCTACGGCTCAGCCAAGGCCGGTCTGGACGGATTCGCCAGTGGATTGGCTGATGCACTGCACGGCAGCGGGGTGCGGCTGTTGATCGTGCGGCCCGGGTTTGTGATCGGTCGGATGACCGAGGGCATGGATCCCGCGCCGCTGTCGAGCACTCCGGCGCAGGTGGCCGCGGCGACGGCGCGGGCATTGTCGACGGGCCGACGCACGGTGTGGGTGCCGTGGGCTCTGCGGCCGCTGTTCTTCTGTTTGCGTTTGTTGCCGCAAGGTTTGTGGCGGAGGATGCCCCGGTGATTGTTGTGGTCGGGATCGGCGCCGACGGAATGGCCGGGTTGTCTGAGAGCGTACGGCGTGAACTTCGCAGCGCCGCCGTCATTTACGGCTCGCCCCGCCAGCTCGATCTGCTCGACGACACCGTTACCGCACCGCGGCACCCCTGGCCCACGCCGATGCTGCCCGCGCTGGAATCGCTACCCGTCGATGAGGATATCCACATCGTGGCTAGCGGCGATCCACTCCTGCATGGTATCGGCGGCACGCTGATTCGCCTTCACGGCACCGACCGGGTGCGGGTGCTCCCGCACGTGTCCTCGGTGACGCTGGCCTGTGCCCGGATGGGCTGGGTCGTGCAGGACACCGAGATCATCAGCCTGGTCACCGCACCCGTTCATACCGCGGTTCGCCGGGGTGGGCGCGCGGTGGTGCTCTCGCGCGGTGCCTCGACACCGGCCGAGTTGGCGGCGGTCCTGACCGAAACCGGCCGGGGTGCTTCGGAATTGACCGTGCTTGAGCAACTCGGTGGCCCCAGGGAGCGGATCCGCAGTGGCCCGGCCGAGGCCTGGGCGACCGCGCCATCGCCGGATATCGATGACCTCAATGTCATTGCGATCCAGTACCTGCCTGATGTGCGAGTCGGGGGCACACTGCCTGACGATGCGTTGCGCCATGATGGCCAGATCACCAAGCAGACGGTGCGCGCGGTGACACTCGCCGCACTCGCGCCTCGCCCGGGTCAGCTGCTCTGGGACGTCGGGTCGGGTTCGGGCAGTATCGCCGTGGAATGGTGCCGCAACACAGCTGACTGTCGCGCCGTGGCATTCGAGAAAGACGCTGAGCGCCGCGGGCGGATCATGGCCAACGCCCGCGACTTCGGCGCCGATATCGAGGTCCGGGCCGAGGCACCGAAGGACTTCACCGGTGCCGCAGTACCGGATATCATCTTTATCGGCGGCGGGTTCACCTCCCCGGGAATGGTCGAGGCCTGCCTGGCGCAGTTGCCCAGCGGCGGTCGGCTTGTCGTCAATGCCGTCACTGCCGAATCCGAAGCGCTCCTCGTGCAGTGGTACGCCCGACTCGGCGGCGAACTCCGACGGTTCCAGCACTATCAGGGCGAGCCACTGGGGGGCTTCACCGGTTGGCGTCCGCAGATGCCGATCACCCAGTGGCTGCTCACGGTCGTAGCGGTGACGCAAAAGTGACCGTGTACTTCATCGGTGCCGGACCGGGTGCGGCGGATCTGATCACGATCCGCGGCCAGCGACTGCTCCAGCGCTGCGAGGTCTGCCTGTATGCCGGCTCGATCATGCCGGATGATCTGCTGGCGTATTGCCCGCCGGCGGCTCGCGTCGTCGATACCGGACCGCTGACACTGGATCAGATCATCGACGAGATCGCCGCTGCCGACGCTGCGGGCCATGACGTCGCACGCTTGCACTCGGGCGATCCGGGGCTCTACAGCGCGATCGCCGAACAAAGCCGCCGTCTCGACGCACTGGGCATCGGCTACGAGATCGTCCCGGGCGTTCCGGCTTTCGCTGCCGCCGCTGCCGCACTGGGCAGGGAACTGACCGTGCCGGGTGTGGCGCAGACAGTGATCCTGACCCGGGTCTCCACTTTGTCCACCGCGATGCCCGACGGTGAGGACCTGACCGCACTCGCGGCGCACGGGGCAACTCTGGTGATCCACCTGGCCGCCCACCGCATCGACGCGATCGTGCCCCAACTGCTGGCGGGGGGCTACACCGAGGACACCCCGGTGGCGGTGGTCGCCTTCGCCAGCTGGCCGCAGCAGGTGGTGCTGCGCGGCACTCTGGCTGATATCGCCGGGCAGATGCACGATGTCGGCATCACCCGCACCGCGGTGATCATCGTCGGCGACGTGCTCGCGGCCGAGGGCTTTACCGACAGCTATCTCTACTCGTCTGGTCGCTCGCGGGGAGACCGGCACTGATGCGGGTGCTGGTGCTCGGTGGGACCGCCGAGGGGCGTGCACTGGCCGAGCAATTGCACCCGCGCGTTGACATCATCAGCTCACTGGCGGGCCGGGTGCCTGATCCTGCATTGCCGGCCGGCCCGGTGCGCATCGGTGGCTTCGGTGGCGCTGAGGGATTGCGCGACTGGCTTGTCGGCAACGACATCACCGCGGTCGTCGACGCCACCCATCCGTTCGCCGCCACTATGACCGCCAACGCCGCAAAGGCCTGCGCCGAACTCGGCATGCCGCACGTGGTGCTCAATCGGCCGCCGTGGGATGCGGCAGGTGCGACAGCCGTCGCCACTGACACTGACGCAGCCGAAATCATTGCTGCCAAGGGGTATTCACGGGTATTCCTGACGACCGGCCGTTCCGGTGTCGCCGCGTTCTCCGGTAGCGATGCCTGGTTTCTGATTCGGGTGGTGACCGCACCAGAGGCCGCGGTCCTGCCGACGAACCACGAGTTGGTGTTCTCCCGCGGGCCGTACCGCTATGACGACGAGTGTGAACTGCTGCGTAAGCGACGGATCGAGGTGCTGGTCACGAAGAACAGCGGGGGAGCGCTCACCGAGGCCAAACTCGATGCAGCTCGGGCACTCGGTGTGGACGTGGTGATGGTCCGGCGCCCAGCGCTTCCCGAGGGCGTGGCCATTGTCAGTTCGGTGACCGACGCTGTGGCGTGGGTGCTCAGCCCGGGTAACGCCGAGGCGTGAATACTGTGTCGCCGGCGGCTGCGGTGTACCACTGGGTCTGCGACGACCCGACGATCAGCAGACAACGCATATCGACATCGGCCGGGTCGAGGTCAGCCAGGCGAACGACTTTCACTGATTCGCCGGGCCCGGATACATCGCGACCGATCACCACCGGCGTTCCGGCATCGCGGTGTTCCAACAACAAATCCCGCATCGCCGCCACCTGCCAGGTACGGCTCTTCGACGCCGGGTTGTAGATCGCCAGCACCAGATCGGCGGCAGCCGCCGCGGAAAGTCGCGCGGCGATCACCTCCCACGGCTTGAGCCGGTCCGACAGCGACAGCACCGCGTAGTCATGACCCAGTGGTGCGCCGACCCTGCTGGCCACCGCTTGGGCGGCGGTCATCGCCGGAATCACCCGCACCGCGACGTTCGGCCACTGCTTGGCCTCTTCGAGGACGGCCGTCGCCATCGCGAATACACCGGGGTCGCCGGAGGACACGACCGCCACCGCGCGGCCCTGCTCGGCCAATTCGCATGCCAGTCGGGCGCGCTGCGGTTCGTCGCTGTTATCGGACGGGTGGCGGCGCTGTCCGGGACGGATCGGCACCCGATCCAGATAGGGGCCGTAGCCGATCAGATCGGTGGCGGCGGCCAACTCGCTCAGGCTCTGCGGCGTCATCCAGTCGACGTTGCCCGGGCCCAGTCCGACGACCGCGACTGTTCCAGTGCGCGGGGCCACTCGGGTGCTGCGGCCGTCTCCCGGCACCACGGCTATCGAGAAGTACGGCACCTGGGTGTCATCGACGTCGGCGGCGGGCATGACCCGCTGACCGTCGCTGCTTGCCCGCTCGACGTAGATCGCCTCATCGAGCCGTCCGGCCAGTGAAAGCGCCTCGCGCACCTGCCGATAGGTGCGCCCCAATTTCATGATCACGGCGGCGTCAGTATCGGCGAGGCGGCGGGCGAGTTCGCTGACTGGGAGCGTGCCGGGCAGTACCGACAGCACCTCGTCGCCGGTCGCCAACGGCGTGCCGATCGCCGCCGAGGCCGCGCTGACCGATGTCACACCGGGCACGATCACCGCGTTGAAGCGCTCGGCCAGTCGCGTGTGCATGTGCATGTAGGAGCTGTAGAACAGCGGATCACCTTCGGCGAGCAGCGCGACATCACGCCCGGCATCCAGGTGCGCGGCGATGCGATCGGAGGCCTCGGTGTAGAAGTCCTCCATCGCGCCGTCGTAACCGCCGGGGTGTTCGGTGTCCCCGGTGGTCACCGGGTAGATCAGGTGTTCTTCGATTTGGCTGGGCTGCAGATAGGGCTCGGCGATACCGCGGGCAATGCTCTTTCCGTGGCGCGCGCTGTGATAGGCCACCACGTCGGCCGCACCGATGATTCGGGCGGCCTTGACGGTGACCAACTCCGGATCGCCGGGGCCTAAACCGACGCCAAACAAAGTGCCCTTCTTCATTCGCGGGCGCTCGCGATCGCATTGACTGCCGCCGCTGCCATCGCACTGCCGCCCCGTCGGCCTTGAACCACCAGGTATTCCATGCCGCGCGGGTTGTCGATCAGTTCCTGTTTGGACTGGGCCGATCCGACGAAGCCCACCGGGCCGCCGAGTACCGAGACCGGCGCGGGCGCACCCTCGTCGATGAGTTCGAGCAGCCGGAAGAGCGCGGTGGGTGCATTGCCGATCGCCAGCACCGCGCCGTCCATCCGGTCGGCCCACAATTCCACGCCGGCCGCTGAACGGGTGGTGTCACGGCGCTTCGCGAGATCGGCAGCGCGGGGGTCGGTGACCAACGACACCACTTCATTTCCGGCGGGCAACCGCGCCGCGGTGATACCGGCGGCCACCATCGACGAGTCACACAGGATCGGAGCCCCCGCGGCTAACGCAGCGTAGGTGGCGGTCACCACGGCAGGGGTGAAGGCCACGTGTTCGGTGAGGTCGACCTGGCCGCAGGTGTGGATCAGTCGCACCACCGCCCGGGCGACGTCGTCGGGGAACCGGCTCAGGTCCGCCTCGGCCCGGATCGTCGCGAAGGACTGCCGGTAGATCTCACCAGCATCGCGGATGTAGTCGAGCACGTCATCACCCTACGGTGGGCCGGTGCTACGCGACATCGCCCGGTAACCATCTTCGGTGGCCACCAGCACCTCGCCGGCCGGCGGACTGCCGCAGGCGCGTTCACAACCGACGAAATGAACCCTGCTCACCGGATTCGCGCCTGATTCGGCCACCCGGGTGGCCTCGGCCCGGACATCGGCGCGCGACCGCTCGCACCCTGGGCTGCCTACGCAAGCGCTCACCTCGAGCCAGCGTGAGGTCTCATCGAATACCAGCCCCATCGGCGGTAGCACTCGCAGCGATGTGTCGGCTACCCCCTCGGCGAGATCGCACACCAGCAGCGAGCGCCACGGCGTGATCACTATCGGCGCGTTGATGGCAGCCACGAACTGTGCCTGCCGGACCGACAGCACTCCGAGGGGGACTGCCGCGCCGAGTGCGATTTTTCCATTGTCCTGCTCGATCCACCCGACCGGCGGACGGTTGACGGGTGCGAAGGCGGCACCGGCAGGACGGGTCGGCGTGAACCCGCGCAGCAGGTCGCCGACATCATCCAATTCGCTGATTCGCCAGGCATTCCCGCGTGTCTCGGCGAACCGACGGGTAACGGCCACCAGGGCATCGATCGCGTCATCCGGGGCCAGTCGGATACCGGTGTCTCGACCGGCCAGCAGCAGGGCAACGGCATTGCTGTCGACGGCGTGGACTCCGACGTCCGCGGCCAGGCCGGATACGTCGGCGCTTCCATCGTCGATGCTGAACCAGAACCGTCCGGGAAGTCGGGCCAGATCTGGTGCGGCCTGGATCGCGAGATCAAGCGCGGCCACCCACGGTCGCACGTCGACCACGCCGCCGACGCGGCCCGAGAGCGGTGAGGCCACGATATTGCGCACCCGTTCGTGGGTGGGTGAGGGCAGCAGCCCGGCGGCAGCCACGGCATCGGCGACCGCGTCGGTATCGGTAATCCCGCGCACCTGCAGATTGCCCCGGGCGGTGAGTTCGAGAATCCCGGCGGCGAAACGCTCGGCAGTCTCGGCCAGGGACTCCAGCTGACCGGCGGTGATCATCCCGCCCGGCAGCCGCACCCGGGCCAGCGCACCGTCGGCAGCCTGATGAAGCTGCAGGGCGCCTGGACAGGCGTCATCCTTGCGCGATCGGGCCACCCGTTCACCGTACGACTGCGTGGCTACGGTAATGGGGTGCCCCGGCCCACGATCTTGCTCTTGTCGACGTCTGACACCGATCTGATCACCGCGCGCGCCAGCGATGCGGGCTACCGCTGGGCGAACCCAACCCGACTGGCCGCGGGCCAGCTCGCCGATTTGCTCGACGGCGCCGCTGTGGTGGTGGTCCGGGTCCTTGGCGGTTACCGGGCCTTGCAGAAAACCATCGACACCGTGATCGCGAGTGGGATTCCGGCCGTGGTGGTCAGCGGGGAGCAGGCGCCCGATGCCGACCTGATGGAACGGTCCACCGTGCCTGCTGGGATCGCCGTGCAGGCGCATATCTATCTGGCCGAGGGCGGCGTGGCCAACCTGGCCCAGTTGCACGATTTCCTCTGCGACACCGTGCTGATGACCGGATACGGATTCAGCCCGCCGGCGGCCACCCCAGCGTGGGGGATTCTCGACCGCGTCTGCGCCACCGCGTCGGGGTGCCCCGGCTGCCCGGGCGGGGTGGCGTGTTTTCCGGATATGGCCGCCGCCCGCGCCACCGTGGATGCCGACGCCCCCACGGTCGCAGTCCTCTACTACCGCGCCCAGCAGTTGGCCGGTAACACCGCCTACGTCGAAGCACTGTGCTGTGCGATCGAACGAAAGGGCGGACGACCGCTGCCCATCTACTGCACATCGCTGCGAACACCCGAACCTGAACTGTTGGAATTGCTGGCTGGAGTCGACGCCATGGTGGTGACCGTGCTGGCCGCGGGTGCGGCGGTGCCGGCAGCGGTGACCGCCGGGGGAGACGACGATAGCTGGAATGTCAAACATCTTGCTGCGTTGGATATCCCGATCCTGCAGGGACTGTGCCTGACTAGTTCACGCGCGCAATGGGTGGCCAATGACAGCGGCATGAGTCCCCGCGATGTGGCCACCCAGGTTGCCGTTCCGGAGTTCGACGGACGCATCATCACGGTCCCGTTCTCATTCAAGGAGATCGACGACGAGGGCCTGATCTCCTATGTGCCCGATCCAGAACGGTGCGCGCGGGTCGCCGGCCTGGCAGTCAACTACGCCACCCTGCGCCGCATCAGCGCCCCCGATAAACGTGTCGCGTTGATGTTCTCGGCGTACCCGACCAAGTACTCCCGGATCGGCAATGCCGTCGGGCTCGATACGCCATCCAGCACGATCGCACTACTGAATGCGCTGCGGGATAACGGTTATCGCATCGGTGAGGTGCCCGGTCTGGCCAGCGGTGACGGCGACGCGCTGATGCATGCGTTGATCGAGCGCGGGGGACTGGACCCCGACTGGCTCACTGATACCCAGATGGCCTCCCGGGCTATCCGGATTCCCGCGGCTCGCTACCGCGAGTGGTTCGCCAGCCTGCCGCAAGAACTTCGCGAATCTATGGTGCAGCACTGGGGTGAGCCGCCAGGTGAGTTGTTCGTCGACCGCAGCCGTGACCCAGACGGCGAAATCATCGTCTCCGCAATTCAATCCGACAACATCGTGGTGCTGGTTCAGCCGCCGCGCGGATTCGGCGAGAACCCGATTGCGATCTACCACGACCCCGATATGCCGCCCAGCCACCACTACCTCGGTACCTACTTCTGGCTGCGCCACTCCTTCGGTGCGCATGCGGTGGTGCATATGGGCAAGCACGGCAACCTGGAATGGCTACCCGGCAAGAACGTCGGTATGTCGGCGAACTGCGGTCCTGATGCCGCACTCGGTGACCTGCCCCTGATCTACCCGTTCCTGGTCAACGACCCCGGCGAGGGCACCCAGGCCAAGCGACGTGCGCACGCCACGATCATCGACCACCTGATCCCGCCGATGGCGCGTGCGGAAAGTTACGGCGATACCGCCCGGCTGGAGCAGCTACTCGACGAGCACGCCAACATTGCCGCGCTTGACCCGGCCAAACTGCCCGCAATACGCCAGCAGATCTGGACATTGATGAGTGCGGCGAAGATGGATCACGACCTCGGGTTGGCGGAGCGACCCGAGGACGATTCCTTCGACGACATGCTGCTACACGTGGATGGCTGGCTCTGCGAGATCAAAGACGTCCAGATCCGCGACGGCCTGCACGTCCTTGGTGTGGCACCGCACGGCGAGGCCGAGTTGGACATGGTGCTGGCCATCCTGCGCGCCCGCCAGTTGTTCGGCGGCGAGCAGAGCATCCCGGGCCTTCGTCAGGCCCTCGGGCTTGCCGAGGACGGCACCGACGAGCGTGCGGCCGTCGACGCGGCTGAGGAGCAGGCCCGCGGGCTGCTGGCCGGTCTGCAGGCAACGGGTTGGAATGCCGGCCAGGTCGACTCGCTCACGTCGGATCCGGGTGTCGCACGAATCCTGCGCTTCGCCGCCGACGAGGTGGTGCCGCGTTTGGCCGGGACGGCTGCAGAGATCGCCCAGGTGCTGCGCGCTCTGGATGGCCGCTATATCGCGGCCGGACCCTCGGGTTCGCCGCTGCGGGGGCTCGTCAATGTGCTGCCGACGGGACGCAACTTCTATTCGGTGGATCCCAAGGCCATGCCGTCGAAGTTGGCCTGGGAGACCGGTGTCTCGATGGCCGATTCGCTGCTCGAGCGCTACCGGACCGATCACGGCGAATGGCCGAGGTCGGTGGGACTGTCGGTGTGGGGCACCTCCGCGATGCGCAACTCCGGCGATGACATCGCCGAAGTGCTGGCGTTGCTCGGGGTGCGGCCGATCTGGGATGAGGCCTCCCGCCGGGTGGTCGACCTTGAGGTGATTGGGCTGGCCGAACTGGAACGTCCCCGCATCGACGTCACCGTCCGCATTTCCGGGTTCTTCCGCGACGCCTTCCCTCATGTGGTGACCATGCTCGACGATGCGGTGCAACTGGTGGCCGGGCTGAACGAGCCGGAAGAGCAGAACTATGTTCGGGCTCACGTGCAGGCCGATCTGGCTGAACACGGTGACGAACGCCGCGCCACCACAAGGATTTTCGGCTCCAAACCCGGGACCTACGGCGCCGGCCTGCTGCAACTGATCGACAGCCGCAACTGGCGAGATGACGCCGATCTCGCCGAGGTCTATACGGCATGGGGCGGATTCGCCTACGGCAGAGACCTGGATGGCCGGCCGGCCGCCGAGGATATGTCGATGCAGTACCGCCGGATCGTGGTCGCGGCGAAGAATATCGACTCCCGCGAGCACGATATCGCCGACTCCGACGACTACTTCCAGTACCACGGCGGCATGATCGCCACCGTCCGCGCGCTGACCGGAGCCGCACCGACGGCCTATATCGGCGACAACACCCGCTTCGATGCGGTACGTACTCGAACCCTTACCGAGGAGACCGCCCGGGTGTTCCGGGCGCGGGTCGTCAACCCGCGGTGGATGGCCGCCATGCGCCGCCACGGCTATAAGGGCGCCTTTGAGATGGCCGCCACCGTCGACTACCTGTTCGGCTACGACGCCACCGCTGGGGTGATGGCCGACTGGATGTACGAGAAGATCACCGAGGCCTATGTGCTGGATCCGGAGAACCGCAAGTTCCTGGGCGAGTCCAACCCGTGGGCGCTGCACGGCATGTCAGAGCGGCTCCTCGAGGCGGCAGGCCGCGGAATGTGGGAGAACCCCGACCCGGCCACGGTGGCTCAGTTGCGGCAGGTGCTGCTTGAGGCTGAGGGCGATCTGGAAGCCCGGTAGATTGATCCTATGGCTGCTCTCACCTTCGCCGAAGTTTCCAAGGCTCAGTACGTCCTACTGACCACGTTCACCAAGGACGGCCGGCCCAAGCCGACCCCGATCTGGATCGCCTACGACGGCGACCGGGCTGTGATGATCACCGAAAAGAATTCCTGGAAGGTCAAGCGGATCCGCAATACCCCGCGGGTGACTCTGGCCATTTGCGATATGCGGGGCAAAGTCAAAAGCGAACCGGTGGAGGCGGTGGCCACAGTGCTCGACGATTCCGAGACCGAGGCCGTCTACCGGGCGATCAATAAGCGCTACGGGATCGTCGGGCGTCTCTTCAACTTTTTCTCGAAGCTCCGCGGCGGCGCCAAGCGCACCGTCGGACTGGAGATCAAGCCGGCCTGACGGTCAAGACCAGCGGTCGATGCAATTAGCATCTGGCCATGGTCATCCCGCTGCAGTACGTCCGAATCTTCGTCGACGCCGACGGCCACTCTCACTTCGAGGACTGCGAGTTGCCGCTGGAAACCCGCGACTTCGCTCCGCCGACCACGCCACTGGAGGCCTCCGCCTTCATACCGGCCGAAGGCTTCGCGGTGGTCCGCTTTGCCCCCGACTGGTCAGGGCCGTGGCACCCGTCGCCGTACCGGCAGTGGTTCTTCATGATGTCGGGTTCGCTCACCGTGACCGTCAGCGGCGGAGCAGAGCGCACCTTCTGTACCGGCGACACCGTGCTGCTCGAAGATATGGGCACCCGGGGTCACTTGACGCGTACCAACGGTGGACAGCAGGCCGTCGCTGTGGGCGTGCGGGTGCCTGACGCCGGGTGATGCTGGCCATCCCCAGGTGTAGCGGCCTTGCAATCTCTGGCCGTGGGCACCCGGTCAAGACCGCCGCTAGGTCGCCGCGAGTGCCTCGCGCTGGATGGCCACCCAGGCGATGATCTTGCCGGCGTCTTTTAGCGGGAACATCCGCCAGTTCATGATGAACGGCGTCCCGTCTTTGCGGTAGTTCACCGCGCGGCCCTCGAACCGTCCGCCCGACTTGAGTGTCGCGCTGATCCGTTCGATCACCTTGCGGTCGGTGCCGGGGCCCTGAAGGATGCGCGGATCCTTGCCGATCACGGCCACTGGATCGTATCCGGTGAGTTTCTTGAAGGCTTTGTTCGCGTAGATGATCCGCCACCTGGCTGAGGCATCCGTGACGAGGATTGAGTCGAAACTGTTGTCGGCGAGCAACTTCAGCAGGGTCAGGCCACCTGTCTGTGAACCGAGCGCGTCAATCAGTGACGAAGCCATGGTACTTCTCCCGACGTCGTGGTCGGCTGCGTGGCCGACGATCCCATTGACCTTAGCCCTGGTGCACTTGAGGGGTGAAGTTGCACGTCCATTCTGCCGATCTACCGGGCCCGCCCGCCGCGACGACTTCTGACGCCGGGGACTACTGTTGTGCAGTCAGTTGGGATATTCCCAAGAATGCGAGCGCCGCACGGCGAGAGGCACATCATGAGAGTTGAGCCCAGGTCCGATCGGCGGAGTCCATTCGTATTCGTCGCCGGCGTCTTAGTAATGGTCAGTGCCGTCGCAGTGTCGGCCGGTTGTGGCAACAGTGCCAAGGAGGCCCCGTCCAGTTCAGTTGTCACCCAGCCATCACCGGCCGAGAAGGGCATCGCAGGCGTTCCCCCGCGTGCATTCAGCCCCGGCATGAATGCGGCCGATGCCATCATCGCGTTGGAAAGCGAGGGCTACACCGTTTCGGTTCAAGCCGGCAGTGGTGACCCCGGCCATCGCAACCCGCTATCCCAATGCAAGGTAGGGGGCGTCGACGGGTTGCGTGGCGATCATCCACCGGCCAACACCACCGTCTATCTCACGGTTAACTGCTGACCGGGCAGGCGTGACACTTTCCCGGAATGCGTAGCCGTCTGACCCGAATTGATTGACGCGCGTCGTCGCCGGGCACACTGATCACGTGACCACACTGCTGTTCAACGGGCTTGTCCACAGTCCGTCACACCCGGATGCCACCGCGATGGCGGTGCGCGATGGCATGGTGGTCTGGCTGGGGGATGACGCGGTAGGGCAGGGGCAGTTCCCGGACGCCGAGATCGTTGACCTCGATGGTGCGTTCGTCGCACCGGCGTTCGTTGACTGCCATGTCCATCTGACCGCTACTGGGTTGCAGCTCACCGGACTGGATCTGGCGACCGCCACAAGTCGCGATCACTGTCTGAAACTGATCGCCGATCACGTCGCCGCCAAGCCGGGTGAGCCGGTGTGGGGGCACGGCTGGGATGACACCGCCTGGGCAGCGGGACAGGCACTCACCACCGCCGATATTGACGCCGTCATCGGTCGGCGTCCGGCCTATCTTTCCCGCATCGACGTGCACTCGGCGATTGCCTCAACTGCGTTGCGCGACATGGTCGCCGGACTGCCGACGGTAGCCGGGTTCGATCCGCAACTGCCGCTCTCGGCCCAAGCCCATCACCTGGTTCGCGCCGAAGCGCGCCGACTGCTCACCGTTGGACAACGTGCGGATGCCTGCCGAGCCGCTCTGGATGCGGCCGCCGCGGTCGGCATTGTGGCCGTCCACGAATGCGCCGGTCCGGAGATCGGCGGTGCCGAGGACTTCAGTGAGTTGCGCGCCCAGGACCACGGTGTCGAGGTTGTCGGCTACTGGGGTGAGGCGGTGTCCAGTGCATCACAGGCGCGTGCGCTCATCGAGGCCACCGGTGCGCATGGCCTGGCCGGTGATCTGTTCGTCGACGGCGCACTCGGTTCGCACACGGCGTGGTTGTGCGAGACCTATGCCGACAAGCCGGGGAGCATCGGAAACACCTATCTGGACACCGACGCAATTGCGACGCATCTGTTCGCCTGCACCGAGGCGGGGGTCACAGCGGGTTTCCACGTCATCGGCGACGGTGCGGTCACCGCGGTGGTCAACGCCCTCGAGCGGACTGTTGAACGCTTCGGCATACCCGCGGTAGCCCGCTGCGGCCACCGACTGGAGCACCTGGAGATGGTGTCGGAGCAGCAGGCGGCCAAACTCGGCGCCTGGGGGATCACCGCCAGCGTGCAGCCAAGTTTCGATGCGCTATGGGGCGGCGCGGACGGTATGTACGCCCGCCGCCTCGGGGTTGATCGGGCTGCACGGCTCAACCCGTTGGCGCTGTTAGCGTCGAAGGGTGTGCGGTTGGCATTGGGCTCGGATTCCCCGGTGACCGCCATGGTCCCCTGGGCCTGGGTGCGAGCCGCCAGCCATCACCAGACGCCAGGCAGCGCCATCTCAGCACGGGCCGCCTTCGCCGCCGCAACCCGTGGAGCCTGGCGGGCCGGCGGCGTGCGTGACGGGATCACCGGGACCCTGGTCCCCGGCGCTCCCGCTTCGTACGCGGTCTGGGACACCGAAGACCTTGACGTCAGCGCGCCGGCCGACACCGTGCAGCGGTGGTCCACTGACCCCCGGTCCCGGGTCCCGGCGCTGCCGCGTCTGGATCCGGAAGGGCCACTACCGCGCTGCCTGCAGACCGTGCACCGAGGCGTGGTGCTGCATGGGTAACCGAATTGCGCAGTTCACCTCGGGGCTGATGCCGCGGCTGATGCGCCTCGGCATTTCTGTGCTGGCCGGGCTGCTGATGTGCGTGAGCTTCCCGCCGGTCGGATGGTGGTGGGCGGCTGTGCCGGCGCTGGCGCTCTTGACCTGGGTACTGGTGCATCCGGAGACCACGACGGCGGGCGGCTTCGGGTACGGATTCCTTTTCGGCCTGGCGTTCTACCTCCCGTTGCTGCCGTGGATCAGTGGACTGGTCGGACCGATGCCGTGGATTGCGCTGTCGGTCATGGAGGCCTGCTTTCCCGCAGTGTTCGGCGTCTTCGCGGTTCTGGTTGCGCGTCTCCCGGGCTGGCCGCTGTGGTTAGCAACGGTATGGTCGATGCAGGAGTGGCTCAAGTCGAGTGTGCCGTTCGGTGGATTCCCCTGGGGTGTAACGGCTTTCAGTCAATCAGGCGGGCCCTTTTTGGCGCTCGCTCATTGGGGCGGCGCGCCGCTGGTGTCATTTGCAATCGTCCTACTCGCCACCTCGCTTTGTGCGCTGGCGCTCGAGATCGCCCGGTGGATCCGCCGTGAAGGATCGCACGGGCACCCGCTGATCGTCCCCGCCGCGGCTATCTGCGCAGTGCTGCTCACCACCGCACTGGTCGCCCCCGCCGTTCGGCGATCTGCCATGCCGGTGGATGACGAGCCGACGATCGTCGTCGCCGTGGTTCAGGGCAACGTGCCGCGGATGGGTCTGGACTTCAACAGTCAACGTCGCGCAGTCCTGGACAACCATGTCCGCCAGACTCTCCAACTCGCTGACGATGTCCGGGCAGGCAAAGCACCGCAGCCGAAGTTCGTGATCTGGCCTGAGAACTCCTCGGATATCGACCCGCTGACCAATGTTGATGCCGCCGAGCAGATCACCGTCGCCGCCCGAGGTATCGGAGTACCGATCCTGGTCGGCGCGGTCGTCGCACGACCGGAGTCGACATCGGACAACCCGGCCGCCTCCAACACCATGATCGTGTGGGACCCCACCGGTGGCCCAGGCGAGCGTCACGACAAGCAGATTGTCCAGCCGTTCGGCGAGTACTTGCCCTGGCGAGCATTCTTCAGCCGCCTGTCCTCGTGGGCTGACCGCGCCGGATACTTCGTCGCGGGCAGTGGCAGCGGAGTCGTGGACCTCGCCGGGGTGCCGGTCGGCGTGGCCACCTGCTGGGAGGTCATCTTCGATCGTGCCCTGCGCGAGTCGGTCCGCAACGGCGCTGAATTGCTGACCGTGCCCACCAACAACGCCACCTTCGATCAACCCATGAGCGAACAACAGTTGGCGTTCGCCAGGCTCAGAGCCGTCGAACACGGCCGCTATCTCCTCGTCGCCGGAACCACCGGCA
>Ga0194053_10001448_pt1 | contig 15137 bp, 10 predicted proteins | sample SepL228m_MetaG_FD_161684 | JGI IMG/M metagenome (GOLD analysis project Ga0194053, IMG submission 161684) | Anoxic zone freshwater microbial communities from boreal shield lake in IISD Experimental Lakes Area, Ontario, Canada - Sep2016-L227-8m | ecosystem: Environmental > Aquatic > Freshwater >... | reverse complement strand
GGTAATGTGCACACACATATGTCACTTTTTAGTAGAGTTAATTAATGTGTACACATATGCCAAAAAACATACAGGAAGAACGTTTGAGGTGGGTACAAATGGTCGAGAATGGAACTAAATTGAAAGATGTAATCAAGATATTCCCTCACAGTGGAAGAACACTCAAGAGATGGCTCAAGGAATATCGTGACAAAGGAGAGAAAGGACTCATACCTAAATCAACACGACCAAAAACAAACCCGAAAGAATCACGGATTGAACTGAAAGAAAAAGTGATTGATCTAAGAAGGAAAACCAAACTCTGTGCACTAAAATTAAAATGGAAACTAGCAAAAGAAGGAATCTCAATTCACGAAAGAACAATTGGGAAAATACTGAAATTAGAAAATCTAGTGAGAAAATACAGAGTGAAGAAAATTAAATACAAATACATTAGAGCAGAAAGAAAACCAGGAGAGCTAGTTGAAATCGATGTGAAATATGTACCAGGGCGTATTGCAAACAAACGATATTTCCAATACACAGCCATTGATACAGCTTCTAGGTGGAGATACCTCAAGGTGTATGAGGAATACACTTCATATTATTCAGTTTGTTTTCTAAAAGAAGTGATGGAGAAATTTAAATACAAAATACAAGCAATCAAAACAGACAATGGTCAGGTCTTCACAAACTATTACCTTGGAACAAACAAGAGAAGTGATATTTTAGTCAAAACACTTCATGGATTAGATGTATTCTGTACAGAGCACAACATTATTCATTACTTGATTGACCCTGGCAAACCAGCACAAAACGGGACAGTTGAAAGAAGTCACAGAGAAGACCAAGAGAAATTCTACGAAAAACACAAATTCAAATCAATGAATGATTTACAAAACAAACTTAAAATATGGAACGAGTATTACAACAACTTAGAACACTGTGGACTTAATGGGAAAACACCAAATGAAATGCTAGAATTATGAGTGACAAATGTGTGTACCTAAAACAATGTGTGACAATTGTCTTTGGTGATACATCTATTTTTTGTGTGAGTCTGGATCCTCTGGATACACTGAAAATCAAAAAGAACATCAAAATAACCAGTACGACGAGTACAATGTTTATAACAAACAAGTGAAGTGGTATATTGTTTCCTTTTTCTGTTTCCATTTATTTTAATTGTTAGTTTCTTCCAATTCCCCTTCCAAATCCTCTTCTTTTTCTTCTACAACAAGCTGTTTTTTCATCTCCTCATATTTTGGAAGTTCTGAAATGTGACTAATTCCGAGGTGTCGGATAGTTTCTTCTGTTATAGTATACACCATAACTCGCTCATCATTCTCACTATTTTTCTTTTCTACAAGTCCGCGCAAAAGAAGATTTCGCAGAGCAAACTGTGAATTCACACCTCGTATATAGTCGATTTCTCGTCTACTCACAGGTCCTTTATACGCGATTATTGCCAATGTTTCAATACCTGCCCTGCCGAGCTCGCGTTCCCTCTCCTCTTTGATAATTTTCTCAATCAAATCTGAAAATTCTGGTGCTGTTACAATCGTTACTTCGTCATTATGAAAAACAAGTCGGAGTCCCCTCTTTTTGAGTGAAATTCCAAGTGCACCAATAGAAGTCAGAATTTCGTCTTTGTCTGTGTCCAGTGTTTTTGCTAGAAAATCCACAGACACTGGCTCTGCGAGATAAAACAACACTGCTTCAATTTTATTTTCTAAATTTTTCATTTTAATATCGTGGGACACTCATATGTTGGGTTTCCATTTCTATATCTTGAAAATCTTTATCTTGTTTGACTTGAATAATTCCTTGCTTTACCAATTCTAACATAGCAAGGAAACTTACGATAACAGAAACTTTATCTTTTTTTCCAATACCAGAAAAATCTTTGAAACTCATCTTGAGACTTTTTGTAATACGATCTGTGAGACTCTCGATCATCTCTTCGAGAGAAATAACTTTTTGGACAATTGCTTTTGGAACAAATTCTTTTTTTGGAATTTGGGCAATAACGGAAACAATAATTTCTCTGAATTTGGAAACATTCGTTTGGCTGTCTGGTGTGAATACAATTGTTTTTTCTTTTGATGGTAGTCTCATATATTCGGTATGAATGCTAAACATATTCCGGAGATGGATGCTGAGTGCTTTGTATTTTTTGTATTCATTCAATCTCGCTTCTAGGTCTTCGATACTATGTTGTTCTTCCTCGGTCAGTGACAAGTCCGGTAACAGAGATTTTGATTTTATGAGAACAAGTGTTGAAGCAATCAAAATAAAATGTGCTGAGTCAGCAATCGGAAAATTTTCTAGAGATTTTACATAGGCAATATAATCATCTGCCACTTGTGCGAGCGAAATATCATTTATAAAAAGTTTTCGCTTTTCAATGAGGGCAAGAAGTGTATCCAAAGGACCCTCAAAAACGTGAGTTTTGACACTGTAATTACTTTCAAACATATGATTTATTATACCAAATATATTTGAATTTTACAGGGTTATTTGATATTATGATGTTTATGAAAGTTCTTTTCGATGGCACCAAACAGTGCCAGAGCGGTTGTGAGTGCGGTTGCCCCGTGGTGACCGAGATGCGTGGGATCGTGACGATTCAGCACCCCGGAGAGCCGGGGAAAGGGGCGGTCAAAATGACAGCCGAGGAGTGGAACAATCTCCTCAAGGGCGGAAAACCCGCCCAAATCGTCAAGATCTAATAAAGTCGTCGGCCGTCAGAGCCGATGCAAAAGGACCCCTTGTTTGGGGTCCTTCTTCTTTTCTATTTTTCTATTGCATCCAGGGCGGAGTCAACAACTTTTGCATATTTTTGAGGTGATACATAAATTTCATTATGATCTCCTTTTACAGAATAGAAACCGTCAACACTTCCAGCTTTGAGAATTTCTTGCATTCTCTCCATTGGAAATACAGGATCATCAACACCGTGAATAATAATTATTTTTATTCCCTTGCTGTGTAAATCCTTGAGTATTTCTTCTGTTTGAGATTCTGAAATTTCATACGCTTCCTCCATAGATTTTTTTGGATTTCTTGCAATATATTTTGCAGTTTCTTTCGCAGATCGAGCAAGACTTTCAGTTGATTCTTTTTCTTTCATCATTCTCTTTGCAGATTCTTTTATGTTTGTGAGAAATCTACCAATAAGTGCAAAAAAACCATCTTTACCAATGAGTCCAGCCGGTGCAATGAGTATAATACTTCTAAATTTCTCTGGATGTTCTTGTGCGGCAAGAAGTATATTTATTGCTCCTTCAGAATGTCCAATGCCATCTACTTTTTCTATATGGCACTCTTCTATTACATCAGAAATAGCTGATGATTTTTGTTTTTCATTACCAAATTCATCTTCATCTACTGAGATCTCGTTTTGCTGTCTGGAATGTTTGAGGGATACAGCTCTTCTGCCGGATTCGTACAACACACGTAGTGACTCACGAAGTGTTTCTGGTGTTTCTCCCCATCCGGGTGCAAACACGCACACAACATCAGTTTTTTGATTTTCAGGGATGAGATCTACAAATTCAACAGAAACACCACCTGATTCAATTTCTTTTTTTACTTGAAATTGTTCATCAAATGTTTTTTCTTGTCGATTATTTGTTTCAAAATGTTCCATTTATTTTTTCTTAATGTTTAATTTGATACTTAGTTCATCAAGTTGGACATCAGAAATTTCTGCGGGGGATTCCATCATAAGGTCTCTTCCCTCTCCGGTTTTGGCGAATGCAATTACTTCACGAATGTTTGGTTCATTTTCGAGGAGCATCACGAGTCGATCAAGTCCCCATGCAATACCGCCGTGTGGAGGAGTTCCGAGAGAAAATGCTGTCATCATATGGCCAAAGTTTCTGTGAATATCTTCCATTTTGTGACCCATTACCTCGAACACTTTTTCAAGAGCGAGAGGATTGTGGTTTCTGATACTGCCTCCTCCAATTTCAAACCCATTGAGTGCCACGTCATATTGAGATGTCAGTATTTCGCCAATATGTTCTTTTTTCATAAGCCACTCGAGATGTTCAGCTTTTGGTCGTGAAAACGGATTGTGCGTAAATGTCCATCCACCCTCATCTGTTTTTTCAAAAAATGGAAAATCAATGACCCAGCAGAATGCGAGAAGGTTTGGATCAGTTTTGTCTTTTCGGAGATCTGGCTTGTCCGAGTTATATTTTTCCATTGCTTCTGCATATGAAAGTCGTGGAAATGGAATTTCCTGTATTTTTTTCTCTGGGTAGAGAGTTTGCACGATTTTAATCAAAAGTTTTTCATTGATTTCCATTACATCTTCTCTCTCAACAAAACTCATTTCAAGGTCGAGCTGTGTAAACTCTGGTTGTCTGTCACCTCGTGTATCTTCATCACGCATACATCGTGCGATTTGAAAATACTTTTCCACACCTCCAGTCATAAGGAGTTGTTTGTACTGCTGTGGAGACTGAGGAAGCGCGTAAAATTTACCAGGGTAAAGTCTTGCTGGGACAACATAGTCACGAGAACCTTCGGGGGTTGATTTTGTGAGTATTGGTGTTTCAACTTCAATAAAGTTTTCTGTATCCAAAAAGTCTCGGATATATTTAATGACTTTGTGTCGCTTGCGAATGTTTTTTTGCATTCTCTCTGATCGCAAATCAAGATATCTGTATTTGAGACGCACATCTTCACCAACGGATTTTGTATCACTAGAAATTTCAAATGGTAGAGCTTCTGTTTTGTTGAGTACGTCAATACCCAAAACCTCCAGCTCAATATCACCATTCAAAACCCCAACCTTTATATTTTTTTCTGGTCGTTTGTTTACTTTGCCAGTAATACCAACAACCCACTCTGTGCGGATTTCTTTTGCTGTCTCAATTGCTGTAGAGTTTGGCAACACAACTCCTTGCACTGTTCCAGACATATCTCGGACATCAACAAAAACCATTTTTCCTTGGTCTCGTCTCACTGCTATCCAGCCTTTTATGAGAACTTCCTGTCCGACACACGCATTCAACTCTTTTATGTATGTTCTTTTCATATTATTTTTATTTCGGAGAAACGAAAAAGCCCCTCCGAATTTATTCAAAATCCTCGACAAGGACTTCATTTGATAAATTCGCAGGGGCGATTTCGATGTCTACTTAGCTAGAGCTATGAAGACCGAAGCGCGGTGCCACCCTGTTTTTCTCTCATTTAGATTGCTTTTCGTAGCAAAAACGGAAGATTCTACTCGCTTTTTAGGGCTTTCTTTCTTCACCTCACCGGTGTTATCCGGATCATAGGATTACACATATTATACAACCTCCGTATTTTTTTGCAAATATCACTTATCCTCTTTTTTTAAATCTTTCTGCCTGCAAATTAAATAACTCTGCGTATTTTCCCTTGAGTTTAGTGAGTTCTTTGTGACTTCCCTCTTCAATAAGTTTTCCATTTTCCAAAACAAAAATATGATTGCACTGTAAAATAGTTGAAAAGTCGTGAGAAATGAGAAGTGCTGTTGTTGACTCAGAAAGTTTCTCCAGAGAATCAAAAATTTTTGCTTCTGACTCTGCATCCACGGACGCAGTTGGCTCGTCCAAAATCATAACCGGAGCATTTCGATATAGTATTTTTGCAATAGATAGTTTTTGACGTTGACCTTTTGATGGTTCTTTTCCTCCAAATTCAACTCCAAGTTGTTCATTGTATGTATCTTTCCATTCCTCAATAAATGTATGTGCCTGACTGATTTCTGCTGCGGTTTTAACTTGATCAAGTTTAAGTGCTGAGTCCGGACGACCAATAGCAATCGCTTCTTTGACCGAAAAGTCATAACTAGCATAATCCTGGAACATAACTCCGAGAAATGACCACCATTCTTTGGTTGAAATATCTCGCAAATCAATTCCGTTTATCAAAATTTTGCCTTCTGTAGGATCATAAATACGACACAAGAGTTTAACGAGAGTCGTTTTCCCGGCACCATTATTACCTACGAGACCTATTTTGTACCCTGCTTTAAAAGTTGCGCTAAAGTTTCTCAAACTCCAATTTTCCGAATGTGGATATTTAAAACTCACATTTTCAAATACAATTTCTGGCGCAGAAGTGAGTTTCAAAATCTTTGGATCTTTTGGTTCAACAATGACAGATTTTGTATTCATAAACTCAACAATATCTTGGACGATCAAATGATTTTCATACTGGCGAGATATGTTGGTGAGAAACGAACCGATCGAGTTTCGTACATTGGAAAGTGTGCCCATCATATATACCAAACTACCGACTTGAATCTGACCAGCAATCACTTCGCGAACAATAAGGAAAAGTCCAAAAGAAAAACCAAGAAAATTGAGAGCATCGGCGAGAGATGTGTGGAGTAATCGTTTTTTCTCGACATTGAGTTGAATGTCTGTAAAATTTGATAGAATTTTTCGCATCCATGACAAGATTTTGTTTCCAGCTTGCAGTAATTTTGTTTCTATAAGAAAAATTTTGTAATTAATATGTTGACGAAGATCAAGAACTCGTCTCTGTTCTGGAGAATCTTTTGACCAAATTCCCCACATTTTTGAAGCATATTTTATATCTGTGAAAAAGCTTGGAGTTGCAGAAATAATAATTACTAAATAGATAAATATATTAAAATGAATTGCAAGCACTGTACCTACAATGAGACTAGTGAGTGCCTGAGCTGTGTCAAATTGACCATCACCAAGCTGATATATTGGACCTGTTCCATTTCGAAAGGTTCGTTGTATAAGATCTTGAAATTTTGGATCTTCATATCTTGCAATATCAATTTCCTCTCGACGCTTGAGTACATCAAGCTCTGTCTCCATTGATAAAATCAAGTATCTTCGACGACTAATGTACGATCTAACGTTTGACAAAATATATGGTAAGGCACCCACAATAGAATATCCAGCGAGCAAATACCAGATACCAGAATATGATCCACTTTTTGCACCGGCGACAATAAGATTAACTAACTGTCCGAGGAGATATGCACTACCGTATGGTAATATACCACCTACAATGACAAAAAAACCAACCAGAGCTGTTTCTTTGGGTACAAAACGAAATGCGTAACTCAAAGAGAAACGCACACTCACCAAATATTCTTTGACTCTTTTCACTTGTTTTTTACTACCTCCCCATCACTCCCCGTGTGAGTGGCCCAACAAACCCTGTCTGTGGCAAGGAGTGTTGTTTCTGGTAAAGCATTACTGCACGGTAGGTTTGGACACCAAAGTAGCCGGTAATTGGTCCCGAGTAGAGTTTCTGTGTGGTTAGAAAGGTCTGGAGTGCTTTTACATCACTACCACTGTCATGATAGGACAGGTTGTGAGTGAATGTGTAGGGTGTAGATGAAGTCGGAGTAACAGTTTGTGTAGGTGGTGTCTGTGATGTGGTCACACCAACTGATGGAGTAAGGTTTGCAATATCTTGTGCACTAAAGGTAGGGATGATCATAGTGGTGACTTGTCCGGGGAAACTTGGTCCTGACTGAGTGACGATGGGACCGTTGGAGACAGAGGGTGCGGGAGAAGAAGCAGGTGTAGTAGCACCTCCTCCAGATGATCCACCACTGCTTCCTCCACTACTACCTCCACCTTGTCCAGCTGCAATGGATTCTGCGGTGTCTGTTTCTTGGATGGTCAGTGTGTGTGTGACTGTTGCTCCGAGAGTTGCACCGGTTGGAGATGAGAGAGTTAACTCCAGTGTTTTGTCTGTACCTAGAGAATTGTCATGAATGATAGTGACAGGGATGTCGTAAGTGGTAGATCCTGCTGGAATACTGACTGTGGTGGTAGCAATTGCTATGTAGTCTACTCCTCCGACTGCTGTTCCTCCAGTGATTGAGTAGGTAAATGATGTGGATGAGTCTGATGTAAAGGATTGAGTGACACGGAGTGGTACAAGACCTGATGTCTCTGTGTAGGATGAGGTAGGTGCAGAGAAAGAGAGAGATGGTGTTGCTGGTACATTGAATACACCGAAGTATCCTTTGTCACCCGCGCAATAGTTGAAGTTACATCCGACGTAGAGGGTTGAGCCGTAGAGGGAGAGGGAGGTCGCGGCATAAGTATTAGTTCCTGTGGGATTATTATTTGCCGGTGCCCATGCAGTAGGAATACCTGTAGTACGATCAATTTCAACTAATTGGTTTCTCGATACTCCATTGACAGTAGTAAAATCTCCTCCAGCAAATATATTTAATTGGCCAACAGCTAAAGACCGAACGCCAACACTTCCTACCGAAGGAATGGCTGGATCCCATGCGGTCGATGATCCAGTCGTGAGTGAAATTTCTGAAAGATATCTATGTGTCACTCCCCCAACAGTTGTGAAGTGACCACCAGCGTATATGGTAGATGTTCCGAGAGCAAGAATATTTACATAGTCATTCATATTTGGATCCCATGAAGTTGAAGAACCTGTGGAAAGAGAAATTTCAGCAATCTTATTTCTCGTCTGTCCACCGATTGTCGTAAATTGACCACCTGCATATATTGTTTGCGAAGTTGGAGAAAGAACAAGAGTTGATACTGTATTATTCAAACTTGGATTCCATGATGTCATAGTGCCATCTGTATTATTAAACGCAGCAATTTTGTTTCTGTTTGCAGTACCTGACCCATTAACTTGTGTGAAATCTCCTCCAGCATATATTGTCTGTCCATTTGAAGTAACCGCGATAGAACTAACATTAACACCTGATACACCAAGGATATCTGGATTCCAGTTTCTTGCAAGTCCTGTAGTTAAATCAATTTCAGCCAATCTTCTCCTGGTTTGACCTCCAATAGATGTAAACTGTCCACCGACATAAATCGTATTATCAATCGGTGAAAAAGCAAGTGAAGAAACAGTGCCGTTAGGATTTGGATTCCATGATGAAAGAGCTTTTGTTCCATTGTCCATTGCCACAAGAAATGGTTTGTTATAATAATTCCCTGCAGAATAAAAATCTCCACCAGTATATACATATGAGTCATTAAGAGAAATCGTAGCCACTCCCAAACCGGTGGGACCTTCGACATAAGGATTCCATGTTGTCGCAGAACCTGTGTAGAGTGAAAGTTCTGCGAGATGTATTCGTGATTTACCGCCCATAGCAGCAAATTGTCCGCCAACATATATCGTAGAGGTTGTGGTAGATATAGATAAAGAGTTAACACCTGTGCCAGTACCAGCACTTGCATTCCATGTTGTTGCAGAACCTGTACCAAACAGAGAAAGTCTCGCAACAAATTTTCTGCTTAGTCCGCCAACTGAAAAAAAATTTCCTCCGACATATATGGTAGAAGTCGAGAGTGCGAGAGTATTTACAATATCATCAGCACTTGGATCCCAATTCGTTGCAAGACCTGTGGAAAGAGAAATTTCTGAGATATAACTTCTGCTCTGTCCACCAATAGTTGAAAACCATCCTCCTACATATATAGTAGATGTTGAAAGTGCCAGAGTAGAAACAGTGTAATCTGCATTTGGATTCCAACTTGTCGCAAGACCAGTTGAAAGAGAAATTTCAGCAATACGACTTCTACTTTGACCTCCAATAGAAGTAAATTGACCTCCTACATATATTGTAGAGGTAGAGAGAGTAAGTGTGTTTACAGTAGCACTACTATTTGGATTCCAACTTGTCGCAAGTCCTGTTGAAAGAGAAATTTCTGCAAGGTTATTTCTTGTTTGACCTCCAATTGTAGTAAATTGACCTCCTACATATATTGTATTTGTAGATGTTGAGATAGCCAAGCTGTAAACTGTAGAACCTGTTCCAGAGAAAGGAACCCATGATGTATCAACTGTACCGTTAGACAAAATGTGGGCAAGAGATGGGATATTATATCCACCAATAGTATTAAAATATCCTCCAACATACCAACCACCATTGCCATCCGGAAGAGATGTGTTTAGAAAGACAACACTGCCACCCTCTATTTTTGGAAATGTTGCGACTCGACTACCATCAGTACGACTGAGTGGAACACCTGGCCCAGAAGTGCTACTTGCTACCAAAGTAAATGTTCCAGCAATATATGTTGTCGATGGATTTGAAATAATAGCACTAATAGAAGGTCTCGAACCCAAACTTGCATCTGTTGTACTTGCAAAAGCTGGTGTTCCGATGTAGGGAGTTGATGCAGTTGCAGCAGAGAGATGAGAAATGCATATGAAAAAGACAGCTATAATCAAAAAAAAGAATTTATGAAATTTCATTTCAATATTAGTATGTAACATAGTACAGCAGTATTATAACCCACAAACATCTTTTAATGCAATTTAACACCCACTGCTTCGCGGACAATTTCCATTTTCTTTTCAGCTTTTTGTTTTGCACGTTTACCACCCTCTTTCAGTACATCGAGAACATAGTCGGTGTCACTTGCAATTTGAGCCCGTTTTTCTCGCAGTGGAGCAATAAATTTTTCAATCTGTGCAATCAAAATTTCTTTGGATTCTTTGTATCCGATTCCTCCTTTTTCATACCTTTCACGTAGTTCAAAAAGTTCATCTTGATTCATAAAAAGTTTATGGAGTTTGAATATGTTATCTTCATCAGGGTTTTTTGACTCCTCCACACCTTTTGAGTCAGTCACAATGCTCATTACGGCTTTTTTAATTTCTTCTTGTGTAGCAAAAAGTGGGATTGTATTTCCATAGCTCTTACTCATTTTTTGTCCATCTGTTCCTGGAACTACGGCAACATTTTCAAGTATTTTTGATTCGGGTAGCTTGAATACATCACAAGCAAACACTCGGTTAAATTTTTCCGCCGTATCCCGTGCATATTCCACATGTTGTTTTTGATCCTGACCCACTGGTACTGCATCTGCATCGTATATCAAAATATCTGCCGCCATAAGCATCGGGTAGTTGAATGTACCGACATTTATTTCTTTGTTTTTCGCTTCGGCATCTTTGTAGGCATGAGAGCGCATAAGGTATGGCATTGTCGTGATGGTGTCAAAAATCCATGCGAGTTCGGCGTGCTCTGGCACGTCTGACTGTTTGAAAATAATGGACTTTTGTGGATCCAATCCAAGTGCGAGGTAATCTATTGCAACGTCAATGATCTGCTGTGATAATTCTTTTTTATTTTGAATAAGATTGAGTGCGTGATAATCCGCAATCATATACATCGCGGTATATTCATCCTGCATCGCCACAAACTGTCGCATTGCACCAAAGTAGTTGCCAATATGAGGTCGTCCAGTCGGTTTGACCCCGGATAATAAAATTTTTTTATTTGCCATAGGATTATTGTATCAAAGTGTTGGGCAAAAGAAAAACGCACCCCCGTGAAGGTGCGCTCTATAAAAAACTAAAAAGAACTAGAAGGTTGTCTGATTTTTGACTAGTCGCTGGTATGCGTCGCAGGTCTCTGCGAGCTCCTCATGTGTGCCTTGGCCAACCAGTTCACCCTTATCAAAGACGAACACTTTGTCCACCTGTTTAATGGTACTAAACCTGTGGGCAATAATGATTGTTGTTCTGCCTTTCGAGGCTTTTTCGATTGACTCGCGAATCAAAAATTCGTTTTCCGAATCCAGATTGCTTGTCGCCTCGTCAAAAATGAGAATGTCCGGCTCCTTAATAAGCGCTCTCGCAATGCCGACTCGCTGACGTTCACCACCAGAGAGTTTGACACCACGTTCGCCGATAATAGTATCGTATCCCTTTTCCAAACGGTTAAAGAATCGATTTATACAAGACATCTCAGAGATGCGGTCAAGAGTATCGTCAGTTACTTTTGACGAATGACCATTCAAGCCATACGTGATGTTATACCGCAGTGTATGGTCAAAAAGAAATACCTGTTGATCCACAATACCGATATGTTCTCGATATCTTTTGAGGTCGAGTACACGCAGATCGTTTCCGTCGACGGTAATCTGACCTTCGTCAGGATCTTGGGCCCGTATCAAAGTGTGTACGATTGTCGATTTTCCGGCACCGGATTCACCGACAAATGCCACTCTCTGACCCGGCTCAATAACAAAGCTAACATTTTTGAGAGCGGGATTTTGCTCGACCGGAGCAGTATCCTGTCCGATTTTCTCTTCCGCAGGATCATCCTCGTCGTCATCGTTCTGACTCGGAGTATCCCGCCGTTTATATTTGAACGTCACATCCTTAAACTCAATCCGACCGGCAAACATTGTCGGTCGTACTGGATTTGGAATGACTTTAATATCAGACTCAATACTCAGCATATCAAAGTATTTTCTGACCGTGGTATACATCTGCAAAATCTGCCGATGTAGGTAGCCAAAATCGGAAATGCGTCCGAGCGCAGTAGCAGACCACGCAAGAAACATTACCACTTGACCCACTGAGTGGGTTTTTGATATTTTAACCAGACATATTCCGATTATAAGAACACAAAATGATGTGAATGCGATTATGACATTTCGTATAGTCGCAAAGACATTAAACCTGAGCCAGAGACGCTGGTTCCAGCTTTGTGCCTTGTCCAAACTCTCATCGCATTCTTTTACAGCCCGAGATTCTTGGGCATTAGAGATAACCAGTTCCACGTTTTTCAAAACTTCTCCGCGAAACTTGTTATCCTCATTGTACATTTTCTCCGTTTTTCTGAAGTCCTTGTGAAATTTGCAGTTGATGTATATCACTGCAATTGCAAAGATCAGAACACCGAAAAGTACTACAAGTCCCAATATCAGACTAAAATAAAGGAGTGCCCCAATGAGCATAATTACTTCTATAATCATCGGGAAAACCTGATACAACATCATATATGCCAGTGCGGTGAGCGAGTGCTGACCACGACTGATAATACTCTGCTTGATTCCGGAATTTTCGCTGACATGCTGTCCAATCGAAAATCCCAAAACCTTTTCCAGAGTGATGTGGCTCACGTGAGCTGGAATAGTAAAGTCAATATGCATAAGCTCGTACTTCTCTCGCAAGAAGCCAAGTATACATATTCTAACAAGTGAAATGAGGAGAGTCACACCAGCAAGTGTAAACAAGTAGCTGAGCGACTTTTCAGTCACCATACCATCAATTACTTTTCCACTCAGGTACGGAATGAAAAGGTTAAAAATTTGGGCTACTGCGATAAACGCCAGCATCCCGAACATTACAAGCCGGAACGGCCTGTAAACCTCAAAAACCTTCTTCACGAACTGCTTCAAGGCTTTTTCTCCTTTCAAACAACGCGTCTGGGACTAGTTTAGCATATTTATATGTATTGTCAATATTGACAAATATAAACTCAATTGCACTTTAAAATTTACTTTTTCTTCATATACGCAATCCAAAAGTTGCGTTTGTATGGGCGATTATTCATTCGGGTATAGCTTGTTTTTTTCTCGAGTTTTATTATTTTAAAATATCTTTCGTACGTCTCTACAAAATCCTCTTTTGTCCACACTCGTTCCATCACGCCTACATCTGGCAATATATATGTATCTTTTTCTTTCCCCGGAAATTGCTTCAACAGATTTTTTGCGTTTTGGTCTCCGTCTTTACATAATGCTTTTACAAAAAAATATCCCTCCGGATGTAATACTCTGTGAGATTCAATCAAGTACACTTCCCTCTCTGCTTCGGAGAGTGAATTTGATGATGTTATATCCAACAAAATGTTTACTCGTGAATTTTCAACAGGAAAAACATCTCCAATACTTTGTTTTTTATATGTAATATTGAGTCCAGCGTTATTCGCATTCTTTTTTGCAATACGCACAGCAGTCTCTGATATTTCTAGACCAGTCACGTGTGCCCCGAGTTCTGCAAAATAAAAACTGTTTCTTCCTGTACCAAATCCAAGGTCCAATACACAAGAGTTTTCTATTATACATTCTTGTTCTTTGAGAAATTTTACAAACCTGACAACATCAGATTGTGGTTTGTTTTCTATAGTGAGAAATGTGGGCTTTCTGTATTCCCTCTCCCATTCATATTCTTGTAGCATATTTTTCTGAGATTAATTTGTTTGTCCTTTCGGTAACTCTACATAAAATGTTGAGCCTTGTCCAAGTCCCTCTGACTCTACCCAAATCTTTCCATCCATTGCAATAATCATCTGCCGAGCAACATACAACCCAAGTCCCGTACCAACAACATTTGTCTTACTTGCATCTTTTGCACGAGAAAATTTTGAGAAAAGTTTAGGAATATCATTTTTTGCAATACCAATACCCGTATCGGAAATAGCAAAGTGAATTTTTTTACCAAATTCTGAAAGTCTTACACGAATTTCTCCGTGTGGAGTATATTTTATAGAGTTATCAATAAGATTTCCTACAACTTGTTTAATTTTGCCCGGATCTGCATGAATAGTATAATTTTCTTTAGCATTAAATTTGAAGTGGATTGAAAGTCCAGCTCTTTCGATATTTGGTTTATATTCATTCACAACTTCCTCCACCAATTTTTTTAAATCAAAATCAGAAATATCATATTTCATTCGCCCTTGTTCTATTCGAGAAATATCTAGAAAATCACCGACAATAAGCACAAGGTTTTGACAGGAATCAAAAATAGTTTTTACAGCACCACGAACGTTTTCCGGAACATTTCCGTAATCGCCCTCGAGAATAAGTGACGCATATCCTTTGATAGCCGTAAGTGGAGACCGTATCTGGTGTGTAGCAAGAGACAAGAATTCTGATTTCAGTTGGTCGAGTTCCTTGAGTCTGTCATTTGCCGTAGCCAGATCAAAATTTACTCTCTCCAAATCTTTTGCCAATTTTTCAATTTTTTCTCGTTGTTCAACTTCACGTATAACACTTTTTATAAGGAAAATACCAAGAATAATTGAAACAACCAGAAAGCCAACATTCACAAGTTTGTCATTTAACGTATCTGCAATAAGTGTTCGTACCAAGATAGCAACCCACAAAATAAATGTGAGGGATTCTGTTGCAACAACTTTAACATCAAACAAATGGTGCCTCGTGATGGAGTATGCAATAGTAGCTACCATACTAAATGAAAAGAGTGGGCCAATATAAATGTACTTATAATTTCCAATGAGTGGCAAGAATAAATCAAAAATCATTCCGAAAATAAAACCAACAGTTGTTCCCAAGATTACAAATTTTAGTTGTTTTTGTTCCTCTGGTTTATCAGTTGTAATATATGATTTGATGAGGTTGTAAAAAGCATACAGTGTATAGATG
>Ga0194053_10001445_pt1 | contig 15140 bp, 11 predicted proteins | sample SepL228m_MetaG_FD_161684 | JGI IMG/M metagenome (GOLD analysis project Ga0194053, IMG submission 161684) | Anoxic zone freshwater microbial communities from boreal shield lake in IISD Experimental Lakes Area, Ontario, Canada - Sep2016-L227-8m | ecosystem: Environmental > Aquatic > Freshwater >... | reverse complement strand
GATGAATACAAGAACGAATCATTCGATATTCTTGTGATCGGAGGGGGTATTACCGGCGCCGCAGTTGCCTATGATGCCGCAAGCAGAGGACTGAGCGTTGCGCTTGTGGAAAAAAACGATTTTGGCTGGGCAACATCCGCCGCAACTTCCAAAGTAATCCATGGCGGTTTGCGATACCTGAAAACTTTCGAATTCGGACTTGTGCGCGAATCTCTCAATGAACGCAGAATTATGGGGAATATAGCCCCTAACTATATCTATCCCATTCCCTTCATGTTCATCAATCCGACATTTGTCATGAAAATAGGTCTTTTCGTTTACGATCTGCTCGCGTTTGATAAAAAATTTACCTGGGACAAAAGCAAAAAAATCCCCAATCACTATCCCCTGTCCAGGAAAGAAGTTATCGAGAAGGTACCGAATACAAAGCGCGAGGGCTTGCAGGGCGCCAGGGTCTATTATGACAGCCTTAGTATTTTTCCCGAGCGGTTGACGCTTGCATTCTTAAAATCGGCCATTCATTATGGGGCCAAGGTTTCCAACTATACCAAGGTGGAAGATTTTTTTATTCCTGAGGGTAATAAAGTTTCCGGCATTGTGGTGCGGGATCTTGTGAACAACAGATCGCACACTCTCAAAGGAAAACTTACTATCAACTGCACAGGCCCTTGGGCGGACATCGTTCTCAAGGTGGCAAAAAAGGGCGATTCGCATGACAAGATCCGCCGCTCCGAAGGAATCCACCTGATTGTCAAGGATATTATCAATAAACAGGCCGTTGGCACCATGACCAAGGCAGGCCACTTTTTCCTGATCCCCTGGCGCGGGCATTCTCTAATTGGAACTACAGACAAGGAGTATCCCGGAACTCCGGAAGAATATCACGTGACCAGGCAAAGCATTCAAGAATTGCTGGATACAGTGAACATGGATTTCGGCAACAATAATCCTATCCAATACTCTGACGTGCTATTTTCATACGGAGGCCTGCGCCCGCTACTCGATGCAAAGGGCGAAGATGTGCATACCACTACCCGTAAATACGAGATCTATGACCATTCGGATGAAGGACTTCCCGGCCTGATAACAGTCGAGGGCGGCAAGTACACCACCAGCCGCAATCTCGCCCAGAATGTTTTAAAAACTGTAGAAATAATACTGGGAGATAAACTTGGCAAGTGCAAGACTCATAAGCAACGGCTTATCGGCTGCGAGATAGAGAATATTGAAAAATTTATTGATTCTATTAAAAAAGAAAACGAAGATTTTGAAAATACAACCGTCGAATACCTCGGCAGAAATTATGGTACTGAGTATGACAATATCCTGAAACTTGCGAGACAGGATAAAAGACTGGCAGAAATCGTAACCGATGACGGTGAGATTCTAGCACAAGTTGTATATGCGATTAAAAACGAAATGGCAGTCACATTAAAAGACATTCTTTTCAGAAGAACAGGCATTGGGACACTGGGCAATCCCGGCAAAGCAGTTCTGGAGAAGGTCGCCGATATCGCGGCAAATGAGCTGGGCTGGAGCGCTGACAGGAAAAATAATGAAATTCTTGAAGTGCAAAATACTTTTAAGCTTCCCGATTGAAGAGAAAATTGAAGACCAGCATTTTATTCAAGGTTGATGATTTGTGGATAACAGCTATGTTTAGAAGTAGTTTTAACCTTCCGGCAGAGGGCAGGACTTAATGAAATCCTTTATTTGTTTTTCATTTAAACCCACACCCGGTTTTCCATCCAGCCTCAGGGCAACTTTTTCTTGATTAAAAAACAACAGGGTCGGGAAGACATCAATTACGTATTTCTCCGCTATACTTTCATTATCATCCTCGACAAGCAGAAAATTACGTCGCCCGCCTTGGGCGATCTGCTGAAATACTGGTAAAACTTTCCGGCAAAAAGGGCACCAGGAGGCATAAACAAACGCGATGACTTTATCCTTATCATTTAATGCTTTATCCAAATCAGCTTCATTGTCAACCAAGGCACATTCTCTATCAGCACTCATAAAATTCCTCCTTTGATCTTTCTGTCGTAGTTATTTATGCAGTGAACTATGTATAATGTCAACTTGTTTCCTCATGGCAATAGTGTTAGCATCGCGTCATAAATTCGCAGTAAGAAGGATATAAAACAATGGTTGATGAAGTGATGGACAGGCTTTACCGGATCGAAGTGCCGCTGCCCAATAGTCCGCTCAAAGAACTAAATTCCTACGTCATCAAGGGAGACAACCGGAATCTGATTATCGATACCGGATTTAATCGCACTGTCTGCTATGATGCTATGCATGCCGGTTTGGCTTCGCTTAATGTAGATTTATCGAAAACAGATTTTATGATTACCCACATGCATGCCGATCACATCGGCCTGATTGAGAGGCTGGCAAGCAAGCAAAGCAAGGTATATTTCAGCAGAATAGATTCACGGGTCTTTGACAAAGGCAGTAGCTGGCAGCCACTTGTTGATTATGCCATGATCAATGGTTTCCCCGGTGATGAACTGCTCAATGCTATGAACAGCCACCCCGGCCTTAAATATAATCCGGCAAAAATTCCGGAGTTCAATCTACTTGATAACGGCAGCATTATTGAAGTCGGCGGTTACCGCTTGCAGTGCCTGCTGACACCCGGACATACTCAGGGGCATATCTGTCTGTTTGAGGAAGAAAAACGGATCTTGTTCTCCGGCGATCATATTCTCTACAACATAACGCCGCACATAGAATCATGGTCTTATCGGGTCAACTCGCTTGCCGACTACTTAAAGAGTCTGGACATGGTCTATAATTTGCCGGTGGATATGGTTTTGCCTGGCCACCGGAATTTTTTTAAAGATTTAAAGGGCAGGATTGATGAGCTCAAGGCGCATCATTTCACGCGTGCCGATGAAGTTATGAATGTTGTGGGATCAAAAATAATGAATGCCTATGAAATTGCGGCGGGGATGACCTGGGATATTGATTGCGCGACATGGGAGGAATTTCCTATTGCCCAGAAGTGGTTTGCCACAGGCGAAGCCATTGCCCACCTGCGTTATCTGGAAAGTGAAGGAAGAATTCAAAGAGACGCCGGGGGTAAAATTGTCACATTTCAGGCCGCAGCAAACTGAAAGGCGAATATTTTAATATCGTGGAAGTTATTTTTTTTGCGGGCCTAAATCTGATTTTCCAGCACCTGGTTTATCGTATTGGGCAATAATATCTTTTAGTTCCATGTCCTCTTCTTTGAGTATGACATACTGCTGATCGTCCTCGTTTTTAATGGTCAAAGCATCCGCGGCTTCGGTTTTGAAAGTATCATCCACTGATGCCATGTACACTACATCCTGCACTGCGTTGGGATCAATGAGCGTGGAAACGTAATCACGGTCTTTGCTGCTGGCATCGTTCCCCATACCGAAACTTTTGTGTGGATGTACAAACTGAGATTGTTTGTTGATGAAATCCTGCTGATAGATACCCATCGTGAACATGCCATCACTTTTACTTGTGAGCATGGTTGATTCCAGTTGCACCACCTTGTTATCACGGATATTGCTCTGAACGGAAGGCGTTGATCTCAAAATGGAAAGTACCGGCACGCGGAAACCTGCTTTTTCAACATGAATCAGTTGCTGGACAATCAACCACGAAAGGGACGAGGCGAACTGATAACGGATTACTTCCTGATTTTCACCGGAAACACAATTGTTGATACGATAGACAGCATCCTCAGCATCGGTGGCATGCAAGGTAGCAAAAACGAGATGCCCTGATTCCGCGGCGTTGAGGGTAAGCCGAATGGTATCCGGTTCTCTTAATTCTCCTACGAATATTACATCGGGATTTTCCCGCAGAGAATCGAGCAGACCCTGATTAAAAGAGGGCACGTGAATACCCACTTCGCGCTGTTCGATAAAAGCTTTCTTGGGGCGAAACCTGTATTCAATGGGATCTTCGATTGTTATAATGTGGACCGGCCTGGAGCGATTGATCTCTTCGATGATGGCCGCGATTGTCGTGGATTTGCCCGAACCAGTGCTGCCGCAGACAAGAACCAACCCCGCTTTCAGATCGCTAATCTGGTTGAGAGATGGATGCAGGTTAAGCGAACTGAGGTCGGGAATAGTTTCGGGCAAAAGCCTTATTGCAAGGCTCAGGCCTCTTGTTGTATAAAAGGTATTGACACGCACCCGTACTTGATTAAAAGATATGGCATAATCAACAGACCATCGTTTGCTGAGCATCTGCATTTGTCTTTCGCTCAACATTTCTTTGACCATGACGTCAATTTCAGTGGGCGACCAACTGACATTTTTATCAAAATGGATGATGCCGTCCTTGCGGAAAATTAAGGGAAAACCTCCCGTGATGTGGAGATCGGAAATCCTCTGCTTGATAGCGGCACTTATTAAATCTGTAAAGCGCTGGTTCATAGTGGTGCTGATTAAATACATAAAAATGTTTGTTGTCAAGATAATAAAATGCGGAAAATTTGGGATTATTGGCTAGTGCAGAGGGCTATTAAGGACGTAGTTCTCTCAGAAATGGCGAATTATTGTGGGTGATGTCAATTAATTTGAACCGTCACCAATTGTTTCATTTCCTCCCTCAATCGAGGGTTTTAACAAATTCCACCATCCGGGGAACCTTGTAGGAGGATAGATATACCCGGCAATGGCGCATAATTTCGTTTTCGTCAGTTTCATCACCAGGCTTTTTTACAATTAGAGCTTTGACAATCTCTCCCCGCAGGGGGTCTTTTTCACCGACAATTTTAGATGCGACAACTGCGGGGTGCATATCTAGAATTAACTCCACCTCTTTGGGGTAGACATTGAACCCACTGGTAATGATCATACGTTTCTTGAGGCCAACCAGAAACACGTAACCATCAGCATCCATGTAGGCAAGATCGCCTGTGTACAACCAGCCGTTGCGTATGACTTCCGCTGTCGCTGCTTCATCCTTGTAGTAACCCTGCATAACGACACTGCCTTTGACAAGCAATTCTCCCACCACTCCCGCTGCCACATTCTTTCCTGCATCATCAATAACCTTCGCTTCTACGCCCGGCAAAACTGTTCCTATAGACCCTGGTTTCTGAACCAGATTGGGCATTGTGAATATGCAGCAGGGAGATGTTTCTGTCAGCCCATACCCTTCGAGCACCTTAATGCCAAAATGTTTTTCAAACTCGGTAAATAATTCCGGCGCCATGGCGGATCCACCGGTAATGCCAAAGCGCAAGGAGCTAAGATTGTAATCCTTGATCTTATCGTGAAACATCATTCCCATAAAGAGACGGGGAACGGCGCAGATATAAGTCACCTTTTCATTCTGAATCGTCGCGAAGATACTATCCAGCGTAGCGCGATCCATCAGCACTACTGATGCCCCCAAACAGATGGGAGAGAGCATGTTGACAGAAGCGCCGAAAGAATGGAAAAGAGGGATAACCGCCAGGCTTCGATCGTCTTTTGTACCGTTGCAGATTGTACGGAGCAAATCCGCCTGGGTGGCCAGATTATTAAAAGTTAAAACAGCTCCAACTGGCTTTCCCGTGAGACCAGCGGTATAGATCATGACCGCCGGATCATCCCCTTTAAGTTCGGGTAAGTCCGTAATCACAGATCCGCTACAGATTATTTCATCGAAAGGAGATCCGGGAGTAAGTCCGGTGGTAGTAATCAGATGTTGGCAAAAGGGAATCGTTTCTTTGATGTCATGGAATCTCTTGGCGAGGTTATCTCCTGTGATAAGGACTTTGGAATCGCTATTCTCAATCAGATGTTGAAGTTCATAGGAGGTGGTCATGACGTTCAGTGTTACGGCGACCGCTCCAAGCCTTAAAGCGGCAAAGTAGGAAATGATAAACTCCGGGCAATTGGAAAGCATGATGGCCACTTTATCGCCTTTATTAACGCCAAGCACTTTTAAGTGGTAGGCAAGGGCATCCACAAAACGGTTCAGATCTTTATAGAATATCCTCTTACCATCATAAATAATGGCCGTGTTTTCCGGATAGCGTTCGGCTGTTTCTTGAAGCATCTTTTTCATATTCATCTTTTCCTGATCTACCCCCTACAGCATTTTAATTTGAGGCATTGCTTTTGATATGACCATAATACTACTTGCTATTTAATGCTTCTTGGGGATGGTGAGGGTTGGGGATTGGATTCGCCAACCACTTCCTTACCCAACTTCTTTATCTTCACCTTCTTGAGCCTCTCCGGCGAAGGTGATGGCTGTGGATTCGACTCCCCAATCGGATTTACGCCCTGAGAACCTTTTTCAATGGCATTTGCTTTATTCGGTGACGGTGATGGCTGCGGGTTAGATTCACTGACCAGGCTGCCATCATTTTTACCTGCCATCTTTGAATCCCTCGCATCAACCGAGACACAAAACACCATAAGAGCAAAAATCATCACAACAAAAAACACTGTCCTTTTCATCCTGCTTTTCCTCCACCTATGATCGTATTTTTGATAAAAACATTGCTTGTTCATGGTTCAGCTATAAGATTTTTGGTCTTATATGTCAATGAAATATTACGCAGAAATATTACGCAAGCTCGGCTACTGCCCTTATCCACCCTGCGCTTGCCCCTTTTATTTTAACCGGAAAACAATAGAATTTGAAACCGGTTGACGGGAGCAAATCTAAATTGGTGAGCTTTTCAATCTGGAAATAACCTTTTTCAATACCCGCAAAATGCCCTTCCCAGATAATTGAGGCATCCTTTGTCTGGGCAAATTCTTTAGCCTGAAAAGGAAGCGGCCTGTCCCAGCTCCAGCCGTCCGTCCCGACAACATGCACACCGTGACCAAGAATAAAGAGCGTTGCCTCGCGGCTAAATCCGCAGCCTTTCACGAGGTACTCAGGTGTGCCCCAGTAAGGCGCCGCCCCGCTTTGCGCGAGAAACACATCCCCTTCCCCTAGGATATGATCGATTTTATCGAGTTTCGCTTTAACGTCTGCAATCGTGATGTTGTACCCGTCAGGAAAATCGGAAAAGTCTATTTTCACACCGCTGCCTACACCCCACTCAAGCGGAAACTTATCGATGGTCAACGCAGGCTTGCCCTGATCTTGTGTGGGGTGAAAGTGCCAGGGCGCATCCATGTGCGTGCCCGCATGTGTCGAGACCTCCAGAAACTCGACCGCCCAACCAAGCCCGCCCGGCAGGTCGCCTGCGGTTAGCCCCGGATAAAATGCCTTCATGCTCTCCGCTCCCAGCGCATGATCTACATACATGATCTTTGGTATCATCATCGGCGGGTCGGAAGGCAACTCGCTTTCAATTGCCACAGAAAGGTCAATAAACTTGCTCATTCTAATCCCCCGTTTATTCCATCCAATGGACAAATTCATCCAGTTTTGCTCTGTCCCGCTCAAAATTGTTGAGAGGAAATGATGGATCAGGATAACCCAGAGCAATACCCACAACAATTTTTTTATCTTCAGGAATTGCCGCTATCTTTCGAATTTCAGCAGAGTAACGCGCGGTTGCTGCCAGAAAACAAGTGCCAAGACCTTTTCCGTGAGCTGCCAGGCAGATCGTTTGAGTGATAAGGCCGATATCCAGCATCTGGTATTCAACGAGATTATCCCGCGAAATGCAGGCAAGAATAAGACACGGGGCATCAAAGGCGGAAACCATATCTTTATAGTATTGATCACGTGCTTCCTTATCTTCTCTTTTTATACCCTGCACACTTAAAACAACTTTGCCCAACTCTCCATACCGTGCTTTCATGGCGTCAGGCCATTTCTCCAGCATGGGCACATCGGAGGCGACAGCAGCGCCGGCAAGCGTTAGCCGCAGATTCATTTCTTTAAATTTTTCCAGTGTCTTTCCCGTCAATACATATAAGTCCCATGGTTGCGTATTTCCCCATGATGGCGACCAGCGTGCCTCCTCCAGAATTTCCGTAATTACATCCTTTGACACATCCTTTGACTGAAATTTACGAATACTTCTTCTGCCCTTAATTGCAGTTGCTAATTCCATGGTAACCTCCTTCAGAATTTAATTACATGGCTATTCTAACAGAAATTATTCTTATAATATAGCCTAATCCCATTTTGAGTTCAGCTCGCTTCTGCGATATATCCCTGGTCAAGATTGTCTTCTAAATCAAAAGTTCGATCAATTGCACCGCCCTCAGAAATCTCGATAATCCGGTTGGCCACGGTTGAGACAAATTCCTGGTCGTGGGAGGCAAATAAAACCACCTCAGAAAAAGCGATGAGCCCGTCATTAAGGGCGGTGATTGATTCCAGATCCAGGTGATTGGTCGGTTCATCAAGGATCAGGACATTGGCTCCGGTCAGCATCATGCGCGACAACATACAACGAACCCGTTCACCGCCGGAAAGAACGCCGGTTTTTTTCAGGGCCTCTTCGCCCGAAAAAAGCATTCTGCCAAGGAAACCGCGGGCAAATGTTTCACCCTCCGCAGGAGGTGAATACTGACCCAGCCAGTCAACCAGGGTCATTTCCCGTTCAAAAAACCCGCTGTTCTCCTGGGGGAAATAGGCAGGAGTAATGGTAACACCCCAGCGGAAGCTACCGCTGTCCGGTTCCAGCTCCCCTACCAGAATCTGAAAAAGTGTCGTTCGGGCAAGCGAGTTGTCACCGGCAAAAGCGATTTTGTCTCCCTTTCGCACGGTCAAATCAAAATTATTCAACACCTTGACCCCGTCAATTTCTTTGGTTAGGCCCGAAATGGCCAGAATAATATCACCGCAGGCTCTCTCCGGCTTGAAGACCACGTGCGGATATTTTCTCGATGATGTCGGCATATCCTCCAGCGTAAGTTTTTCAAGCAGCTTCTTTCGCGACGTGGCCTGTTTGGACTTGGATGCGTTGGCGCTGAAGCGCTGGATAAAAGCTTTCAGCTCATCAGCTTTTTCAGATATTTTACGGTTGTCGTTTTGTTTCTGTTTCAGATTTAACTGGCTGGCACGATACCAGAAATCATAATTGCCGACATAAATTTGAATACGCCCGAAATCAATATCAGCAGTATGCGTACAAACCTGATTCAGAAAGTGGCGATCATGAGACACCACGATAACCGTATTTGCAAATCGGGACAGGAACTCTTCAAGCCACTTAATGGATTTCAGATCGAGGTTATTGGTCGGTTCGTCAAGCAATAGCACATCCGGATTGCCAAAGAGAGCTTGTGCTAATAAGACGCGGACTTTATCACCAGACTCCAGCTCTCTCATTTTTTTTGTCCGCAGATCTTCAGATATGCCGAGTCCGCTCAGAAGCACGGCTGCTTCTGATTCTGCTTCATAGCCGTTTAGTTCCGCGAACTCACTTTCAATTTCAGCGGAACGCACACCATCCGCTTCGGTAAATTCTGTTTTGGCGTAAATCGCATCCCGCTGCATCATCACGTCATACAACCGCCTGTGTCCCATGATGACTGTGTTAAAAACTATTTCATCGTCGAAGGCGAACTGATCCTGACGCAGAACTGCTATTCGCTCCCGCTGGCCGACTATAATTTCCCCTTTGTCCGCCTCCAGCTCACCTGAGAGAATCTTGAGAAATGTTGACTTCCCCGATCCGTTTGCCCCAATCAGTCCATAGCAGTTACCGGGGGTGAACTTGATGTTAACATTCTTGAATAGTACTCTCTTGCCGTAGGAAAGAGTGATATTTGATGCTGCAATCATGCTTGTTTGGTACTCCTTGTGTATTGTATCGCGGGTATACTACCCTCCGCTGCGCGGGATAATTCGACCCTCAAGGTTCAGTTCACTTTGTTTCTGAAGCTTGGGTCTCATTAACTTGCCAATTTCCCTACACTTCGTTATGGAAATTGGAGTTTCACAAAAAAAACCACAGGGCATGGTGACCCCTGTGGTTCACTGACGATTGCCTACTACCACACTTTTTGACCGCTTGGCAATACAATATAATACCAAGTTGTTTTCAAAAAATAAAATATGAATTTTTGAAAGCTTACTTGGTATTATACCAAGTTGCTTTCCTGAACCTTAATTAAAGGTCTAAAGGCGTAAAACGCTTGCGCCTAATCCCTGATCAACTTCTGAAAATCCTGATCCGCTGTATGCAGTAGCTTTTCCACATCGCTTTCGAGTTTATCAAAGCGGTCAATGATTGCGCGGGCTTGCTTTGTCAATTGCATAGACTTTTCCCCGTCGCCGATCTCCATAAGTTTCATTTCCATCCGCTCTTCGGAGGCCCTAAGCCTTCCCCAGGCCGCCCGGTAGGACATTCCAAGTTTTTTGGCTGCGGCATTGAGGCTACGTTGCTCATCTACGGCCTTGAGAATATTGTCCCGTCCCTTGCCGAAAACAACTTTGCCATTTTTTTCAATCCAGATTTTATATTTTATTTCCATCAGGATAATCTCCCTTATACGCTTACATGGTTTTTGTTATAAGGAAGATAATCATCAAATGTCAATAAAATTCGTTATTAATATTTTGCGCACAATAATTTACGTCTATGTTTTATATAACATATTGACTTTTTTATGACTTTAAGTCAATCTATGCCAAGTTTGACATAGACCAAAATTGACATAGGTATTGGAGGATTTTTATGCAAATTACACGAAGAGGTTTTTTAACTCTGTCCGGCGCCGTCGGAGGCGGGATTGCTCTGTCCAGTCTGGGGCTCAACCTGAATCCGACCCGGGCGTATGCGTCCGAACTGGATAAGATGAACAGGGTCAAGATCGCCAAGCAGACAATAACTACCTGCTGTTACTGTTCCGTCGGCTGCGGTCTTGTCTGCAGCACGGATAAGACGACAGGAAAGATTATCAACATCGAAGGCGACGCCGACCATCCCATCAACGAGGGATCACTCTGTGCCAAGGGTGCAGGTCTTTTCGATCTGACCGAGGCCAATAAGCACCGCCTCACCAAGGTGCTTTATCGCAAACCTTACGGAACCGAGTGGGAAGAAAAAGATTGGGACTGGGCATTGCCCCGCATGGCCCGTCTGATCAAGGATACCCGCGACAAAAATTTCACCAGAACAAACGCCAAGGGCGAGATTGTAAATCGTTGCGAAGCCATAGGTCACTATGGCAGTTCCAATATCGATAATGAGGAATGCTGGCTTGTCACGGCCAAATCGCGAGCCTTGGGTCTGGTTTACATGGATCATCAGGCTAGGGTCTGACACAGTCCATCTGTAGCGGCTCTGGGAGAGTCGTTTGGACGCGGTTCCATGACGAACCACTACTGTGATTTAAAAAATGCAGATGTAATTCTTATTATGGGCAGCAATGCTGCCGAGCATCACCCCATTGCCTTCAAGTGGATTTTGAGAGCAAAAGAAAAAGGAGCGACAATCATTCATGTTGATCCCCGTTATACCCGTACATCTGCCCGCTGCGATTTTCATGTGCCTCTTCGTTCCGGCACCGACATTGCTTTCCTGGGTGGTATGATTCATTACATTCTGGAAAACAATAAATACTTTAAAGACTATGTGCTCAATTACACCAACGCTTCATTTATCGTGGGCAAAGACTATAATTTTAACAACGGTCTTTTCTCCGGTTATGATGCCGAAAAAAGAAAATACGATAAAGCGACCTGGGTACTGGAAAAAGACGAAAAGGGAATTCCCAAACGGGACATTACTCTTTCTGATCCGCGCTGTGTTCTGCAAATGATGAGAAAACATTATTCCCGTTACACGATGGATAAGGTTTCCAGCATCACCGGTGTTTCCAAAGAAAACCTTCTCAAGGTTTACAAGGCATACAGCGCCACAGGTGTGCCGAACAAAGCGGGAACGGAATGTTACGCCCTGGGTTGGACACACCATACTGTCGGAAGCCAGAATATCCGCGCGATGTCGATTATTCAGTTGCTGCTGGGCAACATGGGCATTGCGGGCGGCGGCATCAATGCGCTGCGTGGCGAGCCCAACGTTCAGGGTTCCACCGACCATGCCATTCTTTACAACGTGCTGCCCGGATACTTGAAGACACCTTCCGCGTCGTTGGATACACTGGAACATTATCTTAAGAAAAACACGCCGGAATCCAAAGATCCGCAGTCGGCCAACTACTATCAAAATTATCCCAAATTCTTTGTCAGTTTCCTGAAATCCTATTGGGAGAAAAAGGCAACTAAGGAAAATGATTTTGGCTATCACTGGCTGCCGAAGATGGATGACGGGAAACACTATTCCACGATGCACATGTTCGATAAGATGTATGAGGGCAAGGTAAAGGGATTTTTTGCCATTGGCGCTGATCCGGCCGTCAGCACACCGAATAGCAACAAAGTTCGTAAAGCGCTGCAAAATCTGGACTGGCTCATCGGCGAAAACATATTTGACAATGAAACCTACCAGTTCTGGAGAGGCCCCGGCGTCGATCCCAAAAAGATCAAGACGGAATGTTTTCTTCTGCCCGCTGCCGCGAGTATGGAGAAGGAAGGTTCACAGAGCAACTCGGGCCGCTGGGTACAATGGAAATACAAGGCCGCTGAAGCGCCCGGCGACGCAATTCCCGTTGGTGAAATAGAAATCAAGATCATGAATGCGGTTAAAAAACTTTATGCCAAAGAGGGTGGTGCATTTCCTGAACCAATTCTGAATCTCAAGTGGGATTACCTGAATGACAAAGGTCACTACGATGTTGTTAAAGTTGCTCACCGGATCAACGGTGTCTTCCTGGAAGATACCGTCATTGAAGACAAGGCCAAGGGAAAGACGACATTATTTAAAAAAGGCCAACTGGTGCCTGGTTTTGGCAATCTACAGGCAGACGGCAAGACAGCATGCGGCAACTGGGTCATATCCGGCAGCTACACCGAGGACGGCATTAACAAGATGAAGTCCCGGGGTAAAGAAGATCCGACAGGTCTTGGCCTCTTCTCCAACTGGGCTTTCGCCTGGCCGGTCAACCGCCGTATCCTTTACAATCGAGCCTCCTGTGATGTTAATGGTAAACCTTACAATACCAAGCGCAATATTCTGGAATGGAAGGGCGACAAGTGGGTGGGCGACGTGCCGGATGGTCCCTGGCCGCCTATGGCAAATAAGGAAAAGGGCAAGTACCCATTCATCATGCAGAAAGATGGTTTGGGTGCTCTGTTCGGACCGGGTATGGCTGAAGGTCCTTTTCCCGAGCACTACGAACCGCTGGAAGGGCCGCTGTCGAAAAATCCGATGTCTGGACAACTCATTAATCCGGCCATTGAGATCTTCAAGAGCGATATGGACAAGGTGGCAAACGCTGACAGCAGATTCCCCTATGTTTGCACAACGTATTCCTGCACCGAGCACTGGTGTTCCGGAGCTTTAACCCGCTGGCAGATGTGGCTTTTGGAAATGCAGCCGGAACTGTATGTGGAAATAGGTGACAAACTGGCCAAGGAAAAAGGCATTAAAAACGGCGAACGTATCAAAGTGATCTCGATTCGTGGCGAAGCGCCTTGTGTGGCGATGGTCACAAAACGTTTTAAGCCTTTCCAGGTGGAAGGCAAAACCATTCATCAGGTCGGCATGCCCTTCAATTACGGCTGGCTCTTCCCCAAAGACAGCGGCAGTGACAGCACGAATATGTTAACCCCAACCGTTGGCGACGCGAACACCTTTTGCCCCGAGTACAAGGCGTTCATGGTCAACGTAGAAAAGTTGTAGGAGGGATGCGACTATGAATAAACAAACTGAACTTGTAAAATTGATTGAAACTACCTTGTGCACCGCCTGCCGAGGCTGCCAGGTGGCCTGCAAGCAGTGGAATGAATTGCCCGGTCTGAGAACCAAACAGCTGGGCACCTACCAGAATCCGCCTGATTTGCAGTGGAATACCTGGACACTGATCCGCTTTCAGGAATATGAAGCACAGAACGGCGATTTCACTTGGCTCTTCCGCAAAGACGGTTGTATGCACTGTACCGACGCGGCCTGCGTGAAAGTATGCCCCAGCGGCTCTTTGTATTATACGCCAAATAAAACAGTGGGTATTCATCACGAAAAATGCATCGGCTGTAAGGAATGTATCGCGTCTTGTCCTTTCAATATTCCGCGCTATGACGCTAAGACAGATAAGGTTTACAAATGCGATCTGTGTTATTCCCGTATTCAGGAAAACCTTTCGCCTGCTTGCGTTAAGTCCTGCCCGACTGGTGCAATAACAATAGGACCCAAAGATGAGATGATCAAAAAAGCCTACGCAAAGGTTCAGAAATTGGGCGGCGACGCAAATGTTTACGGCGATAAATTTGTGGGTAGCACGCATGTGATTTATGTTCTGCAATTTAAACCGGAAGTATATGACGTGCTGCCGGTGAATCCGAAAGTGCCTCTGTCTGCGTTTATCTGGAAAGACTTCCTCAAGCCCCTGAGTTTGCTGGCTGCAGGTGGCGTAATCGGAGGATCCTTTCTCCACTATGTTCTGCACGGTCCTAAAAGACCAGACCCGGAAGAAGTAATACAAGAAGACAAGAAACAGGGAGGTGAGTAGCATGAAAAAAGGACTGATTAAAGTTACTTCAGGATATGAGAGATTTGTCCACTGGCTGCTGGCTATTTCCTGCTTACTTTTGTGCTTCACGGGAATGGGGATGATGTATCAATCACTCAATTTCTTTGGTGTAATTATGGGCGGTTTGCACGGCCTTAAAGAGGTGCATAACATCAGCGGAATTGTTTTCGGAGTTGCACTTCTTATGGCCATACAGATGTGGTGGAGAGAAGCCGGAATATTTGTTTTTCCGGAAGATATAGACTGGATACTAACAGCAGGCGGCTATCTATGGCATGTGGATAAAGTTCCTGAAACGGGCAAATACAATCCCGGACAGAAAATGTTTTTCCTTACTGTAGCCCTCTGTGGTTTGCTCATGATTGTCACCGGATTCTTCATGTGGTTACCAGGATTCTTTCCTTTAGGAATGGAACTATTGCGCTGGATATATCCGCTGCATGTATTTGGGTTTTTGGTTATCTTTGCTTTTTTCTTTGTTCATCTGTATCTGGGCACCATCGGCAATCCAGGAACTGTTCAGGCGATGATTACCGGCTGGGTAACCCGTAACTGGTTGAAAAAGCAACACCCCAAATGGCTCAAAGAAATGGAGCATGAAGGAACATTGATTGTTTCTGGTGAGGAAAAGAAAAAAGC
>Ga0194053_10001444_pt1 | contig 15147 bp, 15 predicted proteins | sample SepL228m_MetaG_FD_161684 | JGI IMG/M metagenome (GOLD analysis project Ga0194053, IMG submission 161684) | Anoxic zone freshwater microbial communities from boreal shield lake in IISD Experimental Lakes Area, Ontario, Canada - Sep2016-L227-8m | ecosystem: Environmental > Aquatic > Freshwater >... | reverse complement strand
GCCGCGATCTCCACAGGCGGCTCGGACGGCTTGAAACGGAACCGCTCGTGATACGACCCGCCGTGAAACTTCCGGCAGCACTTCACGCATGCCACGCGCCGGCGCAACGGACGCACCCGCGCCAGAACGGTCAGGCACACGGGACAGGAATAGAAAAATTTTCTCTGGATCTTCCGGCGTTTGAACGGCAGCTCGTGGCAGCGCGGCTCGTTCGGGATGCCGAGATCTGCGCAGGCGCGCCTCCATTCGGATCCGTGGGCGTCGATCCGTCCGCGCCCGGTTCGGTGCTGGGCGAGCAGGTGGGCGAGCTCGTGGCGCAGTGTCCGCTGGACCTCCGCCGCCGACACCTCGACGAGCTTCGGATTGAGGACGATCCGGCGCTCCCGCCAGACGGCCATGCCGGCGGTCGTGCGGAGCGCGGGATTCCAGAAGACCGAGATGTGGAGCCCGCGGCATCCCGCCGCAACGAGGAGTTGGTTAGCAAAATCCTCGAGCAAGGGATCCGATCGCAGGCGCGACTTCCGGCGCGGCCCGATGAGATCGTCGGGCGAAGAACGCACCCTCCGCATCACCGCCCTGCCGAAGTTGAGAAGAAGCTGCTGGTATTTCATCATGCGTCCCGGGATTTCTCCAGGATCGTCATCTGCTTTTCCTCATAAACCACCAGCGAGCCGGGCGGAACGCTCTGCATGAGAAAAACATTCGCCCCGATCGTCGAGCCCGCCCCGATCGTCGTCTCGCCGCCAAGGATCGTCGAGTTGGGATAAATCGTCACGCGGTCCTCGACATTCGGATGCCGCTTGCCGCCCTTCACGATGTGCCCGGCCTCGTCTTTCGCAAAGCTCCGCGCCCCCAGCGTCACCCCGTGGTAAAGCTTCACCCACGCCCCGATCCGGCACGTCTCCCCGATCACCACCCCCGTCCCGTGATCGATAAAAAAATACGGCCCGATCTCCGCGCCCGGATGGATGTCAATCCCGGTCCGCGCGTGCGCCCACTCGGTCATCATGCGCGGCACCAGCGGCACCCCCTCCAGATAAAAAATGTGGGCGAGCCTCTGGATCGCGATCGCCTCGAGGCACGGGTAGGACAAAATAATTTCCTCGTTGCTCAGTGCCGCCGGATCCCCCTCGTACGCCGCCTCGATATCCGTGCGCAAAAGCTCCCGCACTCCCGGGAGCGCATGAAGGAACCGCAGTAAGACCCCGCGGGTTTTTTCCATCGGGCATCCGGGATCAGCCACCCGCATGCTCTTCGTCATCTGATCCTCCAACCCCACCGCCAGCTCGCCGACGCGCTCGCGGGTCAATTCCGTCAGCTCCCCCTTGTGGATCGGCTTGTCATCATGAAATCCGGGAAATAAAACCTGCAGCAGGCGGTTGCAAATGTGCCCGAGCGCGCGCTTCGACGGAAGGTTGTGCCCGTCCGTGTTGTTCAGCCCGCCCACTTCCTCATACGAGCCAAGGATCTCCCGGACCACCTCGTTCAGCGCGCTTTTCATCTTGGCAAAAATATGGCCGCCGCAGGCGAATTGTCGAGGGGCGGGTTCGCATTTTCACAATTATTTCGGTTTTTGAAGCCTTTTTTTTCATGTGCGCGATAAAGAAAAGCCCCAAGAAACCTTGGGAATCGACCAACTTCCGCTTTCCCTCCGCCTTGTCCATGGTTTCTACGGACGCACGCGTTGTCGCGGCGTTTTTTGTTTGCCCTCGTGCCTTGCGAGTGCATAATAATTCCTCATCTGCAATTATTTCGGGGTCTTAGCTCAGTTGGTAGAGCGCCTCAATGGCATTGAGGAGGTCAGGGGTTCGAACCCCCTAGGCTCCACTTCATAAAATGTTCCTGTGTAGGAACTTGCTGATCAAGTGATTTCCTGGTTTTTTACTGAATGCTGCGCGCGCGAGCCTTGATGCGCTGGATTTCCGCCCGGCTGTGTTGCGAGCGGCCGCTCAGGGAGCAAAAAACGCGGGGAGGAGGTAAATCCTTCCGGGTTCGAGGCGCAGGGTTTTCGGGAGCAGGTCGAGCTCGAATTTCGCCGCGGCACGCGACTCGCCGAAGATCCGGAAAATTTTTTCGAAGCTGTATTTTCGTTCGTATTTGACGATTTCCGCGTCCGGGACCCCGCCGAGTTCGGCGGCCTTGTTGTAGGCGTCCTCGATGTATCCGAGCTCGTCCACCAGCTTCGAGGCAAAGGCGTCGGTGCCGCTGAGGATCCGTCCGTCGGCGACCCCCTCGCGGAGGGATTTTTCGTCGAGCTTGCGCGATCGGGCGACGATCCCGACGAACCGGTCGTAGCTTTGCATGACGAGGCCCTGGACGTATTCCTGCTCTTCGGTGGTCATTTCGCGCGCTCCGTTGAGCATGTCCTTGAACTTCCCGCTCTTGAAGACGACCGACTGGAGGCCGAGCTTTCCGAAGAGGTCGCGGTAGTTGAGCGTGGAAATAATCACCCCGATGCTGCCGGTGAACGTCGTGTCGTTGCACATGATCCAGTTCCCGCCGCAGGCGGCGTAATACGCGCCGGACGCGCCGAGCGAATTGAAATAGACAACGACCGGCTTGTGGCGCGCGAGGCGGCAGATCGCGTCGTAGAGGACGTCGGACGCCGTGATTTCCCCGCCGGGGGAATCCACCTGCAGCACGACCGCCTTGATCTGCTTGTCGGCCTCGGCCTGCTCGAGCGCCGCCTTGAAATCCTCGACCATCGAGTCCCCGAGGCTGCCCGTCTCACGGAACGCAATCACGCCCTCGAGGGGGATCACCGCGACCTTCGACGAGGAATTTGCGCCGTCCACCAGCACACGCTCTTCGAAAACCTTCGGACGGAGAACCTTCACCCCGCCAAGGGCCGAGCCCGCCTTCGCCCCGAGGGCGGCGAGAAGAACCAAATTCAACAGCATGCTCGCACACACGGCGACGAACAGGAAAACCATCAGGCAGCCGGACTTCTTCATTGCGCGGTAAAGTGATCCAATATCCCTCCGTCCACAAGCCGGGAAATCTCAGCCCGGTCCGCGCGTCCCCCGATCCGGATCACTCGAGCTCGAAGTTGATGTTCACGGTGTAGGCACCGCCGGAGGAAAGCCCGGCGGGCGGAGGATCGATCTGCGCCACACGCTTCGCGGCCACAAGCACCGACTCGTCCATCACCGGGTTCCCGCTCGGCTTCACAAGCTCCGCGCTGGAAATTTTTCCGTCTTTTTCAATGCGGATTTTCACCGTGCAGACAAACGATTTTGCTTGGTCGAAGATCGTCGTCGGCTGCTCCCACTGGCTGTAGAATTTGTCGTGGATGAGCTCGTGATACCAGGCGAACTGCGACGCCTTGCCGCCCGCGCCGGGCTTCGATGCCGAACCGCTTCCCTGCGCCGCCGTGCCCGAGCCCTGCGATTTTTCGGCAGCCTTGCCGCCCGCGCCGGAGGCGGTTTTTGCGGAGCCGCCCGGAGAGCCGGAGGGGTTCGGCGAGGCGTTCGGCGAGGCGTTCGGCGAGGCGTTCGGCGAAGCGTTCGGCGAAGCGTTCGGCGAAGCGTTCGGTGAGGCGTTCGGTGAGGCGTTGGGCTAGGGGGAAGGTTTAGGCGAGGCGCTGGGCGAAGTCGATGGCGAGGGCTTGGGAGAGACAGAAGGCTTGGGGATCGGCTTGGGCGTGGGTTTAGGAGTCGGTTTTGGCGTTGGCTTTGGCGTTGGCTTTGGCGTGGGTTTGGGCGTGGGTTTGGGCGTGGGCTTTGGAGTCGGCGTGGGCGTGGGTGTTGCCAGAGGAATATCAGCGGGCGATGAATCCGGCGTGGGGAGAGGGGTTGCTTCGGGAGTCGGCTCGGGAATGGGTGTTGATTCCGGCGTCGGCTCAGGAGTTGGCTCAGGAGCGAAGGAAGGAGTGGGCGCGGATTCGGGAACAGCATCCGCGGCGTGAATTTTCTCACCGTCTGGCTGATCTGCCGAGAATGCGCCTGGGTTCATCCAGACGACATCGCCCGACGGTTTTTTGATTTCGCGGTATGAGAAAAAGAAGAACGCCGCAAGGGCGAGAAGGTGGGCGGCGGCGACGAGCGCGAGAGTCCGCCGGAATCGCGGGTCGTCCATCGTCAGAGCCCGGTTGAGTCCTCGGGGTGGGTCATCACGCCGACTTTGGTGATGCCCGTCCGCTGGAGGACATCCATCACCGAGACGAACCGCTGGATGGCGAGGTCTTTGTGCGGGCGGACGACGACGGCGAGGGCAGGGGTCTGCGCGTGGAGGACGGCGAGCCGCGATTCCAGATCGGCGGGCGTGACAACGTCGCTGTTCAATTTCATGACGTTGTCTTTATTAATCGAGATCGTGACGACCTCGGCCGGGTTGGGGCTTGTTTTCGAGGTCGAGCTGGAGGGGACGACGAGGTCGAGGCTGTTCTCGATGAGCGGGGTGGTGATCATGAAAATGATCAGCAACACGAACGCGAGGTCGAGCAGGGGCGTGACGTTGATCTCGCTGAGCGTCTGCAGGCTCTGTCTCGAAGAATAGCGGCGCATGGCTTCAGGCCGCCGTCCGGCGCACCTCGCGCACCCCGTGCTCGACGTAGCGGTGCTCGATCTCCGAGGAAAGCTCGGCCGCAAAATTGTCCCCCTGCACGATCATCGAGCGGACGCTCGTCACCAAAAAATTGTATCCGAACATCGCGGGGATCGCGACGAGGAGGCCGACGATCGTCGTGATGAGCGCGCCCGAGACGCCGGGCGCCATGGCCGCGAGGTTGGCCGTGCCCGCGGTCGCGATGCCCGCGAACGCATCCATCACGCCCCAGACGGTTCCCAGCAGGCCGAGGAACGGCCCGCCGCTGACGGCGGTCGAGAGGACGATCATCTGCGACTCAAGCTTCAGCGCGGACTCACCGGCCGCGCGCTCCATCGCCGCCTGCACCGCGCGCATCTGCGCCGGACTGATCTTGTCGGCAGATTCGAGCCGCGCGCGAAACGTCTCGTCCACCTCGGTCGAGCCAAGCATCTGGAAACAAAGCTCCGCCGTCCCGGCCTGGTAGATCGCATAGAGCGGGGAACCATCGAAATGCACGCCCTGCTCGTAGATCCGCAGTGGCAGGCGGTCGCGCCGGAACAGCGCCGAAAACCGTCCGCTCTGCCGCCTCGCAAAATGCAGGTATCGAAATTTGGTGACCATCACCGACCAGCTGAAAATCGAGGCAAGAAAAAGCGTGAGGAGGATGGCCTTCCCCTCGACCGTGCTTTCGACCAGCGCGTAAACGATGCCGGCGGCGATCATGCGTCCGTTCGGAAATGGATTTCCATGGCCGTTGACGCTACCCGACCTTCCGTCGGCAAGAAATGCAAAACTTTTTGCCACCCGCCGGGATCCGAGTTATTGAGGGGTCGCATGCACCGCCTCATCCTCTGCCTATTCCTTGCCGCCTCCCTCCCCGCCCGCGCCCAGACGGCCGCGCCGCGCGACAACCCGTACGATGTCATCGGAAAAATTTTCCAGCCGCTCTGGGGCGTGCTGCTCGCGGACACGAAGAGCCCGAACCGCGCGGCGACGCTCACGATCGGGCTCGCGGAGGTTTCCGGACGGCTGCCCGCAAACATGAAAGGCGCCTCGCTCAGCGCGGCGGTCCAGTTTCCCGACAAGATCCGCCTTGAGGCGCCGGTGCTCGGCGAGCAGTTCACCGTCTGCCGGAATGGCGACGAGGTCTGGGCGACGCCGGGCAGCAAGGTCGAGTTCCTGCTTTCGCAGTTCAAGGTGAAGCCGAAAGCCAGCCACCAGAAACTCGCGACGCCGATCTTCATGCCGGTATCCGCGCAGCAGGCGATTTTCCTTCCGGCCCTCTTCACGATGATCCGCCCGGACGTCGCCGAGGTCGAACCGCTCAACGGCGAGGACTGCCGCATCCTCACCGCCGGGCTCATGCCCGAGCTCGCGAAGGCAACAAAAGCAGAAGATTTCCAGGGCCGCCTCTGGGTCGCGCCGGGCTACCTTCCCCGTCGGATGGAGGTGGTCCGCAGGGACTTCACGGCAACTTTCGATATTCAAAATCTGAAATACTTTCCCTCGCTCCCTGCCTCCACATGGCAGCCTCCGGCCGGAACGACCGACATCTACCGCACGACCCCCGCCCTGCTCGAGGGGCTCCTCTACATCGTCATGAATTCCCTCAAAGCCAACGAGGCCGACGCCCCCTGGCTCCACGCGAAGTAGCCCTCACGGCAGTTCCACGTCGCCGGCGTCGAGCGGGAAAATGTCGTCGAGGCCGACGATGGAAAATTCCTCGAAAAAAAATCCGTTGCCCTGAAGCAACCGCAGGCTGTCGACCGAGTCGCCGCGGCGGATCGCCGTGCGCCGGAGATCCGGACGGGTGCTCACCTCGACCAGCGGAAGCCCGTCGGGCGAGACCAGCCGCGAGCCGGATTTGTCGAAGTCCGCCCGGAGGGCGAGAAAATCTTTTTGTCCGGTCAGCGGGTTTTCTCTGAGCCGGAACCGGACATCTTTTTCCTGGATGGTGGTGCCCGCATCGGCGCACGGTTTTCCATCCACAAACCCGAAGTTTGTGGCATCGCGGATCGTCCGCTCCCACCCGATCGTCCACTCGCCGTTCTCCGTGCGGGCCATCACGCGCAGCCGCTGGAGACCGGCAAGCGACTCGAGGACAGCAAATTTTTCCGCTGTCCGCGAGGCCCGGATTTTTTCGGGTTTCGGATCATCCGGGGCCGGCCGGAGCACCCGGAGGATCTCCCCGCCAAACGCGGCCTGCCCGACAAAAAGCGCGTCGTTTTCCATGGCGACAAACCAGAACGTGCCGGGCATCCCGAGCGCCACACTCCGCACGGAGGCGGGCAGTTTCACCTTTGCGAACGAGCCCTGCCGGATCCACACGCCTTCCGGGGAAGCGCCGATGAGCGCGGAGGCGTCCGCATCCATCGAGAGGAATGCGGAGGGCGCCTTCGTGACGGTCTCTTGCAGTGAACGGGAGTCCCGCCCGTTTGCGCTGGAGGGCGATGCTCCGTCAGCGCCCATGAATAAATCGGACAGCACGGAGGCCGTCCCTCCAACAATGGGGAAACGGGTGTCCCGCCGGTTTGCGGGACTGGGTTCCGCATTCGGGACGCCCGCGACTCCTGGTTTTTGTTTGGCGAGCGTGATCGTCGTCAGCCCGCCGGGCGAGCTCACAAAAACCTCCGAGTCGTTCGCGGCAAGTGCCAGCGCCGCCGCGCCGCCGCTTGAGGGCGCGGAGAAAACTTCCCTGCCATCCTCAAGAGAAAAGACGCCGGTCTTCTCCTGCGTGAGAAGGAACGCAAACGCGGAGTTGGTTGCAAGCAGCGGCACTAATTGCGGAGGTGCGACGGTTGAGGCGAACACGATCACCGAACCGCCCAGCGGATGCCCCGCCGCGTCGGCTTGACGGAAACTTTTTGGAATGCCGCAAAGTACCGGCCTTCCCTTGTATTGCACGTCAGCCGACCACACGAACCCGCGCTCCTCGGAAACCCGCGCGAGCAGCGGCGGGTTGGGCGGCTGGGTGTCCGCAAGCAATAGGAGATCCCCGTTTTCCAGAAGGGAAAAATCCCGAATGCGAGAAAACCCGCGGAAGCCCGGGTCGGCCGCAAAGTCGTTGAAAAGAAAATCCTCTCCCGAGACCCGGACCCGGTTTCCGACGAGGTATCCGCGCATGTGGTAATGCCCGGCGGGCAGCGCCTCGCCTGCGTCGTTCTTCCCGTCCCAATCCGTGATCAGCCCGTTGATCCCGATGCGAAATTCCTCCTGCCGGGCGAGCTTGTGGAGCGTCCGTACGAGACGGCCCGCTCCGTCGAACACGCCGAGCGTGATCCGCCCGTCATCGGGAACCGCAAACTCGACGTCCGCCCGCGCGACCGATGCCACGAGTAGGATCGCAAAAATGCAGACGGTCTTCACCGGCGTTCAGATGTAGTATTTCCAGTCAATGTCTGGGAAAAGGTTGTCGCGGGCCTCGCAGCCGGCGAGCAGCGGTTCGTCCCGACCTCCGGCTTCGAGCATCTCGTGGAGCTTCGTGAAGCGCAGGAGGTGGTCTTTGGTCCGACGCGTCGCATAGTCGGTCGCCGTGCCGGTCTTCATGAGGAACGCCCAGTCGCTCGACTGCGCGAGGAGAAGCTCGCGGGCCATCTGGCTGAGCGTGCGCCGGATAAATGCCGAGCGCGTCTTCGCGTGCCTGCGGGCGTCGGCCGTCATCCTCGCCGCCGCCGCGTGCAGGTGCGGGTAGATCCACGAATTGCAGCGGTCGAGCCAGACCTCCCAGTAGCCTTTGTTTCCCCAACTCGACGGCGAGGGGGCGACCATCTGGAGCGTGGGGTTCTCGGCGAGGTAGACGCTCGGGGTCGTGAGGCGGAAAACCTTCTGGTCATACGCCGCTTTCCGCAGGAAAAAATCCAGAAACTCCGGCCCCTCGAACCACCAGTGGCCGAAGAGCTCGGCGTCGAATGGGCTGAGCACGAGCGGCTCAACCGGCAGGATCGAGCGCAGGCGCTCGATCTGCCCCTCGCGGGCCCGCAAAAAATCCCCCGCATGTGCGTCGGCCGCGCCCATCGCCCAGCCCCGGTTGTAGATGTCCTTGTTTTCGGAGCCGGTGATCCGGTGGTATTTGATGCCGGTGTTCCTGCGGTGCCCGATGTTCGGGAAGACCTGGTGGAGGTAATCCTCGGGCAGCTCGCTGCCGATGTCGCGGTAGAAATCCCGGTAGGCGGGATCGCCCGGATACCCGTCTCTTGCGCTCCAGACCTGCTTGCTCGACTCGCGGTCGCGCGCGATCACCGCCGGGCCGGCCGGCGTGAAATACGGCGAGTAGATCGCAAACCTCGGCCTCGGCTCGCCATACATCAGGCCGTGCGCATCCACCACAAACCACCGCAAATTCGCATCCCTCAGGATCCGGTCAATCCCCGGAACATACCCGCACTCCGGTAGCCAAATCCCCTGCGGATCGCGCCCGAAGCAATCCCGGTGGTAGTCGCGCCCGATAAAAATCTGCGCCCGCATCGCCTCCGGGCAGGTCTCCATGAGCGGCAGGAACCCGTGCGTCGCCGCGCAGGTGATGATCTCGATGATCCCGTCCTCCTGCAGCTGCGCGAACGCCCCGACGATATCGCGCCCGATCTCCTTCGTGTAAAAATCCCGAGCCTCCGAAAACATCCGGTGGTAAAGCTCCGCCAACTCGTTCACCCGCGCATCGCGGGACGTCCGCCCGATCTCTCTCCGCGCCATCTCAACGCCCCGGTCGAGATACCGCTCCGTGCGGCCCTGGAGCAGGCTGTCGCGCAGCATCGCGCAAAGCGTCGGGGTCATCGTGAACGTCAGCTTCACCGGTGCCTTCTCCGCCACGAGCCTCCGCAGGATCTTCAGCAGCGGGATGTACGTCTCGGTGATCGCCTCATACAGCCAGTCCTCCTCAAAAAATTCCTCGTGCTCCGGGTGGCGCACCCACGGGAGGTGGGCATGGAGGAGCAGTGCAAGCGAACCTTTGTGCATCGGTGCCCACCCATAAACGATGCCCCGTCCGTTTGCGAGCGCTCTTTCCAAACGAAGCCCGCCCCACAACGCCGCAAAGGCTCCCCGAACATTTACAATAGATGTCCCAGGTGGGACATCTATTGTAAAATCCAGAAAAGCCGGGCCGAGCGCGGCGGGTGCCGGCGGCGAGGGGGTGTCAGCGGCGGCGGCGGAAGTGGCTTCGGCGTCCGTCCATGCGCGGCTCGATTTTTTTCGGCCGCGGGACGGCGGGTTCCCCGTTCGGGGGGACTTGGAATCCTTCGAGCTGGAGGCGTGCGATTTTCTGTCCGATGAAGCGTTCGATGGCGGAGAGCTTGCTCATTTCCTCATGGGTGACGAGGGTGAATGCGTCGCCCGGCTGCTGGGCGCGGCCGGTGCGTCCGATCCGGTGGACGTAATCCTCCGGGTGCTGGGGGATGTCGTAGTTGATGACATGGCTGACGCCGACGACGTCGATCCCGCGCGCGGCGATATCGGTCGCGACCATGACCTCGTATTTTCCGGATTTGAACCCGTTGAGCGCCTCGATGCGCTGGTTTTGCGAGCGATTTGCGTGGAGGACGGCGACCGAGTGGTTGTTGGCGCGGAGTTTTTTTGCGATTTTGTCCGCCCCGTGTTTGGTGCGGGAGAAGATGATGACGCTCTGGTAGTCGATCGCGGTGAGGAGCGCGAGGAGGAGGTCGAATTTTCTGGAGGGATCGACGGTATAGACCCCGTGCTTGACGGTCGAGACCACGGTGTGGGACGCGCCGATCTCGATGCGCACGGGATCGCGGAGCGCCCAGGCCGCGAGGTCGGCGATCTCGGGCGGAAGCGTCGCGGAAAAAAACAGGGTCTGGCGGTCTTTCGGGCATTTGGAAATGATCCGCCGCATCGGGGGCAGGAACCCGACGTCGAGCATGCGGTCCACTTCGTCGAGGATGAGGATCCCGATGTCATTCAGGCGCAGCGTGCCCTGCTGCAGGTGGTCCTCGAGTCGTCCGGGCGTCGCCACGACGATGTCGAGGCCGTCGCGCAGCGCAGTCCGCTGCGCGCCGTAGCCGACACCGCCGAAGATCGATCCGACCCGCAGGTCGGTGAACCTCGCAAAATCCCGCATCGCGGTTTCGACCTGCATCGCGAGCTCGCGCGTCGGCTCGAGCACGAGGCAGCGGCACTTGCCGTGGGCGTGAAGTTTTTGCAGCGTGGGCAGCGCGAACGCGGCGGTTTTTCCCGTTCCTGTCTGGGCGGAGGCGATGACGTCGCGGCCTTCGAGGGCCGGCGGGATCGCCCGAAGCTGGATCGGGGTCGGGTCTCCGTAGCCCATCGCCTGGACACCGTGGAGGAGGGGCTTGGTGAGCCCGAGCATGGAAAATGGCATAGAAGCACACCGTGGGGCTGCCCGCTTGGGTTGTCAACCCGGAGGACCGATCCAAAATAGGGACGGCATGGCTGCCATCCCTCCAGGCAATTCCAGTGATGCCATATCGCCGAAAGCTCCGCGGTCATCGTCCAGATCATCGTCCAGATCCCGGCCGTGATTGTTCATGATCTGAAATAAATGGAAAAGACTTCACGTTTGCTGGCGGGACGGCGCGACAGTCTTTGTGGTTGTCAGGGGAAAATCATCAATGATAATCAGCGCCGTGAAAACGCCCGATCAAAGCCCCCTCGATCCCACGGATGAGGAAATTGCTCTTTGCGCTTACCGGATCTGGCTCCATGAAGGATGCCCCCAGGGACGCGACCGGGCGCACTGGCTGAAAGCGAGGGAACAATTGCTTGCTGGCAGGGGCAAAGAGAAATCGGCCGCAGACATTCCTATCCGGAATTCCCGGCGGGGCACCCCGGGGGCTCCCTGAAAGAAATGGAGACATGACAAAGAAAAACCGCAGGGCTGTTTTTGAGGATTCGGCTTCTGCCCAGCTCAAAAAGTTTATCAAAAAAGGGCTGGGATCCTGCAGCGAAATGACCTCGCCAGCGGAACTCGGCCGGTTGCATCTCGGCTGGTATTACAACTGGAGACCGATTCCAAAAATCCCCCCCGTTCCGGGAGTGGAGTTTGTCCCGATGTTTTGGAACGCCGGTGACCTGACCTCAGAAAACTTTGCCGCGGTCAACCAAAGCGCGGCCACCAACGTGCTCGGGTTCAACGAGCCGGATATGTATGGCCAGGCGAGCATGTCCCCGGAGGAGTGCCTGGAGTTGTGGCCGCAATTGATGACGCTCCGGCAACGCCTCGGCAGCCCCGCCCCGGCCACTTCGTCCTGGCTGGAGAAGTTTCTGCCCGAGGCGAAGCGGCGCGGCCTGCGGGTCGATTTTGTCTGCCTTCACAGGTATCCGGACATCAGTGACCCGGATGCTGCTGGCAAGATGGAGGCGATGCTCAAGGATGCCCGCCGGAGATACGCGCTGCCCGTTTGGCTCACCGAATGTGGCGCGGCGGATGTGAGTGCCTGGCACCAGCCCCAGCTCAGCAAGCCAACCCCTGAGATGGCGCGAAACTTTTTAAAAAAGCTGCTCGCCCTGCTCGAGCGCCTGCCGTTCGTGGAGCGGTATGCGTGGTTTGCCGACCGGGTCGGTGACGAATACGGCCTCGGCACGATTTTCGATCCGCACGCCCGACGGCTCACCCCGTTCGGGAAAATCTATCGGGATGGGGGTTGAACCCAAGCGAAGAGATCCTTTGGATTATAGGAAGGGCCTTCGACGATCCGGTTTCGCCCTGGATAAAGTTCCGCTGGCCCTGGAGAACCGACGGCAAGACACCTGCCGCGTCGAGGGAACCGTGGTGCTGCATGAGTCCCCGCGACGCCGAGATGAGAGGGATTCTGCGGCCGTTGAAATGAATCTATTGCTGCTTCTGGAAGACAATCTTCCGTGTGAGGAACCGGCGGGCCGGCGAGTTATTAGGGAGCGGGTGACGAGACTCGAACTCGCGACATCAACCTTGGCAAGGTTGCACTCTGCTATGGTAAAACTTGACATGCTGCCAAAATGCTGCCAACTTTTCGACCGATGAATAAAAAAGCATGGCCGAGGATAACCCGGACCGAAAATCATGGCAAGGGCGTCTTTGTCGTGGATGCTCGCATTGCCGGGAAAGGGGAGCGGAAGTTTTTTTCGACCAAATCTGTGGCTGAGGGATTCGCCCAGACATGCCGTATCCGGCGAACGAACGAAGGCCAGAGCGTTTTTGATGACCGGGAACTTGCCACCCACGGATGGACGGTGCAGCAGGCAATCCGGTTCGCCATCGAGCACCTGCGGAAGCAGAAAGGAAGTGTTCTGTTCTCCGACGCCATCAAACGGCTGGAAGCCTCGAAGCTGGCAAGCAAGAAAACCCCGTATTATTGCCGCCTCATGCGTCAGCGCCTCGAAAAACTGGAAACGCATTTCGAAGGCCGGAAGATTGGGGCTATCATGGCACCGGATATCGAATCATTTTTGAACGATCTCACCGTGGCCCCGGCGACAAGAAACACGATCCGCCGCGACCTTGTGACACTTTGGTCATTCGCCGTGAAGAGCGGATGGGCAAGGGAAAACGAGGCGAAGAAAGTGGACTCCGCGCAGGTCGTCTCATCCCCCCCACCCATTTTCACACCAGAGCAGGCGGCCGCTTTGCTGACGGCAAGCTCCGCTGACGTGCTCGCATTCCACGCAATCGGCTTTTTTGCCGGGCTCAGGGTTGCCGAGATCAAGCGACTCGACTGGCGCGACGTCGACCTCGAGAGCGGATTTATCCATATCAGCGCGGAGAACTCAAAAACCCGCACCCGTCGCCTTGTCCCGATTCTGGACAACCTCCGAGCATGGCTCACCCCGATCGCAAAAGCCTCAGGTAAAATCATCAAGCCGAATTTCGCAAAGCGACAGCTTGCCGCAAGAAATAAGGCAGGCTTCAAGCCGGAAACAGCCAAGCAGAAAGAGAAGGGGATCACTCTCCTCCTGTGGCCGGAAAACGGGCTGAGACATTCCTTCGTTTCCTACCGGTTAACCGCAACCGCGAACCCCAGCCAGACGGCACTGGAGAGCGGTCACGACCAAGACGTGATGTTCGCCCATTACCGCGAGTTGGTGAAACCCAAGGACGCCAAGCGGTATTTCAACATTCGTCCTGTCAGGAAGGGCAAGGCGGTGGCCAAGGCGGATGCGGCGTAAAAGCGGGGCACTGCTTCTCCTGCCTCTTCAAGTCAGCACACGTTCGCGTCGCCGTGGCTCTCGGGGTGTTTGCTGACCCCGGCTGGTTTCCCATGGACAAGCTATTCGTTGAAGTCCACCGGCCCCAGAGAAGCGCGGCACGAAGAAATGCTGCCAGACGAAAATGACTCCTTGCGCGCCGCGATAATCCGGGCAAAAATTGAAAGCGGTGAAAGGAAGCATAGCAACAGAAGAAACATACCCGTCGGCACGACATTTCGTGACGAAGGATGAGCTGGCGTATGAATTAAATCTACCCAGCGCAAGAATGGTCGACGAGTTTATTGCTCGTCAGATGATACCATACTACAGGCTCGGACATCGGACCCTTCGGTTTGTCCTCGATGAAGTCATCGAGGCGCTGAAGAAGTTCAGAGTTCTGCCTGTGTGCTAGAGAGATCATTCTTGATACGCTTATAACACCACAGTCGGTCACACGTTCAAACCGTGTGGCCGACGAGAAACATTACGGCTCCAGACCCAGCCTGAGACACGACTCCTTATAGCTTCGGCGGGCTTTGGTAAGAGCACTCCTCTCGCCGTCGGTCAAGGGCCTGATCTTGTATTTCTGGATGTCCATTGCTTCGATGGTCATCCAAGAAATTGGTCTCCGCCGCACTCCCTTGCCGGTGGCAGGTCTTGCAATTCCGAGTTCCTGCCGCTTCCGCGTAATCTCGCATTTGAACTCTCGAACTAGGGTTTCGTCGTTCAGACTCAAGTTCAAGTTGAATTCCGGAAACGAAATCCAGCGGTCTATGGGCCGAGTTATAGGAAGGTCCACGGTTGACGGGTATTTTGAAGGAAGCAAGCAGTTGAGTGATCTCCACTGTTGGTCGCTACAACGGATCCATGGGCGATCAAAATCCCACACATACCGACCATTGTAACGTGCACGAAATTCATAAAAGAATGCGCCCAGTTCGAGATGGTTCTGGAAAATGAGGAGCGATTTCAGTGAATATGCCGCTAAGCGGGCACTCCAATGCGGGAAAATGCGAACGTATTTCTCGGGGTCTGCATAGCGCCACCACCAGACATTATTGACGAGCAACTCCTCGTCTGCTGCTTCCGGGAACACATCCGGGAAATCTTCCGGCCGGTGAGGATATTCTTGCTCCTCCTCGGTCATGCCCCACAGCTTGAGGTTTTCGGCGAGTATCGAGTTGAGCGTTCGTGGCGCGTTGTCGGCGTTGGCTGGATTCCGTTTTTTTGCCATCTCGAGGGCGGGAGTATGATCGTTGTCGCGCCAAGATGCGAGCCATATCGCAGGCAGTTTTTCTCGAGCCTCGAAGCGAGCCGTATTCGAAGATTGGTTGATGTCCAATACCCCGAGGGGGGGCAAACGGCGAGTATATTACGGAGGGTTATTGGACTCGGTGACAGATCCGAGCCAGCCGATATTTTGGCAGCCATGAAGGAAACCAATCCAGCAATGAACACTGTCACCCAGGGGCGAGCCACGCC
>Ga0194053_10001442_pt1 | contig 15181 bp, 6 predicted proteins | sample SepL228m_MetaG_FD_161684 | JGI IMG/M metagenome (GOLD analysis project Ga0194053, IMG submission 161684) | Anoxic zone freshwater microbial communities from boreal shield lake in IISD Experimental Lakes Area, Ontario, Canada - Sep2016-L227-8m | ecosystem: Environmental > Aquatic > Freshwater >... | reverse complement strand
TATCATCTGACCAGATCCAATTGGAAATCGTGATTTTCTCTTTAGCGAATTCTTCAGTACTCTTAAAAACGATAACAAGGCTTCCATCCTCGTTAAGTATTTGACTTATATCGGACGGATTAATCCCCTCTAATTTAAGTCTATCAAAGGATTTACTGTTAGCCTGGAGGTCATTAAAATCATAGATAGTATCATCTCCATCACCTCGCCGATAAATGTAAGTATCGTTTCCTTCATTACCCTCGAGATAGTCGCTCCCACTTCCTCCATTTAGAATATCATCACCATTACCAGCATGAATCTGGTCATTACCAGCTAGACCATAAATCTTATCGGAACTAGAAGTACCATATAAATAATCACCGTCTTCTGTGCCGATAATTACAGCCTTTTCTTCCAGCTCAGTAGTTGTCCATTTCGTGCCATTAGCAAATTCAACGCTTTCCAGTTTGTAGTTATAGTTATTGTCAGAGTTGAACCAGTTAGCTATAGTGATTCTCTCTTCAGGAAATATATCTGTGGCTTTAAAAATTATTATAAGATTTCCGTTCTCCTTAAGTATCTGGCTTATATCTGAGGAATTGATTCCATCTAACTTAAGTTTATCAAAAGATTTATCATTAGTTTTGAGTCCATTCAGGTCATAGATTGTATCATTCTCATCGCCACGACAATAAATGTAGGTGTCACTCCCTTCGCTGCCCTCGAGATAGTCATTTCCAGCCCCTCCAGCCAAGGTATCATCACCGCCACCGCTAAAAATCTGGTCATTGCCAGCAAAACCATAAATCTTGTCACCAACAGAAGTTCCATCTATCCAATCATCGTCATCCGTGCCAATAATTACAGCTTTTTCTTCCAATTCAGCAGTTGTCCATTTCGTGCCATTAGCAAATTCAATACTCTCCAGTTTGTAGTCATAGTTATTGTCAGAATTGAACCAGTTAGCTATAGTAATTTTTTCTTCAGGAAAAATATCGGTAGCTTTAAGGATTATTATCAGATTTGAGTTTTCGCTTAATATATTACTTATATCGGACGGGATGATTCCATCTAATTTAAGCTTATCAAATGACTTACCTATCTGGAGATTATTTCCATCATGGATTATGTCATTTCCTCCGCCTCGAGCATAAAAATAAGTGTCATTACCTTCTTCTCCACCATCTAGATAATCGTTGCTATCGGAACCGTGAATCCATTCCAATGTTTCTTCAATTTTAGGGATATCCCATTTTGTCCCATCAGCAAACTCAAATTCTTCAATTTTGGTATTATACCTACTGTCAACTGAGTCGCTGTAAAACCACCAACTAAAAGTTAATCTATCTCCTGAATTTCCGTCAGAATCTTTAAGAATAAGGATCAGGTCATCATAATTCCTGATCGACTTATAGATATCATCAGGGTTAATATCTTCGAATTTAACTTTATCGTAGGCTATCTCCCCTGATGTACTTATATTAGAATCATAAATAGTATCATTCCCATCTCCCTTGCGATAGACATATGTATCGGCACCTTGAAAACCCATAAGATAATCATCGCCTTTGCCACCATCCATCAGATTCTGGCCTTCCCCTGCTATAATAGTATCATTGCCATCTCCGCCATAAATCTGATCATCACCAGAGTTTGCATGTATAGAATCATTACCCTTTCCTGCATAAATAATATCATTATAAGATGTTCCTTCTATTCTATCATTACCATCACTACCCATGATGACAAGCTTGCTCTGTATATCATCGATGTCCCATTTAGTACCGTCTGCAAACTCAATTCCCTCAACCTTCGAATTATATCTACCATCTACAAGGTCACTATAGAACCAGTTCCTGAAGGTAATCTTATCTCCGGCATTACCATTCTCATCTTTGAGGTTAAGAATGAAATCATTTTCAACTTTAACTGTATTGTAAATATCAGAAGCGTTGATGTCTTCAAACTTAAGTTTATCAAATTCCGAATCTGCCGTAGTATTTAAATGCAAGTCTTCTATTGTTTCATTGCCATCACCTCTATGATAAATATAAGTATCATTCCCTTCTCCGCCGTTGAGGTAATCATCTCCGTTCCCACCTTCTAAGACATCTGATCCATCTTTCCCATACAATGCATCCGCGTTTGCTGTACCAATAATATTATCGTCAAGGTTTGTTCCATAAATAGTATTAATAGTTTCTTTTAAATCAGCAGGTGTCCATCTAGTTCCGTCAGAAAATTCTATTTCCTCTATTCTTTGGTCAATCTGTCCATCACCAACATCTAACCAGTTTTTAAACCTTATACTATCACTTGGGAAATAATCAGTAGTTTTAAATTTTATTATCAGATCCGAATTTTCCCGAAAGATTTCTTCTATGTCTGTCGGATTGATTCCTTCAAGTTTGAGTTTGTCATAGGATATGGGATTATTCTGCCTATCGTTGTAATCAATTATTGTATCATTTCCGTCTCCTCGGCGATAGATATAAGTATCACTGCCCTCTCCTCCGTTGAGAATATCGTTTCCAGCCTCTCCTGAGAGAATATCATCTCCATTTCCCGCTTCTACAAGGTCATTCCCTTTCCCTGCAGAAATAGCATCATCTCCGTCTAATGAATAAATCTTATCACTGCTATCTGTTCCGGTCATAAGATCATTTCCGCTGCTGCCATAAACTTTTTCTGATTCGATTAAGGCCGAGTCCCACACTGTTCCATCTGCAAATTCTATTTCTTCGATCTTATTGTTTATATCATAGCCGTATTTATCACGAGATATAAACCAATCTTTGATTCTTACGCTTCCACTGGGAATAGATTCCGTAGCTTTAATCTGTATTACCAGATCAGAAGCATCTTTAACTATATTCTCTACATCCGACGACAAAATGTCTTCAAACTTAAGTCTATCGTAACTCCATTCCTGACTGGAGCTGTATTTAATGTTTTGGTCTATGATTATGTCACTTCCATCACCGCGACGGTAAATATAAGTATCATTGCCATCGCCTCCGTTAAGAGTATCGTTACCCTTGCCTCCATCAAATAAATCATTTCCTTCCCTTCCTCTGATAATATCGCCGCCGTCCCCACCTATCAGAACATCGTTACCATTCCCGCCTGATATTGTATCATTCCCCTCTCCACCATCAAGGATATTGGTGCTTCCCATGTCGCCTAGATCCCATCCTTCTTCTATCCCATCTAAGTAATCATCTCCTTTTCCACCATAAATGGTATCACTTCCTTCTCCACCTTGAAGACTGTCATTACCGTCGCCTCCATACAGAAGATCGTTGCCATTATTCCCGTAAATTTGATCATCACCAGCGCCTCCGGTTAGTGTATCGTCGCCATCTTCTCCATAGAGCACATCTTTACCACTCTCCCCAGAAATTATGTCTTTACCAATACCGCCAAAAACTGTGTCATCGCCACCACCACTAAATATTGTGTCATCACCAGCGCCTGCATGAATTATATCGCTTTTGGCAGTCCCGTTAATAATGTCATTAGAAGAAGTCCCGTATATTTTAGGAATTTGATCCACTAAATGGCGATAATCCCATTTCGTGCCGTCAGCAAATTCGACTTCTCCAATTGTGCAGTCGTAGTATCCTTTAATTGTAGAATCATCTCCAGCGTAATAGCGAAAGCAGTTCTTTAATCGAATACTATCAGAGGATGATTCTAAGGACTTGAAACTTATTACAAGATCTGTTCCTTCCCTTTGGACTTCTGCTATATCATCAGTTTCAAGTCCAATTAGCTTAAGTTTCCCATTCCTATTCTCTTCCATTGTCCATACATAATTATAGTCAACAATTGTATCATTCCCGTCGCTTTTCGTATAGACATAAGTATCGTTCCCTTCTCCACCTTCTAGATAATCATCTCCTTTTCCTCCATAAAGGGTATCATCATTCTTTCCTCCATAGAGCTGATCATTTCCATCGCCCGCAAAAATTGTATCATTCCCCACCTCTCCTTTGACTATATCATCACCTTTGCCTGAAAAGATTGTATCATCTCCTGATCCGGCAAGAATTTCATCATTTCCATCTAAGCTAAAAATATCGTCATTAAGTGCAGTTCCAGTCAAATGATCATCATCTTTGGTTCCTAACATCATTCCAGGAATCAAGCTCTTTAAGCCTTCTGTATAGTCGGTATCTCCTTTACTGGCAAAATAATCTACAAATTTTCCTGCTTCTTCAGGAGCAAATGCTTTTAATGTATTGACTAACGCATAAAATTTGACCTTAAACTCGGGGGGCGGATTTAGGGGATTGGGACTGGTCGGCTGTTTCTGATAATTGAGGATAAAACCAGCAATCTCTTCATTGATCCTCACTGTCCCATCGTTTTGCCTCTCAACTGCGCCCAACATCACATACTCTTTTAAGTAGGACTCGATGATAAAGTTGTTGTATAATTTTTGAGATAAATCGTCATATACCTGGTTAAGTTGGGCCCCGGCGGCAGTATTTGGATTTGAACTTCTTTCCGCTGTTTCTACAACACCGTATCCTTCAAACTCTTCCGCAAACATCTTTTCCAGAACAGCAAGCTGTCTGGCATCAATATTTCCTCCGCGGCTGTCAGCTGCGATCGTGTCAACTCCCGCCCATCTGAAAAGTATAGCCTCAAACTTTTCTGAAAGCTCTGAAGCTATATTCGAGAAATTCGTGCCATTCGTGGTTACAAACTCTTCCACCATTGTCTTAAGCGAAGAATCCAAAGCCATTGAATGATACAGGTCTGTGACCTGTCCGAAACCTCGCATATATGGCAGTGATTTAATCTCGTCTGAAACATTCGAAAAATCATTATTCTGCGTATCAATCGTATCTCTGTTGAAGAGAAATTCCGAAGTCACCCCTTTCGAACCGTCAGTAAACTCAAAACCCGATGTCCTCGTCTGGATGTTCCCTTTCCCGTCGTCAGCATTAACAGTCAGATAATCCAGATGAATCTTTTTGATCCTTTCCTCTTCCAGCGTCTCCAGTTCGTTCGCTTCCGATATCCCGTTCTGGTTATAATCTCGCCAGACTCTTAAATTGCTGAAATTCTCATCATTCTTGTCTATGACACCGTCTGCATTTGTGTCCTGTTCTGCCAGAGCCTCAAAACCCGTAGAAGCCTTTTGTCCTGTCTTTAGGATAGTAGCATCTCCGAACAATTCTCTACCCGAATCAATAGTGCCATTGCCATTTCTGTCCATGACTATAAAGCCATCATCTGGAACTACCCAGCTTGTCTTCTCCTTAAGCCTATCTCCATCAAGGTCGAAATATACTCCATTATCAGTACCGGTTGTCTCTATCCCGTCTCCATCTAAATCCACAGTGATCGGGTCTCTTCTCACTGGCACGGAAGATGTTTTGCTCTGTGCAAAACCGTTATGCGCTGCCATTATCGCATCAAGTGCCCCTATGGAAAGGCTGGAAGAGTACGGACCGTCTAATTTTCCCTCTAATTGGTTTCTAACTTTTTCAAAAACAGCTGGGTCATTAAGACTGTCTTTTCCATTTTTCTTTAAATAATCGAGAATTTTAGCTGCTATTATGGGGCTTTGTATTCCATCTAATACTTTGATTCCTGCGATTTTTGCAAGCTCATTAGTCATTGTTACGCAATTATTGGCATTGCCTTCAGGGAGAAGTTGATAGTCACTATGTTCCAATGCTTTTGCTTTATTTGGAATTTTTGTATCATAATCTTCCTTTGTTATGTCAAAGGTCTGTTTTGTACTGGCATCTCTTCTAGCTTGGGTTTCTCCTGCATCTTTAAAACGCCCCTCGCTTGCTCCGGGTGCAATAGCTTCATAATCACTTTCTGCTTCAAACGAATAAACTTTTGTATTTGTTCCATCAGATATTTCCATCCATGTATGAATGAATCTACCATTAGTACCATCAGTAATATTAGCGGTACTATCACTATAAATTGTTGCTGTGTACTTGGGTTCCATAGCTTATTCTCCTCTTTCATTTGTTATTTTATTCACTATCCAACAAGTTCCTATTGTACTTAAGAAGCAGAGAGTAAATGACCAACACATTGGGACAATGGCTTGTTTAGCATGATGTAATATTTCTTTGTATGTACACGGAGAAGGAAGTACCATAGTTATAAAATAATTGATAAAAAAAATTATTATTATTTGGAGAAAAAAGTTCCAGCTAGTGTTTACCCATATCGCCCTAGTTGGAAATGGATGTAAATGCTTTTTTGATAAAATAACGAGAATTGTAGCCAAAACATTAGATAAAAAATAAAGAACAAGCAAAATAATACCAAATATTTTATTCCCTGGGTACCATCCCCAGCGATACAAATAGAAACCTAGAATCCAGAAAACCACCACAACCATAAGTGGAAATAAAGATTGCAAAAAAGCTAAAGTAATTGTCGAATCCATTGGTTGAGTTATCTCTATGTTTATTCCTATTCTTTTAACTTTGGAGAGTATCCAATAGAAACCTATTGATAAGATGAATCCAATCAATAGAGATAAAATGAGATTTAAAACTCCCCAAATATTTGGTCCACCAAAGCAGAAAGTTAGTAAATATATTAATAGCATTTGGATGGCAAAACTAATTATTATGCTTCTCAATGCTTCTTTTTGAATAAACCAGTACCATTTTGACCTGAAAACAAATAAGAAAGTTATAGTTATGGCTAGCATATTAGCAATCAAATAGCTTATGCTGCCAATGATAAGCAAATTTATTTCTAAATTGCTAGAAATATTAAACTTAAGAAAATTTAGCACGGCTAAGATTATAAAAAACAAAAACAATTGTGTTATAGTTAATCCTAGCGTGGAGACATAATACTTTTCTTTTTCCATAATATTTTTTCCTTTCTTTTTGTTAGTTTAAGCTGCAGCGGCATTTGTGTTTGAACTTCTTTCCGCTGTTCCTACCGCTCCAAAGCCTTCAAAACCTTCTGCAAAGAACTTTTCCAAGACGGCAAACCGTCTGGCGTCTATATTTCCTCCGCGGCTAGTAGAATCTATCGTATCAGATCCCGCCCATCTGAATACTATCTCTTCAAACTTATTTTTGAGTGTTGTGCCAATATTGTTATAATTAAGGCTGTTTGCCTGTTGATCTGCATATCCGGCAAACTCTTCCACCATCGTTTTAAGGACAGAATCTTGTTCCATAGCGTGATACAGGTCTGTGACTTCTCCAAACCCACGCATGTAGGGCAATGATTTGATTTCAGCTGAAACATCTGAGAAGTCGTTGTTCTGAGTGTCGATGACATTTCTGTCAAAGAGGAATTCTCCGGTTAATCCCATTGAGCCGTCAGTAAACTCAAAACCAGATGTCCTGGTCTGGATATTGCCTTTCCCATCATCGGCATTAACAGTCAGATAGTCGAGATGAATCTTCTCTATTCTCTCTTCTTCAAGCGTTTCCAGTTCGTTCGCTTCCGATATCCCGTTCTGGTTATAATCGCGCCAGACTCTCAGATTGCTAAAGTTCTCATCATTCTTGTCTATAACTCCATCAGCATTTGTGTCCTGTTCTGCCAATGCCTCAAAACCTGTAGAAGCTTTCCGCCCAGTCTTCAGAATAGTAGCATCTCCAAACAACTCTCTGCCGTTATCTATTGTCCCGTTGGCATTTCTATCCATAACAATGAAGCCGTCATCTGATTTGATCCATGAAGTCTTCTCTATTGTTCCGTTCCCGTCAAGATCGAAATATGCCTTGCTCTCATCCTTGCCTATTGTCTCTATCCCGTCATTGTCCAAATCTACAGTAATCGGATCCCTGCGCGGCTGTTCAACAAATGCCCCTTGAGCGCTTCCAAAACCATTATAAAAAGCCTCAAATGCATCAAGCGTCATATCTTCCAAATATGAAGCAGGGTCAGTAAGAAATAATGGATCATTAAGATCATGATCATATCCGGGCGCCCATACTTCCTCACCATTAGCATCTTTTGGAAGCTGGAATGGCAAGTTTGTAGCTTTCGCCATAGTATATGCGCCAGAATTAGAATTCTTATAAAGAGCATTGTAATCATAATTAGCATCTTCTATTTTATGAGCTTCGTCTGTTAATTTCTCAAATGAATTATTGATATCCTCATCAGAACCAGTAGCGACAACTACGGATGGATCGTTATTTCTTTCGTAATTATTAGTATTAAAAATAAGTGTTCCATTATCAGTATCACCTGTTGCTGCTTCTACTAAAGCACCAGATGCGGTGGTTGTTGTCTTAGAAGGCAAACCATCTATTCTCGTTTGTTTTCCATTACTATCCGTTTTAACATAATATAAGTGATAGTATTCTCCCTTTCCCGGGATTTCTCCTAATCTTTTAGCTTTCAATTCTATTCTTGCTTCGTTACTCATTTCATTTCTCCTGATTTTCTGTTCTAGGGTAGCAAATTTCGGTATCTTTATATCATGGCTATAAGGCTAGAATCATCATACGACAGCTGTAGGCTAATATTTTGCCGTTGTTATCTATGAATATTTCTATAATGTTGTGTATTTCCTGCACAAAAATGGCTTTATCATTTTTCTCTACATAAATATAAACGACTAGACTTGGTGATGAATATTTACACTCAGCCCCTGCTTTCTGAATGGCATCTATCATATTCTGAGAGCTTGATCCAAAAGGAAACAGCTTATGCAGAGCTAATGTAAGCTCTTCTTCAGATCTATAATCTTCAAACTTGAATTCTTCCTTGCTATCACAAGAAGACGCTGTATTCTGGTTAATATCTTGTTTTATATTAAACATAGAGCAGTAGATAGAGTATTTTTTGCCATCTGTCACAATATCCACATATACTTGAGATTTAGAACTACCTTCACCCATGGCATAGCTACACCGAGTTGAGTTTGGAGATAAGTATTCGCATTTAGCTCCTGCTTTTTGCAGTATATTGATTAGGGATTCAGCATTCTGTTTGAATGAAAGGCGATATAAGACCCAATTAAGTTTTCTCTGTGATTTATAATCTTCAAACCGAAATTTATCTTTAGTTTCTTTGCTATGAGTTATTTCTATTCTAGAATCGCTACTTTGATTGTTATCAACTAAGCTATGGGCAACAGTATCTGCATTGAGTTGAGAGTAATTTTCCGATACTCCTACTAATAGAAAGATAACGATTGCTAATACTATTACAGGAAAAGACCTCCATTTATCTCTTATAAAAAGTCTCGTAAAACTCCGGCATTGTTTTTTGCTAATTTCAAACATAATGTTCTCTCTTAATTTGTTATGGTTAAGCTGCCTCGAACTTGGCATTCAGGATGCCGTTGATAGTTGACGGTTGATTGTTGTTAGCCTCTGTGTTCTTTGTGCCCTCTGTGGTAAGAGTATTTCCGAAATTAACAAACTCTTCTACCATTTGCTTGAGGGCAGCATCGTTCGCCATTGCATGATGCAGGTCGGTAACTAATCCGAAACCGCGCAGATATGGCAGAGCTTTAACCTCGTCTGAGACATTGGAGAAGTCACTATTCTCTGTGTCGATATTATTGGTACTAAAAAGATATTCGGCTGTTGTTCCGATATTTCCATCTGTAAACTCAAAAGAGGCGATTCTTGTCTGGATGTTCTCCTGTTCGTCTTCTCCTGCACCTGTCTTGTAGTCTAGATTGATTTTTGATATCCCTGCATCAGTCAGGCTGTAGAGTTCATCATATTGAGATACTCCGTCCTGGTTATGATCTTGCCAGACTTGTAGTTTGTCAAAGTCAGTATCTTCCTTGGTTATGTATCCATCTTTATTTGTATCAAGTTCATCCAGTGCTTGGTATCCTGTAGCGGCGATGCTGCCGTCTTTTAATGGTGTCTGATCTCCAAAGAGTTCGCCACCATTGTCTATCGTGCCGTTATCGTCTCTATCCATGACAAGCAGACCATCATCTGCAGCTATCCAGCCTGTCTTTTCTTTGATACCGTCTTTGTTCAGGTCGAAGTTGACGCCTTCCTTGAAGGAAACTGTCTCCACTCCATCCCAGTCCAGATCAACAGCTATAGGGTCTTTGCGGCCGTAAGCCATGTTGCCGTTGAGTTCATTAAGTCGTTTATTAGCGCTCAGTACGGCATTTAATGCGGCAGGAGAAAGATTTGGAGGGAGAGGAACATCGCCCTCATTCAGACTAGCAAGAAAATCACCGAAACCTGTGAACCAAGATGCATCAAATGAGCCTTCATCCATTCTAGGCTGATTTTGATTAAACCAATCCAGCCAAGAATTATAATCAGAATTAGTTCTGTTTGTGCTGTCCTTAAAATAATCATTCCAGTTCTCCTCATTGTTTCTCAGCTCATTTGCTATTTTAATTCTCCCTGCCGCTGCTTGAGGAGAAATGCAACCATCAAGAATATGGATATTTCCTTCCCTTAATATTTCTCTTGATACAGTTATGCAGTTATGATTATAATAATTTTTTTCATCTGCTCCTCCTTCTCCACCTAAAGAGTAAGCAGACGGATCCTTTGAATGTTTTACAAATTCATCTCCCTTGGCTGTCATACGATTGTACTGATCTTCTGAGTCAAGGTTTATTTCAAAAGAATCACATACGCTCTTCCTTGTGTCAGATATGTAATCTGAATCTATTTCATCATATATGCCTGGCGCACTGATGAATGTTCCCTGTTTTTTATCTGGCGACAGTGAATATACCTTCGTAATATTTCCGTCTATTTTAAATTCGACCCACCCATGAACCTTTCCTTGTCCATCTAAAAGTCTACTATCGCAGTAGAATGTTGCTTTATATTCTGCCATGATTATTCCTCCCTATCTATTTTTTATATTTGATTTGCTGTTTCTTAATAAAAAATAATTAATATCTTGCCACTCTTTAATATCTCGCATGTTTTCATATGTTATTCTTATTTCGTCTGTTGGATAATATCCATAACAAGCGAGTGGTTCATGATTCTCCTTGCGAAAATTCTCTATAGACTTTCCTTTAAAAAACCTCTTAGGGTAAAAAGTGATATATATTGCGTAGTAGTTAATATTTTCTGAGCTTAGTTTTTCTATGAGGGCAAATACGGACTTATAAACTTGCTCAGTTGTCTCATCGGTTAGGTCAAAAGCAAAGTCTATAAAACATATGAACTCCAGTCTGCCCGAATATTTCTTAATCATTTCAGATAGAGAGATTGGATGAATAGAGAATACTTCTTCCCATGCAGCTCTATCGATTTCAAGTTTTCCTGAGTTTATATTCACTGGAACAATCTCGATACCTCTAGGCTTTAAATAGTAATCTTCTGATATCTTGTCTAAATATGGCTTTGTCAGCAAATAGCATTCCTTATAGTATATAACCGATTTGTAATAATCGATGAAACCACTATCAAAGGCATTCATAACTACAAGGAATGTTGTATCTGTTTCAGTATCAGGATAAAAATAAAGAACATAATCAAGTTCCCAAAGATTACATCTGGCTTTATCCTTAGAGAAGTCTTGATGGTATTTGTCTTTAAGGTATTCTTTAGCTTGCTCTACATATAAATCGGTTTTGAGAGGTATTGAGCTTACATAGTAAACTGCAAAGAGTATTAGTATAAAAATCAGTTTCCATGAAAGCGTATGGTCAAAGTTCCATTTGATCAGGTCAGTTCTTCCCGTCTTCTTTTGGATGTTTAATAATGAGATATTGTAGCTATAAGCAAAGAAGCAGTAATTACCAAGAAGAATAATTACCGCACTGAAAGTAAAGTAATAATTTATATTTGTATAGAATATCTCAAAAATACTCAGATTGGAAAGCAGTACCGGAATGATCTTTATAATCCTTGAGTTTCTTTGAACTTGCCATCCAAGAACAGCTCCGCTAATCAGATAAAAGACTGGAACAAAAAAGAACAAATAGAATAGAAACCCCATACTGCCAGTAAATAATGGTATAAGCCTTGACAATAAAACCATAATTACTGTTACAATAGCAACAGAATAAATATCTCTTTTTGAAAATCTCTTTTTTATTTCTTCTTTCATATATTCACCTTTTATAAGTATTTTAAACCTTTTATAAACTTAAAAATATTTCCTACGCTTCCTGCTGTTTATACAGGTAATGGTAAAGACCATTAGTTTTGAGGAGTTCTTCCTGAGAACCGTATTCTACGAGAACGCCTCTGTCGAGTGCTATTATTTTGTCAGCGCTTCTTAATGTCGAAAGTCTGTGGGCTATTATAATTACCGTTCTAGCTTTGCATATTTCTTTCAGATTATTCTGAATTATCCGTTCCGACTCATAATCAAGAGCGGAAGTGGCTTCGTCGAAAATCAGTATCCTCGGATTAGTAATAAGAGCTCTTGCTATAGCTACTCTTTGCCTCTGCCCTCCGGAAAGCGAGGTTCCTCTTTCGCCGACAGGAGTGTTATAACTGTCAGGGAAATCAACTATGAAGTCATGCGCTCCGGCAGTTTTGGCGCAGTTGACTATTTCTTCCATTGAAGCATTGGGAGCATGAATGCAGATATTATCTCTTATGGAACCATTAAAAAGAAAATTCTCCTGGAGGACTACGCCTATTTGTCGCCTGAGCCAGGCAGGGTCAGCAAGAGATATATCTACTCCATCTATAAGAATCTTCCCTGTTTCAGGTATATAGAGGCGCTGAAGCAGTTTGGAGAGAGTACTCTTCCCTGAACCGCTTCTGCCTACAATGCCGACTGTTATCCCGGGCGGGATTTCAAATGACATATCCCTGATAACTTCAGGCATGTTCGGCTGGTATCTGAAACGGACTCCCTCAATCTTGATATGACCTTTTATACTGGGAAGTTGCGCCTTGCTAGGGTCTATTGATGGCTCTCCCTTAGTCTTGAAGATATCTCCAAGCTTGTTTATCGAAACTCCTACCTGCTGAAAGTTCTGCCACATCTGAACTATCCTGAGAACCGGCCCGCTGACTCTGCCTGACAGCATCCTGAAGGCTATAAGTTCACCAATAGTTATCTGTCCAGATATAACGAACCTCGCGCCCAACCAGAGTATAACGAGGTCTGTTACTCTCTCAATAAGCTGAGCTGCCGACCCTGCCATTCCTGAAAGAACCGAGAGTTTAAAACTGGATTTAACATATTTAGCCAGGAGTTCTTCCCATTTCTTCTGAACTAATGGTTCAAGTGCAAAAGATTTTATTGTCTGGACTCCGGTAACAGTTTCTACCAGATATGAATTGCTTTCTGACCCGAATTGGAATTTTTCATCCAGCCTGGATTTATACAAAGGATTTACAACAATCGAAAGAATCAGGAAAAGTGGCAGAAAACCAATAAAAATCCAGCTCAGAGATGAACTGTAGAAGAACATAACAATCAGATATACTACGACAAACATAACATCCAATACTGATGTCAGAGGAGCACCTGTAAGAAACTCTCTTATTTGCTCTACCTGCCTGACTCTTGTAATTGTATCACCTACCCGTCTGACTTCAAAATATCTAAGAGGAAGACTAAAAAGGTGTTTGAAAATCTTTGCTCCAAGAGTAACATCTATTTTGTTTGTGGTATTGGTGAAAATGTAAGTCCTTGCCATATTAAGCATAGACTCAAATATTATTAGAATGATCAAACCTATAGCAAGACCATCAAGTGTAGTAAGCCCCTTATGAACCAGTACCTTGTCAATTATCACCTGCATGACAATCGGAGTTCCAAGGCCGATTATCTGCATACTCAAAGAAGCTAAGAGCACTTCTCCGAGAGATTTTCTGTACTTCCATATTGCAGGAATAAACCACTTCAGGTCAAATACCTGGTCAACAAACTGAAATCCCTTGGGGGATAAAAGAATTACTTCACCACTCCATGTTTTTAATAAATCATCTTTGCTTAATACTTCCGGAGCCTGCTTAATAGGATTAAGGATAAGAAAAGATCCTTTTGCCAAATCCTTCTGCGCTCCTATTATGTAATTGCCTTCTACGGTTTTGAGTATCAGAGGGAAATTGAGCTTTGTCAGCGTTTCATATGTAACTTTTGAGGATTTGGCTTTCAGTCCCAGTGATTTGGCCATCCTGAGGATTTCCGTAACAGATGCGCCCTTGTCGCTTATTGCAAAAGCATGTTTCAGCTGTGCAGAGTCAGCATGAAACGAATGGTACTTCGCCAACAATATAAGACACTCTAATCCACTATCCACCACAATATTACCGCACTCAGTTAATTATTATTCTCTCAAGGCCTGTTTATTTTTTACATACAGAAAAGAAATAATTTTAGATAAAAACCTGATATAAAATTCAAAACTTGACATCCATATCTTTTTTATTTGCGCCTATGTCAAGTTTAAGAAAGTTAAGAGATATATTGAAATACAAGGAGCTGGAATATAAGCTATCGCATATCTCATTAATATTAAGTAACATATCAATTCAGACTACTTCTGAGCTTTCCTCAGCTGAAATACATCATCGCTTGGAACTCGTGGAATAATTATTTTCACAAAATGCGTAGTGTTTCGCCTGAACTTAAAGTCCAAGTTACTACTATCGTAATGATGAGCCAAGACATGTCCTGCAGCACCTATTTTATAATCTTTGAAATAAAAAATATTTCTTCCTACAGGTGTTGCTGAGATACTCATCCACAATCCCTTATCATATCCTTCTGGAATTTTCTTATAGAAATTGTCGTAGAGGTCTGTACGGTCAACATATAAGCATCTATATGAAGGATTTTGCTTATTGGTATGTACATGATGAAGCACATCTTTATGGAAATATTCCATAGGTTCATCACTCTTTAGTTCAGTAGGTCCAGAAAATTCAAGAAAATAATCATTAACATCTTCGCCGTGATCATCTACTACATGGACATTTACTTGCATGAATTGATGGTATGCGTTCCTGTTTTTTGTGTCTTTATCACTTGATAGAAGAGCTGTTTTTTCTGACAATTCCTTCCAATCCACAGCCAAAGTCCGATATTGCTGCCAATTATCGCACATAAGAGCCTCTATAACCATATTTCCCACTTTATCATTCACAATAGCTGGATTTACAATTGTCGAGTGATCATAATCAGGAAGGACAGCGAATGGAACTTCCCATTCAGCTATAGCGTTATTCCATATATTTATACTGGGCGTATTTTCGTTCTTAGAAAAATTGAGCTCTACACCAAGAACATTCATATTTGCTGCTGCGACTCTAACAGTACC
>Ga0194053_10001439_pt1 | contig 15210 bp, 10 predicted proteins | sample SepL228m_MetaG_FD_161684 | JGI IMG/M metagenome (GOLD analysis project Ga0194053, IMG submission 161684) | Anoxic zone freshwater microbial communities from boreal shield lake in IISD Experimental Lakes Area, Ontario, Canada - Sep2016-L227-8m | ecosystem: Environmental > Aquatic > Freshwater >... | reverse complement strand
GAATTACCATATCCGACGCAATCACAAGGCATACCGGTTTCACCGCAGACGCAGAATGAAAGAGCTCAAAAAGTGGAAATCACTCTAAATGACGCTGTAGTGCTAGTTGGCATCCTCGTTTTCGCTCTTTGGCAATCAGCAAGGGCAGCCCGAGGCTGGCGCCATCGATGTTCACCTCGCGGCTTCCGAACTCAATCAACAACTCGATTGCCAGCTCGCAATGGGCATCTTTCTCGAGGGAGGCAACGGCAGAGCTCCATTTTCGAAGGGCCGTGCCGGTTCTATCGCGGACTTTTGCGGATTCGGGTTCGAGAGCCCGAAACTGGAATGGGACCAGCACGGCACCCTCGCCATGTCCGACCAACAGGGGAAAGAACCCGTCTGCCAGAAGACAGTCGCGCGCGCGTTGCGAGAAGAACCTCCAGATGCGATTCTCCATTTCCTGACTGGAATGGGCGAGAGGTTCAAAAGCTTCCAATAGACTTTCCTGCTCGAACAGCGCTCGACGTTGGAGGGCGAGTTTATCGCATTCGTCATTGAGCACGGCGGGAATTTTCGAGCGCGCAATTTCGGTGATTTCCGCCGGAGACCGGTCTGCGTAGAGCCAGCGGCGGAAGAGCACCTCGCCTAAAATCACTGCGGCCCTTGGTGTAAAAAGGGGCAGGCGGTTTGCCAGGAGAGCAAGCTGGCCATCGGATAAAACAGCTACTGATCCCGGGGCGGCTTCGAGCTTGTCCAGCAAGCGGCTGAAACCGGAGAGTTCGCCAGCGTTCATCGCCGGGCTTTTGTCTTCACTTTCAGAAGCTTGCCTTCCTTGGTGACGAGGCGAAATCCTCCAGCGATCTGGCCGCTATAAAGAAGGCACTGGGCGTCTAGAATGACGCCGAGTTGAGCGCCCTCTTTGCTGAGAAACCTGGCTCCGTTGAGTTGCGAGGCGGGCTCACCCTTCTTGTCCAATACCCAGATTGAAATTGTTTTGTCATCCCCCTCGATGGTGAACCGCAGTTGCACTGGTGGGGAGACAATCTGGAGCAGGCTGAGCTTCCGGGCAGGCATCTTGCCCGCAGCAGCGAGCGCTAACTGCTCTTCCTCCGGTTTCCTGGCAAGTCCGCGCAGAACAATGATTCCAGTTGCTTCAGACGTTTCCGTGGTCTGCAATCGCGCTACCCATTCAATGGCCCTCGTCTTCAAAGGCTCGAGAAAACCCGCCTCCTGCTGCTGATACTCGACCCTCGGGTCTTCATTCCGAAAGATCGGTGGTCCGACCCTTTCGTGCAGTGAGGAGGGCAATATTTTTCCGGCGAGAGCGTGATGGAAAACAGACCAGGAGTCATCCATCTCTTCCCGGCTCATGTGCTCGACCAACCAACTCCGCTGCAGCACTTCCACGGGGACCGGATGGGCGTTCCAGAGGCATAAAACCCGCAGGGCAGCCGCCGCACGACCGGTGAGCAGTTCTCCAGGGGTTGCGGGCGCCGAAAAGCGTCCGTAGGGCGAGATCAGCCACAGCCCCTGTTCCCACTCAGCAAGAACGGCGGCGTAAAGCGGACGAGGGCACTCGGGCAGCAGCAAGCTTGAAATCAGGCGGATTTCTCCCACGTTCAGTGTCGCGTTATCAAACGGTGCGATTCTGGAGGCAATCTCAGCGACTGGCCCTGGTGTGGTCGGTCGTTTGGCCTCGAACCCAAAGTGAACGCCAGAAAGGCGGCGATCCAGGTTCCATGCCCCCAGCCAGTCAGCCAGTCGCCTTTTCTGCGAAGCCGAGGGCGGAGTCCATTGCAACGACTGCAGCGTTTTCATCGGAATCAATTTTCCAATACTGAGAAGAGTCGGGAGCACGTTTTTTCCGTGCGCAATTTATCCCGGCAGAAGTCACCGATTTTCTGGAACACTAGCTGAGCCAAGGCCTCGAGTGTTTCCGGATCGTCCTCGGGGAATCTCTTATCCAAATCCCGTCGGATGTCCTCTTCCAGTTGTTTGACAATCTTGTAAAGCTTCGTTTTTCTGCATTTGGCAGCCTTTTCGACTGTCGGAAGGGCTAATGAGATGTCGAGCACAGTGGCGAGCACAGCAACGCGAGCTTCCAGGGCCATCGCATCAAATCGGCTGCGGGCGAGGGTTTTGGCCAGTTCCTTTAGTTCGAAGAATTGAGCCTCGACGGACGGAGTTAACCAGTAGGCGAGAGTTTCCTCGATTGTTGCGCATCCTTTTTCACCCAGGATCAAGGGAGCGTCCTTGGATACGAAGATGTGCTTCTGAGACCGCTGCCACGGTCTGCCCTCCTGGGTGCAAAAATCACGCACGGCTGTGCGCATGCAGCAGCACACCAGTTTTTCCAGCACCAGCGCGATGTCATCCGTGCCCGATGCCGCCTTTTCGAAAAGCCAGTCCTTCCAGCGTTTTCCAGTTTTATTCGAGCTGGCGTGCATATATGTCTCGAACACCTGCCATTTCTCGCGGCTGCCATGGTTTTCTGTCGAACCCTGCTTCCATAGCCCTGGCACCAGTCTGAGGTCTGGATCTATCGCCTTGAACAGATTCGTGAGGACTGGCATGCCGAAAGCCGCGAGTTGGTCCTGGGCTGGCGCACCGCACAATTGCAGGGCACACAGGGACTTCCACTCCAGCCATGAGGACAGCTCGGTCTTGGTCTCGCCTGGCGGGCTCATAACAAGCGGCGACCGAGTGCCCATGCCTTAAGCTGCTTCAACCCCCCGGTTTCAAGGCAAGGCTTCCATGCATTGATATGAATACACAGGGTTCCGAGCGAAACATCAAGGCAACCGGCCAACAGAATTTCGACCCGGCGCATCTGCAATTCGGAAAAAGACATCATTGCGCAACCTTCTACACGACTGGGCTTGATGGTATCGAGATGGCCTTTCCGAAGGCAAGTCCAAAGCGCTGTCCAGGGCGGATTCAAGAACCTGCAAAATCGTAGCCGCCGACGGCAGTCGGCGCACTTTTCTTCGATTATCGGAGTGTTAGCGCCGACTGCCGTCGGCGGCTACGATTTCTTGAAACCACCCTGAGCGCTGTTCGTCTCCATCAATTTCGGGTTTTAAAAGAATGCTGCGGAAAAACCGGACAACCGAGGCTACTTGTTTTCAATGAAGACAGACCAATCAAAGTTCGTTAGCCGGAGCCAGCCGGAAGAAAGGAAACAGATGAAAAACCTTGTAAAATCTTGTTTGCAGTCAGTTCAACTTGGAACACCCCAGATGTTCAAGGGCGTGGCAATCGTGCCCCTGACAGCTCGTAAAGATGGCACGTGCCAGTACCGCAGCCTTGGCGAGGCGCTGACCCGCTCGGACATCGCCATCACCGAAGTCTCGGAGAGTGGCTCAGTGCCGGAGTTATTAGTCGTCAACCGGGGCGACAGGCCAGTGCTGCTCATTGACGGCGAGGAGCTGGCAGGGGCCAAACAAAACCGGGTTTTAAACACCTCGATTCTCCTCAAAGAGATGTCGGAGACCAGGATTCCCGTCAGTTGCACTGAACAGGGCCGCTGGTCACCCGTTTCCAAAGTGTTTAGCGAGTCCGGCAATGTGATGGCCTACAAGACCCGGTCCCGGAAGACCCGTTCGGTCCATTCCTCGCTTGAATCCTCGGGCAACCACCGATCGGACCAAGGCGAGGTCTGGCGCGGCATCTCCGAACTTCAATCCAAAACCGGCACCCACTCGCCAACCAGCGCCATGAACGACGTTTTCAAAGCCCATGCCCAGGATTTGAAAAGGTGCGATGAAATCTTCAACTCCGTGCCGAACCAGGTCGGCTTTATTGCGTTCATCGGTGGCGTCCCAGCCGGCCTGGACATCGTCTCGCTAAAGGGGATGTACACCAAACTCCACTCGAAGCTCGTCCGGAGCTATGCCTTGGACGGCCTTTTCGACGCCAAAGACCAACCTCTCGATCCAGACTCTGTGGTCCGCCAAGCGAAGACGTTTTTGGATGAAATCGGTTCAACTGACGAACAGGAATTCACCTCGATCGGTTACGGACAAGACCATCGGTTGCGAGGGAAGGGCCTCGGCGGCACTGCGCTGGTCCACAAGAATGAAATCATCCACGCCGCAATCTTCCGTTTCGACAAGCCAGAGCAGCGGGAGTCTCCCCGGCTATAACTCCGCCTATGCAAACCAACAATCGCATTAAATCAATGGAACCGCTTCCGCCGGGGCCAGGGCAAGGGAAGGCGCCGGACAACAGTTCGTCCACCGCCAGGCTGCCGTGCGCCGACGCCGGCCATGCCACCCTCGAGGGGCAGAGCCACTCTGCTGTTGCGCGGCGACTTGTGAGGATGGGGCTTGCTGCGTCCGGTTTCGCCTTCCCGCCGCTTGGGGTTCCTTTGGTTCAACAAGTTCCGTGGTGGCGGCTGTGGCCGCGGAGGGCCCGGACCAACAACTTGGAAGGTCTTGGCGCAGGCGTTTTTCCTGCGGTTGCCAGCGGACTGGTAACTCTGAAGCCAGACGCGCCGGTCGGGCAGGCGGTCTTCACCGCGATGCTGCCCATCCACGACCCAGCGGCGGCACTGGCTCAGTGGACGGAATGGACCGTGGGGTCGGTGCTCGACGAGACATATCCCGGCCCGGGAGTGCTTGCGGAGGTGCTGGAATGGCTGCTCGAGGACCGGACGGAGGGGGAGCGGATCGAGGCGTGGCAGAGAGTCCTGGAGTGCGCTTTCGATCACCAGGCCGGGTTGCGCCACGGCCCGAACGAACATGCTATCTTACTGCTCGAAACCGTCGGGCGCAGCGGAATCCGAGCGTTGGCCAGGATGGTCATGCCTGCCTTGCGGAACAGCGACCAGGAGGTGGTGCTCGCCGCCGTCGCATGCCTGGCCCGGTTGGGTGTGCCGGACGGGGATGTGCCGGCAGAAGTGCTGCTGAACGAGGTCCGACCCGAGTTGGCTGAACACACCCGATGGGGGCTGACCTTCATCGAGAGCGGAGATCCGGACCTTTTGGCCGATTTGCTCAGGCGCAGAGACTGGGGAGAGCGAGTTCAGGCTTTGCGGCTGGCCGAGTCGTTGTTGACTCGCGGGGGGCCGCAAGGGCAATCAAAACAAGCGTTAGGCCGGCTATTTGTGGACGTTCTGCTTGCGCATCTCCAGCAGGAGGACGACTGCGACGTTGTCAGATGCCTGGCTGTGCCCCTGGGCCTGGCGCTGCGGCATGGCGAGGAAGCCCAGTTCGCCAAGGTGCTTGAGGTGGGGGCCAAATTCACTGTACAAGGACGGTTGGAGAGCCTGCTCAACTCGCTTCTTATTGGCGGACTGCCGGCTTCATTTGCACCCCAGGTCGAAGGGTTGCGCACACAGATTGCGAAGATGGATTCCGATGCGGTGCGAGCACTAAACCGGCTGTTGATGTCGCTCGGAGACCCCTCGGGAACGGCCCGCGACTGGCTTGATTCATCCGTGGTCGTCTTTATGCAAATGGGCGTTATCCAACCCCCCGACGCCGCCCGGGCGTGGTTCTACTCGCCTGCCGGTTGTCCGGAAGAAGCGGTGACTGCCTGGCTTTTGGAGAAGCCGTCTTCCGGGCTGCGCATTACTTTCTGCGCTGCGTACTTGGCTGCTCGACCCGAGTTTCTGCGCGTTTTGGAGCGCATTTGGATCGACGCCGCCGATGACCGGAAATCTGGAACGCTCATTACCGTTGGCGCCCTGCTGGCAGGAGCGGCCAACGATTCCACTGTCTCACCCGCCGAACTTCGCTGCTGCCTGGGGCAGGAAATTGGGGGGCCACTCGAGGAAACCCCGGAAATGCTGGGAGAATTGCTGGGCCTGCTGATGACGCAGGCGAACCAGGTTCGCACAGCCGCCCTGGATTTGCTTCCGGTCAACTCGGTTTACGGCCGAACTGTTGCGGTCGGCTGCCTGCGGGCTTTGAAGCGCAAACGACCGCTCTTTGGAGATGAACGCAAACTCGAGAGCCGGTTGGGTTTGGTGCCGGCGGCGATAAACCGCTCCGACGCGCTGCCGCATCCGTTACAACCGTTGTTCTCGGAAAGTTCCCCCGTCGCGTGCGGTTACGAGCGTTTGTTGAGGGTTCTCCCACTTTCTGCCGAAAAAAACAAAGGCTGGGTCCGCCGATGTCTCGACTGGGAAAACCCCGCAGCGGTCAAAGCGTTTTTTGAGCAGGCCGAAACCGCTGCCGTTGTGTGTTCATTCCTTCAAGCCACAGCATCCCCGGACCCCGCACCGCGTCAAGCCGGCGCCCGGCTGGCTGCAGGGGTGGGAGCGCGCCTTCTCGAAAGCCCCCTGCGGGATCGGGTGGTCCAGCGGGTTGTGTATCTCGCTGCGTACGATGGCGATGCCGATGCGCGGGCGGCTGGGCGCAAAGCAGCCGAGGTTTTGGGGATTGCCAGCCAAGTCCCCGAGACCCCGCCTCCACCCCCTCAACCAAAGGACGACCGTGCTGACGCGCAACAGGGCGACACAGATCGAGACCTGCAGGATTTGTTCAGTGAGTTGGAAAACGGCTTTGGCGACTAACCAAATCAAATGAAATCTGAATTACATAAACAGGTGCCAATCAATGGCCAACGAATTTTGCTCCGCGGATTCGACTGCGACCAGGAGGTGGAGGCGAGAACCTTGCTGGTCAAACATGGTTACCAGGTTGCGACCTCTATTACCCTGGCGGACATGGTGGTGGTGGGCACGGGCAGTGCGGCCGCCGCTGTCGAGGTGGCCAGGAAAGCCGGGATCGCGGTCGCACCGTGGACGGAGTTCACCTTCCGGCTAACCGCCGCCAGCACCCCGGCAGTGAGGGCGGATTCGGCGTGCCACTTGCCAGTCGAGATACAGGCCGATTTTGTGCGCATCCTGGATCAAGTGTTACCCCGGGCGAAGGTTGACAGCCCGCTGGTGCCGCCAGCGGAGCAATTTCGTCACCTGTGCCTGGACGACTGCCTGTTGAGAAACGCGCGGGCCGTGGCTCTCGGGGTCCGCCACGGATTCCCCGTGGCCCTCGAGGGGGACACGGCAGCGTCGAAAACGACGGCGGTTTTGTGGGTCGCACACTTAATCGGCCAGCCCGTTGTCCGCTTGAATCTGCACGGGCAGTCGGACACTGGAGAACTGATCGGACGATACGTTCCAAACGGCGCCGGTATCAGCGGCAACCATCGGCAGGCAGTGACCGCCGCGCACTCTGATGGTTACGGCCAGAGCGGCGACGGGGCGGAAGCGGCAACGTCGTGGAGCAAGTGTCACCCCGTGGCCGTCGAAGAAAGGGCCAGCACTCCGTCCTGGGTGTTCCAGGAGGGTTACATTCCCCAGGCGATGCGGCACGGTTGGTGGGTTGTGCTGGACGAGGTAAACCTGGCGGAACCGCAGGTTCTCGAGCGACTGAACCCGGTTATTGAGATGCCTCCTTCACTCGTTCTGAGCGAAGGCGACGGCAAAGTGTTTGGCAGCCGGGGAACGGTTCCGGTGGCCCCGGAGTTTCACCTGTTTGCCACCATGAACCCGGCTGAGTATGCAGGCAGGTCTGTTCTGAGTTCCGCTTTCCGGGACCGCTGGCTGGTTTGGCACCAGGCCGAGCCACCGGGCGAGTCTGGCTATGCGGCGATGTTGCGATGCCTGGTGTTTGGTGAGCAGCCGGAGGTCGTCTTCCGTGGGAAACGCTACCAGTCGCCTCGCACAAAACCCCTGTATCCTGCGCTTGCCTCGGTGCCGGCAATAAGTGAGGTGCTGCCACGGCTTGCCCTGTTCCACGCGTCCCTGTGCCTGGCTAGCGGGATGGGGGGCGATGCTCCGACGCTGGGCAGGCTGCGCCGGGAACGTTACACCTTTACCCGGCGCACTTTGCTGACTTGCCTGCAAGTGCTCGAATCCGCGCAGGCAGAAGACCCGGGCATTCCTGTCGCGGCGCAGTTGCGCGAGGCGATCGAAGTCGCTTACCTGGGGCGTATGCGCGATGGTGCGGACCGCAATGCGGCCACCGCGCTGCTGCGTGCAGCCGGCCTCACAGAGGAGCAGGCCTGAAATGAAGTTACCAATTTCCCGCTCGACCCGGCATCGCGGTGTCGCCCCAGGGGGCAGCTCTGCGCACTCGGATGACAGCGGTTCTTCTCGGAGTGCGAGCAAAAGCTCCGCAGCGGCCCGTTCCATGTTCGTCGAGGAACTGGAGCAGTTGGCGCGACTGACGGCATTTCGACCCGAACTGCGCCTGGTGGTCGGGGAATCCGGCAGCGACTGGAGTTTCGATTGGCGCAGCGGAACCATATCAGTTGACGGCGGACGATTGGCCAGCGAGTCGGCGGATTTCAACCGCGGCCTGGTGCTGCACGAGAGCGCCCATGCCGCCATCACCCGTCTTCATGCCATCGTTCCTTTGGAGACGCTCAAAGACCGGAGACTGTTTGCCCTGCTGAACGTGGTGGAAGATTGCCGGATAGAGACCTGGATGCAAATTCGCTTCCCTGGCTGCCAGCCGTGGGTTCGGAACTACAACAACCGCCTGTTTCGACCAATCATGGCTGCCGACAGCGAGCGCCCTCCCGCTGCCCAATTCCTTGGCGGCATCCTCACCCGTTGGTGGTTTGGAACGGCAACCGAACCGATGGGTGCAGAGGCGAGGCAGGCGCTGGATTCGGTCTGGCCGGCCATCGAGCGCGTGCTGAAAGCTTTGCCGCCCAAACTGGACGCACTGGGCGACCCGTCTGCCACCTATGCCCGAAGCCCGGTGGCCCGTTGCTACGCGGCAGTGGATGCTGGCCACTCGCCCGTTGCTTTCGAAAAGGCCGTTCGCCTGGCCCAATACGAAATGTGGTCCGCCGTTCACCAGGCTATCCTTCCCGCTTATCTGCAACTGCTGCCGCCAAAGAACGACCTCGGCAAGTCTTTCACGCTCTATCTGTCAACGCTTTTGGAGGCACAGCAGCATCGCGACGGTTCATGGAATCCCAGGACAGCCAGTACCCCTTCGTCGCCGGTGTACAACAGGCCGTTTTCTTACGAACGCCGGCAGGACCCGTTGAAACCGGAAGACCACGACCCCTATCTACAATCCTGGCGGCGGCAGCATGCGGCCATCGAACTGCTGGCCGAGAGGCTGCTGCGGTGGTTCGAAGTTCATAGGAGAACCAGCTTTCGTCACGGCTGCCCGTCGGGAATCCGGCTCAACTTGCGTGCCGCGATGAGATTCGAGGCCGACCCGCGCCTCTACGACAAGCTCTGGAGCAGGCCCCTGATACCCAAACGTATTGACCCGCATTTCAGCGTGGTCATAGATCGGTCCGGGTCCATGATGGGGGAGAGAATTGAGCAAACTTTCCACGGCACCGTGCTCCTCTGCGAAGTCTGCCGGCGAGTTGGGCTGCCGCTCAATGTTTATACGTTCGGCAGTCGTGTCGAACGCCTGTTGCTCCACGACGAACCGCTCTCCCCGGATGTCCGCGCCAAGCTCGCCTCGCTCCCCGCATCCGCGCGTGGCGGGACGAACCTGACCGAAGCCCTCGAAATGGTCGTGGCCGACCTTGGCGAATCACCCTTCCGCGACCGGTTTGTCATCGTGTTGAGCGACGGGGAACCGGACGACGAGGGGTCCGCCCGCCAGCAAATCGCCCGGCTTGCCGCCGACGCCGTCGTCCTGCTCGGTCTGGGGCTTGGGCCGGGGACCGTGCGACTCCAGGAACTGCTTCCCGTCAGCCGGGTAAACCTGGCGGCAGAGGATGTGCCAGCCGCGCTCGCCACATTGCTGCTGGGCGCGATCCGGACGTCAGGGGCAGCACCACACAATGTGGATGGCGGCAATGTCATACTCGCATAAATACAATTCCCACTATGGACAGCGAACCTTGCCAGCAAACACTCACGCCTCCCCCTGCCGTAAAAGAAAAGACCTTACTCACGGACGCCGCGGGGATCCCAACCCGAAGATTCAAAATGAAACACCGATGCCCCACTACGATGCCAATATGAGAAACAAGAACGATGGTTGCAAGCGAGCGCGCAGGGCACTTGCCAACCCAGCCTTAACTTTCCTCGTAACGGCGAGCATCGTAGTGCTGGGCCTCAACAACGAGGTGTTCGGCTACCCGGGAGGATATGGACCGTTTCGTGCGGGGCGGAAGCCCGCGTCCCCGCCACGCTTCAAATGCAAGCTGATAGCCGAGCAGACGTCGCCGGGCGACAATATTGATGGAGCATTGCGACGCTACCGGCCTGCAGCCGTCGGAAAAGTCCAGGCTCAAACAAAACTGGTGCTCCGCGGCACGACCAACGGATGGATCATCAGCCTCATTGGTGCCGGGGGCCGAAACTTGTTGCCCACGACGGTCACCAATAGCATGACCCGTTCCGAAATGGAGGTATTCTCATGTGATCTGAACAAGGACGGGTTGCCCGACTTTATCGTGAACGTCTGGTCCGGCGGCACCGGCCTTGCGTTCTTCGGAACCGAGGTGACTTTTTTGCTCTCGTCCAAAGAAGGCTACCGGGCTGCCTCCTTTTACCTTTTCTCTTTCGGGAAAGAGGACTTGGTGCAGTTCAAGGCCGGCGGACCGGTCTATTTCATCCTTAACGACCTTATGAGCAGTGATGGGGAAAAGACCCTGGATGGACGTGACCACAACTTTTGGGTCTATGAGCTTTACCGGATCGATCGGGCCAGTTTCGTGCCGGCAAACGCAGATCGACCGGATTTCCCCAAATGGGTGTGGTTTTCGAACCGGGATAACCACGAAGAAACGACCCAACTCACGTCGCAACAGAAGGCCAAACTAATGAAGAAACACCGTCCGGCTTTTCGGTGATGCAATCATTGTATTTATGAATCCGCGATTCAAGAAGGGTGTGGACAACCACCGAAATCAAAGCCTGACTGGAACTGCCTCACCGGGGCACTAGAAATGTGATTGTGACTGGCGGATGGTGGGTCCATGGTATTAACCTCAAGGCGAACATGACGGTCGCTGAACAAGCACCTTTGAATGCGATGGAGATCCAGTCAGGGCGAACCCCCCCGGCAAGGCGAGGAGTTGCGTCCGGGAAGCGAAAACCCGGAAAACCACGCAAACCGGCGGTTCTCATCGCAGACGAGGATTTGGTCGCAGTTGTCCAAGCTGCGAACGAACCACGGTAGAGCCTGTCGCTAATGAACCCCATCGAACTTCTCCAGCACCTCGGCCTTGATCGCCACCTCCCGGCATTTCAGGAAAACGGCATCGATGCCGAAACACTGCTCACACTGACCGATGCCGACCTGAAGGGGTTGGGGATTGCCAAGATGAGCGACCGCAAACGCATCCTCGCGGAGATCGAGAAGCTGCGCACCGGTGATCCGTCGCTGGATGGCTTTTGCCAGGCGTGGCCCGCGCCGGTCTCCATCCCCCTGCGGGAATATCTCGCGGAGACCCATCCCGTCGCGAAATTGTGGGCCGCCTGTGACACGGTCGAGATGCTCCTCCGGTTGCTGGTAATCGCCAGGGTGGCTGAGCGTGCCCAGGAAGGCGGCCTCCCCGAGTCACTGCGCCGATGTCTAGCCGAGGTCATCGAGACGCCCACCTTGGGCGCGTGGTTTCTCATGGCGCAGGCATTGGCGGAGCATGGCAGCAAGGAGCCGCTCCTGGCAGAGGCCACCGCATTCATAGACGGTCCGCTCCGCGACCTGCTCTACGGGCCCTCCAAACCCGGAACGCCGGAGACGAGTTTTCTGCGCCTGCGCAACCGCATGGCCCATGGTGGCGGGCTCATCCGAAAGGAGGCAGCCCGCCTCATGGGGTTGTGGCAGGAGAAGTTTCAGCAGATGCTCCATGCGGCGGCGTTCCTCAAAGACTGGGAGTTGCTTGGGCGGGATGAGGCCGGAATCTGGCGGCGTCTGCGCGGACCGGATGGCAGGGAGGAATCGGCCCAACCGCTTGAACTGGGAGGCGATCTGGAAGCCGATGCCGTGTGGCTGTGCAAGAATGACCGCGCGTTGCTGCTGTGGCCGCTGATGCTGTTCGGCAAGCCCGCGTCGGAGGCCGAAACCGGTCGGCGGGTTGGTCCGGAGGACAAGCCTCAGGTCTATAGCCGGCGCGATAGCGTGCGCCTGGCCTACACACCGCTCGGGATGGATGGCATGGCGCAGTCCGAATCCGGACCTTCGGCCTTGGAGGCGTTCGAGGCGTTGTTCCGGGTCGAGCGCTCGAGGGAACAGACGGGGTTCAAAGTGGCGGATTGTCTGAGGGACATCCACAAGGATGCAGCACAGATGGTGGGGCGCCAGCGTGAGTTGGAACAGGTGCAGGCCGCGATCCACGTTAAGGAGCAGGGTGTTTTGTGGCTGTCGGGTTCGGCTGGTATGGGCAAGTCTTTCCTGATGGGGAAGCTCGCGGCGGACTTGCTGGGGGAACATCACGGCAGTCGCACGCTGGTCCTGCCCTATCGCTTTCGGCTGGGCGACCAGGGCCGGTGCAGCCGGGAGGCGCTGGCGCAGTTCACGGTCGAGCGCCTGCAGGCAGCCGGGGTTCTCAAAGATGTGTTCCAGGACAAGGAAGAGGCCAAGGCCGAGCAGCGCCTGGAGCAGGCATTGGGACTCATCCAGAACGATGTGCGGGTGGTCCTGCTTCTCGACGGCCTCGACGAGGTGGTGCGCCGCGACACGAAGTTCGCCGAGGAAATCTCGCTGGGGTTGCGTTTCCCGCGAGTGCTCTGGGTGTGCGCCGGGCGGCCGGAAGCCGGTATCGAGGCGGCGATGCGCCGGTTGGCTGCCCAGACCCTCTTTCCCGAAGGCCTGCCGCCCATGCGCGGCGAGGACATTCGGGAGATGGTCATCGAGAAGATCGGACCTCTGCGGAAGCGGCTGCTGGCGCAGGACCAGGAGAAGGGCGACGCGGTCGTAAACCCGTTCATTGAGATGGTGACCCAACGGGCCGCCGGCCTGCCTCTCTACGTCCGATATGTCATCGGTGACGTGTTGAACGGGAAATACCGGGTGCTGGACGGGCAGGAGCATCTGCCGGCCAGCCTGCACGCCTACCACGAGGAACTCCTGCGTCGCCTTGCCGTGGGCGACCTGCAGGCGGTGGTCACGCCGCTGGCCGCAACGCTGGCCTGCGCTTATGAGCCGCTGGCTCTGCACGAACTCGAGGCGCTCTTCGCCTGGCGCAAACTGGTCCGGGCCGGCGACGGGCGTGAATTGCTCGAGCGTGGATTGGCGGCAATCGCCTCGATGATCACCACCGCCCCGGATCCCGAGGGCGAGACCGGCTACACCCTGTTCCACCAAAGCCTGCGCGACCACATCCTGGGTTCAGCCCAGATAAGCCAGTCCGTGAGCATGGCAAGGGAGGTTTTCGCGGACGTGGCGGTGGCCGGCGACGGCATTCCGAACTGCCTGCAGCATTACTCCATCCGGTGTGGCGTGCGGCATCTGCTGGTGGTGGACCGGAAGGAGGAAGCCGAGCGGTTGCTACTGGACCTCGAACACCTTGAGCGCATGGACGGGCTGGGTGTGGCGTGGACCGACCTTTACCGCTGGTGGATGGCGTTGGGCGGTGAGGAGCGGGCAAAAGGCTATGTGAGGTCTGTTAAGCAGGCGCTCAGTGGTAAAGTTGAGGAGGCTGTGCTCAAGCGCTGTCGTATTGTCGTCAGCCTCGCTCAGGATGCCATGTGGCTGGAAACAGGAACGAAGACTGGGCAAATGATAATGGAAGCCTCGGAAAGTGCCCTTGGCCTACAGCATCCGGATACGCTCTCTTGCATGCACGACCTCGGAATCCTCCTCGCTATTCACAAATGTGACTACGATAGCGCAGAGGTCCTGTTCCGCCGCGCCCTGGCGGGCTTTGAAAACGCTTTGGCCCCGGGACATCCGGACACCTTGCGGGTGGTTGACAGCCTTGCAGATGTGCTTCGAGACAAGGCCGACTATATGGGCGCCGAGACGCTTTATCGGCGTGAGTTGGAGTGCTTGGAGAAATCTCTCGGCCCTGCTCACCACGAGACACGTGTTGTTGCCGGTCGGCTTGCCTCTGTGCTGAAAATGAAAGGCGACAATAAAGCGGCAGAATTAATGTGTGAAAGGGCTGAAGTGGATGAGGAGGCGATGGCACGTCGCGCTTTGGAGGAGAGCGAGAAAAGCCTCGGCCCGGAGCACCCCTTTACGCTGGATCACGTTTTCATTCTTGGAATGTGTCTTTTCAGTTATGAAAATAGGGCTAATGAGGAGGCGGAGGCGCTTTTCCGCCGGGCAATGGGAGGGTATGAGAAGGTTCTCGGCCCTGAACATCCAAACACGCTGGATAGCATCGGTAACCTTACATCACTGCTCGAAGAAAAAGCCGATTACAGCGGTGCCGAGGCGCTGAGCAGGCGGGCGCTGGCGGGTTCCGAAGGGTTCCTCGGCCCAGACCACCCGAGAACGCTCTACCGCATCAGACAGCTTGGAATTTTACTCATGGTAGAAGGCGACTACAACGAGGCGGAAGCGGTCTTACGCAGAGCATTAGCTGGCCATGAAAAAGTCTTTGGCCCAGAGCACCTAGATACGCTCTATAGTTTGAGTTGGCTTGGAAGAGTGCTATCCAGAGAGGGCAGCTACGCGAGAGCGGAGCCGTTGCTTCGTCGGGCGTTGGCGGGCTTTGAGAAACTGTTTGGCCCGGACCACTCAAACACGCATACAACAGTCTACGAGCTGGGTATGACATTATTGTGGCGCCTCAAATGCGCTGAAGCCGAGCCGCTCTTGCTGCGCGAATTTACAGCGACCAAGTCTAAGGAGGGTGAATTCTCCAATTCTGCGCAAGGTTCCGCCCTAGCCTACGCTACGTGTTTGAGGGTGGGGGGGCGGCTTGCTGAGGCCGTAAGCCTTCTGCGTAATTATCTCGACAGTGATCCGGATCAATTCCGCTACACCCTCGCCTGTTACGAGTGCTTGAGTGGCAACTTGGACGAAGCCAAGCGCCTGATCGCGGAGGAAATCGCTACCGAACCAGCCGCCCGCGAACAAGCGCTCAAGGATGACGGCCTCAAGCCCATCCACGATTTTATCAGGTCATTCCCGGCACCACCGACCGACGAGGGTCAACACGCAACCTGAGCCGCTGGAAGAAACTCTCCCTCATTACATGCGCAGTCCGCAAAACTGACCTTTTACCATGCAATCGATCACAGAATGCCAACTGGACACCCAGCGCGGTGAGCGCTGGTTCAATATCGTTGAGGGCGACATCGCCGATTCTGAGGCGGATGCCGTGGTACTATCGGCCTGC
>Ga0194053_10001436_pt1 | contig 15226 bp, 9 predicted proteins | sample SepL228m_MetaG_FD_161684 | JGI IMG/M metagenome (GOLD analysis project Ga0194053, IMG submission 161684) | Anoxic zone freshwater microbial communities from boreal shield lake in IISD Experimental Lakes Area, Ontario, Canada - Sep2016-L227-8m | ecosystem: Environmental > Aquatic > Freshwater >... | reverse complement strand
AGCTCTGCGAAGTCGATCCCTGGGACCAGATGTGCGGCCAGCACGGCTGCTCGTCCCCGGTCACCCCTTTCAACCCCATGCCCGCCCCCGAAACCGGCGCGGACCTGGAGAACCTCGTCCAAAAACTCACAGACGAAATCCTCGCAAACATCAATAAATAGCAATCAGTGATTCTTGTAGCGGAATTCTGAAAGAATTTCGACAGCACCGATTTTAAAATCCTTATGAAAATAGCAATCATCGGCGGCGGCGGTCGGGTCGGGTCCTGCGCGGCATTCGCGCTCCAGTGTTCCGGCATCGTGAAAGAAATCCTGATGCTCGACGCGAACCAGGCGGCGGCCGAGGGCGAAGCCCTCGACCTCCTCCATGGCGCGGCCTACTGCGCGGACCAAAAAATCTCGGCGGGAACCTATGCCGATTGCAAAGACGCCGACCTCATCTGCATCACCGCCGGCCTCCGCCGCAAGCCGGACGAATCTCGCCTCGACCTCATCAACCGTAACGTCACCCTCTTCCTCGGCATCCTGGAAAGCCTCAAGGGCGCGGGCTTGAAAAAGGAGGCGATCATCTTCGTGGTCTCGAACCCGGTGGATATCCTCACGCAGCTCGCTGTCGAAAAGACCGGCCTCCCTGCGTCTCAGGTTCTCGGGCTCGGAACGGTGCTCGACACCTCGCGCTTCTGCTCGCTGATCGCCAGCTCGCTCAACCTCCCGCCCACCCAGCTCCGCGCGATCATCCTCGGCGAGCACGGCGACACCATGCTCCCGATCTGGTCATCCGCGACCGTGGACGGATTTCCGCTCACGAAATTTCCGGGTGTCACCCCCGCCTTCCAGACGCAGATCTTCGAGCGCACCCAGAAGAGCGGCGCGGAAGTCATCTCCCGCAAGGGCGGAGCCGGCTACGCGGTCGGCGTCGCCATCCGCGAAGTCATCGATTCCATCGCCCTCGACCGCCGCCGCATCCTGCCCGTCTCCAGCAGGATCAACGGCGCTTACGGCATCCGCGACATCAGCCTCAGCGTCCCCACGGTCGTCGGCCGCGCGGGCGTCATCGAACACGTCGAACTCGAACTCTGGCCGAAAGAACTCCAAGGCCTCCAGACCTCGGCCAAAGCCCTCAAAGAAACCCGCGCAAAAATTTAGAGACGCTTCTTCGGCGGCCAGCTGATGTGGACGATTCGCGGCAGTGTGAGGATATGAGGTTGGCACAACCGCCTCTGCAACCAATCGTCAGATTTTCTTTGCGAGTTGGTGACAGAACTCCGGTCACTGACCGTGCGTGCGATAGCACGGTTTTTGCGTCTTCCCAGTGTCGCGGGAAAGTTCTTGCCCCGCGAGTCCTGACGCCGCCTGCCTTTCCAGCTTCCGGAAGCCGATGTTTCTATCACGCTCAAATAATACCCACTTGTGGGTATAGATGATCGCGACGCCAAAGGGTAATAGGGAGCAGGTGGAGGCTGCCCCAGTTCATATGAAGGAGGAATTTTCGTCGCCTAGTCACCGCGCCACAGGCACGGCAGCGGCGGTTTTTGTCCTCATCGCCGCGATCCTGCTCGGCATAGGCTGGTGGTATTACCGGGCCGAGACAGACGAAATCACCCGGGATAAATACCAGACCCTTGCCGCCATCGGCGAGCTCAAGGCCCAGCAAATCCAGGAGTGGCGGCACGAACGCCTCTCCGAATCGAAGCGCATGGCGGAGGATGGACTGCTGCTCGGGGCGCTCGGAAAATCTCTTGGCGCACCCGGAGATAAAGGCCTTCGGAAGCAATTGGCCTCGTGTCTGAAGCTGGAACTGTCCGATCCCGACCATGCCGACACCCTGATCTTTGATCCCGAGGGAAATCTTATTGCCGCCAACGACGACGACGCAGGGGTCGCAACCGATGCCACACGCCGGGCGATGCACGACGCGGTCGGCACCAACCAGCCCGTGTTCTCGGATTTTTACCGCGCTTCCGCCGGCCCTGTTCATATCGACATTGCGGCACCCGTGCATGATGAGGGCGGGCGGCTCCTGGCAGTCCTCATTCTGCGCCACAAAGCGGACAGCTACCTGTTCCCGCTGCTTCGCTCCTGGCCCGTCCCGAGCCGCAGCGCCGAAACTCTCTTGATCCAGCGCGAGGGCGACAAGGCGCTTTTTGTCAACGACCTTCGTTATCAGAACCACCCCGCCCTTTCGCTGAACATTCCGCTGACGGACACCCGGGTTCCCGCAGTCCAGGCCATTCTCGGCAAACAGGGAATCTTCGAGGGCAGGGACTACCGCGGCGTTGAGGTGCTCAGCGATCTGCTGCCGGTTCACGGCTCGCCATGGTTCATTGAACCCAAAGTGGATTCGGAGGAAATCCTCGCCGAGGCGCGCGCCCGGGCGACGCTCATCCTCATCATCGTCGGACTGTTCGTCCTGCTGGCTGCTGGCCTGATCATCGGGTTCTTCCGGTTGCGGCAGGCCCGGATGCTGGCGGGTCTCCTCGAAGCGGAGCGTCAGAGGGCGAACGCGCTGGAGGTGGCACAAGCCGTGCTTGAAAGACACCGCGATATCATCCAAACAGCCAGTGAAGGCTACTGCCTGGTGGACATGCAGGGGCGCATCCAGGAAGTCAACGATGCGTTTTGCGCCATGAACGGCTACAGCGAGCAGGAGCTCCTCTCCATGGCCATCTCCGATCTGGAGGCCGACATGTCGCCCCCGGCGATCGGCGCCACCATCCATCTGATCACCGCACTGGGCCAGCACCGCTTCGAGTCCCGGCACCGGCGCAAAGATGGAGGAGTCATTGACGTGGAGGCGAACGTTCAACACCGGCCCTCCGAGAACTTGATAGTGTCATTTATTCACGACATCACCGAGCGCAAGAAAATCGAGAGGGCGTTGCAGGATGCGGAGACAATTGCCCGTGAGAAGACGGCCCTGCTCGAATCGATCATTGAGAGCCCGGAGGGCGTCGTCATCTTCGCCCTCGACAACTCGTACCGCTATCTGGAGTTCACGAGCACCCACAAAGCGACAATGAAAAAGATCTGGGGCAGGGAAATCGCAGCCGGCATGAACATGCTGGACGTCATCAGCGATCCCGGCCAGCGGGAGAAAGCGAAGCGGAACTTCGACCGCACCATGCGGGGTGAGCGCCTGCTTCTGGTCGAAGAATACGGCGACGAGGCCCTGCACCGCTCCTGCTACGAAAGCCGCTACAGCCCGATCATGGATGCCAACGGAAAGGCGACCGGCCTCACCGTGTTTGTCATCGACGTCTCCGATCGGGTCCGGGCGGAGGCGGAGGTCAAAAAGTCCGAAGCAAAATTCCGCACGATCATTGAATCCTCCCCGGTGGCAATGACGGGGCTCGATTCGCGGATGAACGCGACCTTTCTCAACCCGGAATTCGTGCGGCTCTTCGGCTATACGACCGAGGAGCTCCCCACGATTTCGCAGTGGTGGACAAATGCCTATCCGGATCCCGAATACCGCAAATCGGTGGCCGATGCCTGGCAGGTCGAACTGGACCGGGCAAAGCAATCCGGGAAGCCCATCCCGCCGGTGGAGGTCACCGTCAGGTGCAAAGACGGAATCGACAAAGTCGTGGTGATCAGCACCGCCCCGTTGTCCGATGCGCCGGAGGACGGCTACGTGGTATCGATTGTTGACGTCACCGGGCGCAAGCAGGCGGAACAAAAACTTGTCCGCAGTGAGCGGCTGCTGCGCGAATCCCAGGAAACCGCACGGGTCGGCTACTATATCAACACCCTAGCCACCGGCCTGTGGGAAAGTTCGCCGACTTTGGATAACATTTTTGGTATCGACCGGGACTTTGTGCGCGACACCGCCGGCTGGAGCAACCTCATGCACCCGGATGACAGGGAGAAAACAGTCGGGTATTTCCTCCGGATCATCGCCAACCGCGAATCGTTCCGCATGGACTACCGGATCATCCGCCTGTCCGACGGCGAGCTGCGCTGGATGGCCGGATATGGCAACTTCGAATATGACGACTCGGGCAAGCCGGTCCGGCTTGTCGGCTGCATCCAGGACATCACCGAGCGCAAGGTGGCAGAGGAAGACTTGAGGGCCAAGTCCGAGGCATTGAGCAAAGCAAACGAGGAATTGAAAGCCCATATTCGACTCGCCCGGGAACTTGCCGGCAAGGCGGAGGCGGCGACCCATGCGAAGAGCGAGTTCCTTGCGGTGATGAGCCACGAGCTGCGCACGCCGCTCAACGGGGTTCTGGGCTTCGCGGAGATCCTTGCCTCGACAAAACTCGACGGAGAGCAGCAGGATTTCGTGCAGACAATCCGCGACAGCGGCGAGCATCTCCTTGGGATCGTCAATGACATCCTCGATTTCTCCAGCATCGAGAAGGACAGCATGAGGCTCGAGAGTGCGCCAGTCTTCATCTCAAATCTGATGGATGTCTCCGTCGCGGCAATCCGAAAAACCGCCGCCGACAAGGGGCTGGAGTTTCGTTGCGAAACGGCTCCGGGCGTGCCGGAGCAGATCACAGGCGATGCGCGCCGGATCCGTCAGATCCTCATCAACCTGCTGGGAAACGCCGTGAAGTTCACGCCCCAGGGGGAGGTGGTTTTGCGGGTTGCTCCCGCCGTCGACGGCGACAGGAAGTGTCTGGATTTTTCCATCGCGGATACCGGAATCGGCATCCCCCCCGAGACACTCGAGCGGCTGTTCAAGCCGTTCGTGCAGGCGGACTCGTCGCTGCACCGGTCGTTCGATGGCGCAGGCCTCGGCTTGGCGATCTCGCTGCGCCTGGCGGAAATGATGGGGGGAACGATTGCGGTTTCCTCAATTTCTGGAAAGGGCAGCACGTTCACATTCCGGCTCCCGCTGGAATCCGGGGCGCTGCCGCCAATCGCTCCCGCCGCCAGAGAATTGCCCCCGGCAGTCCCGCCGGTCGGCGGACTTGTCCTCGTCGTCGAGGACGACCCGATGAACAGCCTGCTCGCCGGAAAATTTCTCGAATCCATCGGAATGCGCGTGGACTTCGCTGCCAACGGGATGGATGCGCTCGCGGCATTTGCCCCGAAAAAATACGCGGCGATTTTCATGGATATGCAAATGCCGGTGATGAACGGGATGGAAGCAACGATCAGGATTCGCGGGATCGAGGCCGGCACGGGAACCCGCGTGCCAATCATTGCGCTCACCGCAAACGTGATGCCTGGCGACCGCGAGCGATGCCTCGCCGCCAGCATGGACGATGTGCTGACCAAGCCGTTCAAAAAGGATGAGATGGCCGCGAAGGTCGCCCTCTTTGCCTGCTGATCCGTCGCGCTCTTTGCCATCACCAGATGAGAACCGGGGGAAGGCCAATTTTTGCGTTTCCTGACTGTCCCTTCGCTCTGAGCGGGGAATTTGCTTCGGTCTGAGAGGTGCGGGAGGGCTCCCGTCATTTTTAGGAAAGCGTGCCGGCAAGGGCGGCTTCTCCTCCGTTTCCACCACCCCGATGATAGCTGCCCGAAAGGCCGTTCCGACCACCTCTCCACCGTCGGAATCGGCAATTTCGAAATCATCCATGCCGCGAACCCACGGTAGGGGTCAGAGACACCAAAGCGCTCCCGCTTTCCTCCGTGTCAATATGCAAACCCCCTTTTCTGACTTTCTTGATTGACATCAATTATGCCATCGCTAATTCCTGCGCCATGGTCACTTTTCCGTCCATCTGTAAAGGCAGCAAACGGATCGCAGCGAAGCAAACTCTGCTCGCTCTCACGATCGCAGGATTCCTGGGCGGGCAGTTTGTCAAAGCTGGCGGGGACCCATTCAATGGTTACACCAACACGAACTCCTATTTCCTCGATTACGCGAATGGAACATCCTTCGCTCCGGGAGTGACGAGTGATGTCCAGATTAACGTCACGATCGACGGAACATCCCATACTTTCGACGTGGACACGGGATCGCGGGGCCTTTACGCCACGAGCACGGAATTGGGGCCGAGTTTTGCAACTCCGCAAAATCTTCCGGGTGCTTACCCGGGACAAATCCAGCTCACCAGCTCTCACCGTTACAACAGCGGTTACTGGGTGCCCACCACTTTGAGCTTTGGTGTCACGGACCAGAACGGAGTCGCTCAAACCGTCACCTCGTCGGTCAATATCCTCGATGTCACGACCCTCGGTGCGCAACAGGGCCATACGGCATCCTACTCTTTGAACAAAAGCGTTGTCGAAAATAACAACGTGACCGTGGTCCAACTCGACGGCGGCGGCACGGTGCCCGTGATTTCCCAAGGGGGCACATACTCCGTGACCCTTACCCACAACAAAGAAAACACCGTCAACCAGCAGGTTTCCTACGCCAACCCCAACAATCCCGCGGGACTCATCAACTCCGCTTCCAATTTCGGGATCGGTTTCGATCTGGGCGGCGCTCCCGGTGGAACCGGCCCGGTCGCCAACAACACGAACCAAATCTACAACCCGCTCATCAATCTGGATGAGATGAAAGCCGGGACCCTCGTCGCGGGATACATCGTCAAAAGCAACGGCATCCAGCTCGGGCTCACGGCCAGTGATAAAAACTATGGCTTCACCACCCTGAACCCGACGGGATTGACGTCGAACAATTCCCAGCCCGACTGGCAGACCCCGATGGGCCAGACCGTCGTTAAGGGGACAACGAATGGACCCGGCTCGGTCGTGATGGATTCCGGTATCCCCCAAGCCTACATCAGCGCTACGGGTCTAACTCCGGATGTGACTGTCGTGGACAAAATGTCGGTTTACCTGATGAACTCGGGAGGGGCGGTGGGCTACAAGATCGATTTGAATGACAACTCGAACGCGCTGAACCCATCATCCATCGATGTTTCCGCCCCAGGAACTGATGGAACCTACTCCCAGACCCAAGGCCCATACCAACCCTACTTTTTCAACACCGGAAGAAACGTGTTCACTGACTTCAACATGCTTTACGATGCCGGAAACGGGTATATGGGCGTTCAGCCCAACAGCTACGGTGCCACAGACCCGAATGTCTTCTTCGCACCCCAGGCTGGTGGATTTCCCGACCCGATACCGGAGGGCAGTCCGACCGTCATGGTCCTTATGGGAATCGCCCTCCTCCTGCCGAGGCTGGGACTGAGGCGATTCTTCTGAGATCCGGAACGAAGGGCGGCGTGGTGCTTTTCATACACCCGTCACGGCGGTTCTCCCCAGCCCGCAAATATTCTTCGCGGCCATCCTTTTTCTCTCAAAACCAAGCCAATTCCTCTGTGACATTATTTTTAAAATATTTCTTGCCGTATTCAGCAATCTGAGATATTTGACCCAGATCATGCTTTCGACATTTATGCGTTTCGCTGTCATTGCCATCGGCACCTGCTCCCTTTCAACGGGATTTGCCCAGGAATCTCCCGCACCTTCTTCGGGTCCCAAGTCTGGCGGGGAGGAATCGAAGTATGACGAGGAGGCCGACCATGCCAAGCTGCTGAACTTGGACAAGGTTCCTGGATACGGCGGGGTGGCGTTCGGCGCGAAATTCTCCAGCAAAGGCTTCAAGCTCGAGCAGGACCGCGGGGCGTTGAAGCTGTATAAGAAGACGGGCGAGAAGCTGCTCTTCGGACCCGCGATTCTCGAAACCGTGCTCTACTATGTCTTCGACGGAAAGTTTTACGGCGTCGCCTTTCACACGAATGACGGGCAGGACTCGCTGGCGCTGAAGAACATTTTGATCGACGCCTTCGGCACGGGGGAAAATTCCACCGACGAAGGACCTGGCACCATCTGGATTGCCAAGAAAAATGGCGCCCTCTTTGATTTGAACCAATCGAACGGCGACGCCAGCGTGTTCCTCTTCGATCTGAAAATTCACGACGCCTGCCTGGCCGATCAAGCTGCGGCAGAACAGGCGACAGCCAATCAACTCATCCAAGGAAAACCATGAAACCCACGTTCACCAACACCCTAAAAACGCTGATGCTCGGCGGAGCATTTGCTCTGGCCGCCAACCAAACGTCCCAAGCGGCTGCGCTTCCTGAAGCGCCAGCCGGCGCATCCCCTGTGGATGTCCGCGTCGCCAAGATTCGCTCGGCCATGGAAACTCCCGCGCTCCAGCCCGGACAAAGCACGGGCCACGCCGATGCCGGGATGATGTGGTGGAGAAATGCCTGGGCCAACGGCGGCGGTTGGCACAACTGGCATAACGGCTGGCACAACGGCGGCTGGGGCAACTGGCACAACTTTTAATTGACCTCCGCTCTCCAAATCCCGGAATCCGAAATCCCCGGGAATCCGATATCCGGGGAGGCGGTTTGTCGCGAGGAGTGGCTGAATCTGGCGGTGATCCAGCCTTCCCCGTTCTGCAACCTCGACTGCGACTACTGCTACCTCCCGGCGCGCTCCGAAACGCACCGGATGGGGGAAGACACGCTCCGCAGCGTCGTCTCGGGAATTTTTGCGACCGATTTGGCGCGCGACTCGCTGACGTTTGTCTGGCATGCGGGCGAGCCGATGGCCGTGCCGATCTCGTGGTATCGAAAAGCGTTCGACCTCATCCATAAGGAAGCGCCGGAAGGCCTCAAGATCATCCATTCGTTCCAATCAAATGGAACCCTGATCAACGACGACTGGTGCCGGTTTATCAAGGAAACCGGCATTTGCGTGGGCCTCAGCATCGACGGCCCTGCCCGGATCCACGACGCTCACAGGAAAACCCGCCAGGGCAAGGGAACCCATGCATCGACGATGCGGGGGCTGGAACTACTTCACTCGCATCAGATCGGTTTTCATGTCATAGCCGTAGTCACGCAGGACTCGCTCGACCACGCGGATGAGATCTACGACTTTTTTGTCGACAACGGCATCGTCCGGTTCGGCTTCAACATCGAGGAGCAGGAGGGAATCCACACCAAAAGCTCGCTGGAAGAGGCCTCTAACGACAAAGTCGCGGCGTTTTTCCGCAGGATGTTCGAACGCCAGAAGGCGTCCGGCGGAGCGGTGCGGATCCGGGAGTTCGACTTTGCCCTTCAGCGTATTCTCTGCAAGCGCGACTCGGAGGAATTTGTCTACGAAAACGAGCAGGTCCGGCCGTTCGGGATCCTCAGCGTCGACTGGCAGGGGAACTTCTCGACGTTTTCCCCCGAGATGCTCGGCGTCCAGACATCGGAATACGGGCCGTTCGCGTTCGGATCATTCCTCGGCGGCGGACTCGAAAGCGCGCTCACCAACACAAGTTTTCTGTCGGTGATCGAGGACACGAAGGCAGGCGTCGAACGTTGCCGGAGGGAATGTTCGTTTTTCAATCTCTGCGGAGGAGGGGCGCCGGCGAACAAGTATTTTGAAAACGGGTCGTTCAACTCCACGGAGACCGCCTATTGCCGGCATGTGATCCAGCTCCCGATCTCGATTGTTCTCGAAGATCTCGAGCAGGCCATCCCCGCCAACATCAGCGCCTGAGCCGGTCCGTTTTTTCACCATTAGGGGGCTAATAACGTTCGCCTTTGCACGCTAACGCCAATGAAAACACCACGCGCAAAATATCAAACGCAGATTACCGACCGCAGGTCTCTGGCCTTCGCGGCATTTCTCCTCGTCCTGTCGGCCGGACTTTCCATGGCCCAGTCCCCCTACACGTCGCCCTACGCGGTCACGGGCCTGAACGCCACCTACGTGAGCGACATCGGGAATACCACCACCGGAGGGATGGGCAACGCGGTCGTAACGACCACCCCCACGCCGGGGTCATGGTATGACCAGAGCGCATTTTTTCCGACCTCCTCCGGGACTCAAGCCCAGGGAGTGGAATGGGGGCCGCAGGCCCTGCTCGAGGCCCAGCCGACCCTGCCTGTCGGCGTCGCGGGCAATGCGGTTGCCACCCAGGCCTACTACCAACAGCGCGTGATCGCCGCCGCCTACTCGTTGCTCGGCACGCCCTACCAGCACCACCACGATCCGGTATGGAATCCGAATCCCACGAACGCGGGGGCGGGCTGGCCTTGGAATCCGGTTTCCACCAACCCGACCTCCACGGTCTATCAGCCCGTGCTCGTGAATGGCACCTACCAGATCCAGGCGACAAGCTCGTTCCCGAACCCCTATTACCCGGCCTCTGCGACGAACGGTCCGGGCATTGATTGCAGTGATACGACCGCACTCGCCTACAACGTTGGGGCCGGCATTTACATCAACTCCGCTGTCGGCCAGCAGGGACAGGTGAGCGTTGGCGGCACCTACAGCGGGCCATCCCCGATCGGGTTCAACAACAGCGGGACCTCCGCTTTCATCTCCCCCAGCGCTTCGACAAACCCGAACATCAATCCCATCACCCCGACATTTATCACTGGGCCGAACACGATCTACAACAACGGCACGGGCACCACGGGATTCAATGAGCCCGGCTCGCTCAGCGGCATCGTCTCTCAATTTCAACCCGGGGACCTCCTCTATATCGTCGATAGCTCCGGCCCCTCCGCCAACGTTTCCCACGTCGTGATGTGGCTGGGGCAATACGGCACCCTTGCGGATGGGAGCCCCTCGTCCGTGCCCCTAGTGATCAGCAGCCACGACAACACCCCGGCCATGCTCGACGCCAGCGGGAACCTGCCGCCGCCCGGCGTCGAGATTCTGCCGTTCTCAGAGGACAGTTGGTTCTACACGAACTTCAGCTACTCCATGCGCGTGATCGCGGTGCCGGAGCCCTCGGTTGCAGCCCTGCTCGGTCTGGCGGCGGGCACGATTTTATTCAGGGCTTGTTGCGGCATCCGAAAAAAAAGGAGAACCCGGACCTAACGGGGGGCAGTTTCGGAGGTCGCCAAATCCGGTTCAAGACGCGCGCACCCGGTAACCCCACCTGCCGGCCGTCGCGACCTTCGTGGAACTGGGTCGGTTCGCCAGCCTGCTTCGGAGGCAGGTTGAAAAGGTAACAGTGTGCGACTTTGCGGGAGATATTTCGCTCCATGTCTCAGCGCCCTCGCGTGAAACCTTCTATGCGGTGCGGGCGTTGAGGATTCCGATGAGTTCTTTGGCGGACTCGGGGATTTTGGTTCCCGGGCCGAAGATGGCGCAGGCTCCGGCTTCGCGGAGGAAGTCGTAATCCTGGGCGGGGATGACTCCGCCGGCAACGACGAGGATGTCGTCGCGTCCGAGGCGTTTGAGTTCGGCCACAAGGGCTGGCAGGAGGGTCTTGTGTCCGGCGGCCAGACTGGACATGGCGACGATGTGGACGTCATTTTCGACGGCCTGCTTGGCGGTTTCTTCCGGGGTCTGGAAGAGCGGGCCGATATCCACGTCGAAGCCGAGGTCGGCGTAGCCGGTGGCCACGACTTTCGCGCCGCGGTCGTGTCCGTCTTGACCCATTTTGGCGATGAGGATGCGTGGGCGGCGGCCTTCGCGTTTTTCGAAGTCGTCGGCCAATGCGCGCACTGCTTTGATGTCGTCCATATTTCCGTAGGATGAGGCGTAAACGCCGCTGATCGAGCGAATCACAGCTTTGTAGCGTCCGGCAACCTTTTCCACGGCGTCGGAGATTTCGCCGAGCGAGGCGCGGGCCTGGGCGGCCTCGATCGCGAGGGCGAGGAGGTTGCCGTTCTTCTTGTCCGAGGCGGCGGCGGTAATGGCGGCGAGGCAACGCTGGACGGCGGCCTCGTCGCGTTCGGCGCGAAGTTTTTTGAGGCGCTCGATCTGGGAGAGGCGGACCGCGGTGTTATCGACGGTGAGGATGTCGAGCGGGTCTTCTTTTTCGAGGCGGTATTTGTTGACCCCGACGATCGTCTCGACGCCCGAATCGATTTTCGCCTGACGGCGTGCGGCGGCTTCCTCAATGCGCATCTTGGGCAAACCGGTTTCGATCGCCTTCGACATGCCGCCGAGGGCTTCGACTTCCTGGATGTGAGCCCAGCCTTTTTCGAGGAGCTCGTGAGTGAGGGCCTCGACGTAGTAGCTGCCGCCCCAGGGATCGACGACCGAGCAGATGCCGGTCTCGTTCTGGAGGAAGAGCTGGGTGTTGCGGGCGATGCGGGCCGAGAAGTCAGTCGGGAGGGCGATCGCCTCGTCGAGCGCGTTCGTGTGCAGGCTCTGGGTGTGGCCCATGGTCGCCGCCATCGCCTCGATGCATGTGCGGGCGATATTGTTGAACGGATCTTGTTCTGTTAATGACCATCCGCTCGTCTGCGAGTGCGTGCGCAGGGCCATCGACTTCGGGTTTTTCGGGTTGAACCCTTTCACGATCTTCGCCCAGAGGACGCGCGCGGCGCGCATCTTGGCGACTTCCATGAAAAGGTTTTTTCCCTGCGCCCAGAAGAACGAGAGCCGGGGAGCGAAGGCGTCGATATCGAGGCCTGCGGCGATGCCGGTGCGGAGGTATTCCAGCCCGTCAGCCAGCGTGTAGGCCATTTCCAGGTCGGCGGTCGCGCCAGCTTCCTGCATATGGTAGCCGGAGATCGAGATCGAGTTGAACTTCGGCATCTTCTGCGACGTGAACTCGAAGATGTCGGCGATGATCCGCATCGAGGGGAGCGGCGGATAGATATACGTGTTCCGCACCATGAACTCCTTGAGGACGTCGTTCTGGATCGTTCCGGCGAGTTGGTCGAGCGTCGCGCCCTGCTCGAGCGCGGTGACGATGTAGAACGCGAGGACCGGGAGGACCGCGCCGTTCATCGTCATCGAGACGCTGATCTTGTCGAGCGGGATGCCTCCGAAAAGGATCTTCATGTCGAGGATCGAATCGATCGCGACACCGGCCTTGCCGACGTCGCCGACGACGCGCGGGTGGTCGGAGTCGTAGCCGCGGTGAGTGGCGAGGTCGAATGCGACCGAGAGCCCCTGCTGCCCGGCGGCGATGTTGCGCTTGTAAAAGGCGTTCGATTCCTCGGCCGTCGAGAACCCGGCGTATTGGCGGATCGTCCACGGGCGCTGGACATACATCGTCGCGTAGGGGCCGCGCAGGAATGGGGCCACGCCGGCGGTGAAGCCGAGATGGTTGCAATCCGCGAGGTCGGCGGGACCGTAGGTCGGCTTGACGTCGATGGTTTCGTTCGTCGTCCATGCAGAGGCGGCTGGCGATTTGCCGGTTTCCGAGTGGAAGGCATTCTCCCATGCGGCCTCTGTAGCGGCTGGTTCGGGGCTGAAGTCGATCTGTGTGAAGTCAGGGCATTTCATGATGTCAGAGTTCCTTTTGGAGATTGGTGAGGAAGGCGAGGCAATCGACCTTGAGGTGGATGAAGTCGTCCACGCCCGAGGCCTTGTGCGCTTCGATCTGATCCGGCGGGTATCCGGCAAGGATGACTTTTACGCCGGGCAATTTGGATTTCAGCGCGGGGACGAAGGCCGGGACAATTTCCGGATAGGTGTCGTCCGTCGAGCAGAGGACGACGATCCGGGCCTTTGAAGCCACGGCTTGATCGAGCGCTTCTTCGACCGACTTGGCGCCGGCGGTTTGCTGGTGGACGCCGAAGCCGCCGGCCGCGAAGAATCCGGAGGAGAAGTCGGCGCGCGCCTTCGATTGCTTCGGCGGTCCGAATTTTGCGAGCCAGACCTGCGGAGGGTTTTCCTTGGTTGAGGCGCGGAGGCGCTCGTATCCCTCAGCGGCGCGGATGACCCGCACACGGGGGATTTCAGGCAAACCGGCTCCTTTGCGGGGCAGGGCTTTGCGAATCTCGCCGATCGTGGCTCCGGACTGGAACGCCTTCGCGATTTCCTCCACCGAGGTGGAGGCAAGGCTCACGCCGCCTTTGCGGGCGGACGCGATCCGTTTGGAGCGCTCGGTGAATTTTTTTTCCGCGTCATCCGGGTTCGGGGCGAGCGGGGTTTCGGCGGGATTCGGGAAGAGGTTGACTCCGAGGACAGCTTCGCGGCGTTTTGAAACAGCTCCGATGCGGGCCTTCGCGCTCACGGCGACCGCCGCCTGCGGAAATCCCTCGCGGAGCGCGACAGCCATGCCCCCGCGCTTCTCAACTTCCTGGAACAACTCCCAGGCTTTCTTCGCGAGCTCGATGGTCAGGGACTCCACATACCACGAACCGCCGGCCGCATCGGTCACTTCGGCGAATCCGCATTCCTCCGCGAGGATGACGTGGATATTGCGGGCGATGCGCGTTGAGAATTCGTCCGGCGTGCGGACCGGCTCGTCGAATGCCGCGACGTGCATGCTGTCCACTCCGCCCACGACTCCGGCAAAACCTTCTGCCGTTGCGCGGAGCATGTTGGTGTGAGGGTCGAGCACGGACTTGTTGAAAATGCTGCTGCGGCCGTGGATGAAGAGCGGGGATGGCTTGACGCCAAATGCCTCGACAATCCGGTCCCAGAGGAGCCGTGCCGCGCGGAGTTTCGCGATCTGCATGAAGAGGTTCGAACCGAGAGAAAGCGCCATCACGAAGCGCGGGGCGATTTCGTCGTCAGGAACGCCTGCGGCGGCGAGGGCGCGGAAGTAGGCGGCCCCGGTCGCGAGCCCGAAGGCGAGCTCCTCAACGGCTGTGCCGCCGGCATCCGCCCAGAGGCTGGCCTGGATACCCACGGTTCGGATCCCTTTTCCCGCGGCCCATTTGGATAGTGATGCCAGCTCGGCGTAGGCGTCATCGAGAGAGAGATCGAGTTTCCCGTCGCGCGCCCATTCGGTCAACGGATCGGCGAGCACGGCCCCGGAAAATCCCTTTTCGCCCGAGAACGCCTGCAGAAGCCCCGCCAGCGGGAGCGCGCTTACGCCAGCGAACACCAACACCGGTGCCGCTTGAAAATCCACCCCGGCAAATGCGCGGGAGGCATCGTCGAGCGTCGCGAGCGAGAGCCCGCATTCGCCGACTTCCCCGCAGGCGGCCTCGTCGGGATCCAGCCCCAGGCGGGTTGCCACATCAGGAAGCAGCGCGACAGAGTTTTGTCCGCGCATGAGATTGCTCTTGAGCGCGGTGTTGAATTTTTCCGGGCACCCGTAAGGAAGTTCCTGCGCGATGAGCCACGGCCGCTTTTTGTTTCCCGACGCGTGCGAACCGCGCACGAACGGCGGAAGACCGGGCCAGGACTCGGGGATCGAGAGCGCCTCAACATCCAGCCGGTTGTAGATCGGCTGGAGCTTGATTCCCTCCGGCGTGGGAGTGATCAGCTTCTTGTCAAAAGGCGCGCCTTTGAGAGATTCCTCGGCGGCAATTTTCCATTCTTCGTAAGTGGCGGCAGGGAATTCGTCGAGATTGAGTTTCATGGGAAAAATGTGGAATTCGAAATTTGGGATGTGGAATATTGAGGCGGCTAAGCCGCGCGGATTTTCTTAAAACTTAAAG
>Ga0194053_10001435_pt1 | contig 15227 bp, 10 predicted proteins | sample SepL228m_MetaG_FD_161684 | JGI IMG/M metagenome (GOLD analysis project Ga0194053, IMG submission 161684) | Anoxic zone freshwater microbial communities from boreal shield lake in IISD Experimental Lakes Area, Ontario, Canada - Sep2016-L227-8m | ecosystem: Environmental > Aquatic > Freshwater >... | reverse complement strand
TTGCAAGTAAGACGATTCTGATTTTTCCAGAAGGATGTCATTTATGGTTTGAAGTCGGTGGCCATTGACAGCGGAAAAATCAAATTCCTTATTGAGTAAATGTTTCCGTTCAAATAAATCACGGTATTGAATTTTCCTGTGATATTTCCGGATAAAATTGGAATAGCCCAATCGTGCCTGTTCCAGAAATAATTTGTCATATTTATTCATAGCCCAATCCCGCAATGTTTTCTTTGTTATCCGTAAATATTTACCGGTTGTTTGAGTAACAGCAAAAATATGAATTGAACGCGCCAAAGCATGTCGTTCCGGAAATCTTATTATTGGTAAACGGGGATCCTTATAGTTTAATCCAGAACGACATACTTTGTCGGGCTCCTATATTACTTTTGATTTTCACTAACAAAAAAAGACAACCTGAAATGAAAGATGATAAAAAAACGACAAGGGAAATTACTGATTTCACCCTCATGTATGATGGTATGTATTGGTTAAAAGAGAAGGATGGTTTTTATCCAATCAGATTATATCCAGATGATCTCATTTTACTTTTCCAAACTGAGGGCGTTGTTAATGAGGTTGATGGAGAATTTGATAATTGTGGTGAACGTTACTATCAGTTCAGAAAAGTAACGTTAATTCGTGAGGATTCATTGCTTAGCCTCCAATACTGTGACGAGGCCGGATATGTTCTTACGTTAGTTCCATGTCATGTAAAACAGTCCTAAGATGAATGAAAATGAAATCGGCAGTGTAATCAGTTTTACAGACTTTGCCAACCATTACAATGGTTTTATATCGGACTACCAGGACTGCTTTTTTCCGGAACCTGCAGAATTCATGGAATATTTAAGTAATTGCAACGGGAAGGTAGTGGTGATCGGCAGCCGGCCAGGACAAGGAAAAACAGGCCTGATGTTATCGCTCATAAAAGATTATCCTGAAATACCGGTTTTGATTTTCTCACTCGAAATGTCATCCACTCAGTTGATCAGGAGATTCCTGAGAGTAACCGGTGAAACATATGAATCACCTTCATTGAACCAACCTATCGAATATAGAGTGCAAAATTACAGGAACCTGCTAAATGTCGTACGGAATATTTTTATTTGCGATAAGAGCAAGGTTCCTTTCAAAACGTTCCAATCAATTGTCGGACGCCAACAGTGTGAAAAACCTGTTAAAATAGTTTTTATCGATTTTTACCAATTACTGGATGATACAACACCGGATTTATTATCCAAACTAAAGAAATGTGCGGAATTGTATAATGTTACGATTGTTTTATTAAGTCAACTTGAAAGAGAAATTGACAAAAATCCATTGGAAACACCAGCAATTGATTCTTTCCCTGGCTTAAACAATCCGGACATTATTGACGAAGCATATTATCTTTTCAGACCTGATCGTTATAAAATCATCCAGGATGATAAAGGGAACTGCCTGGAAAACCTTGTGATGATAAGCGGTTTGAAGGGAAAATTCAAAGAAAATAAATTAATATTCCAGATTAATAAAGAAAATGGGGCATTCGGCAAGGCCGAAGTTTTGAATATTATGAATATTCCTCGGAATTTTACGGCATCATATGGGCCATAATTCATTTTTTACCCTGTTAAAAATTTTACTTTCAAACGTATTAAAAAGGTAAAACTGATCATTCCACCTTAACTACCTCCTTATCTTTCACCAACCTCACATTAACGTTCCTGAACAAGTTCTGATAAGCCTCTCCGTCGAATGTATGAATCGGCACCAGGTTCCTGGGCTTAATTGCATCTACTATAAGTTGCGCAGTTTCAATATCGGCATGCCCGCTTGTATGAATGTAATGATCTTTCAAACCACGACTGGTAAGGTACTCAACAAAAGCCATGGTTTTTTCCTCCTGCAGGTAACCGTCCCACATGGAGTAAATGAAGGTTCCTCTATCAATATTTGGTATAAGTTCAAGGTCAGACTGCATGGTAGGTCGAACAATCATAACCATATTTTCAGCATCAGCAATTATCTCTTCCCTTTTGATTTTGGAATCTTTGACTCCGAATAAGAGATCAAGTCTTTTTGCCTTCCTGATCATCCTGCTGAGGCGGTTTGGATAGAAGACCCGGATTTCTGGATATTTTTTCGACGGAAATGGAATCTCAGCATAAAATGCCAGCTCCTTTAAAATATTGGCCAGATAGAAATCGATGGCCATGGTCTTGCCGGTTTCCTTACAGGCATTATAAATTGAGATAAGTCTGTCGATATTTTGTCCGGATGTGTAGATCAAATTTATTCCGATATTGCTTCGAAATAAAGTGGCCAGTTTCTCTTCGATCTCCGTTTCGCGAATAATCTTCCCATATGATCTTCCGATGGTTGTTCCTTCCAGCAGCAGGTAATCAATATCTTTGTCGACATTTTTTAACAATGAATTGAATGCCACTGAATTCCTTCCATGGTTGCGGAAATCACCACTATAAAACAATGATTTGCATTTTGATTTGACCAGGAAGGCATAGGAGTCAAAAGCAGAATGGTCCATTAACCAGGGGGTAATCTCAATGTCGCCGATTGAAAAAGGCTCCTCGCGATGGAAATGGGCAAAATTTGTAATGCTCCATGACCGGTTTGTAAAGATATTGGTCAGTTCTATTAATTTATGGGTGGCTCCGCCCAGATAAAATTTACAATTGCTGCCGATGAAGCCAGCCAACCCATAATGATCCTGGTGGGCATGAGACAAGATAAGGGCAAATTTCTTATCTGTTTCCGCTCCATATAATCCCGGAATATCCGGTAAAACTCCTTGGGCAACCAGGTCTTCCCTCGAAAATTTACCCAGTACTGAAGAGTCAAACTTTGTTTTATCCGGATTAACCAGAGGCATTCCGAAATCGATCACCACATGGGTAGTTTCAGTCCAGACTTCTACACAAGAACCGCCTATTTCGCTGGCGCCACGATGTATTTTAAAGTGCATACGTTCAATCTAACAAATCGGTAAAATCTGACCACCCTGCCGCGTTGGCTGAAATTGTTGGTTTGGCAGTGTTTTTCTTATCCCCAGCATCGATAAATGATTCAATAAATACATTGATTATACCAGGATGGGTGTATTTTGCAATTGAGTCACGGATCATTGCAATTACCGGATCACTAACTCTTCGTTTTTTTTCACCGGAGGAACAGAAAACCAGGTTGATTGCCCGGGTACAATGTTGATGATGGATTGCCAAATGTAACTTTTCATTGTCGCTTAGCACTTCGTGGAGCATCTGAATATTCCTGGCATTAAAAAGGTGAATGAATTTCACCTCAATGGCAAAAATGAGTTCTTCTTTACGGGTCCTGCTAATGGCATTTGAAATATCCTTATTGATGATATGACCTAAAATTTCATTTAGTTCTTTCGCTTTATTATCTTCAAAAACCCTGTTCACAAATTCCGGGCTTAAAACCGCAAGATCATAATTCCCCCTGTCGCCATAGGTGCCTTCAATGGTTGTCTGTTCTACCTCCTCTAAGGTATACCCAACTTTCAGTTTTTTCTTTTCATACCTGAAGTTTGTGGGATATTCATGATGAACCAGCGATACGGGTGTTTTTATTGTTTTTCGTTCTGCCAGTGTTTTACCCATGACCAGGATATCGCTGTTGCCCTCCATAATGTCGTTCGACAGGGATGCATGTAGGTCGGATTCCGTAAAATAGAGGAATGGCTGCTCCCTGAAACGGTTGATCGTTTTCCTGATTCCATTGAAAACAGCTTTTTCAATTGTTTTGGGGTTTGTCATATTGACAAGATGGTTTAAAGCTTTTATAACAGGATGATTCATTTCCCTGTTCCGGATGATCCAATAAAGTTCTTCCGCCTGAGCCTCATTATATTGTTTGAAAATCCGGAATGTTTTATAAATAAAAGGCTGTGTTTCGTTCAGCCGTCGAAAAACATCTTTCAGGTTGGTATGAAAATCCCGAATATAGATCCAGGTGAAAAGTTGTGCAAGCAGTTCCTTGTAAAATGGATCAGTTTTCGCGAAATTGACCCATACCTTGTTCCTGGTATCTGGTGTAAGATGGTGAATGGCGTGAAAACGTTCATGAATTTCAGTGATTTTCAGTAATTCAGGATCCTGGGGATAATACTTAATCTGGAACTCTTCTGACCAATACTCCCCCAGAATATTCATCTTCCCTAATTTAAACTTGCATGGGGGCATATCTGTGAAAAGTGCCGATGCCGGAAGTTCCGGGTTCTCATAGAGCCTCCCGATTCTTTCGCTGACGGATTCAAGAAAATAATCACAGTTACCTTCTGAATATATCAGCTCCATAGATTTTGCGGTATCAATAGTAGCCTCCGAAACTTTGCCGGAAATGGGGGAGCGATCAATATCAAATATTGCGTTGAGCATCATTTTTGGCTTTTTATTGTTAAATTAATCATTCACATTTTTCCCATTGGTTGTGCTTAGTAAACCCAATCCGAATGACTTATCGGCAATTTGTTTAACTCGTTTTTTAAATGTTTCCACTCGGGCAAAAAGTTATCCATAATGGCAATAAAATTGTCGTTGTGAGTTCGTTCAAGCATGTGTGCCAATTCATGAACGATAATATATTCAATGCAATGAAATGGTTTCTTGGCCAGTTCCAGGTTTAACCATATGCGCTTTGCTTCACGATTGCAGGTTCCCCACCTGGTTTTCATCTTTTTGATGGCAAATTCATTGATAGACACCCCCATTGCTTTTTCCCACTTTTCAATGACCGGTGGCACCAATTGCTTCAATTGTTTCCTGTACCATTCATCCATGATAACCTGCCTTTTTCGAATGTCGGTATCTGGACGAACGTACATTTCAATCGTATTGTGTTTGACATCAACCAATGGGGGAGCATCCAGTTCGATTACTTTGAGCAGATAGCGCTTGCCCAAAAAGTAATGACTTTCTTTGTTCAGGTATTCCCTGGGAGCTTCACGCACCTGTGTGAGAAACTTGTGCTGTTGCATTTTGATCCAGGCTAATTTGGAAATGGCATAAATCCTGATGGTATCCAAATCCATCCGCAAAGGAGCAGCAATCCTGACCCTTCCGGAAGGAGGGTAAACACTAAGATGGACATTCTTAATGTCTTTCTGTTCAACGTCAATGGTAAGATTACCCAAATTTAACTGTTCCATTAATACTCTGCCTGCTTTTTGACAATTTCAAAAATCCGTTCGGTCTCGGCTTTGCTTCCGAGTATTTTATAGATAGCCTGCTTGACTGTTAATTCTCTTGTGTCAATTCCCCGCCAGCCATTTGGTTTATATTCAATAATGCTTTCATGAACCTGCCAAGCCAATGTTTCGTCGTTATCTAAATTGTTATAAAGGGCTCTCAGCGCAGGTGTTCGTAAGGAGGCTGGAGTGGAATCTTTTTTCCCTGAATGAACCTTAGCAGCGATAGTTGCTATCTTTTTAAGGTATTCTTCATAGCTTAATGCATTGGCTTTCCGCTCCTTTATTATTTCATTGAGCAGGGTACTCATTTCTTCAAAGAATGCCGGGTCGATTAAATGGTCTTTTATGATTTTCTGCCTTACATTGTTCTCGATGGTTTCAGCAACGGCCTGTTTGTTGCCTTTAACGCCTTTGGGCATACTATTGATCGCCTCAGCAATCCCACTTTCTACAATCAACTCTATCAACGACAAATCACCGAAGGGTGAAATCTGCCGTGGTTCGTCGGCCTGAATGTAGTTGTCGATCAGGTGACGCATATCGGCTTCATACGTCTTCATATCCAGAGTTTCTCCGCTAGCCATGCGTATCTCTTCCCTGAGATTCAAATAAAAATCCACCAGACGTTTTATCTCATCCTGTTCCATTGCTGAATAGCCCGCATCATCCAACTCCGCAGAGATGTTGGCAAAGGCCCGTATTAATGCGACGGTTGCTTTATATAAGTTGGTGCGCTGAAATTCAGTGTTTTTGAGCGCTTCGGGTATTTCGGTATTGCCGCAGAAATAATGCTGGTAATCGAGCTTTGATTTTGGAGGGGGAACAGGCTCGCAAAGCAGGGCGATTGCTTCCATTGCATTATCCAACCTTTCCCTGCCTTTTTTCAACCGGTCCTGGAGCAATATTTCACAATCTTCCGGTTTAAACTGGTCATAATCTAATTCGGAAGTGTAAACCGCCACGGCATCTTCCACCTTCTTAAACAGGTCTTTATAATCGACTATATAACCAAACTCCTTGTCTTCCGTATCCAGTCGGTTTACCCTGCAAATTGCCTGGAACAATCCATGATCCTGCATGCTTTTATCAATATAGAGATAAGTACATGCAGGAGCATCGAAGCCTGTGAGTAATTTATCGACCACAATCAACAAACGCATGGTTGCAGGCTCTTTTACAAATTTATTTTTCGCCTGGTCTTCATAGGTCTCCGTTTTGGTTTTGCCACCTGTCGGGACCACCTCCTTCAGCAGGTCAGTATACATCTTATAGATGAATTCTTTGTCGGTCTCGGTATTGGCGCCGGTATCTTCTGTCGTGATGTCCTGCGAGTTGGGGTTGTAAGAAGTAATGACCGCACAACGGTTTTTAAATTCGGTTTGCTGAAAGAGTTCGTAGTATTTGCTGGCTTCATAGATGCTGCCTGCCACTAAAATGGCATTGCCAATGTGAGAACTAAGCCGCGGCTTAACACTGAAGTCGAATACAATATCACCAACCACTTTATCCATTCGCGACCGGGAACTTAGCACTACCTGCATGGTGCCCCATTTCTTTTTCAATTCTGACTTCTGAAAATCGTTCAGCCCTTTTGTCTTTGCAGCAAACCATGCATCAATCTTTTCAGGAGATGATAACCACTGATCGATATCCCTGGCTTCATAGATTAAATCAAGGATGACCTTATCGGCTACCCCTTCGTTGAACTTATAGGTATGAATGTATCCGCCAAATACTTCCAAACTGGTTTGCTTATCAGATTTCAACAGTGGTGTTCCGGTAAAGCCAATGAATACGGCATTTTGAAGCACCGCCTTCATGACCTTATGCAGTTTGCCGCTTTGGGTGCGGTGGCACTCATCAACAAATACAAACAATTCACCTATGGTTTTTGACGGAGCGTTGCGAAGTTCTTCAATAAACCGGTCAAAATCTTCGACATCCTTTTTCCCAAACTTGTGGATGAGGGAACACAATAAACGTGGCATGGGCTGATTAAGTTGATCCATCAACTCCCTGCCGCTGGATGTGCGTTTAAGTTCGACACCTGCATCATTAAAAACCCGTTCAATCTGCTTGTCAAGTTCTTTCCGGTCGGTGAGGATGGCGACACGGGCATTGGGGTTGTTTTCTAAAATCCATTTGGCCAGCATCACCATGACGATGCTTTTCCCACTGCCCTGGGTGTGCCAGATAATCCCGCCTTCGCGACGACGAATATATTCCCGGGCGGCGATGATGCTAAAATATTGGTGATGGCGTGGCAGCTTCTTGATGCCGCCATCGAACAACACGAAGTCGTAAATAATTTCAAGCAGCCGGTGTTTGTTGCAGATTTTAACCAGGTACTTATCCAACTGCAACAAACTGTTGTCCTCCACATCCTCTTTCCAGCCCAGAAAAAATTTATCGGGTGTGCCGATGGTGCCGTACCGCAGGCCTTCTGTATCATTGCCAGCCATTACCAGCTGAATGGTGGTAAAAAAGGATTGAATAAATTCCGGTTGCTGGTTTACGAGGTTCTGGCGGATGCCATCGCCAATGGAAATGGTGCTTCTTTTCAATTCAAGGATGCCAACCGCAATTCCATTGACATACAATACGATATCCGGTCGTTTCTCCCTGTTGCCCTGGATGGTGACTTCCTGGGCTATGGCAAAGTCGTTTTTCTCCGGTTCGGCCCAGTTTATAAAATGAACGCGTTGATACCGGTCGGCAGGATTGGCTGAGACTTCACGGCCATAACGCAGCAGTTTATAAACCTCTTTATTGTTGTTGTAAAGATTCCGGTCGAAGTTGCCGGCTTCGGTTTTCAGATGGTAAATGGCACGGCTCACCAGTTCCGCAGGATAACCAACTTTGTTGATCAGGTAACTCCTCAGCAGTTCTTCCTCAATATTGCTGTTGTTGAACCGATCTTCCCAATTGCCAAGGTATTGGTAACCCAGTTGATCCTGAAATAGCTTGATAATCCGGTCTTGAGTTATGCGTTCGATTTCACCGATAGTGCTCATCTTTTCTTTTTGGATTTACGGAGATTCTTCTTCACTGCAATGCCTTTTTCGGTTAGCCGATAATGCTGATTTGGATGATTTGGACTCTCGGGAAAAGTCATCTCAATATAACCGGATTCCAATGCAGGCAAAATATAATTTACCCTGAAAAAATCGTCACTTCTTAAATCCAATTTTTTTTGGATTTCAGACCGCTTCATTTGACCAACAATCACCAATACCACCCTCTCAACTTCCCCAGTAACTTCCCCAGTAGGTTCCCCACCAACTTCCCCACTCCCTGCTTCATTAGCTTGTCGGGTAGCTTGTGGGGTAGCTTCTCCGGTAGCTTGTCCGGTAGCTTCCCCAGTAGTTTTTAATGTTCGCCAAATGATCGTTCTAAAGTTCTCTTCCTGGATGAATTCCGGCTCTCTCAGCCCTTTTTCCTTACATAAACGGATAATGTCACCCGTTCCTGTTCCCAGGCGTTCGATATACCCGGCATAATACATAGGTTCGGCCAGCAAAGGATTGGCCGGTATCGAATTGTGCGGCTGACGAAGTTTAACCGTTGTAAGTCCGAATGGCAATTGCCCGGGGTTCCATACTTCAAGACGGTCTTTGAACAGCATAACCTGCACACTGCCGTTGCTGGTGTAATCACGATGGGCGATGGAATTCACGATGGCTTCAGAAACAGCTGCGCGGGGCAGCTCATAATCAACTGGCACCTGGGTGCTTTCATCGCGGGTTCCCACCGAAACATCAATTTTGGACAATACAAAATCGACGGACTGGTTCACCAGTTGAAATACATCGCCCTTGTAAACCTGGTAGGCCGGAATTGGTTTCACGACATCGAAGCCATGAAAATGAGCGCATTTTACTTCCGATGTGATGAAAAACCGCTGAGGTTGCTTGCCAAACAACAATAAAGCCGCATTGCTTACGCGATTATTTACCAATAAATTCAGATGCGTAAGAACTATTTCAGGAGTGGTTTCGGTCGACAGGGGAAACCCTCTTCTTGCTTTGGCGATATGGACAAATTCCCGGATTTTATCCTGATCCAGATCCGCCATGGTCGCCAGATCGTTCGATGCAGCATCAAACGGACCGGTCCGGATAATCTCCTTTTCCTTGAGGTAATTGACCAGCGAAGCATAAACCCCGGAGTTAAGCTCGTTTCCGGTATTAAACCGCTTGCGGATCAGGTCGAGGCCAGCCTTTTGAATAAGGTTTGCCATTTTACCGTGGCGCGACTGCGACGCATCACCTGAAATATAGATCAACCGTGTTTTATGCAACCGGGTAGCTTCATCAAACTCCCGTTCGGTGGGTGAAACACCTTCGGCATCTTCAAACCCGTAGCTGGTACCAAACAGACCAAGGTAAATATCACATTCAGCAACCTCCTTGATATACACAGCATCTGCCCGCTGATCGGCTGCTGGCAGATTTTCAAATAAAAAGGGTTCGAAAAACAGTCCCAGCAATGGGTCGCTGTTCAGGTATTCAAAAAGATTTTGCCGCTCGTGGGCGAATTCTTTTTGGACACTGCTAATGAATATTTTGAGTTTTCTCATCCAAACCTAATAATTACCAGTTATATGATAAATTTTTAAAAGAGTTGCACAGGGTATTAATAAACTGTAGAATGTCATTTTCTAATATGGCTAATATGTAGGAATCGTCGATGAATTCAAATCCGTTTTTCATTAAGATGTCTATTAATACGTCATTATACGCACCCTGATCTCTATAAAAGAAGCGTAATTTGAATCGATGTTCAGGAAAATAATAAATGTCAAGTGCATATTTTGAATTGTTGTATTGCCAATTATTAATGTAAGCACAAGGTTTCTCATTTATGTCATCACCACTGGCAAAATAGTAGTCGCATTTTTCCGTAAACGGCTCAAAAAACTTATCTTTTAAATTCTCTAAAAAAAGCGAATACGAAAATAATTCTGCATGAGCCCCACTCATCCGCTCACCTGCAAATAGGACAAATCCATGCCTGGATTCTTTACGAACATATCTTTTAGCCCCCCTGTAAGAGAATAGCTCTGGAATTTCGATGAATTTATGCCGCCAGTCTGTTACGTTAACCTTATTCGTTTCCCTGATTAAAGTTAAAGACTGAGTAATGTTATTGACATCCAACTCGTCAAAAATATCTTTAATTAATTTTTGATGCAATTGATTTTTATCTCCTTTAAGTAATCTCTTCCAACTGATATCACGGTCTCGGTTTATTAAAAAGCTTTGATTACTTCCTTCTTCAATCAGATAATCAATTTTTGACAACAATGCCCTTTCCCATATAAATTCAGGGAATTCTATTAAGCCATTATTATCGAATATGCTTTTTGCTTTCTCGCAGTAAGTAGCAAACAATTGTTTATATAGCATATTGTCTGGCTCGGACCAGTTACAGTTTGAATGTTTGTTATAATAATCAAAGATGCCGCTTGAATAAATGAGAAATCCAATTTGCCCTTTAAAATATCCATGCTGCTCGATTGGAAATATCAATTCTTCCCAACCATCCTTTCTCAGAATCAAGGCCGACTTTACCCTTTCTTCGTATATCTGAATCCTGTCGAACCCAGTGATGGTAATGTCCTTTGCCAAATAATCAAGAATTCCAACTTCTATTTCAACAAGCTTATTAATGCTGGCAATTGAGTTGACAAAATCTGTTTCATTGTTATAAATCGTGTTTTCCGACAGATTATGAATAACTCTCATCCATCCGGGTAAATCCGGATTCGTATGATATTTAATCTGGTATTGACAATAGGCATGGAATTGAATTCTAACAGTATAACCTGCCTGGAGGAAATTGTTTTTAATCACGGTCTCGAATACCTGGTCTTCTTTATAGTAGTAAAAAGATTTATCCAGATATTGTTTCACCTTGTTGTTTCCGTTTTTTAATAAATCGAGTATCGCAATAAGGTCAATTATATATTTTTCATTTATGCAGTTGAAAATGCTATATTGATGAAACGAGATACTTTTATTTGACTGATCAATCATAAAAGCAAGGTTGGCATTATTGGTTATGCCGGCACTGTGATTCACCACAATTGCTCTAATAAAATTCATTATCAGCAAGTCATATTCCTTTTTATTCTTGCCGGTATGGTTCCAGAAAAGGTTTGCCCAGTCAGTGTCGATCCTGTGCGAAAAATAGGTTTCAGTGAACACTTCCTTGACTTCCCCGTTAAATATAAGATCGTAAGTATGCTTCTTATTGAACTCGGATTTTTTAATAAACTTTTCAACGCTTGCTTTAAATTGTTCAAAGGGTGTCAAAGGAATCCCCCGCGCATTCATTTTAATGTACAAATCATCTGTAAGGTTGTAGAAATCCAGATCAAGAAACTGAAATGTTATGACAGGATTATCCAATCTTGTAAGCTTTTTAAAAAAATCTGTACTTCCATGAAAGCGCTCATGTATTGCATCAAGCATGATCAACATGGACTTTATAGTTGGATCATTTTCCCACGACAAAAAATACCAGCCTGCTTCTGCAATTGTCTTTGACAGACTATTATGTTGACCCGGATCTGACGGCAATAGGTCATTTAGGTCAATATCATTGATCATCAGTGCATCGCAAAATTCCCTTGAACTGGCTCTAGTCTCATAAGTAAACTTTGATTTCTGGTTGCCGGTACCATGTTTAAAAACTATGGCATCCCTTAAAACCGGCATTTCCATGTCTTTGTTTGCCAGAAACCAATGAAGCAAAAATAATGTGGTTAAACGCTGCTGACCATCAAGGGGTATAAAAGTGACGGCATCCTTTATGATTTTATCTGATAGATTTCCATAAATAAAATCCAAATCTCGGTTTGGCTTTCCTTCTAACAGGTAATCATACAGTGCGTCAAGAAAGTCAATCCTGATCTCTTTGGCACTGGATCTTCCTTGAGCATAGTCTCTCTGGATAATTGGTATTTGAATATGGTACTTTTGTATCAGTTGAAAAAAAGTCAATCTGATGCCGGTGATTTCGCTATCTATTGTTCCCAATTTTGTTGCTCTCCTTTAATTAAGATATTCATGAAGTGTTTCTTCTATGGCTATCAGATAATTATCTGCATCGTCTTTATTCCAGTACATTATTTCATCAAACCTTTTGCTATAAGCTTTCGTGAAAACATTTTTTGTGCAGATCGGAATAAAGGTTCCTTTTTTATCTTTCTCCAGGATGATTTTACGCTTTATCGGGAAAAACGCATTTTTATAACTCCTGTTGGTACTTGCGTCCAAAAGGGATAAGTTGGAAATGGCACATTTGTCTGGCTCATTATTCTCCCTGAAAAATTCGCGCATTTTCACATATAGTTCATTGAATTTATGATCGTTGATGTTTTCGGAATGGATGATGTTCAACAAATCCGAAAGGGTTTTATACAGGTCAGTCAAAGACTTATATTCATTTGCACGTATTAGTTTTTTAGTTTCATGAATATCAGGCTCTTCAGTGTTTGCTTCAGTTATCCTTTTTTCCAGTGAATCAAAGTAGCTAATTTGTTTGTCATTATCAACCTCACCGGTAAAATACTCCATTATATCCATGGCCCATTCCCTTCTCTCAGTTCCGGTTATACTCTTATCTGTCTGAGAGCGCACATGTTCAATATCCCAATTCTCCTTTTTATATGAATCGAAAGGGAAACGCATATTTGATTTTGTGTTGGAAAGCAAGGTCTCGATGTTAAAAAGCAACAGAATAGTTTTTATTTTCAAGGTGTCCTTATAAACCAGGGTCCTAATGTTGCAACGTACCTGCAAGTTGATTTTTTCAACCAGGTGTTTTTTAAAATCGCTTTTGGTTTTATAGGTTCTCCTAGCTTTAATCAGGTCTAGAACGGGATTGCCCATTCCTGTTGTAATTATAAAACCAGTTAAATGATATAGTTCCCTGTTCTTGTACCATTCTTCAATGGTTTGAAAGTACTTTTTAATTTCCAGCCAGAGCTGATCCGTATCAGGCAACTTATCTTTCAAATTATCTTTGTTTGTTTTTCTGCTCTTTTCAAATTCAGTAAAAAACTTATTGAATGTATATTTGTCCTCTGCCCCTTCTGCCTTTTCTTGCATCAAGTCAAAAATATACTCAATCCGGTTGGCATATTTTGGATCAGCCCCATCGTTCCTGTTATAGATGAAATACCAGAAAGCATCCTCTTGGAGCTTATTTTCCATAATATCCCATTCAGAGGCGATCTGCAACTGGCGCAATCTCAAATTATCAGCCGTTTCTTTGGCATTCCATCTTTTCAGAAAAAGTGCTCTGATAAGCTCAGAGTTTGTAAGCGGTATTTTTCCACTATTTAACCTGGTGAAAATATCATAAGACTGGTAATCGTCATCTATTTCAACTGTTTCAGAACCATCATTCACAATATACCAGATTACCATTGTGTCCGTTAGAAAAGTCTGAGCAAATTTTGCTTCCGCGAAGGGGTACTCAGTTGTATTTGCTTTATCGGTAAACCATTCCCGTATGCATTTGTTTGCAGCAGCCATGTGGTGAAAATCAATATTCTCTTCAGTTTTCTGCGAAACTTCCTTATCAATTGTGTTGAGAAAATGTTCGCTGTCCTCCCTTGTTTCGTAATAAATCCTCTTAATATTTTTATTCGTGCTATCAATCGGAAATTCAAGATTCTTTAAAATCAGGAAAATAGTTGTCAGCCTTTGCTGTCCGTCAATTACCTCCCATTCATCGTTGTTATATCGTTTTACCACAACAGGTTGCAGACAGTAAAAGGGTCGTTTCTTACCCTCCTCCTGTTTAGGTGGATTTATCGCAAAATCCCAGATATCTTCAAGCAACAAAGTCACCTCATTTTCAGTCCATCGGTATCCTCGCTGATATGAAGGAATGAAGAACTTTTCCTTCATTAAATTGTTGATTGATTTTGGAAATAACTTGTCATCGCTCATAATAATACTTTTTAATTTTTAGCGTTTCCTATTGTCTTATCTGCAAGATGTTTTCTCACCCTCAACAAATCTTTCTCCCCATCCCTTATAATTTTATGCCGCCGGTCGCAATCAAACAACTCATAGCTTATCACCAAAAGTTGAAGCCCATATTTTGGCAACACTTCCTTTCTTCGTAGATCGTATATTTTACGTTGCTCGCCGCGGTGAACGCCGCTTATGGTGATCACTTCGGGTTTGTCAAAGTGGTTGACCGCATGTGAATGCTGGTATTCTTCATATTCAACCACCAAGTTTAGATCCGGGTAATAAACGTCAATAGGCAGCTTTGCACGGTTGCCTTTTGCGTTTGCATCACCAACAAGGAAATCAAATCGCTGCTGGCGTAGACCCTGTTTCCCAAGGCATTTGTCGCACAGGTCAATCACATAGTGTTCGTCGCTTGATTTCCGGGAACTGTTTTTGGGTTTCACCAGTTGCTTTGGTTTTAAAACGGTGGCTGTCTCCTCAACCGGGGAGGTGTATTTGCTGTTCCCGAAATACCAGTTTGTGTTTTTTAGCTTCCGCTCTGCTATGACAAATGGAATACGGTACAACTGTTTTGCTTTATCCAATTTTCTCATGATTTTTCTGATCGGCAATCCACCCCGTTCGTCCTTCACGAAAATACCTGCCTTGATGAATTGAGGCATGAATTCCTTGGCAAGTAAGCGACCTGAGAAAGGATGCATCTCAAAATAGGTTTTCAACACAGCATTGATTTGAGCTATTTTATCCATTTATTCTAAACTTTAACAGTTAAACTAATCGTATTTTACCGGTGAGCAGCTCCTGCATCATGCCTTTCTTTATCATTTTGTATTTGGAGAGCTTTGGCTCTATCGATTTTATTTCGTCATCTACATCGGTAAGAAGATTTGCAATGCGAATCTGCTCTTCGTATTTAGGAACCGAAATTTCAATGTTTTCAATTGTCTTGGCATTTAAGCTTGGCACTCCTGATGCCTCATTGTGTGTATACCAATCAATAAGAAGAAATCTATAAT
>Ga0194053_10001430_pt1 | contig 15271 bp, 12 predicted proteins | sample SepL228m_MetaG_FD_161684 | JGI IMG/M metagenome (GOLD analysis project Ga0194053, IMG submission 161684) | Anoxic zone freshwater microbial communities from boreal shield lake in IISD Experimental Lakes Area, Ontario, Canada - Sep2016-L227-8m | ecosystem: Environmental > Aquatic > Freshwater >... | reverse complement strand
CTCCAACCGGGGAGGGGATTGAGGGGAGGGGCTTTTAAGGTATCAATCTATAATTTAGCAAATAGGTTTTCCTATTTACTTCAACAATTTTATCTTTAAAATCCTGTTAATCGATGTGAAAAATTTCTTTTGTCACCATCGCCTGGTATTCATCCAGACGTTTGCTTAACACTGGTGATAGTTCCATACCCGGGGTTACAATCGCTGGTTCAATACCAAAGATGATTATTTCGTCAGGGGATTCACCAATAGTTGCTGCGAGAGTAAGAATTGATAGCAGATCGCCTTCATGAAGCGATAAGCCGGTGTTGTTTTTTCGTGAAATAACTTCGTCCGGGGTGAAACGGCGGATTGTTCCCGGCGCGTCACCCATGAAAGCGCAGTCGAGTAGAATGACTTTTTGCCGACCGGTTATCAGGTGCAGCAATTGCATGCCGCCAACGCCAAATTCAATGAAATCAATTGCTACAGGCCATGAACATTCCTGTAATCGGCGCAACAAATATACTCCTATGCCTTCATCGGAGCATAAAATGTTGCCAAGGCCAATAACAGACAGATTTGACTGGTTGTTCATTAGTACCTTAAGTTCAAAGAACATTGAAATATAACCAGTTGTTTGTAAATTAATGTAATGGGCTATTATTCACCGCAAAAGAACTCAAAGAACACAAAGAGTTTTCTAAAGAGGTAATTGCATAACCTGTGTAACCAAGAGTATTCCGAGTAAGATGCTCGCAAAACATTGGGTTTTGCAATTGACTCTAAAATTCTTCTTTTGTGGTTTTTGCGTTCTTTTGTGGTGAATATTAATGGGTTGTGGGTGGATACCCACATTTGATAAATTCGATGTCCATATAGTGAGTTGAGCATGATATGCAGGGGTCATAGGCGCGAACCAGCATTTCAAGCTGCAGCCTTATACTGTCCTCATCCTGGTCTGCGATTAAGTTCACCAGTTTTTCCATGTCATGCTGGATATTGGCGTGATTCTGGTTTGTCGGAATAGTCATGTTTGCCCCGGTGCAGATGCCGTTATCATCAAAAGCATAACTGTGGAAAAGCACTCCGCGAGGCGCCTCTACCGCTCCTGCTCCCCATCCTGCCTGTGGTTTTATCTTTGGAAGATTATGCGTTACACCGGCAGTGAGCAGCTGGTCGATGAGTTGTATACCATGTTCAACAACCTGTGCCACCTCTACCAGTTGTGCAACTGTATTCATATACGGGTTGCAGCATCCGTCTAATAATCCAAACTTCTTTGCCACGTCCCGTGCCAGCGGCAGCAGATACTCGCTATTCAGGTTGCAGCGCGCAAGTGCACCAACGGCATAAGATTCACGATGCCACTTTGCCCATTTTGCTGTTGATTGCGGCACGACGTATTCATTTACTACCGATTTGAACTTTTGCACCGGCATTGTTTTCGTGGTGTCGCTGCTGCCGATATTCCCGTTGTAAAGGGCATAATCAACATGGTCAATCAGTGCAATATATTCGGTATCGCGTTCAAACTTTGGCAATTTGTCTGCCAGGCCAAATACCGCGTCCATTAAAACCTGGTAATCAGGAATTGCGTCAACCAGCATTTTTCTTAACTCGCGCAATTCATTTTCAGTTGGCACACGTCCAAACCCACCAGGCCTGAATGAAATCGGATGCGTTTTTCGACCGGCGAGTATTTCCATCATGGTATTGCCCAACTTATGCAGCCTGATGACAAGTTTCAGCAATTCGGGGTGTGAAGTTACCAGCGGTACGACTGATTTTACTCCCAACAGGTCAGGAGCCACCAGGTAACCAATATGCAGGACATGGCTTTCTATATGTTCCCCATACAAAGCGAGGATGCGCAGCATTTCTGTTTGTTCAGAAATTTCTATTTCCATGGCATCCTCTATGGCTTTCAGTGCCGCCAGCGAATGTGTCACGGAACATATACCGCAGATACGCGCCACCACGGTCTGGATATCTTCCCAGCTTCGTCCGCGCACCATTGCCTCGAAAAATCGCGGTGCTTCCGGTACCTGCCATTCTACGCTTTCAACACCGCAATCGTTGATGCGCACATGAATATTGCCGTGTCCTTCTACGCGAGTGACATGATGTACGTTAATTTCAACAATTTTAGACATTGGTCGACTCCTGTGTGCTGTTGAACAGCAATAATCTGCTTTGCAAGTCAGCAATGGTTAACCGGTATTTGTCCATTACATCTTTCGCTGCGTTTACATTTGGCTCATCAACATACCCGCGACACCCAAAACACCACATGCCGGCAGCCGGACATGGCGCATTGCATCCGGCACGAATTACCGGGCCAAGGCATAGTTCACCGTATTCATAACGGCAAATATTCTCGCGCATTTTGCATTCGACACAAACGGGAAAGTTGGGGATTACCGGCGGCACATTTCGCGCCAGGCAGCGCACAATGTAGCTGAACTCGTCGATATTAATAGGACACCCATGCACGTAGTAATCAACTTTCACCACTTCATTCACCGCTTTTACCGGCATGGTTACCAAATGGGGCATACGGGCAGCGTCGCCATAGACACATCGTTTCACCTCATCAATGCTTTCAAAATTATTCTTCAGCTTATTAACTCCGCCGATGGTGGCACAGGCACCCAGTGCGATGAGTATACTTGCCCGTGAGCGGATTTCTTTAATACGCTCTTCATCTTCCGGGCGGGTGATAGAACCTTCGATGATGGCAATATCATACTTGTCGCTCTGTTCCGACATGGCTTCCCGCCACTCTACCGGTGTTATTAACGCTATCAGGTCGAGTAATTCCTCTTCCATATTAACAATCTGCAATTGGCAGCCTTCGCAACAGGCAAAATCAAAAATAGCTACTCTTGGTTTTTTCATTTATATAGCCTCCGGCGCATCCGCAACATCTGCGTAATTGAACACTGGCCCGTCCATACAGGTATACAGACCGTTAATCTGACAATGTCCGCATTTCCCCACTCCGCATTTCATGCGTCGTTCAAGAGAAACGTAGATTTCATTAGGCATCATTCCGCGGGCGGTTAATTCGCGTATGACGAACTTATACATCACTGGTGGGCCGCAAATTATCGCACAGGTGTTGGCGGGAACAACTTCTATTTTTGGAATCAGCGTAGTGATGACACCGATATTTCCAGTCCATTGCTCATCAGCACGGTCAACCGTCTCCAGAAAAGTTACTCCTTCAACAGCGCCCCAGGCTGCCAGTTCATCGGTAAATAGCCGTTCAGCGGGTGAGCGGGTACCAAGCAGGATAGCGATCTTGCCATAATTATCGCGGCGGTTAAGCACATATTGTATAGCCGAACGAATGGGAACCAGTCCGATGCCTCCGCAAATGAATATTATGTTTTTCCCTTTCATTTCTTCTTCTACCGGGAAATGTGTTCCGAATGGACCGCGAATACCGAGTGTTGAGCCGGTTTCCAGACGATGCAGCACATCTGTTACACGTCCGGCATTGCGAACAACAACTTCAAATGCGCCATGAAGGTCTGGTGATGAGGAGATAGAAAGCGGCGCTTCGCCAACACCAGCAATGGATATTTGGACAAATTGACCGGGTAAGTGCCCCAAATCTTTGCCGTTTGCAAGTTTAATTTTAATATACAAATCCTGCGCTGTCAGCATTTCTGTATGCAATATCGTTGCGGTTTCCGGCAAATACGCATCTTTTATAGAAATAGAAGGTTCAGTCATTTATTTATCCTCATATAATGTGTTATAAAGGGTAACGGGATTAGCGATTTTAGCAGTGCATGCTGTGGTACAGCGTCCGCATCCAACACAGGCAATCATTCCCATGCGGTCCCACAAATATTTTCCCTTGCGGTAAAAACGATGCCGGTATCGCTCTTCCCTGTTTTTACGGAAGTTATGCCCTCCCGCCACTTCAGCAAATTTGCGCAGCATGCAGCCGTCCCATTGCCGGAAACGTTCACCACTCTCTAATGTCCAGTCAACATCATCGTAGACATCAAAACAGTAACAGGTGGGACATACGAGATTACATGAACCGCAAGAATAGCAAAGGGCGGCATTTTCCTCCCAAATTGGATGTTCGTAAGTTTGCGTCAGCAATTCAGGGAGATCTTCCGGCTTGCATTTCAATAAATATTTGTTCATAAATCGCCGGGCATCTTCCCAAAATTGTTCGCGTCGCGCCAGCAGCAGCGCGTCAGCGTCCGGTACGTCACCCAACTCTGCCAGTAATGCTTCGCCTTTCTCCGTGCGAACTTCGACGACATAATGTTTCCCCAGTTTGGTGAGTAGTATGTCATAATCATCGTCAACAACAGCAGTTCCCATGCAGGCGGCAAACATATTTGGAGATGTATTCTGAATATCGCAGGCGACGATGGTGGCTTTATTGCGGCGGTTCATATAATGGCTATCGTAGACACCATGACTGAATATTTTGTCTATCTGGGCAATGGCAACAACATCGTAGGGATGTACGCCAAATAAAACTATTGATTCGTCATCATGAACTGACTCATATTCACCACCCCGGACGAACTTCATTATCGTTTCTTTGAGAGGCTGGAAATATTTTTTCGGCGGTAGAATTGTAACATCAAAATCCAACCGCAAATCTGCACCGCGTGTCAAAAGACCATAAGCAAACTTATCTTCTTTAGCCTGTACCCCGTAAATATTAAACTTTGGAATCAGGCGATCTACCCATGTTGTCATCATTGCAACATCAATGCTTTTTAATATCATGGCTTGCACCCCCATGCAGTTAATTCTTTCGATAAATTCTCAGTATTTCACGTAAAATATCACGTCGGCTAACCATGCCGATAACCTTGCCATCAGAAACGATGGGTACCCGGTGAATGCGTTGTGTGACGAAGCAGTTAGCCATCGTCTCTAAATCTGTGTCAGGTGAAAAAGATACTACTTTATGCGCCAACGCCATCGCTTCTTTCACCCGGGTCCGGTCTGCTTCACCGCTAATCGCAAAATTAATGATGTCATACTCGGTAATAAACCCAAGCAGCATGCCATCTTCATCCACAACCGGCAGACTGCTGATTGAATGATCAAGCATTAGCTGTATTGCATCAGTCAATAACAAATCCGGCGTGGTGGTGACAATATCAGTATTCATCACCTGCGCCGCTTTTTTATTATAATCCATAAGTTCTCCTTTTATATCACTACTTCGATATAAGAAACTCAGCATAAAGTTTGGACTTTAGTAAATTATATCACTGTTTTTTCAGAATTCGAGTGATAGATTTATTTATTTTTTGTAATTGAAGTGATTGAGTGGGTATGGGTTGAGGGTTAGTATCAGGATTTAGCGCAAAATGTGGCGTCACCGTCCCGGTGACGTTAGCTGTGCAAGAAGGTGCAAGGTGCTGAAATTTATTTCCGGCGCTTTCTTTTTCCGAGAGGGACGCTCTTGCCACCTCTCGAATGAAGTAAAAATAAAGTTATCAGAGTCAATTGCAAAACTCAACGTATTGTGAGCAGGATACTCGGAATACTCTTGGTTACACAGGTTTTGCAAGAATATTTAAGATTTATATATTCAATCCGTTAAAATAACCGGTGTCAACGCGACGAAGATTTCTATTTTGCCTTCTACCATTCTTTGCCGCACCACTTTTGCTTCGGCGGGGAATTTCAGGAAGCGGGGGCGGGGGGAATCTATGCGAATCACCTCGTAGCCGGCTTTTTTAATCGCCATCTCCGCGTTTTCCGCGGTCATGCCCAGCAAATCCGGCATATTCATATTATTACTCCTGCCCCGGTTAAATAATCCCGTAAAATCAACAGTGCCTGGGTGGTGGCGCGGATGCGTATCATCTCGCGGTCGCTGCCCAATATTCCGCGCACGGCGGTGGTGGCGAATTGCGGTGCGCTGATGCCGATATATACCAGGCCTACCGGTTTCTCCGGGGTGCCACCGCCCGGACCGGCAATGCCGGTTATCGATATGCCGATATCCGCTCCGGTGGTTCTGCGTACGCCATCCGCCATCTCTTTGGCGCACTCTTCACTCACCGCGCCATGCTGTTGCAGCAATTTTGCCGACACGCCCAATAGTTCTTCTTTTATGCGGTTATCGTAAGATATTACCCCGCCGAGGAAATATTCTGATGCCCCCGCGACGGATGTTATGCGTCCGCCCAGCGCGCCGCCGGTACAGGATTCCGCCACTGCCAGGGTCAGTCCGCGCTGGCGCAGTATCTTGCCGGTTGCAACTTCCAGGGTTTCATCATTCACCCCATACATATATTTCCCGGCGCGAGCCATCACATCTGCCTGCAACGGCGCAATCATCTTTTTCGCTTCATCTACCGACGCGGCGCAGGCGGTCAACCGAATGTGGCATTCGCCGGTTTTAGCGTAAGGCGCGATGGTGGGATTGCTCTGCTTGTCCATCAAATCCTGCAACAGCGATTCCAGCGCCGATTCGCCGATGCCGCAAAAACGCAGCGTTATTGAATGGATTACATTTTCGCCGCGTGCGCGCAGGTATGGCTCCGCGGTTTGACGCCACATGGGGTATAGCTCCAACGGCGGACCGGGAAATGCCATTATTATCACGCCGTCTTTGTCTAATATAAATCCCGGCGCGGTGCCGGTGGGGTTGAGAATCATCTCCGACCCGACGGGCAGCATCGCCTGTTTATATTGTTTCTCCGTGAACGGGTAACTGCGGCGGGCAAACAATTTTTCCAGATTAACCTTGGCTTCCTGGTTGATTTCCAGCGGAGTGTCAAATACCCGTGCGATATTCGCCGAGGTAATGTCATCGCCGGTAGGCCCCAATCCGCCGGTACATATAATCAGGTCAGCGCGACTTTTCGCCAGTCGGATAGCATCCGCCAGCCGTTCATCGTTGTCACCGACGGTTTGCCGGTTATACACGCCAATGCCCAATTCCGCCAGCCGTTCCGCCAGCCACGCCGCGTTAGTATCAATAATCTGCCCCAACAGCAGTTCAGTGCCAATAGATAAAATCTCCGCCCGCATAAAATCACCTTTGCCGAAATATTACGAGATAAATATACCACTTTTCAGGGGGAAATGTATCTCCTTATTGAGAAATAAACTACCAATTTGCGGAATGCCGGGGACGGCATTCCCTACAATTCGTGGCAGATATTAAAATTGACTCAGTAATATAATACTTTTGATACTGCTATTATTCGTATCTAATATTTTGTAATATTCGACTATTGCTATTTTTTTATTTCGCTAAAAAGAGTAAAATTGATGCAGTTGTACTTTATTTATGGAATAAATAAGGTGAAATACCTATTTTTAGATATTTTTTTGTAGTTTATATCTACTTACATTGACGATATAGTGTCTGTTTTGCTATACTCAAAAAGTACGATAGATATATTATTTATACCTGAATTACCCATTCGTAGAAATAGTAAAGGGGCTAACAGGCATGCCTAAGAAAATTTTGGCGGTTGATGACGAACGACATATAGTCCGATTAATCCAGGTTAACCTGGAAAGAGCTGGTTATACTGTTATAACAGCTTTTGACGGTCGTGAGGCATTAAAGAAGATTGAAGAAGAGCGACCTGACCTGGTTGTTCTTGACGTGATGATGCCGTTCATGGACGGATTAGAAACGTTAAAGCGTATCCGCGCAAATCCGATGACAAACCGTACCCCGGTTATCATGTTAACGGCTAAAGCGCAGGATCAGGATATCTTTACGGGTTATTCAAGCGGCGCGGACATTTATCTGACCAAGCCATTTAACCCCATGGAGTTACTGACTTTCGTGAAGAGAATCTTCACTGAATCAGAGGGAGAAGACGATGGGCACACCTACACAATCTAAATGCAATTGCTGCAACTCCAGTTCAGCAGGGATCATCTTTGGCGTTGTTGCCTTATTAGGGCTGGCGGCATTGAGCTTATGGGCAATTAACCGTGCTCCTGCGACAAAAGAAGATCCTGAGTCAAAATCAGATAGATTACTGGATGAAATCGAGCATAGATTGCAACAGTTATCAGAATACCAGAAGCAACTGGATAAATAATCAGCAGTTATTAAACTCTACATGCGGGGCAGGGGATTTCCCTGTCCCGCAAGGCGTTGGTAACGATGATTACAACGCGTATGGCAAAAAACAGAAAAAAACGCAAAATTAGCAGCTTATCAACATTTTTCAGACAGCTATTTTTTCTGCTGTTGCGGCCTGCTGTAATCTTGCCCGCCCTTCTTTTAGTATTAATCCATTCCTTCAGCCAGGTAAACTTCAACGAATTAGCGCGTCGATTAGCCATTTACCACCTGTCAATTGAGACCGGTTGGGATATTAATATCGGCAGAATTGACCTCAGTAAAAAAGGCACCATCGTAATTAACAAATTTAATGCCCACGATGCGGCAGATGATGATGTTATTACAATTCCGAGAGTTATCGTTAAGTATGATATAAACGCTTTGTTGTCCAATCCGCTTGCGCCGGTGGCGGCAATTACCGCTATTGATGTTAATTCGCCGCAATTAATAGTACGGCGAAATAAAGAAGGCAAATGGAATTTTGACCATCTGGTGAAGAAGACACCGCAAAAACCAACCCCAACCGAAGATAAATTGCAGGCAGAGATAAGCATAACCGGCGGGCATTTGATATATACAGATGCCAAAGGATGGCCGGGAATACCGCCGCATAATGAAGAATTGAAAGATATCAATATAATGGTTACTCCTGCCCGTACCGGCGCCATGCCATTTCAATTCTCTGCGTATGACGGAACGAAAAAACTGCAAAAAATAACTGCTGGCGGTACAGTAAATTTTGATACCGGCGGTATGCTGATTCGCACTGATGCCTACGGAATAAATATTAAAAGTGTGATGAAATTTTTGCCAAAAAAAATACCGGTAAAAATTGATAGCGGCACGATTGATGCGCGGTTGCAACTGGCAATAGATGGCAAAGGTCCACCGATGCTTGCCGCGGTGGTGGATGTTAAGAATCTGCGCGGAACCGCTGATAGCATGGGAATGAAACTGCCATTTGAAATAAAATATGGAAATTTTGATCTGAATGAAGATAGCGTTAATATCGCCGCGTTAGGCGTAAGGATAGCACAAACAAACCTGGTATTATCCGGCACTGTGACGGATTTTACAAATCCTGTATATAACTTGCATCTGACCGGCAGTAAAATAAATCCCAAAACCTTGGTACATTTCAGCCGCGACCTGCAAAACTTGAAGTTCCGCTGGTCTGGCGACTTAAATCTGGATGCTGATATTAACGGAACCGCTGCATCACCGGCGCTGCGGGCTAAATTATCCGGGATAAATATCGGCACCAACTTTGGCGATTTTAGCAAAATTACCGGTGAAATACGTTATGCTGACGATATAATAACTGTCAGCAAAATTAAAATGAATGTATTCGGTGGTTCTATCAGCGGAGATTTATGGATAAACGGCGGCAGGACACCAAATAAGCAGCATACCATTGCCGTATTGCGCGGTAGAGTCGATAATATAAAACCCGGTATGATTCAGGAAAGATACGTTAAAATAACACCGCCTAAATCAATGAAATATATCATGCCGGATTACGGCAAAATTACTGGCGATGTTAGTGGAAAAATAGCGGTAAAGGTATCAAGCGATTATAGAAAGGGACCTACCCGGGCGGAAATATTGACGGATATGCGCGGTCAAATGGGCGTAGTCTTGCCAGTTCCGTTGAAGGGTGACTTTGCCATGGCTGGCAAGGTATTGATTATCGATGCCAAAGAAACAACCGTGGCGGCGTCGCTGTCGCACCTTGAACTGGCTACTCCAAACGGAATAGTTAGAGCATCAGGAAGATTAAAACCGAACAAACAAATTATTGTTGATGTCCAGGCATCCGCGCTTAATTTAGATTTAGTGCGCTCTTTCACCAATGTGAAAGATGTGTCCGGCAAGGTTTATCTTTCTGGTACGGTCAGTGGATCTTATTTGAATCCAACCTTTGCCGGCAGGCTGCATGTTGCAAATCCACGCGGGATGGGGTATGCCCTTGACGATGTGGTTGGCGATTGCGAATTATCGATGTCGCCAGATCGCTTTATCTTCAGAAATATGGTTATATCTGCCAATAACCGGCATATTCGCGGGTCATTTGGCATAATTAATAACAATGGCAAGATAAAAACAAATCTCAGCCTGTCGATGCCGAGAACGTCGATGGGTGAAATCGAGACGATAGCGGGGATAAAAAATAAAGTTCCTTTTGATGGTGTTATCGAAGGCGAGTGCATATTACAGGGATTACCTGATAACCCCGAAGGTAAACTGTCAATCATCATGCATCAGCCGGAGCTGTCGCTGCCCAGCGGCACCACACTGCATGGCACCAAGCTGTCGCTGGATATCGCCATAAAAGACGGGATAGCGGTAATTAATGATGCATCCTGCGATTTAGGCGGCATACCTATTGCGGTGACCGGGCAGATACCCATATTTAAAAAGAATGCCGACATAAATCTGGTATGGAAAATCCCCACCATCGACCTGCGCGATATTGCCGTTATTACCCAGACGGTCATGCCGGATATGCCGGAAAATATCAATTATTTGCTGAATAATATTGACCGTTACGCGGTAGGTTCTATTGCAGTAAATGGCAATACTACCTGTAAAATGCCGAATTTTACCAATGAAAAGTGGACTGCTGATTTTGTAAAATCTTTGCGCATTGAAGTGCAGATGGATGCACCGGGCGGTTTGAAAATAGCCGGGATACCATATTCAATTTTCAAGTTTGCCGGCAATTTCTCTGGAAACGAAATGTTATTCACTGCGGATAATTTTTCTTTTGGACGCGACCTTGAAAAAAGCAGATATTATGTTGAATTAATTAATGATACCGGTCCGGGGATGTTGAACATGCTCCCCGGAAATATGCAGGAAATTGACGCCGGATTCAGGATAAAGGCAGAGAATTTAAACCAGGTTCGCCGCGACATCATTAAATTAGCCGATGTATTCAAGTCAGTTGCAACTCTGCAGAAGATAGCGGATGGAGTACGGGCAATACCAACGCCGTTCTCCGCTGTCAGCGATATGACTATCAATATTTCTGGTGCGCTTAGCCGTCCATTGGTGGAAACGAAGCTGAAATTAACGAAAGTACTGGTGGGAAATATTGACTTGCCGGATATTGATACTGCGTTGAGTTATGACGGCGGCCCGAATGTTGTTAACGTTGAACATTTGCTAATTTCAGGACGCGACGATATTAAGAATTTCCCGGAATTGCAGGGTTTGTCAGTAGAAATGAGTGGTGGTTTGACCCTTTCCGGGCATGGCAGCGAGGCGGGTCAGATTAACATGTCCCTTGTCGCGCAGGAAATTGATTTATCAGTAATCGGCAAATGGCTGCATGTTTTCGCATTACAGCAATTGCATGGCAAGGTGAGCATAACGGCTGATATTACATCTGATATGGAAAAACCTAATATGCGGGCATCGGTAGATATGGAAAAGCCGGAATTTATGGGATATAAGTTTGATTCGCTGAGTTCATTTATTGTGACTGTCGATGAAAAGGGAATATGGCTGGGACGCTGGCATAACAAAGATAATGCTCCGGATAATTTGACACCGGTAAAGGCAATCGGCGACAAAGTTATCTTTGAAGAAGATGCTGCCAACCTGTCATTTATATCTGATAATAAAAACCAGGTTGAGCCGCTGCAGATTTATGGCTATTTCCCATTTGAATGGGCAGGACCTTTTTTGCCAAGTATCCCTGCTGACAAAGATTGTTATATGGAATTCAGGCTGCCGCCACAGGGATTGTCTTGCGCGCGGCCATTCTTGCCGGTTGAAGTTCGCAATTTGCTGCCTAAAATAGATTCAGAAAATGGCATGTTAGAAACTGAATTTATCATAGGCGGGCCTATAAATAATCCGGTACTGACAGATGGAAATTTCAAACTGCAAATTCCTCTGTTATCACTGAAACAATCGACGCCGGATTTGCCGGATAAGTTGCGCCGGGTTAATCTGGATGTTGATTTTCACCCCAACATTGCAGATAAAACCTTGACTGTTATGGATATCCGGGATTTTTCGGCAGTATTTGACCGTCCAGTGGTGACGAAAAAAGACCAGTTTGCCTGGGTGAAAAAATTAGTTGGCATACGCGAGAAAAAATTGCCGCCTTATGGCTCTTTAGTTGCAAAGGGAACTGTGCAGATAGACCCGGATAAATTGAAACGCAATGGTGCGTTGATACCAGCGAGTGAGTTTGCGGATAACCTGCGTTACGATATACACTTGCAGACGGTACGTGCCCCCATACGCTGGCGCGAGGCATTCAACGGGACGGTAACCGCATTCCTTCGCCTGCATAACCGTGTTATCAACAATCACATTCAACCGCCGATTTTAGAAGGATTGGCGTATGCGGAAAATTCGCGGTTAGGATATGATAATACAAAAGATTCAGGCGAACCGGTTACTTTGCCGATTAATCCTGATTTATCTATTGCATTAATTATTGGTGAAGGCAATTCCTTTGATATCGCGATTCCGCCAAATATTGCCGCAAAACTGCCATTTATTCCAACAAAAATTTTGCCGCCGCTCTCTCAGTTGGATATGGAAATTGCAGCAAAAGGTGAAAAACTTCCCATAACCAACTCGTTTGTATATGCCATCAATTCAGAAGCGATGGCAAATTATGCGGAAAAATACAGCGGCAATGAGACAATTGGCATTGGTACTTACGGCCTGATTACCGGTAAATTGATTAATCCAATTGTTGATGTCAACTGTTTCATTGATTCGGCTGATGCCAAGATTCAACTGCCGGGCGGCAACCTGAATATATCCAGTGGTAGTGCCCGGTTCTATTTTGGTCAGGATCGCACCCCCAGCCTGGTAACCCAGGCTTTAGCCACCGGGCAGGTAGATGAGTTCGCAGTTGAAGCAACCATCAATGGCAACTTGCTGGATCCAAATATTGCCCAGCAAAACGCTTCGTGGCTTACAGTACGCACATCTTACGCGCCACCGGGCAGGAATCCATTAAACCAGGAAGAAATATACAGCCGTTTATTCGGACTTGCCGATGTTGTAAATATATTTAATTCAAACAAAGGCAGTGGTACGGTTTTGTCAAAGGTAGGCACAACAATTGCACTCCCACGGGTAGCAGACCTGCTTCGCGGCGGCATAAACAAGGCATTTGGCAGCAAGATATTGGAAACAATGAACCTGACGCAAAGCTATGACAAGACTGGAACGCAGTTGAGTCAATACCCGGCGATGTCAGTAACTACTACCGAATTCGGCAAAACGAAATATTCGTCATTCCGCCTGGGTGCAACCCGCACCTTCGTAGACCCACCGGAGTGGAAACTGTGGATTACTTATCGGGTGCCAAACAATAAAGCACTGAAAAATTTCAGCATAAATGCAGAAACAAACAGCGACCATATCAAGAGAATATCAGCACAATATAAGATTGATTTTTAAAGGAGTTAGGTGTTAGGGGGTAAGGTTTTAGTCAGTTAGCAGTCAAATCCGAACAAAAAAAATCATGATTTTAAATTGAAAATTTCATATCGTCGAAGACCACCCCCCGCCTTCTCCTTGCCAAGGAGGGGAGTTTACTTTTATCGCAATTTTTCGGTCACTGTGCCTGTCGAAGCGACCTACACTGAAAACTTGTCCAATTTATTTAGATTAGGGGAGCCAACAAATAAATTATAGGACTTTCTCATTTAATCGGTCGGATTTGACGGATCAATCAGATGTTTAATGGGGAAGTCCTGATATTAATTATTCAATTTATCCCATTTCTCATAGGTAAATCTTCCGGCTTAGCGAAATTATAATTTAGTATTTACCAGGGTGAGAAATAATGCAGAATTATATTACTGAACCAGCGCGATATATTGAAGTTAAGTATGAATATGACGTGGCAGTAGTAGGGGCTGGCATTGCCGGGGTTGCGGCGGCGGTTTCGGCGGCGCGTAACGGGTTACGGGTAATTTTACTGGACAAGGAGAGTGGTCCCGGTGGGCTGGCGACTCTTGGCAATGTGATAATTTATCTTCCGTTGTGTGATGGCATGGGGAATCAGGTTATTGGCGGTCTCAGCGAAGAATTGTTGAAGCTGTCTATTGCCGATATAGTGACGCCTAACAGAAAGGCCGCGTTTATACCGGCACCAAAATGCTGGCAGCCGGATGGCGATATTGAAGAAAGAAAGGCGACTCGTTACCGGGCAGATTTTAATCCTGCGTCTTATCTGCTGGCACTGGAAAAGCTGATAATTGATAACGGTGTAAAGTTGCTGTATGACACCCGGTTTTGCGCAGTAAAGCGCAATGCAACCAGCATAACGCACCTGATAATGGAGAATAAAAGCGGCAGATTTGCGGTGGGGTGTAAAACGGTAATAGACTGCACCGGCGATGCCGATATCTGCGCACTTGCCGGTGAGAAAACCGAGTCGCTTGATTCTAATGTGCTGTGTGGGTGGTTTTACATTTTGAAAGATAGCGTGCCGCATTTGCAGGCAATGACGCGGGATTACGACCCGTATACACGGAAAGAATTTTCACAAGGCCCATTCTTTCGCGGTGACGATGGCGAGGGAGTGACCGGGCATATTTTGGGTACTCGTGAGATGGTGCGCAAGAAAATTGCTGACTGGCGCAGGGAAAATCCCGGCGCAGAGATAGAACCATTTCAACTGGCAGACATAGCATGTTTTCGCATGACCCGCCGGTTGTGCGCCAGCATTGATTTAAAAGAAGCGGATGACCATCGCTGGTTTGACGACACCGTGGGTATGACCGGCGACTGGCGCAAACCTGGCCCAATTTTCACTATACCATTGCGGTCATTGTGCGGAGTAGTTAATGACAACTTGCTTACCGCCGGCCGCTGCATCTCCGCCGATACCACCATCTGGGACCTGACACGCGCGATACCTACCTGTGGATTGACTGGCGAAGCCGCCGGCACCACCGCCGCAATTGCTGTAAAGTGCAATGACGGAAAAGTAAATGGCATTGATATTAAAGCGTTGCAGCAGCAATTGAAAGTGCAAGGTGGTATCTTGGACGAGAAGTTATGTGAGTAATACCGGATATTGCCGGGTACAGCACGGATAAAGGTTAGCTTTTGTGACCTTCTATGAAACTGAAGTAGCTATTTGGTAAAATTGAGTTGCGTATCTCGCGCAGCTTCACCGACGTTGCCCTGGTGCTTCGAGCCCGTGTA
>Ga0194053_10001428_pt1 | contig 15272 bp, 14 predicted proteins | sample SepL228m_MetaG_FD_161684 | JGI IMG/M metagenome (GOLD analysis project Ga0194053, IMG submission 161684) | Anoxic zone freshwater microbial communities from boreal shield lake in IISD Experimental Lakes Area, Ontario, Canada - Sep2016-L227-8m | ecosystem: Environmental > Aquatic > Freshwater >... | reverse complement strand
GTGGACTTTCGCACTTTTTCAGCCTCTCTTTCATGAGCATCCGGCCGTCTGTCTGCCCTGACCGCTTCTTCTTTCGGGCTAAATAAAAATACAAAAAACATCTTTTTCGCTTGACGCGCCCTGCATTATCTGTTAGCGTATACGCTAACAGACTAAATAAAGGATTCTCGTATGCAAAAACAAAGTTCGGGGTCGGTTTCGGAGGTTCTGATTAGAGGCTCATTAATCACGCTAAAGCGGAAATGCGGAAAGCCAACATGCTCATGCGCGGACGGTGAGCCGCACACCACGCCGGCGCTCTCCTATAGCGTCAAAGGGAAAACGCACATACTCACGCTGCGCAGTTCCGATGTGCCAACGATAAGGCAAGCCTTGAAAAATTACAAAGTGGCCGCTGCGGAACTTGAAAAGAAGGCGATCTCCGGCATTCGTCTCACAACATTGAATATCGTGAAAGCCAAGAGGAAGGCCTGACGAATGCCGGAAAGCCTCCTTGTATGGAATACCCTCATCGCGGGGTTCGCCCCGCTTTTTACAGTCCCTACATTCCGATTGTTTGTTGAAATGATGAGCGGCTGGGTGTTGTGTCCGGGACGGCACACCGTAACGCGCATCTATCAAATCGCTGAGCCAGAGTTTAAGCGTAGCCACGACGAGTATCATCGATTCTTTCCCGATGCTGCCTGGGTATTGCCGAAACTATGGCGGCATGTGGCCGTCACCGCTGTCGCCTTGTTCCGTCCAACCGGACTCATCCCCGTTGATATCGACGATACGGTCTTTCACAAATCAGGCGCAAAAGTCGATGGCGCGGGATGGTGGAGAGATGCCGTGCGCTCCACAAAGACAAAGGTTGTTCATTGTTTCGGCCTGAATCTCATCATTTTGACGTTTAGAGTCAATCCACCATGGGGAGGCGAACCGCTTGGCTTACCCATCAATATGCGCCTGCACAGAAAAAAGGAGGAAACACTATTGGAGTTGGCGATGCAAATGCTGGAAGAGACCGCAACGTGGTTTCCAGACCGAAACTTCCTTGTGAGTGCCGACGGCTTCTTTGCCCCTCTGGCTGGAGATAAGTTCTTTAACCCCAAGGGCGCCCCTCCTGCGGCAAAGAACATACTCATATCAAGACTACGTTGTGATGCGGCACTTTACGAAATCCTCAAAAAAAAGCTCACTCCCAGGAAGGGGCGTCCGGCCACGAAAGGAAAACGGCTTCCCACACCTGAGAAACTGGCTCAGCAGTGCCGAAAATGGAAACGAGTTAAAGTCAATATGCGGGGACGCGAGGTGTTTCGTCTCGTCGCAGAGTATACCGTCCTGTGGTATCATGTGTGCAAAACAAGACCGGTTAAACTGGTTATCACCAGAGACCCCGACGGCATCGAACACGATGACTTCTTCTTCACCACGGACGTGCAACTCGCGACTGACGTCGTCATCGCTCAATACTCAGGCAGGTGGTCTATCGAAGACACATTCAGAAATACGAAGCAATTCATGGGCGGCCAAGATCCTCAAACTTGGAAAATCAATGGGCCTGAACGTGCGGCAGCCTTTTCGTTCATTGTTTATTCTCTGACCTGGATCTGGTTCATCCAAACAAAGAAATACAAGAAAACCTGCTGGCCTTCATTGCCTTGGTATCGCTCAAAGGTAACTCCGTCATTTCAGGATGCCCTCGCAGGACTTCGCTCAGTTCTGTGGCACTCCAGAATATTAAACAACTCCGGGGAAACCCCGCTCTTTGCAAAAAAGATGAACGCCATCATCAATGTGCTTGCTTATGCAGCCTGAGCTGCTGAAAATGAGGCTGAAAAAGTGCGAAAGATCACTCTATGAAGACGAATGTGGTGATCAGAAGCGCGAACGCGTTGGCGCCAACTAAGACACACTTCGGCGTGATGCATTTCGCTCAACTGCAGTTTCACTTTCATGTAATGGGTCCCATTAACTGTGGTTAACAGTATGGCTAGGACCCATAAACAGTCAATGAGTCATTAAATGGTTGTCCGGAAAGCCAGCACAAGAAGATTTTTCACCCTCCTCCGATAGAAGAAAACTCGACACTCCCCCCCGCCCCGCTTCATAATCCGATCATGATCTTATTTATAAAGGACAACCGATGACGCTGATACGCCAATCTATCCCTCAACTTACTCCGCGCTCTCTCCAAAAAGGGGATGCCGGTTTCATTCAGCGCTCATTTCCTTTTGGTCAAAAAAACTTTTTCCGGCTTTTCAATGATGAGCCACTCAAATTGACGATTACCCTGAATCAGCAAAATTCGCATCCGCCTCAGGTGCTCCTCCACAGTGATATCGGGGCAACCGTTCACGGCGAATGGAAGGACATTCCTTTCACCACCACCAATGACCAGGAATTCCATCTTTCCCTCACTTTTCCCCACTGCGGCCTGTTTCGATTCCGCATCAAATACTCATTGGACGGGGGTAACCAATGGTTCTGGGATCGAGTGCCCCATTCCTATGTCATGGTGGATCCCCCCTCCATCCGCACGATCCGACTCTACACCCTCATTCCCAGCGCCTCCGGGAACATCTCGGACTGGAAACGGCTTATTCCGTCGATCCGTGAAATGGGGTTCGACTCTATCCACCTGCTTCCCATCACCCAAATGGGGTTCTCCAATAGTCCTTATGCCGCCACTGATCTTTTCGACGTGGATTCACGCTACCGAGATCCCTCGGATAAACGAAGCACCCTTGAACAATTCGAGGATTTTGTTCAGACCTGCCATGTTCAGGGAATCCGGCTCTGCCTTGACCTCGTGCTGAATCATATTTGCACTGATAGTCGGATGGTCGTCTCCTGCCCTGACTGGATTATCCCCGACGATGCTGAACAGGATGGATTTAAACGCGCTGGTTGCTGGCACATGCAAAACTGGATCCGCTGGCAGGATCTCGTGTTGTTAAACTATGACCACCCCAACACCTTCATACGCCACGATATCCGTGATTACATGATGCAATACGCCCAATTCTGGTCGAATTATGCGGCCTATACAGGGGGCATGGTACGTTTCGATAATCTTCACAGTAGCAACAATGATTTCATAGCCGATCTCAGCGCCGCCCTTCACGCCACCTTCCCGAATCTCTCGATTCTGGGGGAATATTTCACGGATGAAGGCACACTCGAAAGAACGGTGCCCGAATGGGGCATCAATATGCTTCTCGCTAACAGCTGGGAATATCCCTTCGGGCCCCAACTCAGGCATTACATCAGCTACCTGCACAATGTTGCCGGACGCTTGCGGCACCTCTGCGCCATTACCACGCATGACACCGGCGTACCCGCCCAGCTTTTTGGGTCTGAACGTTCCGCCATTCCCCGTTATGCCATCTGCGCCCTGTATACACTCGGGCAAACCGGCATGGTGCAAGGGGTAGAATCCGGCGTCAAAGATCGAATCCCCTTCATCGGACCAGCCCGGAAAATGGAATTCGAGCCCATCCCTGAAATTCGTGATTTTATTACTTGGATCAATGGACTTCTGGCCGAGCGCAACGTCTTTAAGCAAAATGGCAATCTCATCTTTGTGGACGCTGATCACGAGGCTGTGCTTGGGGCGTACCGGCGGGACCTGACCCATCAGCAACCTGGGGTGCTGCTCTTCTCCAATCTCGACATCTATCACGACCAGACCCTCGTCGCCGATCTTTCCGGCTGCGGCCTCAGCTTTCCCCTGACAATCAAAGATATTTTCACAGGGGAGACACTTACTCTGAATACACCTCTGTTTCCCCTTACGATTAAACCCTGTGACGCCAAGGTATTCGAGCTATGAACCTATCCTCACGAGTCTCACTCATTTTATCACTCCTACTCACAGCCCCGGCATTCGCCCGACTGGGTGATACGCCTGAACAATGTAACCAGCGCTATGGGGCGAAATATATCGAAAAAGGCGGTGAGGGATTCTGGACTGCCGAGCGATCGTATGAAATTAACGGAATTCGCCTGACACTCCGCTTTCTCCCTGCCAATGATGGCACCACCAAAGCCGCCTATATTAATTACAAACCCATCATGGGGAAAATGTCCGACGTCCAGATTCAAACTTTGCTTGTGACCGTGTCCCAGAACTGGACCCCATTAAAGGAACTCCGTGAAGAAAAGAAAGTTGAATCCAAGACAACGCTGGAGGCCGATAAAACAAGAACGCTCCAAAGCTCAAGAAAGATCATCAGCATCGAAACCAGCAGCGGTTCTGATAAGCGGAAAAAAGAAGCCGAAGAGAAGGCACGGGAAGATTATCTGAAGGATCTTGCCGCTAAGAATAAAGCTATCAATGAAACTAAAGATCGGGTTCAAAGTGCGGCGGAGTGGTATGAGCCCCGTTCGGGAGATGCTCTTAACTTCTTCACCTCCCACAACGCCTTTGCAGGGAGCAGCCCCCAGCGGGTTGTCATCCTCTCCTCCGAGTATTTACGACAACACGAAAAAGGTGCGGAAACAACTACGGCGGGTAAAACTACAACCGCATCGAAAGACGCTTCAGTGTTTAAAGGGTTTTGAGTGGCTAAAGATGTGGCACCCCCTAGGAGAGTCGAACTCCTCTTAACAGGTTGAGAACCTGCTGTCCTAACCGATAGACGAAGGGGGCACTAGGGCCAAATATAAGTTGCGTAATCTATACGTCGAAGCCGTCATCGTCAACCGCTTTTTCAGAGCCGATAAACGGCGACGACGGCTCGCTCACCACGAGAACCGGTTCCATAGCAAAAAAGGTGCGGTGGCTTCAATTCCACCAGCCATTTCCGGGCGACCTTGGCACTCGCATCGCCTTCCACCAACACCGCACCAATCGGAACTTCAAATTTCCAGGGTGCCGCAGGACGAAGCCTATTTCGCGGACTATACCCGAGCCGGAACCATCGATAACACAAACGATCGGCAATAGACTCCCATGCGCCATTCTGGCCGATCTCCTTTTTTAGAAAGGTGTTGAGTGTCTCAAAACGTGACTCCAAACTGGGCCGGACATCAAACCCCATCTTCTCCCTCCCCCACTCCTCGAACCGTACAAGAAAGGCAGAATCAATCATAGCGGCATCAGCTATGAAGGAATGGAGTTCTCTCGTATTATAAAACCAGTCTATCAGTTTGGACAACCTGTCCGACTGCTGCAGATCGTCTGATGAAAGCGACGATGTTCGCAGAACCTGATACGGCGGTGTGGCTTTGCTGATGAGTCCCCAGCGGGAAGGCTCCTGAGCCAGCGGTGTCCCGGGTAATAGTTTCAGGCGCTCCAGCTGAATCTCAGCAGGGCGAAATAGCATAACGGCTTCCAGATCGGCCAGAATGTCAGACAATTCCCCCCCAGGAAGTCCGGCGATCAAATCCACATGCACTTCAAGATTATGTAAATCACAAAGGCGTTTCAATCCCTCGCGTGTCCGCTGGACTGTGGCCCCCCGCTCAATGGTTGCACATACGGTCGGGTTTAAACTCTGAATCCCGGCTTCCAGATGAAAACGCCCAGGCGCGGCCATGGCAAACTCACCAGCCAGTTCTTGATTAAAACGAGCTGGCTCAATTTCTAGATGAAACCGAAGCATGGGAAATTCATCGCGAAACATCCTGACAAGCATTAAGGCGCGCGCACGGTCTTCATTGAAAGTACGATCTACGATCCGGACATCCTTGACGCCTGCCGCCGCAATAGCCTGTAAATCCCCACGCACCCGATTCGCAGAATGAACACGCCTCGCCGTATGCCGACTGGTGCAAAACAGGCAACCATTCCCGCAGCCCCGGGAGGTTTCTAACTGGATAAACGGCTTGTGAAACTCCACAAGTTCACGCGCATAAAAGGCGGGAAGGGAATCAAAGTCCTCAATCATTTGGGCTGAACCGTTATCCCGAAATGTGCCCTGGGAATCTAACCCGCAGAATCCCGGGAGATCATCCCATGACTGTCCCGTCCGCCAGCACTCGAGCAAAGCAGGGAGGGCGCGCTCCCCCTCACCGCGAATGGCTACATCGGCCAGACCGCCAGTCCCGGCAACCATATCATTGCAACCAAGACACTCCGGCCCACCCACCACAATCCGACAGTCGGCCCTGAGCGCCCGTAATGACCTGAGAATACCCGCGACAAAGTCGTGATTAAATAGGTAGAGCGTGGCGGCCACCACGTCAGGCTTTGCCTCAAGGAGTTGCGCCAATACCTTGGACGGACTGTCTTTGACTGTGATTTCCAGGGTTTGCCATTCAAAAATTGTCTCATCAACCATGGCACGAAGAGACCAGGCCGCAAGGCTGGTGTGAGAGTAAGAACAATTGGCAGCAAAAAAAACGACCTTCATAGTTAAACTTTACCATCTGGAAAAGACCTTGTACACCGGCTTGCAGGGGTTGGGGAGTATGTTGTATAGTCCGCAGATCGAAAGGAATTTCAAGCTATGCACATTAAACGTTTCTTTTTGGTTTCAGGTGTTCTGAGCCTTTCGGCAGCAGCCGCCATCGCGGCTACGGCCACGATCATGAGTATTCAGATTAACAAGGCAGAACTCCGGGACGCGCCCTCTCCTTTCGGAAAAGTCGTCACTTCGCTCGCTTATGGCGACAAGGTTTCGGTTCAGTCTCAAAACGGAGCCTGGAGTCAGGTCAGTTCCTCAGGGCAATCCGGCTGGTTACACAACTCCGCCATCACCAAGAAAACCATCGTCATGAAATCCGGTGCTGGGGCTCAGACGACTGCGTCCAGCGGCGAAATGGCACTGGCTGGCAAAGGATTTAATTCAGATGTTGAGAAACAGTTCAAAGATAACCACAAGGATATTAATTTTGCCCCTGTCGACAAGATGGAGAAAATCAAGATCCCGATAGCCGACATCCAGGAATTTGCCAAAGAAGGTAAACTGCAGGTTGCCGGAGGTGCCAAATGAACCCGCGCCATCTGATAGCGCTTGTGTTGTGCATCCTGGTGGCTGGCTGCGGCACTCTGGAAAAAATCTCCGAAGTAGGCACTGGGCTGGCCTCAGCGACCGGGGTTATCTCGGAGGATCAGGCCAAGTCCATCAATAAGAGTGCTGGCGCCATTGATAAGGCTGCGGAGTCCATGACCCCTGAACAGGAGTATTACATCGGGCGAACCGTGGCGGCCACGATTCTCTCTCAGAATAAACCCTTCGATCAGCGCGCCATCACCACCTACCTGAACACCATCGGGCAATACCTTGCGGTGTATTCCGACAAACCTGAAACGTTCGGTGGCTATCACTTCCTGGTCATGGATACTATGGACATTAACGCCTTTGCAGCGCCCGGTGGCTTCATTCTGGTCTCCCGCGGCATGCTGCGCTGCTGCAAAAACGAGGAAGCCCTGGCGGGGGTTCTGGCCCATGAGATCGGCCATGTGGAACTCAATCACGGGATGCTGGCAATTGACAAGAGCCGCTATTCCGCCGTCGTAACGACGCTGTTGGCCGAAGGTGCCAAAAATCTTGCAGGGAGTAATGTCGCCGAACTGACTAAAGCATTCGAGGGCTCCATTACCGACATCACCTCTAAAATGGTGAACAGCGGGTATGCCCGTAAATATGAATTTCAGGCGGACAAGTCGGCCGTCACCATTCTGGAGCGCGCGGGCTATTCCCCACATGGATTGGTCGCCATGCTCCAGCAGATGGAAAAACAACTCAAGCCCGGTGGCCACGATTTCGCCAAGACCCACCCCGCCCCGGCTGATCGTATCGCTGAGTTGACGAAGCTCATTAAGACAACACCCGCTGCAGATTCCGCCGCACGGCAGGCCCGCTTCAATGACAACATGCGGGGAGTGTAAGGTGCCAGCGGAGGGGAAGGAATCATCAGCTATGTTCCGCCAGCGCCTCCTGCAGGCGCTGGGCATTGGCTTACTCGCCTCCGCTTGCACTCTGGCGCTATATCAGTTTTACCCCCCCATGATGGCTAGGGGCGAAGCCCTGACGTGGGATTTGCGAGCCTCCTGGTTCGCCAAACCCGGCACTGGAACCGACCAAATCCGGCTTATTTTCCTCGATCAATACAGTCTGGACTGGGGATCCAAACAGGGCTGGTCCTGGCCTTGGCCCCGCCAAGTTTACGGTGCAATTCTAAACTTCTGTTCACGAGCCCATGTTAAGGCTGTCGCCTTCGATGTCATCTTTAGCGAGGCCTCCAGCTTGGGTGTGGATGATGACGCCGAGTTCGCTAAAACCATATCCACTTCCCCGGGTTTTGTGGGGGCTGTTTTCGTGGGCAAGGAAACAGGCGGAAGCACCAACTGGATGCAAAGCGTTCCGCTTCCACACATCAAGTTAAGCACAAAAAACACGGCTTTCATTGATTCACTCCAACTACCCCATGCCTCGTTTCCCATTCCCGAGGTCGGAACCAACGCGGCGCTTTTGGCCACGGTATTCGGGAATCCGGATCGCGATGGCATCTATCGCCGTATCCGCCCTTTCAGTATGTTTGATGGACAGCTTGTTCCTTCGTTGGGCCTAGGCGTCTGGCTGGCGGCCACCACCAATCGAGCCCTGAGTGTGGAACTCCCCTGGCTCACGGCGGGTAACACTCATCGTATTCCTCTGGATCGCAATGGAAACGCCATTCTCCATTACCGGGGACATTCACAAACGCACAAAACGGTAAATGCTGCCGCCATCATTGAATCCGAACTGTTACTTCGCGATGGGAAAAAGCCCCTGATCGACCCGGCCTCATTCAAAGACACCTATGTGTTTTTTGGATTCACCGCTCCCGGCCTGTTTGACCTCAAGGCGTCCCCTGTAGATTCCGTATATCCCGGAGTTGAAATCCACGCCACCTTTTTGGACAACCTGCTCTCATCGGATATCATGAGGGAAACTCCCCGGGGCTGGCAGATCTTGATGATAATTCTACTCGCTTGCGCGGCATCCTTTGCGGTCCGGTTCGGGCGTCACGCCTGGCAAAGCTTCGCAGCCTTCGTGGTGTTCATCGCCATCCCCATCCTGGCCGGGGGACTCGCCTATACGCACGGGCTCTGGCTCCCCATCCTCGCTCCGCTCCTCGCCACCACCCTCGCCCTGATCGGTGCACTGGGCATGAACTATGCCACCGAAGGCAAACAGAAGCGGTTCATCAAGGGCGCCTTCAAACAGTACCTGAGCCCGGTAGTGATTGAAGAACTTGTCCATCACCCGGAACGGCTGAAACTCGGAGGAGAACTGCGGGAACTATCCATTTTCTTTTCAGATGTCAAGGGGTTCACCAGCATCTCGGAGCGACTGAATCCAGAGGAGTTGACTGCGCTCCTTAATGATTATCTGACCGCCATGACGGATATCATCTATGCCCATGGGGGTACAGTCGACAAATATGAGGGCGACGCCATCATTGCCTTCTGGAATGCCCCGCTCGCCCAGAAAGACCATGCCATTCTCGCCGTACACACCGCCTTGGAATGCCAAGCAAAACTGACCGAACTGAACCCGAAATACAAAGCCCAGATTGGTTCCGAGCTATATCAACGCATCGGACTCAACAGCGGCCCGGTCGTGGTCGGCAATATGGGCTCGCGTCAGCGTTTTAATTACACCTTCCTGGGGGATGCTGGGAATCTGGCGGCACGCTTGGAAGGCATCAACAAACAATTTGGCACGTCCCTGCTCATTTCAAGCAACACACGGAAACAGCTTGATGAAAGTATCGCCGTGCGGGAAATCGCCCGAGTGCAAGTAGTAGGCCGCAAAGAACCCGTATGTGTCTACGAACCCATGCTGCCGGCTTTTGCCGACAGCCACCGTAGGGTACTTGATATCTTCGCGCTTGGGCTGGAAAATTATTATGCAGGTTCACTAACTGAAGCACTGGAACAGTTCGTTTCAATTGAGTCACAGGATGCTCCGGCAGAAGCCTATGTGCGCCGCTGCCGGTCACTCTTGATGACCCCGCAAAACGCATGGAACGGGGTTTGGGTCATGACGGAAAAATAGTGCGCAGTGAGCAGTATGCAGCAGACAGAAAAATTAAATGGAACAAATATGCACAAACGCGACATCAAAGAATTGACATTACTGGGCCACAGCACCACAAAATATCCAGACAACCCTGACAGGGCAAAGCTTGAGGCCTTTCCCAATGCCTACGTCAACCGGGACTATGTGGTAAGCTTCGATTGCCCTGAATTCACCAGCCGCTGCCCCATTACCGACCAGCCGGATTTCGGACATATCAAGATCGAGTATGTCCCGAATAAACAATGCCTGGAAAGCAAAGCCCTCAAACTCTACCTCTACTCATTTCGCAACCACAACACCTTTCACGAGGAAGTAGTGAACCGGATTCTCGATGATATCGTGAAGGCGATTAAACCGCGCCGCATCAAAGTGACCGGCACCTTTAATCCCCGGGGAGGAATCGCCATTTGCGCCGAAGCCGAGTGGATAAACAAAAAACGGTAGAGAATCTCGTCATGATCATCGGGGAAAGAGCTTACCGCATTTCGTGCATTCCACCACGGCGGTGATACCGGTGATGGAGCCACTGCAATCGATATCATCCCGGCGCTTCAGTTCAGGAGCGCCACAAACGGGGCACCCGGACTGCTGGAGGGTTTCTTTTTGACGTGCCTCAACCAACTCCGTGTCATGCTTCTCAATCACATCACAGGCCCGGTCAAACCAGTCGTCCGTAACATGCAGCTCAATCAATTCAAGGCCCTGGTCATCCACCACGCGGCGGTTCACAGGGATCTGACCGCGCTGGAGCGCATTGAGCGCCAGCGCGGCATCCGCAGGATCAGAATAGGACGCTAACAGAGCCATAGTACCACTATCAACGGCCAGCAAAAACCTTGGCCTTGATGCCATCGACGAGTTTTTTTGATAACTCGGGATCTTTCGACAGATTATCAGCAGCGGCCTCACGCCCCTGCCCCAGTTGGGCTCCATCATAGAACAACCAGGAACCACGCTTCTCAACAAGACCGTGCTCGATGGCGCTATCAATGACGGAACCATCCCACCAGATGCCGCGGGCGAACAGGATGTCGAATTCGGCTTCCACAAAAGGAGGAGCCACCTTGTTCTTAACAACTTTTACACGAGTACGATTCCCCATGACCTTGCCGGACGGATCCTTGATTGCCGCGATACGCCGGATGTCCAGACGCACGGAGGCGTAGAACTTGAGGGCACGCCCACCGGGGGTGGTCTCCGGGCTCCCAAACATGACCCCGATTTTTTCACGAATCTGGTTTGTAAAAATACAAAGTGTCTTGGAGGTTGAAATGGCGGCCGTTAACTTCCGCATCGCCTGAGACATCAGACGCGCCTGAAGTCCAACATGCGAGTCGCCGATGTCGCCATCCAGTTCAGCCTTGGGCGCCAGGGCGGCCACAGAATCCAAAACCACAACATCTACCGCATTACTACGAATCAAGGATTCGCAAATACTCAACGCCTCTTCACCGGAACTTGGCTGGGATATCAGCAGATCATCCAGATTTACACCAATTTTCTTGGCATAGCCCGGATCCATCGCATGCTCGGTATCAATGAAAGCGGCCAGTCCACCGGCCTTCTGGGCATTCGCGATCACATGCAGGGTCAACGTGGTTTTTCCGGAAGACTCAGGGCCAAAAATCTCAACGACACGTCCACGGGGCAACCCGCCCACACCAAGCGCCATATCCAAAGAAAGCGCCCCGGTCGGAACCACGCTGATTTCTCTTTTTCCTTCCGCCTCCCCAAGACGCATGATGGCGCCATCGCCGAATTCTTTTTGGATTTGAGCCAGAACCGCATTTAAAGCGGAATTGGTTGATGTCTCTGCCGGGGTTTTAGATGCTGCTTTACTCATAAATCAACGATTCCTTTTTTTGTAAATATCCAAGCGAACAATAATTATTTTTTGTATCCGTCCGGGTGAGCCTGATGCCAAGCCCACGCGCTTTCTACTATATCATTTAAATTAGAATACCGGGGAGTCCATTTAAGAACTTTTTTCGCCTTCACCGCCGATGCAACCAATCGATCCGGATCACCCGGCCGGCGGGGAGAAATCACTTCAGGAATATCCCGCTTGGTAACCTTGCGCACCACATCAATGACTTCACGCACAGAGAAGCCTTTTCCCGTGCCCAAGTTGAAGGGCCCCATGGCCTTGCCAGTCAAGGCAAGGATATGCGCACGCCCCAAATCCACAATATGGATATAATCGCGGATACACGTCCCATCAGGCGTATCGTAGTCATCCCCGAAAATATTAACGTGCGGCTGTTGTTTCAAGGCGACTTTGATGACGTTGGGAATGATATGAGTCTCGGGTTCGTGATCCTCCCCGAACTTCTCCGTGGCGCCGCAGGCATTAAAGTACCTGAGGAACACGGGCTGGATTCCATGAATCTTCTGATACCACAGCAACACCTTTTCAAACATTAACTTGGCCTCGCCATAGGGATTTACGGGGTGTTGAGGCGTATCTTCCGTGATCGGAATCTTATCAGGGAACCCATAGGTGGCGCAGGTGGAGGAGAAGACAATCCGTGGCACCTTATATTTAACCATTGCATCCACCAAATTGGTCGCGCCAGTGGTGTTATTGGCAAAATACATACCGGGATCCGTCATGGATTCCCCCACCAGAGCATAGGCCGCAAAATGCATCACGGCATCCGGCTTTGCATTTTTCATCGCCCGCTGAATCTGGCCGGCATCGCGCAAATCACCGATAACCAACTTGGCCCGCTTATCCACAGCCGCCTTATGGCCCCGCTCCAAATTATCGAATACAACTACCTCATGTCCCTCATTAAGGAGCAATTCGGTCGTCACACTGCCAATATACCCGGCCCCACCCGTCAGTAATACCTTCATGCCTTCTCCTCAATCATTTTAATGCGAGCTTCAAGTTCAGCAATTTTCTCTTTCAATTCTGGCAAACGCATCGAATGGGCATGGAATTTCTTAAATTCACGCGCCGGCATAGCCGGTGTACCCATCAGGAGGGAAGCGCGGGGCACATCCTTGGAAACGCCCGACTGGGCCAACACGATGGAATCATCCCCAATGTCAATATGTCCGGCAACACCCACCTGACCGCCCAACTGAACGCGATCCCCGATGTGACAGCTACCCGCCATCCCCACTTGCGCAGCCATAGCGGTATCCTCACCTATGGTAACGTTATGAGCGACTTGGATCAGATTATCCAATTTGGTTCCATTCCCGACACGGGTCTCCCCAAAACGGGCCCGATCAATTGTCGTATTGGCACCAATCTCAACGTCATCCCCCAACACCACAATCCCCACCTGCGGAATTTTTTTCCAGCGGCCAGACTCCTTGGTATAGCCAAACCCATCACTCCCGATAACCGCTCCACTGTGCAGGATGGCCCGATCCCCCACCTTGCAATATTCCCGCACCGAAACAAGCGGATAGAAAAGCCCATTCTTTCCCACCTCGCAAAAATGACCGATATAGCATTGTGCAACCAGCACCGTTCCATCGCCAATAACCGCCCCGGGCTCAATGACACAGAGGGGTCCGATCATGACATCCTTGCCCATTTTCGCATCTGCGGCAATCACCGCCGTGGGATGTATTCCCGGTTTGCGAACAACGGGCGGACGTGCCAGCCAGAATGCCACCTGGGCGAAAGCGGCATCAGCACTTTTCACGCGGATCACGGTGGCGCCTGACTCCCCCTGCCAGTCTTCATTTACCAAAACAGCACTGGCTTTTGTCTTCGCCATATCCGGCAAATAGCGCGGATTTCCAAGAAACGATAAATCACCAACATCCGCCTGTTTCAACGAAGCCACGCTTTTGATGGTAACCGAGCCGTCCCCCTGCACCGTACCGTTCAATTTTTGTGCAATCGCATCAACCGTCAGCATCATGGAGTCGACTCCTTCGCGGCCGTTTTATCCGCATTCAAGATCTTTAAGACATCATCAGTAATATCCATCTTGGGATCAGCATACAATACGGATTCCAAGCCGTTGCCTAACAGTCCGCCATCGGCGAGAACGAGGGTAAAGTTACCCTTTTGCGAGCAAATCGTAATGGCGGCCTTGATGGACTTGGCCAGTTCTCCCTGGATTTTGCGACCTTCGCCTTCGAGCTCTTTCTTGCGGCTGGCGGCCTTGTCGCGAATGGTATTCTCAAACTCAATGACGTTGGTGAGCTTCTCTTCCGCCAGTTCTTTTTTCTTTTCGCGGGCTTCCTCGGTCAGAGCTTTATTCTGGGCCTCGGAACGTAGAGCTTCGAATTCCTGTTTTAATTTTTTGTGCTGTGCCATCAGTTTGTCGCGTTCCGCGGTAAAATCGTCAAGCTGTTGCTGAATATGCGCTTCAGCCAGTTCGGTCTTGTAATACTCCTTGAGAATCCGGGCCGTATCCACTACAGCAATTTTCAAATCCGCCGCCCCGGCAATTCCCGTCACAAGTCCCACCACTGCCAATCCAACCATCATTCGCTTATTCATGAACAACTCCTTAGCTATTAAAACCCGTACCCGATCGAAAAACTCCAATTTTCTGTTCGTGATCGTGGATCATCCTTATTCACCGGCCAGGCGTAATCAAACCGCATAGGGAAACCGGGTATATCCAGCCTCAAGCCTAACCCGACACCCGCAGCGTACTGGCCGAAATCAAATTCGTAGGGATCATACCACACATTACCGATGTCATAAAAGGTGGCAAATCTGAATTTCGGAATCCCCGGGACAGGCACCGTATACTCCGCACTGGCGATGGCCAAACTCTGCCCACCCGGGGTGCGCACATCAGGAGATCCGTCTGCACGAACCGCCTTGGGCCCTACCCAGCGATAGCGGAAACCTCTGATCGTTCTGGCCCCACCTGCAAACAGGCGTTCGGAAAGGGGTACTGCTTCCTGATCCCCATAAACATCCACAACTTCGGCACGACCACGGAAACTCAACACATGCTTCCACCAAAGCGGGATATACAACTGACCGCCGGCCTCCAAATCATAAATTTCCGTATCAAACCCCAACGGCCCACCCATAAGAGTTCCCTGGGCATAGAGTTTCGAGCCACGGGTCGGCACAAAGAAATTATCGCGCGTATCCCTCGTCCAGGTGGAGCTGACTGAACTGGCTATCCGCCGGGGATCGGAGAAATACACCACATTGGTATCACCATCACTATCCACCACCACATAAGCGTTGGTATCAGCAGTATCCTTGGTCTGAACTTGTTCCAACCGGTACTTGAAATCCAACCGGTTTGGCCCCCACAACGGGACCCCCAACCC
>Ga0194053_10001427_pt1 | contig 15276 bp, 12 predicted proteins | sample SepL228m_MetaG_FD_161684 | JGI IMG/M metagenome (GOLD analysis project Ga0194053, IMG submission 161684) | Anoxic zone freshwater microbial communities from boreal shield lake in IISD Experimental Lakes Area, Ontario, Canada - Sep2016-L227-8m | ecosystem: Environmental > Aquatic > Freshwater >... | reverse complement strand
GTGGGGAGGGAGGGGGAGAAAGGCCCCTAAGGTGGACTCCCGGGAACTGCCCAGGGATGTCTAGACTTTGCAGAAGGACTGCCAATGGACCCCTTGGCACGAGGGCGACAAGACGCGCAATGTGCACCTGGGAAGCAGCAGGAAGATGGATGGCGAGGCGGCCAGGCAGAAGGCCGGGGAGATGAAGGCGGAGGTGCTGGGGATTTTGGGCCCATAATCGGGATTGAGCCCACGTAGTTGCGTGCGTGGTATGAACATGAGCTTGAGAATCATTCAACAGATACAAACAAATAGTCGCGTAGATCTTATTGAGGCGGCTGAGGGACTTGGCCAGGACACTGTAATGCATCGATTTATTTTTGCCTGTTTAGTGCTCGCCTTTATGACGTTAAGTTGTTGGGCTGATGGACAAACTGGACCGAAAGATTCTCAGAGCCTAGACGGCACTACCTTAACCATTCTACAAAGCGAACCTAAGCCAACTGATGCTATCATACAGGCTTCTGCATCAGAGACGGATTTTCCCGTAACGCCTAATAAAGTGCAGAACAATAAGGTATTTAATATTGTCGTGATTGGAGACTCAATCGCCTGGGGTGCAGGTCTAACAAAATATGAAAAATATTCTTATTTAGTGGCTAAATGTATTGCAGAACAGTCTAGCAGACCAGTAAATGTAAAAGTCCTTGCGCATACTGGGGCGACTCTTAAGAAGAAAACTAATGACCCAGAAATACAGTATCCAGATATACCAAGCAGTAATCCGACTTTGTTTGGACAAGTGGAGAAAATCTCTAATCCTGACGATATAGATCTTATTCTGGTGTCCGGTGGAGCAAATGATGTAGATTTGGAGAAAATCGGTTCATTGGATTCTGGGTGGTTAATTAATAAATTTTTAGGTGGATCTACTTTAAATGAAATACATGACAAATCTTGGGAAAAAATTGAAACGCCTATGTATGAATTATTAAAAAAATTGCTTGATCAATGCCCTAATGCTAAAATTATCGTTACAGGCTATTATTCAGCAATTTCCAAGGACTCTAAGGGATTAACGGAATTTTATAAGGCATATAAACCTATATCTCAATTTTTGGATAAGTATCAGAATGCAGAAGATCCAGCACCACTAAATGAGCTTGCTACCAAAGCCGATACCTTTTATACGATGTCTAATCTAGCCTTGAATAGCGCAAAGTCACGTGCTAATAGGGAGTCCGGACAGAATCGCGTCGAGTTTGCACGAATTGTATTTCCGTCAGATAAGTCCTATGGCACTGATAACTCCTGGTTGTGGAAGATCGAAGGAACTGAAGGAAATTACAGAACCAATGACCACAAGTATGAGATTCGAGCTGAGTTATCTGGCAAAGCAGAAACATGTAAACTATTAACATCCGTTGTTTTGGTAGAAAATTGTGAAAAAGAAATAAGGGAGAAAAGACTAGCCGCTGTAGGTCATCCCGACGTGGGGGGTGCTGGTGAATACAATCGGACCATTGTGCAGAAGATAAATGAGACTTGGCCAGACTGGCTGCATCCCATATTCTTGACATTCGAGGTTTCACCTCTCACCTTGACCTCTGGGGAGTCCTTTAAAATCGACTATAAGGTGTCTTCTAACTGCAGTGAAGGCCTAAAACAGGTTGAACTATGGCGAACACAAGAAAAGAGTAAATGGCCCCAAGACCCAATACAAACAAAAGGATTAGATGGCGGCAATGGCCCCATATCTGATTCATTCACGGATTCTCCTATTACCCCAGGTAAGTATTGGTATGGCCTACATGTAGTCGATAATGATGGTAACTGGAACGATGAAAAGAACTCTAATACCAATAATCCCTCAGTCAGTTTTGAGCCAAAAGAAGTAGAAGTAAATGAGAATGCAGCCGCAGATGTCTCCGAAGCTGATTTCACTGTTTCAGAAGCTGAGACAAAATCGCAAACATCTAAACTTAGTTCGAATGGAGATAATACCCTCCCCACGGTCAATCTATTCCTTGTCGAACCATCTAGCTTAATCTATGGGGTGCTCTGCAAAATCGATAATTTCACAATTGACTATACTGTTTCAGATTCAGGTGGTTCTGGTCTAAAGCAAGTTGAGCTTTGGCGGAAAGATGGTACTGGATCGTGGAAGGAAATTGCTAGAAATAACTTGGCAGGTGGTAGCCCGATATCTGGTTCATTCAAGGATCATCCACTTACTTCAGGCAGTTATCAATATGGAATCCATGTCATTGATAACGCTGGCAACTTGAACGATGAACAAAACAACAATACAAGAAACCAGCCAGATGATTTTGGGCCTATTGAGGTAAATATAGAAGGGGCCCGATATGAGCTAATTCCAGAGGGATTACGATATGGTATGTCTTATGAGAAACCTATTGAAGGAGACTTAATACAAGAAAAATTTGATTTTGAGGACTGGGGTTGCTATGGAGCAATGATTCTTCATGGTAAGAAATATTTTACAGGTTACAGCAATATAGATGACTATAGTTCACCCCCACACCTGTATGAGATATCCAAGAATGCAGATATGATACCAGGGGAACAGCTTTTTGAGGTTTTCCTCGATGACGATACTGAGGTATATATCACATACAGTTCACCTCTTAAACTCAATGATGGATATGAGCTAGCGATTAAATCTTTTGATATCGAAAGTGAAAAGTTATCAATTGAATTGACAAAATATAAACAGATTGTTGATAGCAAGGTCATATCCCCCTCTATTGATGGGGCGACCATGGGTGACAAAACATACTACTATATAGGAAATAAGAAAGGTATAGTGACCATAGCGGTTCATTTTAAGAACATCTTCAGAAGTCCCTACAAAACCATAGCAACTATTGATGGCATCTGGCAGATTTCCCAAAGCCCTGCAAATGTCGATACAGAAATTAAGGGTATGCAGTTGAGCGACCTAACAGCACTTCCTAGATATTATGAAGAAACTATATATTCAGATGAATCCGATAAAGTCTCTTTGGATACGTCTAAGTTCGCTGACTTTGAGAGTAATTTAGTGAGAGAGCATTTTGATTTTGATAAATGGGGCTCTTATGAAGCGGCTAACTTCGAGGGCCAAAAGTACTTTGCTGGCTATGTTGAAGAAGAGAATAGCGATTCTGCGTCTCAGGTTCTTTTTATAAGGTCATCGGATGAGAGTTCATGGCACGAAGGGCAGCTTGAAGAGCTATTGTTGGATGATAGTACGGAGAAATCTGTAACATCTAGCTCATCTCTTAAGCTTAAAGAGGGATATGAACTAAAAATTGCATCAATAGATATGAACATTGACAACGAATGGGAGATTTATCTCTTGTTGAGCAAAGACGGTGTCGTCGTCGATAGCAAAATGATAAGTCCATCTAAGTCTCACGCAACAATGATCGATAAAACGTACTACTTTAGAAAAAATATAGGTAATCAACGTGGATTAGTCATCATTGCAGTGCATTTCAAGGACGCTATTAGAGAACCTTCTGGAGTCAAAGCTACCATAGATGGTGTTTGGCAGATATCTGAGAATCCCAAGACTATCAAGTAGGAGCTTTATATATCACTCATGGATGCATAAGCCAGGTTTAAGAAAATATAGAAGCACGTGAAGTCCAAAAATCAAAAGTGACGTAGAGATTGTAGCCCGCCATAACCACGCATGCACAGCCCTCAAGAACCTGGGCGCCATCCTCGGCAAGGAAGGCGACAGCCTGCGAGCTCTCTACTACCTGCGCCACTCCTACGAGATCGATCCCCAGGATCCGCAGACCGTGTACGGCCTCGCCTTCGCCTATATGGAGCTGGGAGACGTGGAGCAGGCCCAGAAGCATTTCCAGGCGGTGCTAGATATGGAGGCACCCGAGGAGCTGCGCGGTCTGACCAGAGATGGGCTGCGCAAGATTGCCGCCCGAGAGCTCAAGGCCCGCGGACCACGCATGGATGCGGTCTTCTATCTGCTGGATGCCATGCGGCTGTTTCGCGGGAAGTCGCTGCAGGAGATTCAAGAGATCACCTTCGAGATCGGCATGCTGGGCAAGTACGGCTGGATATCAATGATCCCCAGGAGAGCCACGTCCTGCGGGCACTGCCGGAGAGGGTCTTCTCGGCGCTACAGCTCATCTGCATCATGTACACCGGCTTCAAGAGGATCGAGCCGGGGATGGATATTGGGGTGGATCTGGGCGAGGAGTGGGGGATGGCGGAGAGGCTTGAGAGAGAGGAGAGCGGGTTCGATTAAGCTTTCTGTTTCCTGGGTGATTTTTTAATGGTAGTTATTATATCTAAGAACTATTAGAGAGAGCTTGTCGCTGACTCGCGTATCTATTTGATTTGATGGAGATGCAAAAGAATGGTAATGGGCGAATCTGATACCCGCGCTAAATTGATTGATCCTGCGATTCATATTCGTGGATGGACAGAAGATTTGATCCGACGCGAGGAGACAGCAGGGGCAATCGAGATTATCAAAGGCAAGGCCCGCAAGCGTTCTCGGGGACGTGTGGATTACATCTTGCGCATCAAAGTCAACCTCGACAGCCAACCAGTGGCAGTTGCACTCATTGAAGCAAAAGCTCAGGATCTGCCGCCAACTCACGGGCTTGAGCAAGCAAAGGCTTATGCAGACTGTAAACGGCTCAATGTGCCCTTCGTCTTTTCTTGCAATGGACATCAATTTGTTGAATATGACAGCGTTATCAAGATGACTAGCAGGCCGAAGCTAATGAATGAGTTTCCCACGCCTGAGGAGCTGCGTACCCGGTACGAAGAGCACATGGGCTTCAAACTGAGTGACACAGAGGCTCGACCACTTCTGGTTCCATACTCAGGTGGTGAGGCTACAAGACGCTACTACCAAGATGCAGCCATCCGAGCAACATTGGAGAAGATCGCCAGATGCGAGAGGACTGGTCAGCCCAAGAGGGCTTTGCTCTCTCTGGCCACTGGCGCAGGTAAGACATTCATTGCCGTTCACCTGCTTAAGCGCACAGCCGAAGCCGGGCTGCTGAAAAGAGCCCTCTTCCTCTGCGACCGTGATGAACTAAGGATACAAGGGCTCGGTGCATTCCAGGCCGTTTTCGGAACGGACGTGGCAGAGGTATTCCGGAGATCGGACGGCACGAACAATGCTCGCAACGCCAGGATTCACGTGGCGACTTACCAAACGCTGGACATCGATAACGAGGATGCCACTGCAAACTTCTTGACAACTTATTATCCAGAGAATTACTTCAGCCACATAATAATCGACGAGTGCCACCGCTCGGCTTGGGGCAAGTGGTCCCAAGTGCTAAAGCGCAATCCCAAAGCAGTCCAGATTGGCCTGACTGCCACCCCACGCAAGCTCGATGTGAGCGAGAGAACGAAGTCTGCACTTGAGGATATTCAGATTAACGCCGATAACCTGCAATACTTCGGGGAGCCGGTTTACGAATACGACATGAGCCAGGGAATTGAAGATGGCTATCTTGCGGCTTGTGAGATTGTAAAAGGGCACGTAAACCTGGATGAAAAAGGACTTGATATAGACGAAATTATGGCACACGGTCCTAAAGATGCCATCACTGGCAAGCCCTTAACCCGTGAAGATATCCGGAAGATGTACGACAAAAAACAGTTCGAAGACCTTATTCAACTGCCGGACAGGGTTTTTGCCATGTGCCAGGACCTTTTCAGATATCTTCTGGAAACGGGGAGGCCAGAGCAGAAAACGATAATTTTCTGCGTCAGGGATCGCCATGCAGATGCAGTGGCTATTGAACTGAACAACCTCTATGCAAAGTGTTGTGCGGAAAACGGCCGAGTGCCTTTGGAGCATTATGCCTTCAAGTGCACCGCCAGTGTTGGAGGCGGAAGCTACGTAGCAGATCTAAAGGGTTCGTCTCGGTCATATTTCATTGCTGCCACTGTGGACCTGCTGAGCACGGGGGTTGATGTGCCTGCGGTCAAGAACATCGTCTTTTTCAAGTATGTCCGGTCTCCCATTGCATTTTACCAAATGGTAGGAAGAGGAACGAGACTTGATTATCCGACAGGAAAGCTGATGTTCCGAGTTTACGACTACACCAACGCAACAAGGCTCTTCGGGGAGGAATTTAGATCAAAAGTGACTGCACCTGCAGAAGAAAAGGAACCTAGACCTGAAGAAGAGCCGGAACCGATAGTAGTAGTTGAAGGCTTAGAAGTTCATGTTAACGAAACCGGCCGTTATATCGTAACACAGGTGAACGGGAAAGCCATGCCAGTTACCGTAGAAGAGTACAAAGAGCAACTTGCTGCCAAGCTGGTCGAGGAAGCTCCGACTCTGGAGGCTTTCAGGAAACTTTGGGTAGTGCCATCAGAACGCAGGGAGCTTCTGGGAGAACTGCCAGATGGCGGCCGGTCTGCCCTCCTGGTGCAGCAACTTGAAGCGATGAACAATTACGATCTGTATGACGTCCTGGCAGAGTTGGGATATGGACTGAGTCCAAAGACACGAGAAGAGAGGGCAAATGCCTTCGGCTACAAGCATAGAGACTGGCTGGATAGAATGCCCGTAAAGGCAAAAGCAACGATAGAGGCCCTGACTGCCCAGTTTGCAACGTCGGGAACCGAAGGGCTGGAAAATCCGCAGATCTTCAGCGTTCCTGAGGTGGCGAGAGCTGGAGGGATAAAAGCCCTTAAGGATCTGGGTGAACCTAGAGATGTGTTGCGAGAGACGAAAGAAAGGATGTTTGCGACTGCATGAACGATTCCAATGATTCTAATATGAGGCGATGGCCCGAAGGATGGCAATTAATTAGACTAGAGAATTTGATAAAAGAGGCGCAACCTGGATTTGCCTGCGGCGAGAGGACTGAAAATGGCGTGATTCAGTTAAGAATGAATAATGTTGATACGAATGGCAATATGATATGGAAAAATTTTATTCGTGTGCCGGCAAACGAGGGGAAAATCTCACGCTATCGCTTAAAGACTGATGATGTTTTATTTAATAATACAAATAGTACGGAGTTGGTTGGGAAAACTGCCTTATTTTCTGGTCATACTGAGGATGTAGTTTATAGTAACCATTTTACCAGGCTGAGAGTAGATATGGATAAGTTAGATCCTGAATATCTTGCATCATGGCTTAATCATCTATGGGCTTCCAAAATATTCGAAGGTATTTGCAATAGATGGATCGGCCAAAGTGCAGTTAAAATTGATAAATTGCTAAACCTTGAAATTCCATTACCTCTGCTCTCAGAACAAAAGAGGATAGTAGCGATCTTAAACTCGCATAAATCGGCAATCAAGCAGGCGAGGCCAGCTGCCGAGGCCCAGTTGAAGGCTGCAAAGGATCTGCACGAGGCTTACTTGCGCATGGTTTTTGCGAGCCAGGAAGCGACGGAATGGCCGAAAAAGCGACTGGGACAAATATCTCGTTTGATCAGTGGCGGAACTCCTTCGAGGAGCAAACCCGAATATTTTGTAGGAAATTTACCTTGGGTGAAAACTTTGGATCTCAACTGCGCTGTCGTTGAAAAGACTGAAGAATGTATTTCGGATGATGCTTTTGCCGCGATCCGCGGCGAAATGCTTCCTGTTGGCACAGTCATGGTTGCCATGTATGGAGGAGAGGGCACAATTGGTAAATCGGGTATTTTAGGCCTCGAAGCTATTACTAACCAGGCGATATGTTCAATCCTGCCTAATCCTGAAGTCTTTGTTCCTGAATTCTTACATTACTGGTTGATTTTAATACGTGCTGAATGGATGAAACACAGTAGCGGAAATCGTAGAGACCCAAACATAAATAAAAACATTGTTGCTCAAATGGATTGCCCAATGCCTCCAATCTCCAAGCAAAAGCAAATAGCAGCCTACTTGTCTGAAAAGATGACCCAAGCTGATAAATTGCAGGGAACCTTAGAGGTTCAACTCAGATCGATCAACGAAATGCCAGCATCAATGCTACGCCAGGCCTTTAGCGGGGATTTGTAATATGGCTCGCGTTCGTAATAATAATGGTAATCGTAAGTTCTCTGGCCAGCAAAGCGTGGATTCCTACATCAAGAGCGTCTGCGATATCATGCGACGTTCGAACTGCGCAGGAGCCCTGCAATATGTCCCGGAGATAACCTGGATTCTCTTCCTTCGCATCTTGGATGAGCTGGAGATGAGAGAAGCAGAAGAGGCCGAGGCAGTGAGTCGGGAGTACAAATCTTCACTCGAATCGCCATATCGCTGGCAGGACTGGGCTGCGCCAGATGGCGAAAAGAGACGAGAGCTTCAATTCGGCACTCTTGGAGCCTTCAGAACTTTCGTAAACGGTGAGCTGATTCCGCATCTCAAAAATCTCAGAGACAGGCCAAACGCTACTCCTCGACAGAAGGTAGTAAGCCAGATCTTCTCCAACATCGAAAGCACCCGCATCGATACTGAGCGCAACCTGGCAGATGTGCTGGACATGGTACACGAGATCCATCTCGACTCAGTGGACCAGACGCACGTTTTCACTCTTTCCCAGGTTTACGAAGGCTTGCTTCTCAAGATGGGCGAGAAGGGGAACGATGGCGGCCAATTTTTCACTCCCCGTGAAATTATCCGCATCATGGTCCGAGTTATAAATCCGAGAATCGGCGAGACTATATATGATCCAGGCTGCGGCACAGGCGGCTTTCTTGCTCAGTCTTACGAACACATGGCGGGTGAAAATAATAATAACATTGAATCGCCGGATCAACTAGAAACCCTCAAGCTAAGCACGTTCTTTGGAAGGGAGAAGGACAACGCCATATTTCCTATCGCCCTGGCTAATCTGGTACTGCACGGCATTGACGAGCCCCACCTTTGGCACGGTAACACATTGACCGGAGCGGAGACCTACGGAGGCCTATTCACAGATGCACCGTCGCTCTACGATGTGATCCTCATGAATCCGCCATTCGGCGGCAAGGAGGGAAAAGAGGCTCAGACAAAATTTGCCTACAAGACAGGCTCCACCCAGGCCCTCTTTCTACAGCATGTCATCAGCAGCCTCAAGAAAGGAGGACGTTGTGGCATAGTTCTCGACGAGGGCGTTCTTTTCCGCAACACAGAGACAGCCTTCGTTCAGACCAAGCGCAAGCTTCTGGACGACTGCGACCTTTGGTGCATTCTAAGCCTGCCACCAGGAACTTTCATCAACGCTGGCGCGGGCGTTAAGGCCAACCTACTCTTCTTCACCAAGGGCAACCCCACGGAGAAAATTTGGTATTACAACCTCTCGGATATCAAGGTGGGAAAGAAAAGTCCACTTACTCAGGCCCATTTTGAAGAGTTTCTCCGCTTGCTGCCCGAGCGAGCTGACAGCGAACATAGCTGGACTGTGCCTCGTGAAGTGATCGAGGCCAGAAACTACGATCTCAAAGCTGTAAACCCGCACTCTAAGAAAGAGGAAGACACTCGCACCCCCGAAGAGCTGCTGGATTTGATTGAGGCCAAGGGGCACGAAGTAGCTGAGGCGTTAGCAGAGTTGCGCAAGAAGGGACCAGGAATTGCATAGTTCTGGCCAGGCACGCTTTCATATTAGCCCCGCCAGGCAGTCCTGAAGGCGGCCAACAGAAGCTACACGGACATCAGCCTCGCCCCGCGCAGCCTGTCACCGCCCCGTAGCCGGGCCCGGATGTCCGCCTGCTCCCCCCAGGCCCTCCAGCTCGGCGACAGCTGCCAGAGCAGCGCCAAGCCTCCTGGCCTCGGCTCGAAGCGTATGAACTGGCCCTCTATAAATTGTCCATAACTCTGGCCATATCTCTAAAAATCAATATCAATATACCCTATTAGCTTTTCCATATCGTGTCCATAACTACATCTAACGGCCTGGCCGCGCCAGAACGTAATGGGCACCTCTCCTGGTTCCTTCTTGCCGCAGAAGCCCTGCATCCTTCATCTTGCGCAGCACATATTTTGCCTTGATCTCGTCAACACCAAGAAGCTGCTGGCAGTCTGCCCTCTTTATGGAGCCGTGCTCTCTGATATATGCCAGGATACGCTCCTCATCGCTCATCGCCGGGGCGTTATAAAGTACAACCAAAAAGGAGGTTCTCTTGTCTTCAAATCTGGGCGGCTGCAAATTGGGCTTGCGCATAGCATCCAGCATGGCATCTATGCCGCTGCCCCTGTTCTCCACCAGGTGCACGTCTTCCATGAGCTGCACCAGCAGCAGGTTCCTGGTGGACTGGCCTTCTTTCAGCTCGTCAACGGTGACACCGCCATAGAGCCCTCCAGGATTCTGGACCTCCAGGCGGTCGGCAAACATCCGCACCTGGATGTGGCTGCCGCGCACGAAGTGGCTGTAGTCCCGATGGGCTACGGCATTGACTATGGCCTCCCGCAAGGCGACCTCCGGGACTTCTACGGCTACAATAGTTCCTCCCTCGATCTCCTCCACAGAGAAGCTGGGGCGAAGCGGCGGCTCCATCTGGGCGGCCAGGCCGCTGAGGTCCTCCTGAAGCTTGCGAGGGGTGCCCACGCCCACGGCCTTGAAACCGGCGTCCTCGTCCAGGCCGAAGAGCAGGACTCCTCCGCTCGGCCGGTTGGCGAAGGCGGAAAGGGAGCCGAATCCTTTATAAATAATCATTGTCAAATGCCTAACCGAGTTGGGAGAGGTATGTTGCCAGATATCAGAAATCCGGCTAGGATCGTGTATCAATTGATTATCATTATGATCATCTTAGTTTCGTTCACATGCTTGCCAGCGGCAGGAGGATCATCGCCTCAAGAGGAGTGGAACAGGACTTTTGGCGGAACGGACGCTGGTTTTGCGAGTTCGGTTCAACAGACCGCTGACGGAGGCTACATAGTCGCTGGCAGAACCGGTTCTCTTGAAAACAATACTAGCGCAAGGCTGATCAAGGTAGATCCAGCGGGAAACAGAGAGTGGCAGAGGGCTTTTGGCGGGACGGGCCTTAATGAAGCGGGTTCGGTTCAGCAGACCGCTGACGGAGGCTACATAGTCGCTGGCTGTACCTCTTCTTTCGGCGCGGACGAACTTGACGTCTGGCTAATCAAGACCGACAGAAAGGGGATCGAGGAGTGGAACAGGACTTTTGGCGGGACGGACTGGAATTTTGCGCTTTCGGTTCACCAGACCGCTGACGGAGGCTACATAGCCGCTGGCAGAACCGAAACCGGTTCTCTTGGAGGAAACGGTAGCGCAATGCTGATCAAGGTAGATCCAGCGGGAAACAGAGAGTGGCAGAGGGCTTTTGGCGAGACGGGCAATGATGTTGCGAATTCGGTTCAGCAGACCGCTGACGGAGGCTACATAGTCGCTGGCGACACATATGGCTATGGCGCGGGCGGATCTTTCTGGCTGATCAAGACCGACTCTTCAGGAGTCGAGGAGTGGCAGAGGGCTTTTGGCGAGACGTGGTTGGATGAAGCGAGTTCGGTTCAGCAGACCGCTGACGGAGGCTACATAGTCGCTGGCGACACATATGGCTTTGGCGCGGGCGGATCTGACTTCTGGCTGATCAAGACCGACTCTTCAGGAGTCGAGGAGTGGCAGAGGGCTTTTGGCGGGACGGGCAATGATGTTGCGAATTCGGTTCAGCAGACCGCTGACGGAGGCTACATAGTCGCTGGCGACACAAATGGCTTTGGCGCGGGCGGAAATGACGCCTGGCTGATCAAGACCGACTCTTCAGGAGTCGAGGAGTGGCGGAAGACTTTTGGCGGGACTGGCGATGATGTTGCGAATTCGGTTCAGCAGACCGCTGACGGAGGCTACATAGTCGCTGGCTATACCTCTTCTTTCGGCGCGGGCGGATCTAACATCTGGATGATCAAGTTGCAGCCAGAGGCCGGAGCCCTCCTGGCCGCACAGCCTCCCATCAACGACAGCACGAAGGAGAACGGGTCCCTCCTGTAGAGCCGTAAGAGAGAGATGAAAAGAATCATCACTGGCAAGGAGACCAGAGAAAATCCCATGGACGGCGCCCTCGCCCCGCGCAGCCTGTCACCTCTCTCGCTGCCGGGCCCGGATGTCCGCCAGCTCCCCCAGGCCCTCCAGATCTGTGGTAGGCGACAAGGACGGCACCGAGCTTACGACTCTCGGCCCGGAGCTGCTTGATGCACTTGCCCAGGTTCCAAGAATTACCAATAATCTATAAATTATTGGTAATTTATTGGTAACCAGGAAAATAGCGAGTGTCCCTGTAGCGCCCCTCTTTTCGCAGTTGTCCCGCCTTCTGCATCTTCTGTAGCAGATATCTGGCCTGGGACTCGTTTGCGCCCAGCAACTCCTGGGCATCAGCTCTCCGGATAGACCCGTGCTTCCTGACATAGGCGAGGATCCTCTGCTCTTCTTCTGCGAGCGGCACCTCAACAGGGGTTTTTTGATAGAACCTCACCAGAAACGCCGTCCTCTTATCCTCGAAGAACGGCGCTGGCAGCCCCCTCTTTTGCATGGCATCCCGCATGGCATCTATGCCGCTGCCCCTGTTCTCCACCAGGTGGACATCCTCCATCAAATGCATGAGCAACCGGTTCCTGGTAGACTGTCCTTCCTGCAATTTATCGATGGTCACTCTGCCATATAGGCCACCAGGATTCTCGACCTCAAGACGATCGGCAAACATCCGCACCTGAATATGGCTACCGCGCACGAAATGGCTGTAGTCCCGGTGGGCCAGGGCATTGACTATGGCCTCCCGCAGGGCAACCTCCGGGTACTCATAAATGTCCTGCCTGGTAACGCCTCGGATAAGGCTGCCCCTCCTCATGTTGGCCATCGCGTAGGACACAGCGCCGTCTACCATCTCATCTAATGTCCCCTCAAACTTGCGGTTGTCCAGGAAACGCTCGCCAGATGGAGCCTCTTCGGTCGTCGTGGTGCCATAAAATTGCAGATAAGCTATGAAGAGCTGCAGTTCAAAGATCTGAGGATAAACGCCGAACATCAGCATTCCGGCAAGAGTCGGATGCAGGACACCTTCGACCTCAACGACGATCTGAAGTTGCTTCAAAATCTGCTCAAAAGGCAGATTCCAGTAAGGAGCGTTGGGACGGGCCTCCTTTCTTCGCGCGATGTATTTCTCAAGCTTCGCTCTGTCTAGGTCCTGTATAGTGGCCCGGAGTACAGGTTCCTCATCAAATGTCGGCTGGGTGCGGGAGCTGATGAAGCTATAGATCTCGTAGTCGCTCATCCGCCGGGTGGAGTTTCCCACGCGAATGAAGGATCCTTCCTGGAGGTGGTGCGGGCGGTGGTAGCAGGGCTTCTGATCAAAGGCGACCTCCGGGACTTCTACGGCCACAAGGGTCTCGCCCTCGATCTCCTCCACAGAGAAGCTGGGGCGAAGAGGCGGCTCCATCTGGGCTGCCAGGCCGCTGAGGTCCTCCTGAAGCTTGCGGGGATTGCCCACGCCCACGGCCTTGAAGCCAGCGTCCTCGTCCAGGCCGAAGAGCAGTATGCCGCCTCCTGCGCGGTTGGCGAAAGCGGAAAGGGGCTTGAAGAGGTCGGCTGGGGTGCCTGTGTGGGCGGCCTTGGCTTCCACGCCCTCGAGCTCTCCATGGCGGCGGCGCAGTTCGGCGATGAGGCGGAGGATTGAGACGAGGTCCATCTGATTGTCCAATGGATGTTGCTTCTTTATCTCGTTTTGGGCATCGGAAATTCGCTTCGATGCCCGGCCCATCCGCCCGCGCTCAGGCTTCCGGCTCTCTCGCAACCGGGACCGGATGTTCGCTCGATTCCGAGCGATGTGTCATCTTTCTTATGTGCCTGGCTTGAGGGACTCATAAAAGCAATGGCACATAAGACGGCCCCATCACACCCTCGCAGCCCGGTTCTTGCCCACATATTTGCTCTTGGTCTTGCCATCTTTCTTTGTGAATAGATACCAGTACGGCCCGTGCAGCTCCCCGCCGGGCTTGGCGCAGCGGCAGGAGGGCTTGCCGCATTTCACCCTCTGCAGCACGTAAGAGCCGCCGCCTCTGGCAGGCTCCACCTCCAGAACCTCAGCCCCCTTCTTCTCGGCCCGCTCCTTGGCCTCAATCTGGGCTTCGAGCTGCAGAGTAGCGCGATCTATCCCGGACCTCTGCTCCCGGAGCGCTTCCAGCCTCCTTTTGAGGCCCTCGGAGTTCATGCCGTCTTATGTGTACTTTCTGGCAGATCAAGCTAACTATGGCACATAAGACGGCCAGTGCCGTGGCCTTGCCCTGGATACTCTCGTTTCCCCTCTTTTAAGCAATAGTTTTATGTATCTATCCGGATACATAGATGATTAAGAGATGAACTCAGATGAATGAGAAATTAAAGGCAATACGAGAGCAGGTTAAGGCGGAAATGGAGCACATTCCGCGCGGCGGCTCTGCGCAAAATGAGTTGCGCATGATCTATTGGCCTTTGAGAATGAACAGCCTGGGAAAGAAGGCAAAAGCAGATGAGACAAAAGAGGATATCCTGAAGAGGGCTATTATTGAGGTGAAGAAGACACACAGCGACTTTAAGCCTCAGTATAATGAGCAATTCTTTAAGATTGAATCAACTATCGAGTGATCAAATGGAGATCTATCTCGATGAATCTGGAAGCCTTGGCCGGCTGGGGTCTCGTGCCTCTAAAGAAGATCCGTATTTTGTTATAGCCGCCCTAATTGTCAGAGATGACCTCCCCATTAAGAGATGCATAAAGGACATACGGAGAAGGAAGATCAAAAAGAAATACAAGGTTAGATCGGAGTTGAAGTTCAGTAATTCCGACGAGACCATCAGAAGAAGAATCCTTGAGTGCGTGGGCAGAACTGATAATGATATTGCATTTGCCTTGCTGCGAAAATATCAGGTTGATGAGGACCTCAGAGATAAGCCGCAGGTGGTGTACAACTATCTCTGCAAGCAACTGCTCTACAGAATCATAAGCAAATATGAGATGGGCGGCACGATAAATATAATCGTAGATAGATCCCTCTATGGAGTCCAGAGAGAGAATTTCAATGATTACGTTGAGGGCCGGATAGGTGTTCGCATACCTGCAAGTATAGAGGTCTCTCATGTCGATTCAAAACAGTGTCCATGTGTTCAGGCCATAGACTTCGTCGCCGGTGCAATAAGCCGTAAGTATAGAGACAATGACGACCAATACTACCAAAAAATCCAAAATAGAGTCTCCGTAGTACTCGATTTCTTTGAACCGGATAAAAGAAAGCTGTAGCGAACCCCTCTCTACTTCGTCCCACCCGCCAATTGGCGGCCTCATTCTTTTCGAGAGGGACTTACAACACTACGAATTATAATAGTTGAGTAGATCTATTTAAGAC
>Ga0194053_10001425_pt1 | contig 15294 bp, 7 predicted proteins | sample SepL228m_MetaG_FD_161684 | JGI IMG/M metagenome (GOLD analysis project Ga0194053, IMG submission 161684) | Anoxic zone freshwater microbial communities from boreal shield lake in IISD Experimental Lakes Area, Ontario, Canada - Sep2016-L227-8m | ecosystem: Environmental > Aquatic > Freshwater >... | reverse complement strand
CGATATTCCCATGGCGGAGTTCTGGCCCGGCCTGTATGGCGGCAATGGCGAACCCTCGCTCAAACTCGCCGCGTCGGCAGGACACACCTACGGCCGGAAGATCGTCTCGGCGGAGTCCTACAGCAGTATGGAGTGCAAATGGCAGTTTCATCCTTACCTGCTCAAACGCTATGGCGATCTGAGCTATTGCAAAGGGCTCAACCGCATGGTGTTCTGCTGCCCCCCGCACCAGCCCTGGACCAACGTGGCGCCCGGCATGACCACGGGCGGCTGGGGCTTCCACTTTGACCGCAACAACACGTGGTGGAATCAGTCCACGGCTTGGCTCAGCTATCTCACTCGGTGCCAGTTCCTCCTGCAGGAGGGCACCTTCGCCGCCGACATCTGCTTTTTCGGCGGTGAGGACTATCTGGCCGGTTACCAAAGAGGCGGGGAGTCCCTTTGGATCAGCGCCAAGGCGCCGCTCCCCTCCGGCTACGATTACGATCTGTGCGACCGGCACATGCTGCTCGACGGCATGAAGTTTGAGAACGGCGTATTCGTCCTCCCTTCGGGGATGCGCTACCGGGTCCTCGTGCTGCCCGATTCCAAGGCGCTGACGTTGCCGGTGGTGAAAAAGGTGCGCGAACTGGTCGCCGCGGGCGGGACGGTCATCGGGCCCAAGCCGCAGTTCTCCCCGACGCTGGAGAATTACCCGGCCTGCGAGACGGAACTCCGCAAGATCGCCAACGAGGTCTGGGGCGCCTGCGATGGGAAGACGGTGACCGAAAACCGCTACGGCAAGGGGCGCGTCATTTGGGGGCGATCCTACCCTGACATCTTCACCTCAGCGAAGCTGCCGCCGGACTTTGCCTTCAAGTCGTCTTCGGCAGGCAACACGCTGAACGCCATTCACCGCACCTCGAAGAATGCCGATTGGTATTTCGTCGCGAACCTCGAAATGAAATCTGTGGAGGCGGTCTGCGCCTTTCGCGTCACGGGCAAACGCCCCGAGTTTTGGCACCCGGACACGGGCAAAATCGAACCCGCCGCCTGGTACCGAGTCGAGAACGGCCAGACGTTCGTGCCGATGCGGTTCGACTCCTACGGCTCGGTTTTCGTCGTCTTCCGCTCGCCAGCCGGTGACTCGATTGTCTCGGTAGCCCATGACGGCCAGCCGATCATCTACGACCAGCCAGCCACAGATGCGAGTTCTGTGGAATTTCAACTTGATGCCACGAAAGGCGGGGCAACGCTCAAGGCTTCCACTCCCGGAAGATATGAGTTTGCGACCACTTCCGGAAAAAGAATGGAGACGACGGTTGCAGTGCCTCCACCGCAGCCACTTGAAGGCCCATGGGAGGTGACCTTCGATCCGAAATGGTTCTACCCAGATGCCACCGGAGGGAAAGTGCCATTCGAGCAGTTGATCGACTGGACCAAGCGTCCCGAGGAAGCAGTCAAGTATTTCTCCGGCACGGCTGTTTACGAGAAGACCTTCAACTTATCGGAAACTTTAGCCCCGAATCCTGGCTCACGGCTCTCGCTTGATCTGGGCCGCGTCGAGGTGATTGCCGAGGTGGAGGTTAACGGCAAGAACCTGGGTGTCCTTTGGAAGCCGCCGTTTGTGGTGGATATCACCGATGCCGTCAAGCCGGGTGCTCAGAACACCCTTCGCGTGCGAGTGACCAATCTCTGGCCCAACCGCCTGATCGGGGATGAGCATCTGCCGGTTGATTGCGAGTACCTTCCGACCGGAGGCCTCAAGGCATGGCCGGAATGGCTCACGAAGAACACGTCACGCACAAGCGGACGACGGACGTTCGCCACTTGGCGGTACTGGAAGCCGGAGGATCCGCTGCTGCCCTCAGGCCTGCTCGGGCCGGTGCGTTTGGTTCCGGAGGCGGTGACAACAATTGCAGGCAAATAGGGCAAATATCAACAAAAACGAACAATCATGAAACCGATTAAACCGATCTCAAAGCTGGTGATGGCCGCTGTGCTGTGCGCGGGGTGGGGCCACGCACTTTCGGGACAAACAAAAGCGGACGCGCAGGCCGCCCAGCGGATGGGTCGCTACAACGTTGTCTGGACGAGTCCATCGAAGGATGCCACGGGGGTGATGTCCACTGGCAATGGCGACATCGCCGCCGGGGTTTATGCCATCGAGAATGGCGATCTCTATTTGTTGCTCTCCAAGAACGACGCATTCAGCAACACCGGCAGTCTCTACAAGACCGGTCGGGTCAAGATCTCTCTCAACCCCAATCCGTTCGCAGCCGGCAAGCCGTTCCGCCAGACGCTTGATCTGCCCACTGCCTCAATCCGCATTGAAGCCGATGGCGTGAAGCTTCGGATTTGGGCGGATGCGAACCGACCGGTTTATCATGTTGAAATCGACTCGCCGCGTGAGCTTTCGGTCAAAGCCCAGCCGGACCTTTGGAAACACTATACCGGATGGGGCGGGCCGGATGATGGCCCCCCGGACGTGCGCCTGGATCGCGGGAACAAGGTCTTGTGGTACCACGCCAACGGCAACCGAGGTTTCGCCGGTGCCACGAGTTTCTACCAGTGGGAGATGAAACGCGCTTACGGAATAGAGAACCCGGAGAAGATTCTGCCCGAGCCCTATCAGTTCAACACGTTTGGCAACCTGATGGAAAGTCCGGGATTGAAGGTCGCCGACGGGGTGCTTTCGGGCCAGGGGAGTCAGTTCGACCTCCGAATCCATGCCCAAACGCTGAAGGCGCCCGAGATCAATACGTGGATCCAGGCGATCGAACAGGCGGTCGAAAAACCGGTTAACCTGAAGAAAGATTGGGCGCGGCATTGCGATTGGTGGGCCCGCTTCTGGGATCGGGGCTGGATCATCGCCTCGGACCGCACCGTGCCGGCGGAGGCCCGCGAGCAGTTCAACGGCGAAGCCAATGCCAAGGGCTTCCGCGAAGAGAAGGACGGCGCCGCACTGGTCGCGCAGAGCTATAATTACTTCCGCTTTGCGATGGCGGCCCAGAGCCGCGGAGTTTTCCAGCCTGGATTCAACGGGGGGCTCTTTACGCAGCAGTATCGAATCGTTCATCGTGACCCCAATTACATCAAAAAATACAAACCAGGTTTTGTGGAGCTTCCAAATAACTTATGGCTCACCGACGAGGATTACCGCCCCTGGGGTTGCCGGTACACTCATCAAAACCAGCGTCTGATGTACTGGCCGTTGCTAATGAGCGGGGATGTCGACCTGATGAAGCCTTTCTTTGATCACTATTGGAATGTGCTGGAGATGCGCAAGGCGATCACCTTGAAACATTTTGAGCACGAAGGGGCCTTTTACCGCGAAAATGTCTCGCCCCATACAGGCAGTTGCGGTGCCCCACCGCCAAAAACCAAGCCGGGGGAGAAATACAAGGGCGACTATCACGATTACTACTTCACCAGCGGTCTGGAGACGGTGGCCATGATGACCGACTACGTCAACTACACCGGCGATGGGAAGTTCCGCGACGAGCGGTTGGTTCCCTTCGCCCGTGAAATTCTGCTGTTCTTCGACAAGCATTACCTGCGTGGGCCCGGCGGCAAGTTACGTATTGATCCGGGGCAGGCGTTGGAGACGTGGTGGATCACCGTTAATTCCTCGCCCGATGTGGCCGGCTTGCGCTTCTGTTTGGACCAGTTGCTGGCGATGAAAGCGGGTACGACAGCGGACCAGGCGAACTGGAAACGGTTCCGGGCTGAAATTCCCGACGTGTCGCTGCAAACCATCGAGGGCCGCCAGGCCATTGCGCCGGCAGAGCATTGGGAGCATCAGGGCAACGGCGAGAATGCCGAGCTCTATCCGGTGTTTCCGTTCCGCTGTTTTGGTTTAGCTTTGGGCAGCCAAGATCTAGTGGAGTGGACGATGGAGCATCGCACCTGCAAGAACACTTTCGGCGACAAATGCTGGCCACAGGATGATATCGGTTGGGCCTATGCGGGCAACGCCAAGGAAGCGGCCAAGGGGTTGGATATCCGTTTTCGTCACGCCTCGACCGGTCTGCGTTTTCCGATTTACGGCAATGAGATCACGGACGGCATTCCCGACTGGGATCATTTCGGCTGCGGCTCAATCGCGTTGCAGCGAATGCTCGCGCAGGAAGGCAACGGCAAGATTTACCTTCTGCCAGCCTGGCCCGCGGAATGGGACGTGAACTTCAAGCTGCACCTCCAAGGCGGCGTGGTGCTCACCGGGACGGTGAAGGATGGCAAGTTGGTGACGTGGGACATCAAGCCGAAGACGCGCAAGGCCGATGTGGTGGTCTGCGGCCCCGCCCCGACAAAGACCGGGGACAAGTAACCCGATCATCTATTTGTGAAGGAAAGAATCCCCGGAGCTTGCTCCGGGGCATTCAACTTAACAAGCCGGGCGTTAGAGCGGTTTCGGTTTATTTTGTCGTATGCTCTTCGGCGGCGAGAGTCGCTGTGCGTCTTTTTGAGCTTGGGCTGTATTTACAAATACAGCCGCTGCGCTCAAAAAGCCCCGCATCAACCCTCGGCGCTCTCAGATCATTGCGACAAAATAACCCAAAAACGCTCTAGCTGCGCTTTATGTAATTGCTGGTAACTTTTTTCTCCTCCTTGCCCTTTCACATACGCCGCTCACGGAACTGGGCATCGCCATCAGTATGGACGGCAAGGCGCGCTGGATGGACAACGTGTTCATCAAGCGGCTCTGGCGCAGCGTCAAGCACGAGGAAATCTACTTGCGCGAACACGGTACGCTGCCGGAACTGGAGGCCGGGTTGCGGCGGTGGTTTGAGCGCTACAGCACATGGCGTTCGCACCAGGCGCTGGGCAACCGTACTCCGAGTCAGGCGTATGCGGAGCGCCCGTCATCACGGACGCCAAACCACCGCCCACAGGAGGCACCGCAAGCCGCATGAAACCGTCACACACATCACCCCCGTCCGCCTTCGATTTTGAGCCCCTCCACTCCAGGCCCGAAAAGCTTCTCCGCTGCGCTCCGAGTCTTTTCGAGCCTTCCGTTACGGAGCCGAAAATCGAAGCCTAATCCTTTGCCGTTGACTCCCCTCCAATCCCTCGCCTAATCTCACCCTACACACCCTCCGCCATAGCTTATTTTTCATAGCTTCTGGCCGGAAGATAGGTTCCCCTCAGTTAAAAATCATGAGAAAACCCATTCGCTTTCAATTCGCCCGTCTCTTGACGGTTTTGATGATGCCCGCCATGTGCCATGCCGGGGATTTCAGGCCGCCGGCTGTTCCGCTGGTCACCCATAATCCCGCTTTGAGCATCTGGTCGAAGGCTGACCACCTCTACGATGAGACGACATGGCATTATTCCAATCGCGATCATCCGTTGGTCAGCCTGATTCGGGTGGATGGCAAGACGTTCCGGCTGATGGGGGCCGAGCCTGCCGATCTTCCTCCCTTGCCCCAGAAATCGCTGCGGACCACCCCGACCCGGACGATTTACGAGTTCGAGGGGGAGGGGATTCATGTGACCCTCTGTTTTATGCAGCCGCTGCTCCCGGACGACTTGGATGTCCTCTCCTGGCCGATGACTTACCTCACCTGGAGTGCGCGTTCCACGGATGGCACCTCCCACCAGGTCCAACTCTATGATAGCACCAGTGCGCAGCTTTCGGTGACCTGGCCTTCATTTGCCGTCGGATGGGAGCGCCTGAAATCCGGCGGGCTCACCCTGCTGCGCGTCGGACCGACCCAGCAGCCTGCAGGACGCGCCGGTGCCGATGCCCAGCACTTCAATTGGCAGCGGGCCTATGCCGCAACCCGCGAGGCCGAGTCAACGGCCGCTATTGGCGAGAACAAAGTGCTCGAGCAATCCTTTGTTGCGTCCGGGGGACTGCCTCTGGCCGATGACACCCGCAACCCGAGGGCTGCCGACAAGGAGCAACCGGTGCTCGCCTTTGCCTTTGAATTGGGAAAGGTTGGCGCGGAGACCGTCCAGCGGCAAGTCCTGGTGGGATTCGATGAGCGCTACCCAATCCAGTTCTTTGGAAAAAATCTTCCCGGCTATTGGGCTCGCAATGGGATGACCATGGAGGAAGTGCTTGCAAAGGCGGCGCAGGATTATCCCCAGCTGCTGAAGCGATGCGAGGCCTTTGACAAAGAGCTGACAGCCGATCTCACCGAAGTCGGCGGCACCCAATACGCTCAGATCGCCGCCCTGGCCTACCGCCAGACCATCGCCGCCTGCGGCCTCGTGGCGGACGCCCACGGGCAACCGCTCTTCTTCACCAAGGAGATCACAAGCAACGACTGCATTGCGACGGTGGATGTCCTCTTTCCCATGAGTCCTGCCTGCATTTTACTCAGCCCCGCTCTCGCCAAGGCCTCTGTCGCGCCGATCCTTGTCTATTCGGCTTCGGAACGTTGGCGTTGGCCCAATGCACCACACGACCTCGGCACCTATCCCATTGCCGCCTCCCTGCAGTTTAGGGATGACGGCGGTTACGGTGGAGCCGGGATGCCTGTCGAGGAAAACGGCAACGTGCTGCTGCTCTGCGATGCGATTGCAAAGGCCGACGGGAACGCGGACTTCGTGACCCCCTGGTGGCCGCTGCTCACCCAGTGGGCGCAGTACCTCGAGCAATATGGCCTGGACCCGGAGAATCAACCCTGCACCGACGATTTCATGGGGCCCTCCCCCCACAACGCCAATCTCTCCGTGAAGGCCATCCTCGGCCTGGCCGCCTACGGCGACCTCTGCCGCATGCGCGGTGATGCGGCCAATGCCAAAAAATACGCCGACCTCGCCAAGGCCGACGCGCAGCATTGGCTGAAGGTGGCGGACGACGGCGATCACTACCGGCTTTCCTTCGACAAGCCCGGCACTTGGAGCCTGAAATACAATCTGGTCTGGGATCGCGTCCTTGGGCTGAACGTCTTTCCGCCTGAAGTCGCCCGCAAGGAGATCGCCTTTTATAAGACAAAGTTGGAGAAATACGGAGTGCCGCTGGACTCGCGCACCCATCGCACACTGCCCGAGTGGCTCTTCTGGAGCGCGGCCATGGCCGAGAACCGCGCCGATTTCGAGTCCCTCATTGTGCCCTTCCACGATTATCTCAACACCACCAGCAAACGGCTGCCGATGGTCGATATCTACCTGACTCGCGATATCCCCGAACCGTTCTCCACGTTCCACGCCCGACCCGTGGTCGGCGGAGTGTTCATCAAGATGCTTGCCGACGGAACCCTCTGGAAGAAGTGGGCCTCGCGCGACAAGTTGCGCCCCTCGGGTTGGGCGCCCGCGCCGCCACCCCCGAAGATTACCACGCTTGTCCCGCTGGAGCAGGAGTGGCGCTACACGACCACCACGCCTGCGGAGGATTGGAATCGCCCCGACTTCGACGACTCCTCCTGGAGCAAGGGCCAGGCAGGCTTCGGGGTCGAGCCTCCGCCTCACGCGCTCTTTGTGCGACACACGGAGTGGAACACCAAAGACATCTGGATGCGCCGCGAAATCACCGTTCCGGAGGGGGATCATCCCAACCTGAAATTCCTCGCTTACCACCACGACGGGGTGGAGATCTATGTGAACGGGATTCGTGCCGCCGCACAAGGCTCGTATGTCACTTCGGCGGTCCCGATGGAAATCCCGATTCCGAGCGCCCAGGCGTTGCTCAAGCCGGGTGCGAAGGTGCTCCTTTCGGTGCATTGCAACCACTATTGGGGACCGCAGGGCGTTGACGTCGGCCTGGCCGATGTAACTGAATGACTTGCAATAACGCGCAATAGTCATACACCGCAATGCGTGCGCAACGAAGCACCAGGTTCACCCTACTCCTCTCATCGTTATGAAAATAAAAGATGTCCTCATTGTTTTTGCTCTTTCCCTGATGGCTAGTGTTGCCTTCGCGGCTCCGAAGGACAGCATTGATTGTCAGCCTTTTGGAAAAGTTTCTGAAGGGACATCGGTCGAGCTTTACCGACTCACGAACGCGAAAGGTACTGAGGCGACGATCACCAATTATGGTGGCATTGTCGTTTCGCTGAAGGTGCATGATCGCAACGGGGTGCTGGGGGATGTTGTGCTGGGGTACGACCATCTGCAAGATTACGTTAAAGCCAGCCCCTATTTTGGAGCGCTCATTGGCCGTTACGGCAACCGTATCGCCAAGGGGCATTTTGAATTGGCTGGCAAGGCGTACCAGCTTGCGCTCAATGACAGCCCCAATGCGCTGCATGGGGGAGTCAAAGGCTTTGACAAGGTGGTATGGGCAGCTAAGCCGCTGCTGACCAAGGCGGGGCCTATGCTGGAACTGAGCTATGTGAGCAAGGATGGCGAGGAGGGTTATCCGGGGCGGTTGTCCGTCAAGGCGGTTTACACACTGACGCGGGAGAACGAGTTGCGCCTGGATTTCACGGCGACGACAGACAAGGAAACCATCGTGAACCTCACTCATCACTCCTACTTCAACCTCGCGGGGGAGGGCAATGGAGATATCCTCAGCCATCTTGTGACAATCCGGGCCAGCAAGTTTACTCCCGTGGACAAGACGCTCATCCCGACCGGTGAGCTTCGGCCAGTGGCGGGTACGCCGATGGATTTCAGAAAGCCGACGGCGATCGGCGCCCGCATCGGCGACACCTATGAACAGATCCGGATTGGGAAGACCGGCTATGACCATAACTGGGTGATCGACAAGGCCTCCGGCAAGCTGAGCTGGGTGGCCAAAGTCTATGAGCCTATCAGTGGACGCGCAATGGAGGTTTTTTCGACGGAACCTGGGCTGCAATTTTACTCCGGCAATTTCCTTGATGGATCGAACGTCGGCAAGGGCGGCAAAGCATATCAGTTTCGGACGGGCTTTTGCATGGAACCGCAGCATTTCCCGGATTCGCCGAACCACGCAAACTTTCCAAGTGTTGTCTTGAAGCCGGGAGAAACCTATAAGAACACAATCATCTATCGTTTTTCGGCCGGGAAATAACACACCTCTGGTTCCTTTGGGCTTGGATTTGGCAAAAAAACAAATAGCAACAAAGTGGAATATTTAATCTAAGAAGCCTAACCAGACAGTCCACACCAACAGCTCTCCGGGCAGCTCGTTGACAAAAGCTTTCTATGACTAAACCATCAACCAGCAATTTAGACTGTGTAAAGTTTTACACATGCTGCCAGATCGCCTGATAGGTAAGAAAAAGACCTTTGGATTTGTGACCGCCAGGCCACCCGCATCCATCCACCGCCAAGCCCGCTGAAGCGGACTTAACGATGGAAAAAGTGGGGGTTTTTCAGCCGAATCGAATATTGACAGCTTTCGTTCAAAATCACGAGTTTCAAATTCGACTCAAATCGGAATCGGTCAGTTTTGCGACTTCGGTTTGCTTGAGGCCCAAGTCGAGGCGGCGCTTGCGGATCGCCTCGCCGATTGTTTTTGGATAACCCTCATGATGGTAGGAGTAGTTAATCAGCTGGTTGCCGAGCCAGGCGGTGCAGATCCAAACTCCGTGCGCGCGGCTCTGCAGCCCATTACACCGAGTCGGAGTAGGAACGGAGCACTTCGGTACGGGTCCATCGCTGGAAAAGACCGTGGCTTCCGGCGGGATGAAAGGGGAGGACGTCCGAGTAACCCGGAATGATCACCTGGGCGACCGGAAAGCCGATCTCGGGATCGGTGAGGTCCACCGCGATGTAGTCTTTGCCCAGGATCTCGCAGATCTCGCGGGCGTGTGCGATGTCTTCGAGGCAGTCTGCATATTGCGCGCCTTTTTCGAACGGCACCAGGGCTCCCTCGCGGAGAAAGTCGGCGTTCCGATACGGAACAAATCCGAACATGAAGGTGGATAGGAAATTATCGCAGTCGTCCGGCTGGCTGCGGAGGGCTCGGAAGTCGTGCGCGAGCAACTGGGCGAGCCGGCTCTCGCGATCTTCGGTTTCGGGGGTGAAGAACTCCTGTCGGCGGCGGCCCTGCGCATATTCCGTGAAGGTGCGCAACAGCGCCTCCTCGCGGTCGAACGATGCGCCCACTTTGAAGAAGTGCCGGAACTGGTATTCTTCGGGGATATTGTGGTCGACGAAATATGCCGCGACGCAGGGCAGCACGCCTCCAAAGGAGAGGTCCTTGAGGATGATCTCGATCCCGCAGCTTTGGAAAAACGCCATTTGTTCACGGATGATCGGATGCGTTACAGTGCAGGGATCGATCGTCGGGACGACCATCCGGTTCCGCAGTACGGTAATGTGGGCTCGCCGTTCGAAAATCTCGTGGGTGGCATGGATGATGGCTTCCTCAAGATTGTTGCCCGTCGCCTTGCCGTTGGGACCGCCGATCAAGCGCGCGTATTCGATCGGCACTTTGAGCGTCCGTTCGTCGATGAGAGAATAGCCATCCACCCAATGAAAAGCGTCGTCGAGCGCGCGAATGCGTTCGAGGACGGGCGGCGTCGCCGTGGCGACATGGGCGAGCAGGGACTCGATGGAAAGCGCATTAGCAACTTCGGGCTCGCGCGCGCCCAAATAACCGGGGAGTTTCCCCGTTTCCCGCGTGGCGAACCACTCGGCACCCTCGGCCAAAGCGCCCGCAATGCTGGACACGAGGTTCAGTCCTTTTCCCATGGAGCGGAAATCGAGGCCGTCGATGAACATTGCCGTCCAGTGCAGGTGCTCGGCGACCGTCTCCTCGTGCATCCAGTAATCGTAACGGGGACGGAACATGGCATCGAGTCGCGCGATGGTTTCCGCGGGTTCCACGCAGCGATCATGGGCGATTTTGAGTCGGGATTGTAATTTCATGAACAAAGATTTTGATGAATGACGGCGGCGGCGGCGAGGCCCTCTGCTACACAACGGTTGACGGAGGCGCCTCCATTGATGAGAGCACCGGCGGTATAGACGCGTCCGTTATCGGCGGCCAGAGCCGCGCGCACGCCGTCCTCGACCTGCAGTTCGATTGCCTCGATGACGAGGCCCACGGGCAGCACGGTTTCCAAATGCAATTCCGCGTGACGCAACCTCACGCCGCTGAGGCGCCCTTCCTGATCGGTTTCATATCCGAGCGGCTGCCAGTTCATCATTGTTTGCACGCCGGGAGTAGCGAACCAGCTCTCCGGCATGTGCCAATGCATGGCGGAGCGCGGCCCACCAAAGATGACAAAGATCTCTTTTGCGCCCCGGTTTTGCGCCACGCGAGCAGCATCCATCGCGCAGTCTCCGCCTGCAAGCACTGCCACCCGATCCGGCACCGCAGGATTGGGAGATTCGATGAAAGCGAGCGCTGCGGTGACGCCCGGGGCTTTTCCCAAGGAGCGCTCCTGCCAGAGGCCTGTGGCGACGAGAACAGCGTCGTGTTGCGCATGCAGATCCTCAAGCCGGAGGTTCGCTCCCAGGGTGACGCCGAAGTGCAGTCTGAGGCGGGCGGCTGCGAGCGCCGGCTGGAAAATCGCGTCGATCTCCGGTTGTGGGTCCGGGGTACGATGGGGAAAGATTACGCGCGCGGGAATGCCTCCCAAGCGATCTGTCTGTTCGTAAAGATCGACTGCGTGCCCGAGTTCCAAGAGGCGGATCGCCGCGGCGATGCCTGCCGGTCCAGCGCCGACGATGGCGATGTTTTTGCCCGACGTTTCCGGCGGAAGGCGCACGCCGGTTTCGCCGCGATCACGCGCCCGCCAACTGATCGCATATTGCAGATCGAGGATCGGCACGGGTCTTCCCGTCAGGGTGGTTTCTATGCAGGCGCCTTCCCTCTCGATCCACGCCGGAGAAAGTTGAGCGGTCAATTCTGGAAGCGGGTCGCTGGCGCGGATGATTTCATAAGCCCGGCTTTCGTCGCCGTTTCGGTAGGCGTGGATAAACGCCGCAATGTCCGTCTTCGTCGCCGAGGCAGCCGAGCAGGGAGCGGCTTCGCAGAGGTGGCAGCGGACGGCCCCGGCCAGAAGTTGATCCGGATCAAAGCGGCGCACCTGCCGATAGACAGGGCCATATACAGTCGGATCGCGGAGCACGCAGCCGACAGTTTTTCCATCCTCGTGCAGTTGGGAGCAGGCAAAGCAGAGCATGCAGGCGGCACCCGCCTCCATTCGGCCACGCGTGAAAATTTCCGACGGCGCGGATGGATACGCGAGCGCGCCGCGTCCGAGGCCGGCAAAGTCGATCAATCCGTCTCGGAGCGCGCCCGTTGCGACCTCCGGAACAAATTGGCGCAGCCAACTAAAACCGCTTCCCACCAGTGGCAAATCCGGATTCGCTTCGCGCAAACAGCGCGCGAGCCACAGTCGGCGTTCGAGAGCCATCAGCGGATGCTCGTCCGGATTTTCCGAATCGAGTCGCGGCTTCAAGCCCAGTTCCGGCCCGCGCAGACGAGGACTGGCGGAAGTGACATTGAGCAGCGCGAGTCCGTTCTCGCGCAGGCGTTGAACGAAGCGGATCGGTTCGGCCGGGTCCGCCTTGCGATAGTTGGCGGGCGACACTCCGAATCCACCCCGCACGGCTTCGTAAATGCAAAGGCGGGTCGCGAGCAGCAAATCGGGCGCGCCTTTCCGCACGCCTGCCAGCAGTTCCGGAAGCGCCTCGCGGGGGGCCTGGAGATCGACGCCGTCGAATCCGGCTTCCGCAGAGAGCGTCGCGGCGCGAAGGATCGCTTCAATGCGCGTGGACGCGAGTTGAATGATGAGGGTGAGGGGAGCGGCGGCGGATGCTCGAAGTTCCTCCACCAGGCTGCGGAAAGTGGCAAGGGTGCCTTCGTTCAAGCAGAGTTGCCCCGGCTTTTGCGGTGAGATAGCGGCGGTCTGTTCCACCCAGATAAGACCGAAGCCGCCTTGCGCATACCGGAGGTAACGCCGCCGCGTCAAAATTCCGGGCGCTCCGTCGGGTGTTGCGTCCCCGCCTGCGATCGGTTGCGCGCAGAACCGGTTCGAAATGGTTCTCCGCCCGATGCCGAGCGGCTGCGCCAGCCGTGTGAAATCGTCGTCGAGGGGAATGCCAAGACCAAGCCGTGCAATCTCAGCGCGCAGGTCCGTGATCGATTTGAGGTAGAATGGCTGATAGGCGGGAATCTCCATGGCGATGCTAGTCTGGCTTCGGTTTACCGATGCACGCTATGTAAAGCGCGAACTCCTCCTGCCCATCCACGCCGAGCAGTTGATCCACAAGCGGCTGATGGTAGGAAAGCACGGCGCAACAGCCCGTGCCGCAGGACTGCGCGGCGAGGTAGAGATTTTCGCAAACGTGCCCCGCCTCCATCGCGATCATGCGATGGGAAAGATAAGTGTATTTCCACTCCGTCCTGTAGGGCACCGCCGACCAGATGAAGACGACGGGGGCAGCGCCGACCGAAGCCGCACCGTAGCAGGCGGCCTGGAGCTTGGGTGAAATCTGTGCATCCTCGAGGACCAGGATAAGTTGATGGGCACCGGGCAGGTAGCGATAGATGCCCGGCGCCAATCCCTCCACGCGGTGAATCGCGAGGTAAGTCTCCAGCGGATAACGCGCTCCGGCCGAGGGCGCGGCGCGGAACTGCTGCACTACTGCGCCCGCCTCATCCCGTCGTATCCCGGTGATCCCTTGGGTCGCCCAGAGCAGAAAGCTCAATTCTTCCAGTGACAGGGCTGCCTCTGTGAAATCGCGGGTGCTTCGACGCGCAGCAATCGCTTCCCGCACCGGCATGGCGCCGAGGTGAATCTGCGCCAGCGGGACTAGCGCGATCCGCTTGGCGTCCGGGGAAAGAGCTTTCTCTGCGGGGGGCTCCGGCTGCGCGTGATTGCGGTCGCTGTCCGGCCGCCATTCGCCGGCAAAGCCTTTGATGAGGACCCGCAATTGGGCGATCGGGATCTCGTTCAGTTCGCGGACTTTTTCGAGCTGGCGCTGACGGTGCGAGTCGCAGGCTGAGAAAACGAACGCAAGCAACAGCACGACAACCGCTTTAATCAGCGCTTCATTAATACGCGCCATTGAGCTCTTTGTAATATTCCGCGACCTTGTCGCGATATTTCTGCGGCGCTTGATCCGGGCCGCTTTGGATCACGTTGTCGAGCGCCCCCGTGGAACCCTTTGCCTCCATGGCTCTGGAGGGTCCCGCGGATAGCTCCGCCTGGGCGCGGGTCAACGATGCGATGCCCATCTTCCGGAACTCCCGCATCTGTCCGATGTCGCCTTTTGCGATGGCATCGGCTGATTGCTGCAACTGATGCGCTGCATCCTTGAACGAGCCGACTCGCACATTTTTCATTGAGGCTTTCGCGTAGAGGGCATCGGCTTTTTTGGCCATCAATGCCGCCATACCGTCATTTGAGCCAGCCTCCTTGGAATCCATGCGCGTAGCCCCGCCGCCCATGCCCACGCCATCGGCCTTGCCTGTTCCGAGCTTGCCGCCGCCCGTGGCCTTTGTGTCGGCCTCGCCCGCGAGATCGACTTTGCCGCTTTGAGTCGGATCTTCTGTCCGGCGGGCTTCGATGTTTTCGTCGCCTTTGCCGATCGTGCCGGAGCCGGCAGCGGTCTCGCCGGTGGACATGCCTTGGCGGCCCACATTCGAGCGGCCATCCTGCTCCTTGTGATCGGGGGCCTGATTGCCGGATTTCCCCTGCGCGCCAAAGGAGGCGATGTCGCCTTCCCCCACTCCCGCTCCGGACTGAAAATCGGACATCGCGTGATTGGTCGCGCTGTCGTCTGCTTTGTCGGACGCCTCCTTGGCCTCTTTCAGCAGATCGCCCACCAGATCCTGTGCGGCGGCGGCCAGTTCGGCCTCGGCGACGCCGGATTGTGGCATTTCGGCTTTGTCGATGGCCTCCGTTGTTACCTTTATATCATCCGGTTTTTCAGCAAGCCACATCTCCATGGCATCGAGCCGCTTGGAGGCTTCGCCCATGGCCGGCGCCAACGTTTCATCTTTAGATAAGGCCATCTCCTGCGTTTTACTGGGATCCTGCTTCTCCGAGCCGGCCTTCTGCTCGATCTCCTGGAAAACGGAGAAGATATCTTCCACAAGATCATTGGCGACGTTCAGGTCGGCAAAAATGTGAAGGTCGGTCGGGATCTGAAGCAGCGCATCCTTGATGTTTTTTTTCATCTCCGTGAATTCCTCGTCCATCTCGTCGGTCGCTTTGTCGTCCTTATCCTTCTGACCCTTCACCTGCTCCATGGCATCAATCATTTTCTGATTGAGGGCTTGAAGCTTGGCGAGCTTATCCTTGGCCTGCTGCACGGCATCCAGCATCGCGTCGCGGTTTTGAGCCTGTTCCTTGAGTTGGACTTGATCCAGCATCGCCTGCAGCGCCTTCAGGCCCGTCACAGCGCGCTCTTCCAAGGGCACAGCCTCCGGCGCATGGTTTTGGTCGAGCCGCTCTGCCGCCACTACCATGT
>Ga0194053_10001424_pt1 | contig 15298 bp, 10 predicted proteins | sample SepL228m_MetaG_FD_161684 | JGI IMG/M metagenome (GOLD analysis project Ga0194053, IMG submission 161684) | Anoxic zone freshwater microbial communities from boreal shield lake in IISD Experimental Lakes Area, Ontario, Canada - Sep2016-L227-8m | ecosystem: Environmental > Aquatic > Freshwater >... | reverse complement strand
GGATGAAGCCGTCCTCCACTTTGCCAACAACAAGGCGGAGCTGGGGCCTGACGCCGTTGCCGCCATCCAGAAGGTGGCTGATGGGCTCAAGGCCTACCCCGGCGAGTACACTCTCACGGTGAGCGGCCACACCTCGTCCCTGGGTGGCAAGGCCCTGAACAAGGCCCTGGGCAAGCAGCGGGCTGACTCGGTGGCCAAGGTTCTCGTGGCTTCCGGCATTCCCGCCGCCCGGGTGATCACCGTGGGCGTGGGCCCCGACCAGCCCATCGCCGACAACGCCACCAAGGAAGGCCAGGCCAAGAACCGCCGCGTCGAGATCGACGTGAAGGTGAGCGATGGCAAGGTCGAGGTCCGCAAGACCGTCACTGGCATCGTCGAAGGTCCGGCCCCCAAGTAGCCCGAAAGAACCCGCAGGTACCGGCGGGGGCCACGGCCCCCGCCGGACTTTGAGAGAGGACCCGTCATGTCGCTCAAGGATGAATTCAAGGCGTTTATTATGAAGGGCAATGTCATTGACCTGGCCGTGGCCGTGGTCGTGGGCGGCGCCTTCGGCAAGATCGTCACCGCCTTCGTGGACGGCATTGTGATGCCGCTGGTCAGCTACGTGCTGCCCGCCAACATCAAGTGGGAGGAGTGGGTCCTCGGCAAGTTCCGCATCGGCGCGGTGCTCGGGGCCACTGTCAACTTTCTGATCATCGCCCTCGTCATCTTCCTGGTGCTGGTGAAGCTGCTGGAGCGGGTCACCAAGAAGAAGGAAGAGGCCCCGCTGCTGCCGACCACGAAGGAGTGCCCCGCCTGCCTGGAGCAAGTGCCCCTCAAAGCCACCCGCTGCAAGCACTGCACCAGCCAGCTCTGATCCGTTGCGAACCCGCTGAAAGGACCCGCCATGCGGGTCCTTTCCCTTGTGATGGCAGGGGTTCCGTGGTGAACTGGAAGATCAACCCCGGGGCGCTTGGGTGCGCCCCCCGACGCACGAGGGCGCCGATGAGCGAGCAAGCTCCGGTTAAAAAATATTCGGTCTTTCTTCCGAAAACCGATTTCCCCATGAAGGCGGACCTGCCTCAGCGGGAGCCGAAGCGACTCGAGCGCTGGAAGGCCGAGGGCCTCTACGCCCGCATCGAGGCGAAGCGGCAGGCTGACAATGCCGCCGGCAAGGGCAAGGGCCGCGAAGTTCTGCACGATGGGCCGCCCTACGCCAACGGCGCCATCCATATGGGGCACGCCCTCAACAAGATCCTCAAGGATGTGGTGGTGAAGTCCCGCTGGATGGAGGGCTACGAGTCGCCCTACGTGCCGGGCTGGGACTGCCATGGCCTGCCCATCGAGCACGCGGTCGAGAAAGACCTCGGCCCCAAGCGCCGGGAGCTGAGTCGCGCCGAGTTCCTGCAGCGCTGCCGCGTCTATGCCCAGAAGTGGATCGATACCCAGCGCACGGCCTTCCAGCGCCTGGGGGTGCTGGGCGCCTGGGAGCGTCCCTACGTGACCATGGATCCGCTCTATGAGGCGGAGACCGTGCGGCACCTGGCCAAGCTCTTCGAGAGCGGCTCCGTGACCCGCAAGCTGAAGGTCGTGCACTGGAGCTATGGCGCCCGGACTGCCCTGGCCGAGGCCGAGGTGGAATACGCGGACAAGAGCAGCGCTGCGGTCACCGTGGCCTTCCCGGTGCCCGAGGCCGAAGCCCGGCGCATGGAACTGCCGACGCCCCTGCTGCTCCCCATCTGGACCACCACGCCCTGGACCCTGCCCAGCAACCTGGCTATCGCCATGCATCCGGACCTGGAATACGCGGTGGTGCGGGCTGGGGAACGGCACTTCGTGGTGGCCGTATCCCTCCTGGAAGACTTCTCGAAGAAATTGGTAGAAACACTGCACACGGTTGAGATACGGCGTGGAAAGGAGTTCCAGACCCTGGTGGCTCGCCACCCCTGGCTCGACCGGGAGAGCCCCGTCCTCCTCGCGGATTATGTCACTGCGGACACGGGCACGGGCCTGGTGCACACGGCCCCAGATCATGGGGTGGACGACTTCAACCTGGCCCACCACCTGGGCCTGCTCCAGCTCGTGGGGCCGGACGGAAAGTTCGTGCCGGCGGTGAACGACCCGGAGCTGGTCGGCAAGAACATCTTCGACTGCAACCCCTTGGTGGTGGAGCGCCTGCGGCGGGACGGGAGCCTGCTGCACGACGAGACCCTGGTCCACAGCTACCCCCACTGCTGGCGCACCAAGACCCCCATCCTCTTCCGCGCCACGGAGCAGTGGTTCATCACCATGGACTCGGAGTTGGTCGGGAAGGGCCGGACCCTCCGCGAGCTGGGCATCGAAGGTGTGGAGCAGACCCAGTGGGTGCCTGCCCAGGGCCAGAACCGCATCCAGGCCATGATCGCGGGCCGGCCGGACTGGTGCATCAGCCGCCAGCGCGCCTGGGGCTCGCCCATCACGGTGCTGCGCTGCGAGGGCTGCGGCGAGCCGCTGGTGCACGCCGACATCTTCGAAAAGGCCGCTGTGGCCATCGCGCAGGGCGGCATTGAAGCCTGGCCCGACCTGCCCGTGGAGGATCTGGTACCCCCGGGTGCCCAGTGTGCGTGCGGCTCCAGGATCTTCCTGAAGGAGACGGACATCCTGGATGTCTGGATCGACTCCGGCGTGAGCGCCTCCGTGGTCTGTGCCTCGCATCCCGAGCTGAACCGCGCCGACTACGGGAACTTCATCTACCTGGAGGGCTCGGACCAGCACCGGGGCTGGTTCCACAGCTCCCTGCTGTTCAACCTCGCCGCCACGGGCACCAAGCCCTACAAGCAGGTGGTCACCCACGGCTTCGTGCTGGACGGGAAGGGCCAGAAGATGTCCAAGAGCCTGGGCAACGTCATTACCCCCGAGGAGATCCTCAAGACCCTGGGCGCCGACATCCTGCGCTGGTGGGCCGCCAGCTGCGACTACAGCGAGGACATCCGCATCTCCAAGGAGATCCTCGACCGCGGCGCTGACGCCTACCGCAAGATCCGCAACACCCTGCGCTTCCTGCTGGGGGCCCTGGCGGACTTCGATCCCGTCCGGGACGCCGTCGCTCCCGCGGACCTGGCGCCCCTGGACCGCTGGGTCCTGGACGCCTTCGCCCGCACCACCCAGGAAGCCCGCGACGCCTACACCCGCTTCGAGTTCCATCGGGCCACCCAGGCCATCCACGGGTTCTGCCAGCTGGAGCTCTCGGGCCGCTACTTCGAGATCATCAAGGACCGCCTCTACTGCGACGCGCTCGACTCCGCCCGGCGCCGCAGCAGCCGAGCCACCTGCTGGGAACTGGCCAAGGGCCTCTGCACCCTGCTGGCCCCGGTCATGAGCTTCACTGCCGACGAGGCCTGGGAGCACCTCCCGGGCTGCTCCGGCAGTGTGCACGAGCAGCGCTTCCCCGACCTGGTGGCCCCGGCGCCCGATCCCTGCTGGGAGAAGCTGTGGGAAGTCCGCGGCGCCGTCCAGGCCGCCATGGAGCCCCTGCGTGCCGCCAAGATCGTCGGCACCAGCCTCGACGCCGCCGTGGAGATCACCCTCAAAGACCAGACTGATTGGAGCCTGCTGGACAGCCTGGGCGAGTCTCTCGATGACCTGCTCGTGGTTTCTTCCATCACTCGAATCGAAGATTCGAGTGCGGCTCTCGCCTCTGGCGTGACCGTAACCCCCCATGACGGTCCCAAGTGCCCCCGCTGCTGGAACCACAAGGGCGGGCAGGGCCAGGGCGAGGACGCGGCCCTCTGCGTGCGCTGCGCTTCGGTCGTGTCCTCGTGAAACGCCTGCTCTGGCTGTTGCTCCCGGCGGCCGCCCTGGCGGCAGATCTCGGCTCCAAGGCCTGGATCCTGCGCACCCTGGCGGAGGGCGAGTCCCTGACGGTCATCAAGGGTTTCTTCTACCTGACCCTGGGCTTCAACCGGGGCGCCATCTTCGGCAGCCTCACCTGGCTGCCGGGGCCGGCCCGCGCCATCCTCTTCGCGGTGGCCGGGACCGTGGCCGTCCTCTACTTCGGCAAGTTGTTCCTGGCCCGGGCCACGCCTTCCTGGGACCGCGTGGCCCTGGGCCTCATCCTGGGCGGCGCTCTCGGCAACGGCATAGACCGCCTCTCCCGCGGCTCCGTGGTGGACTTCCTGGATTTCGTCTTCGGCACCTGGCACTACTGGACCTTCAACATCGCCGACAGCTGCATCCTCGTCGGCGCCGTCCTCTTCAGCGTGCGCGCCCTGATCGCGTCGAAGGCTGAGGCACAACAAAAAGAAAACTGATCTACCACGAAGACACGAAGACACGAAGAACTGCAGAAGATAACTGCTTTTTTCTGGTTCTTCCGGGATTCCCGGGGATGATCCTCGGCCACGCACTTGCAGGCATCCCCGTCCATCCCATTGATCCCCGTCATGCTTTTGCTTTCTGGGACGGAATGCCGGGCCGAAGGTTCAAAGACAAGTGCATAGTGGACGGGGATAAAAACGGATGAACGGGGATAACTGCCTAGCGCAGCCGAAAGCAGGCCCTTGCAGGGGTTGGTCGGCACCTATCGGCACCATCCGTTTCCTCTCCCATTGGCGGTTCTTCTTCCCCGGGATTCCCGGATGAACCTTTTTTCTTCACTGCGCCTGGATGGCCTTCAGCAGGGCGGGGTCTTTGGGGAGCTGGTCGACGTCGGCAAGCCTTGGGACGAGGCGCTTCCAGAAGGGCTCTGCGGCGAAGACCTGCTTGAAGATGGGCAGGGCCTCGTCGCGCTTGCCGCTGGAGGCCAGGGCTACGGCGTGCCAGAAGGGCATCTCCCAGACACCGGGGGCCAGCTTGGAGGCGGCGCTGTAGGCGGCCTTGGCCTGCTCCCACTTGCCTGCCGTGACGAAGCCGTCCCCCTCATCCATGAGGAGGTAGGCCCGGCGCAGCTGGATGAGGCGGCCCAACTCCTTCAGCGGGTCCAGGTGGTCCTCTACGCGGAGGTCGAAGAGGCGGTCGTTCCAGGGCTGGCCTGAGGGCTTGCCCTTCACGATGAGGATGGCGGCGCTCTGCTGGCCGCGGATGTCCCCGCCCTCGGCCTGGGCCGCGCGGAGGGCCGCCAGCAGCCGGTCCGCCAGGTCCCCCTTGGCACCCTTGAATGCCTTGGCCATGGCCGGCCACACGGTGGCTTTGTCCATGAGGTTGGCTTCCACGGTGAAGCCTTCGCCCACCTCGTGGCCCGCGGCCTGGATGCACTTGGCGCCGGTGTGGGCGGCCGATCGGCCCTGGGCGTCCACCATGGCCACCTGCCGGACCTCGCGGTCGGCATCTGCTGCCAGGAGGGCCTTCAGGGCTTCGGGTGCGGACTTGCCAGCCTTCATCAGCGCCAGCCCCAGGGCGCCGTAGCTGGGCTCCGTGAAGCTCTGCGTGGCCACCGCGCCCACCCCGGCCTCAGCCCAGGGCACCGCGGAGCCCACCGAGAACCAGTGGCTCTGCACAGCCACGCCCAGGTCCCCGGTGGCCGCGTCGCGGGCGACGATGGAGTAGGTGTGGACTGGGCGGCGGGGCACCTCAGCGGCGGTGCAGGGTAGGGCCAGGGCGGTCAGAAGAAAGGGAAGGGCGAGGCGCATGGGAACTCCGGACAGAAGACCATCCTAGGGGAAAGCTTGATCCCAGTGAGGGGTGAGGAGCATCTCTTTTGCCCGCTACAGCCCAAGCACCTTCTCGATCCGAGCCAGGCGAGCCTTGAGGTCTTCGTTTTCGGCCTTGAGGGCATCGTTCTCTGCCTTGAGCTCCTTGGTGGCATTGATGAGGGGCATGACGAAATCGGAATAGGTGAGGCTGTAAAAACCCTCAGGCGTGGTCGGGACCTTCACTGCGTGGAAGGTGGTGCCCAGGGATTTTGCGGCCGCTTCTACTTCCTGGGCGATAAGGCCTTCCTGGACGACCCCAGGCTGGGTGATGAAGTTGTAGGTCACAGGACGGAGTTTTTGGATGAAGTCGAGGCCAAGGGCAGAACTCTGGATGTTCTCCTTCAGGCGGAAATCAGAGGAATTTGTCCAGGCGACTTGGCCTTCGATCACTGTCATAGCCCCATTCCCGATACGCACCTTGTTATTCGCATTCACGACGGCGCCGTAGCCGATGGCGATGCGATTAGTGGCGTTTAGGAGGTCCACGTCGGCCCCTGCGCCGAGGAGGACATTCTGGTTTCCGTCAAGGACGGTCAACCCGGCCTGGTACCCAAGAACGGTATTGTTCGCTCCGGTCGTGTTGTTCAGCAGTGAATCCTTGCCGACGGCCGTGTTGGCGACACCCGTGATGATGCTCACCGGATTATTGCTGGTGAGGCTCCCGTACCCGATGGCGACATTGTTTGATGCATAGGCGTTCCCGCTATTGTTCCAGTTCTGCGTGGACAGCGCCGAGGCGCCAAGGGCCGTGTTGTAGTAGCCGATCGTGTTGTTCGTAAGGGAACCGTAGCCCATGGCCGTGTTGCCAACGCCCTTCGTGTTGCTCTTCAAGGCAGCAGAGCCGAACGCGGAGTTGAGCATGCCTACGGTGTCCGAGGTCAGGGCGTTATCACCAAAGGCGGTGTTATCTACACCCGAAGGATTGACCAGAGCGCTGCTGCCGCCTTTGGTGTTGCCGTTGCTGGACACGATGCTCACCGCGCCGCTGGTCCACGTGGCGCCGTCCGAGAGGAGCACGTTGCCAGCGGTGCCCGGCGCCACCACCTGCAATGCGCTGGTGCCGTTCCCCAGAAGCACGTTGTTGAGCGTCAGAGTCGTCCAACCCGTGCCTCCGTTGGCGACGCCAACGGTGCCCAGGCTGATGGCATTGGTGGAGCGTGAGAGCGGGGAATTGAAGGTGAGCGCGCTTTCCTTGGCTGCAAAAGTGTTGTAATTGGCCGCACTGAGATAGCCGTCCACGCTGCCGGTGGCGGCAGCCATGCTGATGTCTGGCGCCGTGCCGCCGCTGGAGACCACTGGTGCCGTGCCGGTGACCGCCGTGACGGTGCCCGAGGCGCTGGTGACCGTCCCCAATTGCCCATCCGAACCCATCACCACCGTCTTGGGTGTGGTCAGCCCGGAGCCGCCGACTCCGTAGATCCCCGCGATGTAGGTTGCGGCCTGTTGCCCCGCGGTGCCGATGCGGATCGTATTCGCCTCAGCTGCCACACCTGTATTGCCGATGTCGATATTGTAATTTCCAGTGGTCAGATTATTCCCAGCCGTGAACCCCAGGCCAATGTTGTAGGACCCGATGGTGTTAAATCTCATGGACATGTGACCGACGGTGGTGTTTCCGAATCCGGTGGAGGTGGAGGTGGGATTGTTGCTTTGCAGGCTGTTGCCGCCGATGGCTACGTTGGCCGAGGAGAAGGCCGTTCCGCCATTGCTGAAATCCTGGTTGTACATGGCCGCCGAGCCGATCGCGATATTGTCGCCCGCAACCGTGTTTTTCAAGAGCGCCTGTCCACCCATGCCAATGTTGTAGCTGCCAGTGGTATTCGCATTGAGGGCAGAATCCCCGAAGGCCGTGTTACTCGAACCATCTACCGTGTTGCTGGCAAGGGCGCCCGTGCCGCCCTTCACGCTGAAGGTCCCATCTGAAAGTAATTGCACCTTGGTCAGCAGCGAACCATTCACGGCCGGTAGTTTTCCAGTTGTTACATCCAACTGGACGATGTTGCCAACCCCAGTCCCGACGTTGAGGGCCGCCGCCGTGCCAAGACCGGAAATATCGGTCGAGGGAATCGTAGCGGAGGCGGTCATGGCGCTGGTGCCTGAGCCTTTCACATAACCGGTCAGCGTCGTCGCCCCGGTGCCGCCGTTGGCCACACCCACCGTGCCGGTGACATTAGCCGCCGTGCCGGAGACATTGCCGGTCACGTTGCCCGTGAGGGCACCGGCGAAGGCAGGGGAAGTCACCGTGCCCGTGAACGTCGGCGAGGCGAGGTCCGCCTTGCCATTGAAGGTGTTCCAGTCGGTGCTGCTGAGGTAGCCATCCGTAGTTGTATTCGCCTGTGTGATGCTGATCGCCGGGGTCGTGCCGCCACTGGAGACCACGGGTGCCGTGCCCGTGACCCCTGTGACGGTGCCCGAGGCGCTGGTGACTGTCCCCAGCTGCCCATCAGAACCCATCACCACGGACTTCACGCCGGTGAAGCCTCCCCCTGCCACACCGTAGACACCCGCGAGGTAGGCCTTGGTCTGGTCCCCGGCGGTGCCAATCCGAATCGTATTCCCCTCGCCAGCAACACCAACATGACCGATGTCGATGTTGTAATCCCCGGTGGTCAGCAAAGTCCCGGCCTGATACCCCAGGGCGATGTTGTAGTTTCCGGTGGTCAGGAGGCTGCCTGCGGATGAGCCGAGGGCGACGTTGTAGGCACCGGTGCTATTGGCAGTCAGCGCGTGGTAGCCCAAGCCCACATTGTGGATACCGGTGGAGGTCGAGGTCGGCTTGTTGGCAGTTAGACTGCCGTGGCCAATGGCAACATTGTAAGAAGAGTAGGCAACTCCGCCATTGGCAAAGTCCATTAGGTTCAAGGCTGTTGCGCCGATGGCGATGTTGTAACTCGCTGCGGTGTTCCAGGTGAGGGCGGAATTCCCAATGGCTATGTTGCTCGATCCAAGGGTATTGAACCTCAGTGCCTGATAACCAAGGGCTTCGTTGGACGATCCGGTTGTATTGGAGAACAAGGCTTCGCTGCCGAAGGCATCATTGCGCTGTCCACTTGGATTCACCAGGGCCGATGTGCCGGCCTTAGTGTTGGCGTTGGCATCCGAAAGCAACTGCACATTGGTCAGCAGCGACCCATCCACAGCAGGCAGCTTGGCCGTAGTGACATCCAACTGGACGAGATTCCCGGCGGAAGTGCCGACGCTGAGCGCGGCGGCTGTGCCCAGGGTGGGTGTGCCGCTCAGGTTGGCGTAGGGAAAGGTGCCCGTGGTGATGGTGCCCAGGCTCGTGATGTTCGTGGAACCCGCCCAGGTCGAAAGAGCGGTGTCCTCCACGTTGCCCAGGCCAAGATTGGTGCGCGCAGTCCCTGCATTGGTCAGGTCGCTCAGGTTGTTGGTGGCAATCACACCGCCCGGGCCCGAGGTCGTCTCCTTCCACACAGCCGCCCCCAGCGAAGCATCGGTGCAGACGTATTCCTTGCCCGTGACCGTATCCACCCACCGGGACCCGACAGCGTAGCTGGCGGAGGAGTCAGCGCTGACCGTCGGGGCGAGGATCGCCACGAGGTTCACTTTCAAATTCTCCACGTTGCCCAGGCCAACCTGGGTCTTGGTCAGACTCGTCAGCAAGGAGCCGTTGCCGTTGGGTGCCAGGAAGTCGGTCCCGGCCACGGGCTTGCCGCTCAGGTCTGTGTAGGCGCCCGTGGTTGCCACCGTCGCCAGGGCGGGTTTGCCGCTCAGGTTGGCGTAGGGGAAGGTGCCCGTGGTGATGGTGCCCAGGCTCGTGATGTTCGTGGAACCCGCCCAGGTCGAAAGAGCGGTGTTCTCCACGCTGCCTAGGCCAAGATTGAAGCGGGCGCCTGATTCCGTTATCGAACCCGTGCCGCCGTTGAAGATGGCGAGGGTGCCTCCCAGGGTTATTGTGCCGCTGCTGGTGACGGCGCCACCCGATGTGGTGAGACCTGTCGTGCCACCTGATACATTCACACTGGTGACCGTGCCGCTGCCCTTGGTGTTGAAGGTGGTGAAGTCTGCAGCGGCCAGGTAGCCGTCCGTGCTGCCGGTGGCCTTGCTGATGCCGAGGGTGCCGCTGCCGGTGATGGGCCCGCCGGTGAGGGGCCCCGTGGTGGCGATGCTGGTTACGCCCGATCCGCCGACTTTCCCCCAGGCGCTGCCGTCGTACTGGTACAAGCCCACCGTGCTGTCGGTCTGGTAGACCAGCAGTCCTGTCGTGGGCGTGGCGATGGCGGCGCGCTGAACGGCAGTCATGCGCGGAAGCAGGAAACCCTTGGTGGTGCTGGTGAGGTCCAGGAGGGCGCTGGCGTTGGGCGGGCTGATGCCCAAGCCCATGGATCCAGTGGTAAAGACGGCATCCGAGCCATTCAGGCTGAGAGGGCTGGCGCCGGCGGCGCCGGCGTTGCCCTGGATTCCCTGAAGGCCTTGAAGGCCCTGAATTCCCTGAAGACCTGTAGCTCCGGTCGCGCCTGCGGGGCCTTGAGGACCGGCCGGCCCCTGGGTTCCGGTGACCGTGGCAGGGATCCACTTGGTGCCGCTGTAGACCAGCGCCTGCCCGGTGGTGGGAGCGCTGGTGCTGAGGTCTAGGGGAATGCCCTGGAGCCGCAACAAGGTCATGGCCGTCTGCGTGCCACCGACATCCCCCGCGAAGGACCCGCTTACCTCGAAGGCAGAACGGGCCTGCAAGGCGGGCACCAGGTCGGTGTCGGGCGTCAGGGTCACGCCGGAAACAGAGACCCGTAGCTTGAGGTTCGCCTGGGCCAGGAGACTGGTGGGCATGCTGGCATGGGCGAGGCCCCCAGCTCGATGCCATACAGGCCCGTGTTCACGGAAATGGACTGGGTCCCGGAATTCCAGAGTTCTACACCCGTGGCATCCAGGATGGAGAATACGAAGCTCCGGGTGCCTGTCACCGGCAGGGTGGCTTCCAGTAGGCGCCCCTGGTAGGCCAGGACGGGCACGGGGGTCGCCGAAGCGACGGCCGGGGCCTCCTGGGCGCGGAGGGGAACTGCGCAGAGGGTGGCCTTCAACAGGAGCAGGACCGAGGGCACTATCATCTGGGCGCGCAAGCTGGCTCCGAAAAATCTGTCACTGGCCACTGGGCACACCTGTGGGAGTGAACCCGTGGCGAAGCTGGATGGCGTTGCTGGGATTGGACGCCCCCTGGGCTGCGGCGCCTTCGCGGGCCACAGCGTGGTTCTCGATGCTCCCCCCGGACTGGCGTCCCCCGGCGGCCTGGACCATATCGCTCCGGAGGTTGCTGGGCGCGAGCTGAGGGGCCACGATCAGGCCGATGGCGGTGTCGTGGATGAGGTTGCCAGCCTGGGCGCGCAGGCTCGTACCCTGGAAGGAGGAGGCCCCCACCAGGGGATCGACCGAGATGGGCAACTGCAGCGTTGTCACTCCGGACGGCAGGGTGCCCGCGGCCACGACCCCCGCCGGGAAACTCAGACCGGAGACGCTGACATCCGCCGTGAAGCCGTTCAGCCTGGACAGGGTCACGGTGACAAAGGCACTGCCGCCAGCTGGGATCTGGACACTGGTGGGGCTCACCTGGATGGCAAAATCCGCCGTGGCCGGCACCTGGACTGAGGTGGAGGTCGTGCTCACCTGACCACCACAACTGCTCAGGAGCACCACGCTGGCTAGGCAAATCAGCTTCAGGGCAGGGTGGCGAGGATCCTGCATTCTCATCCGATGTCTCCGGCAACCGAGGCTGAGCAGGCCTACAAAGATTTGATTAATAACGTATAGGTATTCTTTGGTTGGGCAAATTTCATGCTGCAGATGATCTGATCCGATGGCGAGGGAATGCGCATGGTTCTTGTGGTGGTCGTAGCTGGTGTCTCAACGACGCTCCCAGGGCAGGATCTACGCATTGTCGATGTGGTCAGGCGGGGCCCTCCGCCCTATGCAGAGCAGGACCGCCTCTACCGGATCGAAGGGGGTGATTGTCGAAACTTAAAGGTCGGATGCGAGCTGCTCATACAGGGGGAAGAAAGTAACGGAAGGGGTGCCAAGATTCTCGTTTGTGAGGTCGGAGACAGCTACGTTCTCGGCAGGCTGATCAAGCAGGGTGCTTCTTATCCGTTAAAGGGGGACAGGCTCCGCAATCTTGGAGATCCCAGGGTTCTGGCCCCCCTTCCAGCCATATCGGTCGTGAATCCCGTGGCCTTAGAAATCGTTAATCCACCCAAAGTACTGAATGAAGTCATAGGGACCATCTTCTTCAAGGTCGGCGATTCAACCCTGTCGCCCAAGGGGAAGGAGAAACTCAAGGCGTGGGTGGATGCTCGCGGCCCTGGCGGCCGGTGGCATCTGAGCCTTGTGCCCCATCCAAGTGAACCAAAGGCGCTGAACCCCCTCCGCGTCCTATCCGTCCAGGCGGAACTGCGAAGCTTGGGTGTGCAGGAGGTCGATGAAGCCTCAGGCCCCACGGATGCCTCAGGGGAACTCCCCGGTATCTGCCTGACTCGCGCAGCTACGGGGTATTTTATGCCTGGTGCCACCCCGCTTCCTCCCTCCCGCAGCGTCAAGGTGGAAGCCCCTGTGTTGGCAGAACCCGCGGCTCCCGTTGCCCGACCCGACCTCACGATTCCCGTAACTGGAACCAGTACGTCTGGCTTCAGAGGCTGGAGCATCGGGCTGGTCAGGCAGATACCAAAGCTCTCTGGGAATTATTCCAAGACCGATGGGATCTCGAAGAACGCCTTCGATTTCGGTAAAGACTTTCACCTGACCCCAGCCAGCCTGAATGTGGGCCTGAGCCTGGAGCACAATGGCCCCAGGTTCCTGTTTCGCGCCGGCCTCAGCGCCCTGGATTTCAAGGGCCATTCGGTGCTGGATCGGGATGTCTACATCGACACCACCACCCATCACCAGGGCGAGGACCTTCAAAGTGAGGTACGCCTGCGGAACTTCGAAGTCAGCTCTACCTACAAGTTCTGGCGCCCGGAGAACGGGTTCCTGGGCGTGGATGTGGGCGTGAACTACTGGGACGCGAGGGCCACGGCGGCCGGGCCTGGAACCCTGCAGAGTGATCCAAGCCTTAGCGTGGTCTCCCATACCAGCGCCTCCATCCATTTCCCTGCCCCCCAGCTGGGGTTAACGGCCGGGTTCGACTTTCAGGATCGGTTCTCGGGCCGTGCCTATTTCCATTTCATGAGCCTCAAGGGGACCCAGTACAAGCGCTTCGGCCTGGACCTCCGCTACTTCCCCTTCAAGCGGCTGGGCCTGCAGCTTAATTTCGATCGAGAGGAATTTTCGACCCCACCCGGCAGCAGTCCCGACTCGACGACCCTGCACCTCGACAAGACCGGATCAGGCCTGGGCTTCATCCTCCGGCTCTGAGATTGTCAAAGGACTGCCCCAGAGGCTGCGTCAGGACATTTCTCATTCAGATCTACTCATGCCTTCTTTGGTTAGGATGGGGGCTATGAGAATCTTCCCCTCCCTCGCGCTGATGCTTCTGCTCGCTCCGAGCCTCCCGGCCCAGGACGCCTACCGGGCCTCGGTGGACGCCTGGCACGCGGACCGGGAGGCCCGGCTGGTGGCGGAGAACGGCTGGCTCACCCTCATCGGGCGGGACTGGCTCAAGCCCGGCGTCAATACCCTGGGCTCGGCCCCGGAGTCCACGGTGCTGCTACCGGCCTGGGCGCTCCCGGCGAAGGCGGGCGAGTTCCTCCTGGAGAAGGGGGCCGTGCGCTTCAAGCCTGTGCCCGGCACCGGCCTGCTGCTGAACGGCCAGCCTGTCACTGAGACCCTGCTGAAGTCCGATGCCGACGGCAAGCCGGATACGTTCCAGGCCGGCCGGGTGCGCTTCTATCTGATTCGCCGTGGGGATCGCTTCGCGGTGCGCATCAAGGACCCTGAGAACCCCGCCCGCAAGGCCTTCCATGGCGTGCCGCGCTATCCGGTGGACCCGGCCCTGCGCGTGGTGGCCGACTACACGCCCTACGCCACGCCCCAGGTCCGGGCCATTCCCACGGTGCTGGGCACCACGGAGCCCATGACCGCGCCGGGGCTGCTCCGCTTCAAGGTGGGTGGCCAGGAGCGCACGCTGGAGCCGCTGCTGGAGGGGACGGAGCTGTTCCTGATCTTCCGGGACACCACCAGTGCCAAGGACACCTACCCCGCCGGGCGTTTCCTCTACGCCGAGCTGCCCAAGGACGGCAAGGTGGTGCTCGACTTCAACAAGGCCGAGAACCCGCCCTGCGCCTTCACCCTCTTCGCCACCTGTCCCCTGCCGCCCAAGCAGAACCAGCTCGACATTCCCATCCGCGCCGGCGAGAAAGACCCGGGCATGCACTGAGACATTGCCCCGAAAAGCAATAGGATCCCTTGGTGGTTTGCTTTTGTCCCTTTGCCTTGATGCCACCTGGCTGGGCACTCAGGTTGGGCCGGGGCTAACGGTCTCGATGGGGACGTCGTGTTCCTGGCCCCAGGCCTGCCAGAAGCTGGTGCTGGCGCCGCCGAAGGCCCGGCGGTAGCCCTCGGGGGTGGTGACCTTCAGCAGGGTCTCCAGCCGCTTCTTGAAGTGGGGTTCCAGGGCCGCCACGGCCACCCAGCCATCGGTGGCGCGGTAGATGTGGTATTCAGGGACGCCCCCGCCCAGCATGGCCCCGGGCAGGGTGCAGCCATGGCGCACGGGGTCGGCGAAGCTGGTGACGGCTTCGGCCAGGGAGACGGCCTGGTGGCCGCCGCGGCCGGTCCGCTCGCGCTGGTAGAGCAGCAGCAGCGCCGCCGCCACGGCCCGATCGGCGCCGGCTAGGTCCGACAGCAGGGTGCGCGGCATGTGGGGCGGGTCCACCAGGCCCATGGAGGCCTGGTAGGTGAGGTCGTGGCCGGCCTCGTCATCGCGCGGCGCCGGGTAGCCGGTGATCATCACCTGGCAGAGCCGCGGGAAGGCTGCCTGCAGGGTCTCGGGATCGAGGCCCAGCCGGCGCATGGCCGAGGGGCGGGTGGCGGAGAGCAGCACATCCGCGCCCTCAAGCAGGGCGAAGAACTCGGCCCGGCCCTCCGGCGTCTTGAGGTCGAGGGTCTGGACCCGATGGCCTGCGGCCATCTCGTGGTACCAGGGCAGGGAGTAGGTGGCCATGGGGTCGCCCAGGGGCGGCTCCACCTTGACCACTTCGGCTCCCAGGGTGCTCAGGCGCTGGGCTGCGGCGGGGCCGGGCAGGTTCACGGCTAGGTTGACGACCTTGATTCCATCGAGGGGCTGCATGGGTAGGCTCCAATCGATGATAACCCGTCTGGCGGCCACTACTGGCCTTGCATTGGCCCGGGCCGGGGGCGCAAGGATCCTGGAGGGGGAGCTCTCTGACAAAGAGAACCTTCAGATATCAAATAGCCGAATACTAGAAAAAACATTCATAAAAATTATTTTTGTAGTCATTGAATTCTGATAGGGTTTTCTCCGCACACCCCGGAGACCTTGGCACCTATCCCCCTCCTGGCAGACCCCGCGCCCAGGGGTCGAGTGCTCACGCTACTCACCCTTCGAATGAGGCACCATGACCACCCGATTCCTCGCCCACCTGTGCCTCCAGAGCTCCTTGCTGCAGGCCAAAGCCGAGCCACCCACCTAGGACCTTGATCCGTCCTCCCGGGGGGGAAGGGCGGGGGAGCGGTGGACGCGGGCC